>JAABUQ010000074.1_pt1 | contig 182698 bp, 197 predicted proteins | sample 5560001 | NCBI WGS metagenome assembly JAABUQ01 (sample SAMN10711888, study PRJNA513371) | rock metagenome | isolation source: Antarctica rocks | place: Antarctica: Victoria Land, Finger Mt nord | collected 2015-12-18
GGAGGCGGTGGATGGGACTTGGGTGGTGTTGGGCTCGTGTTGTGCTTCCTCGTCGTTTGGAGCGGTTTGGCGTGCTTTGAGGGCGTGGTAGACGGAGAGGCTGATGAGGAGGGTGAGGAGGAGGGCGGAGATGATGATGGCGGCGAGGGCGGGGGAGGGGAAGCAGGCGCTAGCGGAGGAAGGGGGGCAGTGGCGTTGGATGGCCATGGCTGAGGATGTGTAGGAGAGCTTCGAGGATGCTGTGCAGGTCTGGGGGGTGGAGGATAGGGAAGTTGTCAAGGAAACTAGGGAAGGGGCGGAACAATGCATTGCGGACATGAGAGACTTCTCTTGTAGTAGGGGACATCAAAACAAAGGATACCATTGAGATAACAATGCCATTGTTGGGACTTGAGACCTGCTCAAAGTCCCTAGAGGGGAACCCACAATGCTCCTCCCACGGCAGCGTGCCAGACGTCCAGGCCATGTCTCATTATGCGGGCTGTGGTGCGTCGGTCTGTGGGCCACTGCGCCCAATGCACTTCCGGAAGCATCGGACCATGAGGAAGATGTAGATGGCAAGAAGGACAATGACGAAGAAGAGCAAAGGCCCAAAAATTAAAGCTGGCATGCAGTGGAACTTCTGGACTTTTGAGACGGTGGGGCAGTGCTGCTTAACTGTGAGATACATGGTGAGATGTTGGTTAAGTTTGCGGCAGTCAACGGTGGGTTGGACATTTGCGTCTTGTGATTGATGGTAGGAGAAGATTCGGGTGCAATGCAATGAGAACAAAGCACAAAGAGATGCTTTCTTGTACCAAGTCGAAGATAAAGAAATAAGAGTGTTCACCACACATTCTCTTTATTGGTTACGGCTGCTGTCGGTCGAATAGCTCACGTTCGACGTGCATAGTAGGTCAATTGCACAGGGGGAAGGCCAGCAGACCTGCAGACGCACATGTCTGCCTTCAAAAGACAGGTGGTTGATGTTGTTTAATTGGATAGACTTGTCAGCATGATGTCAGGTAAAGTGTCTGTCATCCAGTGAGAAAGGAACAGAGTTCACTGAGGTCGTTTCTATGAGTGTAGCTGCCATCATGCATATTGGCGGCACACTACCACTCAGTCGCGTTTGAGTAGTTATGTAGATTCCAATTTCTGCTAGCATGCGCATAAAGAGAGCTGATCATACCCATCATCATTGATTTCAGACGCGTGCTGCGTATGACTTGATGCTGTATCAAGTAGAGTACTTTACTGAACATTCCTCCGGTCGTTCATTCAACGTTTTCCTTCATCTCATCAATCTTCCATCTCATCAATGTTGATGCCTCTTGATCGGGCCAAATCACTCAATGCTTTCCACACGCCTTTGGCACATTCTTCTTTTGCATTCTTCCTGCCATAGACGTTTCTTACTTCACCGAGAGGCTTCGGAAAGAGCGGGCTCGATTGGAACATGGCGGCCCCACTGACAATGTTCGGCGCAGCAGGCGAGAGCGGTCCGATATCATAAGTTGGAGCGGTAAGACCAAGGATGGGGTAGAGATCTAACGAACAGTGTAAGCGTTCGACTGATAAGCGTATATGGCTATCCTGAGAAGCTACCATTGACTCTCTGTGCATAAGAGGTGCTCTTGTTTACTCCGAGACCCTTCTCCTCTATCTTTACCGCTGTTCCTAGCTTCACCTTCTTCTTAACCTTGAGACTACCATCCTGCTCCACGAGGCCGGCCGCGATGAGGTTCTGCAGCGCCTCTTTCGCCGCGTTCGTACGAGCTGCCTTCTTGGTTGGGAATGCATTGGCTGTACCTCCGTAGGTGGTCGAGTCTCCAGGAACAACACAAGCGCACGCAAATAGACTTCCAACACCGAAGTCCGTATAAACCGGACCTTGATTGGGAGACGTAGCATTGAAATATTCTGGAGAACCAGCCATGGGGTCAGCATCCGTCCCAACGTCTCAACCGAAAAACCTCGGTCTCGTTTCCTGTTATACACTTGACCCAACACGAGGTGGTCTACTCCTATTTTTCCAGGGCTTTCTTACCTAAAAGATTTCCAATCCAATTGACTTGATGGCCTACAGCTGCCGCTGCCACTGGCGCTGATTTCGGGTTCTGAGCCAATCTGTGGGCCAGCTCCATCCCCTTCTCTGCCAGCCCTTCCTTTACTTCCTTCTTGCTTCGCCATACCTCATCGGCTTCGATCTTCTCCCCATTGATACTCACCCAACCACCAAAGCCTGAATGGTCACCGTCGATCTTGAATTCTAGCTGCAATCCGGAGCTCTGGCATATCTCATACAGTAATTTGACATGTTGACTTGTCTTTGGTGCGCCTAGCTGGACAGGCTCTGTGGATGAGCTACCGCTAACGGTAGACAGATCATTCCTCGGAGCAGACGTTTTGCCCTTCTTGGCCGTGACAGTATCCTGCAGCAGCAACTGATTGTTTGGATCATTCATGTAAGCATCGAAATCGTACACGGGGACGCCTGCAGCTTGCAGAGCTGCAGAGTGCACGTCAAGGGGTTTCTGGTTGGGTGTTGATGTTGCAGGCGAAGAGTCCATGGAGTGGAAAGACTCATTGGAGCCGTTAGCAGTAGCAAGGCTGGACAGAAGATCAGGCATGGTGCTTAAAAGATGAGATGTTGGCTAGTCTGAGAGATCATATGCTTTGCGTCGTTCCAGATGTAGCCAACGACACATTTGTTGACCTAGGCAAATAGTGCGTCGTGGTGAGCGTGGAAACAAATCTGGGGTAAATAACATGCAGTAGCCCATGTTATGCAAGTGTTGACAGCTCGCTTGGGTCGATTCACCAATGTGTCAAGCATGCAAAGACTCTTTCATGTTATGGAACTGGTGACTTGAATAGCCACACCGGAGCAGATGAAAGCAAGCACTCAATTGTATTTCTTGACTCCATTTTCCCAGAAGTGATATATATTTTATGAGCGTGAACGAATCTTTGGTAAAAGTCGTCCCAGTCCAAGGAGCAAAGGTTTGCGAACGCCAAGACCACAGCTGGTGCCAAGAGAGCGCGGCTCCTCGGCTAATTTCACCTTTCACGACCTGATCCAAGAGCTCTGCATCCTCACAAATCATCGGGCCCTCTCAAATGTCGGAACGTTAATATTGAATCGTTCTCGAGGCATGACTCCAATCGAGGCCGTCCCCACGGCTATCGCTGGTTACCACATTCTCCCCCTATCCCTACTTCCACTTCTGGCTTTGCCCCAACCAGCGACACATTATCTGTATCTAGCTCCTCACGTGCCTAAAATCCCGACGGCGAGTGCTGTGCGTTCGTTGTTTGTTGTCAATGTGCCTTTTGATGCGACCATAGCCCACATAAAGCACTTGTTCTCCACGCAGCTTGGCTTGAGTCATGGGAGAATTGAAGACGTGCAATTCGCATCCGAAAAGAGGCAGGTGCTCGGCCAGGAACCGCTTGCGCCTCCTGCATCGACGGAGAAACGGGGCAAAAAGAGAAAAAGACTCTCTCATGTGGGTCCAATCGAGGAGCTTGAAGGTGCTGGACTCCCACCCGGCTGGGATCGAGACCTACAGCTCAACGGTGGTACTGCGGTCATCATCTTCGTGGACCGAGCCAGTATGGATGCAGCGCTGAAAGCGGTCAAGAAAGTACAGAAGAACAGCATAAGCATCATCTGGGGAGAGGGTCTGGAGGATGTGGTGCCCGAACTGGGCTCTGCAAGTTAGCACCCTTTTGCCCTTGAGGCCGCGACTCCGCTCATTTATGTAGGGTACTTTCATCACCACAAGCTTCGCTATCCCAACAAGGCGCAATTGCTTGAGTCCGTGAATGCATACATGACAGCTTTCGCTGAACGCGAAACCCTGCAGGCTAAAATGCAAGCCAAGCGGAGACAAACACCTGATGCTGAGGGTTTCATCACTGTTACCAGGGGTGCAAGAAATGGGCCAGCGAAGCAAGAAGCGGTGCAAGAGCAAGCCAATAAACTTAGGGAAAGGCAAAAAGGCCTGGATGACTTCTATAGATTCCAGATGCGCGAAAGAAGAAAGGCCAAAGCTGGGGAATTGGCAAGAAAATTTGAAGAGGACAAGGACAAGGTCAAGCGGATGCGAGAGCAAAGAGGAAAGTTCAAGGTAGGCTACGGAAGTTTGTGGTCAGAAACTATGATCTGACTTCTTCAGCCCGAATGATAGCTATCGTTGGCCCCATCGCCACACAACAGCCCAGCCTGCGTCCTGAAATCCTGATCCGCAGGCGGCCATTCTATGGCTACACATATGGGTCAGCCAATGCATTGTGCGAGTTGGTTGTGTGCCCATTGCTAGTCTGCGACTGCGGCTGCGAGATGCTTGAAGTTTTCTCCTGAACACCGGTCTAATGGACATCTAGAAACATCGTCTTCATCAAACTTACTGCGACGCCCACGGCGAAAGTGCTCAGCGATAATCGCTACTGGAAAGCATTGACAACCATGGGTAGGCCTGCGATCAAGAAGGTCACGGGAACTCCTTCAAGACTGTGAGGGTCTAAGAACGGAGTTTGGACGCCATCGGATCGACCGTTCTGAGAGAAATCTTATCAAGGAATATGCGTTTAGCAAGTCCAAGGCATCATCAGTGACATGAGGTAAATTGTGCTTCCTTCTACGTGTTCCCAGCCACTTGATGATGAGGCCGCTGGGGCCATAGTCAGCATCTGGAGACCGTCTTTACGACATCCACGCAATGGCTACAAAAACCAGCAAACCATCTATCTTCTCGATCTCTGAAAGTACTTCGGAACTTCCACTGTGGCTCTCATGGAACACTACGAACCATGGCTAATCTATGCAGAATAGATCGACAGTACACATCTACGGCTCCGACATGACCAAAGATCGCGATAAGATCCTCAATCAGCTATCAGGCGAGGTTGCGGAAATGAACACGCCGGACCACTCTCCAATCGTTAAGACTTATTCAAGTATAGCTATGATTGGCTATGACAGTTGAATGGTGTCCGAGCGCCGCCCTCAAGATTGCGCAGCCATTATGCCTTGACCTCCCACATACTTGGCCCAGCCTTTGTTCCTTCGAAAGTCGCGATTGAGTATGAGACGCCTCCAACATCCTAGAGTACGTCACACATTCAGATAATCTTCCATGATGACATGGGTGAGATCGACAGGTAATCTCTGGGCTGAGTCGGTTGACACCAAAGTACCACAGCCTACTCGTAAGACGCGCCTAGCGCTAGCAATTGCGAGCTTCAACTCAATGATATTCCTAAGGTGTGTGCACAGGCTTACTTTGAATCCGAGATCTCAGGAGCCCATCTTTGAACATTCTCGAACGGCTGAGTGTACGATTACTATGTGGCGAAGCCCGATCGTACCTCATACTAGTCGATAGGAACCAAGATGAACGATTCCATTTCGTCAAGCTCAAACAGTACCTCAATCTCCCTCAGCCCAGATAGGCAGCCTTCTTCTAAGTCATGAGCAACGTTTTGGTCCCCAGGAACGGGAAACGCCACAGCCGTGCCGGGTCCGCAGTCTCAACTCTGAAACGTCTGAAACGTCTTTCAGCTCCAGAAACAGCCTGCCTTCCTCCGAAGTCCGAAGTGCGAACAGGCTAATGCCAATGGTACAGGGTAGCTTCCTGTGTCAAATGTCAACATGTTCCTGGATCGGTTTAGGGTCCACGTGGCCTCAATCTGCCAGCCGAATCCGACCATAGGCACTTGCGACTCTGGCTAGTATTCCGCTGACACGAATGTTGGAAACATCGCTGAGGAAATGTACGCCACTTGCGTTGGTGAAACGAGACCAGAAGGGCACAGGCGTGTCGACTTCCTTCTTCGTCGACTGTGCGGTCTTGGCGGTCAGCTTCCGTTTGTTGGAGGGACCATCAGCCTCCAGACTCCGTGGTCGTTCGTACCACAAGGAGCATGCGATCGGCATTATGAGCCCAACATCATCAGCTAGCTGGCAGCATGCTCTCGGTTGCAGAGTTGCACCGCACAAGTGCCGCGTCTCCTTATTCCATCTGCGTAAAGGATTGTTAGGATTCAGCAACTATATGACTTCTTCCCCTCCCCGTTTGCAAGAGATAATTCTCTTTCTTTCTTATCGACTAGTCACATCAAGACGCTCTTTCTTCGAGGCCTTGATACGAGATATAAATCCGTTCACACTCATTTGAAGTCCACATCGCCGTCAACATGCGTGCTTCATCCAACATCGCGACCCTTTCGGTCTTCGTGGCCATTGTGAATGGGTAAGTTTTACACGGAGCTTGATAAGTTCGTCTTCTCCATTCACTAACTCGTGCATCAGTCTCCCCCGAATCCCCGGTTTTGCCAACCACCACTACAAACCTATACCACCCATTAAGAGCGGAAGCACTCTCTCTAGTTATATTCCTTCGGGGCTTCCTACCTACCACATGCCCATTCCTACGGGCGTGTCCCCAACTGGTGTGTACCCAACTGGCGTGTACCCGACCGGTGTGTTCCCGACTGGTGTGTTCCCGACTGGTGTGTACCCAACTGGTGTGTTCCCGACTAGTGTTCTCCCGACTGGTGTCTACCCGACTGGTGTGTTCCCGACTGGGTATGGACCTGGTTCAACCGGTCTTCCTTCCACTTTGCCTGGCGGTCCTCTAGGCACGGATTCCGGATTGCCTCCAGTGTCGACGCCAGACAATTCGCCGACATACACAACATCCTCGCCCAGCGGCGCAACTTGCCCGCCCGTCCCAGAGATTACAGTCACCCAAACCGAGACCGCGACTCTTACTGTAACGGTAGGTGGAGGGGCCCCATTTCCAACGGGAGGCACTGCATATCCAATTGGAGGCACTGGCGCTATTCCGACCGGCACTGGCAGCATCGTGCCGCCTATATCGACGCCTTATACCCACTATTAGGGGCATTTCGTCATCAGAATCGGTAGCATTGCAGGGTGTTCTCAGCAGATAGAGGCTAGACCTGGTCATAGGGAATCCAGCATGGTTGTGATTGATTTTTAATGAACAAACACCAAGAGCTGGGGTTTAGGAAGTGCGTTGGGACGTTATTATAGAGGGATTTATTGTACAATGATCATTTATACAGTTGCTACTCAGTGTTGCGTGGTCGTTTTGATTTCAGCTCCTCAACCACTTGAAGCTCCCATCACACAATCAGACAGCCTGAATCTCACTGCGTATTCCTTTATAATAGAAGACATTCATTTTTACATCTTGGCAGCTAAGAACGAATAATTATAAGATATTGCGGCGATTTGATAGCTTCACAGGTCGATAAGTATAATCAATACTCTCGTCAAGACTTGACAATCACAGATAACAGTTATTCATGAATGTCTCAACGATTTCTATGGTAAATATTTTCATTCACAAAATAACTTCATGATGCTATCCCTTGGCCCTACCTAAGCAAGCGGTCCCTGATTCGGCTAGCGCGGGTGTTAGGTTTTCTTGAATTGTGCATTCCCGACCACGAATTGGGTCTTTCTCAATTAGACTCAAGGCGAAGACCATCATGGCATTAAACGTATCACAGGGAAGTATAAATCCCGAACCCAGCTTGAGCCATACCACAACGTTCAACGGCGCCCTACAGCCATACGCCTTTGAAATATCTACCCCTACCCGCCGCATCACACGAGCCTCATCCTCCGCAACCCCTCTACAACAAGCCTCCCCCAATCAATCTCTCAAGCGCAAGAGCCCAAGCTCTGCCAAGGAACCCTCACTCACAAAACAATCGCCGGCCAAAAAGTTCAAGAAACCCTCTACATCCCCTCCCAAGAAACCAAAGCCCAAACGTGCTTCCTCCAGCTACGCTCCCCCCAGCAAATACGCTCACCTCGTCAACAACCTCACCGACTCCCTCGCCCCGGGCCTCATCTGCGTCTTCATCGGCGTGAACCCCGGCCTCCGCACCGCCACCACAGGCCACGCCTACAACCACCCTTCCAACCTCTTCTGGAAACTCCTCCACAGCTCAGGTTGCACGCCGCGCCGCTGTCGGCCAGAGGAAGATGGCGACATGCCGCGGTTATATTCTCTGGGCTTGACGAATATCGTTAGCCGCCCTACGAAAGATGCGGGGGAGCTGAGTAAGGGGGAGATGGATGAGGGGGTGGCGGTGCTGGAGGAGAAGACGAGAAGGTTTCGGCCGGAGGCGGTGGCGATTGTGGGGAAGAGTATTTGGGAGAGTATTTGGAGGGTGAGGCATGCGAGGAACATGAGGAAGGAGGAGTTTAGGTATGGCTGGCAGGAGGATGGGGAGAGGATGGGGGTTGTGTCTGAAGGGGAGGAGCGGTGGGAAGGGGCGAGAGTCTTTGTGACGACGACTACGAGTGGGCTAGCAGCGGGCATGAGACCGCATGAGAAGGAGGAGGTCTGGAGAGGGCTGGGGGAGTGGGTTGAGAGACGAAGGCTTGAGAGGGCTGGTACTTCAGAGAGCTAGTCAGATGCGATCAGCAACGTCGATGCTCCGGCTTGCACGATCTTGAACGGCTAAGTGTGTCTCTGTACTATGCTCATGCACTCTACTTTGAGTGGCCGACTTTCCCGTTATCCTGCGTAGTCCTTAAAGATGAACATATTGACATAAACGCGCTAGCAACTGGTACGCCACAGCAGAGGCTTGCTGTTCCTCTGTCAAGCTCCCTGTTATCTCGTAAGATTGCAGTCATACAGGAATCTCTTGATTCGAAAGCACTGACCACTCAGAGACTAGGAACGCGGGGCAATGATGTCTTTCATGCGTACTAGCACCACCTTTCCTGACGCAAACGCTGGAAACTCAGTAGCCAAGCCGAAGGAAATAACACCCTCGCTGCGCCTAGCAGCAGCTCTCGATCTCCCATGTCCTGCGCCCCATGGTTCCGAACCAGATCAATTCCTGTGATACCGAGGAGGGTTCTTGTAGACTGGCATATCCCACGCTTCGTCTTCCGGTTCGCCTAGATCGTATATGTCGAGAAGAACCTTCGATTTCTTGACCGGCTTATCTATGAGCCGCGTGGATCGTCGTGCAATTCCTCGGGTTTTGGGAGCTTTTGGTTCGGGTTCGGATTCGGATTCGGACTCGGAGGTTTCGGATTCGGATTCGGAGGTCTCTGTGTCTTCATGTTTGGAGGTCTTTATGTCTTTGTGTTTGGGGCTGACAATTTCATTCGCCTTTGGACGATGGACAAGTCCTTGCTTTTGCAAACTCTCCTTCGCCCTTGAACGATCTACAAGACCTTGCTTTTGCAGACTCTCCGTAGCTTTTTGTGCTGCCTTCGATCCTTCTCCCAGATCTTTCTTGGCCTTGACGCGCTGTTCAGGTGTTTGGGTTATCCCTGGTGCAGTAACGAGGTCAAACTTCTGTTGGCGAGTCAGGCGCGTGCCATGAGTGCCAGCGGCTTTGCCTACCTTCTTGGATGAGGCTGTAGCCGAAGATTTCCGGCTGGGGTCTGGTTTTGGAAACTTCGTGCTTGGATTGTCCATCTCGAGGAACGCTCTCTCTGAAGCTTTTCGTTCGTGTTGGAGGATCTCGAGGACTAGTTCTCGTATCGTTTTTCCTATCTTGAGGTCGAATGCTTGGATGTCTGAATCGTTCATGATGCGTGAAGCAGGTTCGGAATGCTGAATTTATATTCTGAGATATACGTGATCAGCTGACTTGTGTTGTGGAACAGCGACACTTCTGATAGATACCTTAGTGTGACGTAACAAGATAAAGGACCAACCACTGGAAAAGATAAAGTATGCACTGTATTCGAGATAGGACTATGTCACAAAATCCTTGGTCTGCAACCACGTGGTCTGCTGAGTCAAGATTAAGTCTAGGAATAAGGCCACGCCGAAATATGTGTAGAGTCAGGTCTTCAACGGTGGCACGACGTGGCATAGTGTGTCGTCACCAAGCAACGTTTCCTGGGGCAGCTTGATAATCTTCTCTGTCATGGAAGGAGCGTACAACGTCTACATCTCGGCTACTGGGACAAATACTATTCGTTCCCGTTGGTCGAAACCACAGCTGCTGTTTTGAATACGGTGGAACAGCGGTATTTCGCGCATCGGAAATATCCCTTGACAATGTCATTGTCCGCTTCTTTGTCTGCTACAAAGCCCTTGTCTGCTTGTTCGTCTTTGATGAATAGCAAGGCATCACGTATCAAGGGTGTGAACCGTATATACCACCTTACTCATGCATCGTTAAACGTCTTCGAGCAAAACGTCTTCGAGCAGGCACGGAGCACGCAGAAGACCGTATCACAAATCAGTACGGACACCAAACCTTCCGTCAAAACTCCGTCAAACAACTTTTTAACGTCGTACCAAAGCTATATTGTTGCTATGGCCGCTCAACACAGCAATCTCGATCGCATACCTAAGGCTTTCATGACCCCATCAGCTTTCATCAACGGCCTTCCAAGGGTATCTTGCTCAGATCTTCCTGTCAATAAAAATGATAGGACCTGCAGTATCTGCCTTCAGGAGTACATGGTCGGTCGAGAGGGTGAAGTAGCTCTTAAACTACCCTGTGATCATCTGTTCGGCGCACGCTGCTTGCTTACCTTCTTCACTTCTCAGGCAAGAGACACTGACAGTTTAATGCGAGAGGGTGAAGTAGCTCTTAAACTACCCTGTGATCATCTGTTCGGCGCACGCTGCTTGCTTACCTTCTTCACTTCTCAGGCAAGAGACACTGACAGTTTAATGTCTAGTTGCCCAATGTGCCGCTCGCAACTCTCCCAATTCTCTCTTTATGGATCTACCAAAACGGAAAATTGCGCCCTCTTCTTGATGTACGTTGCAAGACATAGCCGCGGCCGGGGTGCGGTCTTGGACAGATTGTCACAAAATTTTCTGGCCGTCGAGCAAGCAACAAGGGAGTTGGTGACTTTTCCCGGATGGTGTGAAGGATTGAACGGCGGACTCTCGACGTTGGATTATCTCTATATCCATCATCTTCGCTGCATAACCATGCTGAACCCCGGAGATCTTGAATCATCTTGGAACATCGAGGACTTGCAAGTCAGAATAGAGAAGCTAGTGATAGAGTATGAAAAGGCGCATTCCGACCGACACTCTCCAAAAGCGCCAAGATACGGCCGGAAACCAAAGATCGAGAACGTCATAGCTGTCTATCGGAGAGGAAATTCAGAAGAATTAGACCTTGAGGAAGGTGAGATGTGGGAGTCTCATGACCTCCCCGGACACGGGCCCTTAGTGATTCCGAGCTGGGTGAGCGCAGAATCCGAACGCGACCTAGAATCAGTGCCCCCAAGCCAGATAATCGACGAGTTTCGAAGCCGGCGTTTTGCCCGTGCTGTGATGCGAGGCAAACTTATTGGTTCGCACCTTCTAGATCTCGCAGCAACGCAGGTTAACAATGGCTCGAAGATTCTGGATGAATACATCAAGGACAAAGCTTTCAGAGAGAGCCCACCTCAGTGGAAGTATCATTGGCAGCTGAACTCGGCCTCGGATACGCTGGAATTCAGTGCTGATTACTACTGATCGAACAGAAGCGCAGATAAGGCAAAAGGTTGCACAGCCCGGTGAGTTTGGCTGCTGTCTTCTTACCATCGCAGGGAACTTGGTGTTTCTTGTATTTCCTACACTGGGTACCTCAACCTTGCAACATGTTTCCTTAAATTAGCGGTGTTTTCAGACTAGGCATATTCATTGCAAGCTCTGTAAGCTCTGTAAATTGCACAAGTTCGATTCCACGATTCTTCAAAGCTAGTTGTAATTGTTCGTATTATAGCATCTACTACAACTCCTGAGGATAGTGATTCGGTCGCCCAATTCAGGCTAAACAATGATTGTATTGCCTACAGCAGATATCTTGTTATTGCAACATTTTATCTTCACCTGATGGCGTTTTTACATTAGAAGAATTTATTTCAAGCTTTATAACCGAGTATATTCAATCACAAGATTCTAAAACGCTAGTAATGGCTGCTCATATCGCAGCACTTAATATAACCCCTAAAAAAAGTGATTTGGCCGCCGAACTCAAAATGATTATTCTACCGTCCATCTCTTTGCTATCTCTCTAGAGTCAGCTAATGTGATCCGAGTTCGGGGTTCGATCAACGGCTGCATCAACTATTGATCTCTTTCGCGTAGCACAAATCTACCCACTCGGGCCACTTTCTTTAATGCCTATGGCATGCTCGTGAAAGTTGAATTAGTTGTAGGGGAGAATGCTTCATCTGATAGGCTGATCACCTGGAGTACCTATCCGGTGCGCCAGTAGGGCTCACTCATTTCCTGGCACACCCCAAAACCGCTGTAGAGAGATGAGGATGATCCAAGCGATCAGTGGCAGCCCACTGCTAGAGAGGTAAAACGTCAAGATTTATCGCATCCATACCCATAGAGCGATATCTCTTAGAAACGGCATCTAGACAAAATTCTAGCTAATTATGCGATCAAGTCGCCGAAGCAAACTCCCGAAAAGGCACCCTACACACACTTCGTGGATCTTGACAGTCGAAGTGCTGCTCCAGAAGCAGAAAAGTAGAAAAATCAAAATAATTGACACACAGCAATCAGGATTCGCTGGTGGTCATCCACCCAACTACTAACTGATCCCTAGACTGTTTGTGTATGCGAGATCGGACGGGATCGCCAATTCTCAGTCTGGTGTGGCCGTGTGTACTGCTGACTATCATATTACTATAGATAATCTAGTTCAAAGAAGAACATCATCATGGGCTGGCTTGTTTATCGTTGCACAAACTTTGCGAAGACAGAGTACACACATTCTTGCCTGCGCATACGATGCCCCTGAAACTGGCTTTCCATGGCCTCCTCGAGGATCTGGGGATGAGACTCGCATTATCTACCAGATCAGGAGCCGGACTTCGCTCAGCTAGGGAAGATAAGGCTCGTGATTTTGGGTCAGAGACTTGAGAAACGCCCTGACAAAGGTTTATTTGGGAGCTACGAAGATTCGAATTTGTCACTGGGGGGTCAGGACTCGCAGGGATGCGCTAAAAGCAGAGCGATCCAGGTGAATCGGACGTGGGCATATGACTTGTTATCGTTTGCATCTGATCCTAAGTGGATAGCTGGAGCCCAGGATCCGGAATCGTTGATTTTGGAAAATCAAAATGGTGAAACGTCTCTCTACCTACAAATTGATGCGCCTGTAGCGCATGGTCGCCTCCATCAGCGCTTGAGGACGCAATAGCGGCTATGCAAAACGTGCAGAATCGGCAATAAAGGTGAAGAGCTCCCCACCCCGTGCGTGAGTAACCATTCAACAAGAATGGCCAATCGCTTTACGTGCAACGTTACGGCTCTGCTGTGGTTTTGTGTAGGTATTCTTGCTGCACCACCCCTTATTCTTCCATCATCCTCCAATTCTTTAAGTCTGCCGTTGAATGCTTCGATCTTCCACCTCCCTACGTCAGTGCGATTTCCCATGTATGAACGAGCAACGAGCTAAACGAAGAACACAAGAACCCTTCCTCCATACCCTCCGCCCGACCCGTTCTTCTATGAAGTTGACAGCTCCAGAGTCACGCTCGTATTCAGCAATTACGGGACCCAAAAAAAACGGGATGAGAGTCTCGTCGCTCTAGCTTTGCGATTCGCCACTGCAGCGGTCTTTGAGCATGACTCCCAGACCCCGCTGTCCAGCTCCGAGCATGTCTGGCGCGCGGGAACGGTGGCCCTGGTGGTCGAGCCCAACAAGGAGGAACCGGATCAGAAGTCGGTGTTGACGTGGAAGTTGTGGCATGATGCGATTACGGGCCTGAGAGATTTCACGGGGGCGTATCCGGGCGAGAGGTTTATGTTTGCGATTTATGTTCCTGAGATTGTTAAGGGGGAAGCAGAGCCGACTCGTGTCGGGAAGGGAACGCTGGGTGCTGACTGAAAATCGAGAGTCTATGGGATGGGGTTTTTGAGACCGTCGAGTGCACCGACGAGCTGTTCTCGGGAGGTGGGACGTTGGAGAGGATGCTGAGTTAGGCATGGTGTCGAGGTCCGGTTGAGAATGCAGGATAATCCATCGATACCTGTCCTCATTATTACATGTCGGATATGAAGACTATCACTAAAGATGAGAGGATGGCGCTTACGAAGATTGTACCAGACGAGTGGTCCGACCATCTTTCAGTATGATCGTAGGCGCCGGTGTGCTCCACTCCTGACGGGTTGATAATGGGGGCCGCGAGAATATTAATCAGAATGTCCCCCCAATTCTTGTCAATTTCCAGGCCTGGCCTGCTTACTGTTCCACCTCAAGGAACTATTCTCCATAACCGTTGAACCTACGGAGCTATACGGTCTCATGGGTCAAATTGCCCAGAACTGAAGCTTCCCCCATAAGGTCCCACGGACTCCTCAACCCCGCGGTCCATTCCCGACTCATGGCGCTCGTCTGTGGCACGAACAGCACGGTGGCTCAAGATGGCTTCGTCCACCCAGGCACTCCGTGTTGCGATACATCCTGAAGTAGGGAGAAGGCCGCCACCTCGACATCGCGCCACGTGAACGTCGCCCTTGGCGGATACCACCATGTCGGCAAAACCCCTCCAGAGGGCAAAGGCAAGACGTCGTCGCCGAGATCTTTCCCCATGCGAAGCAGAAGCGCGCATGTTCCTATACGCCAGCGGAGAGAGAAAATCAGCACGAAGCCTCTTACTCGGATAGCAGTTGAATACTGGTTGGGGGGCAGATCTAGATACCGTGTCTGGCTCCTAACGGCAGCTCGATTGCTGGTCCCCGCGGTTTTTCGATCCATTGTCGCGAGCAGAATGTGAATAGGTGCAGCGGTGGGAAAGATGTCGCGCGAAACCTGAACTTGCTCCACGCAGCGCGGCAATGGTCCGGGTCCATTGCGCCCGCCCAGTCCGGGTGCTTTTGGGGATCGACTAATGCGTTTGGACAATTCGCTGGGAGCGTGGCTGCTTCGGTGTTTAATAATGATGCTGATAGCCTGGCAGGGCTAGGGATAGACGCAGCAGTGGACGGGGAAGTCGAGGCGAGCAGAGCGACGAGTACGAGGTGTATAGCCAACATCGTGATGGTTGGTTCGATATGTTTATGGATGACAGCTGGCGGAAACAAGGAGAGGACTCGATATTGTGAGCTAACGAAGAAGCATCACGAATTAAGTTGATGATTGAGATTAGTGACTCTTCACATCTCGCAAATGTCGCATCGGATCTTGCTAGCACTGTTTGTTCCCAAAGTATGCCCTTAGGCGCAAGCGACCCGTTTGGTCGTTCGTTGTCGATAAATGGCGATAGTAGACGCCTGACATCAGCTTACTTGATATGCCTAGATTTTTTGATATCCTCAGTACTGGAGATCGCCTGTTCCACGTTCTCGCCCGTGTACATACGACGCACGTCCTCGTTCTGATTGGTACGATACATACCCTCAAGGTCCACATTATGGTAAACCTCCTCAGTCTTACCTTTGCTACCGTGGTTGTCCTCAACTCCTTTCGCTGCTGTAGACTCGTAGCGCTTCGGAGCTTTCCTGTCGAGCCCAGCAACGAAGGCGACGCTACCTTGTGTCCAAAGCGATGTCCTACCATCCCGCCGGAGCTGGTGCTGATCTTGTACTCCAGTCACGAGTACCTCTACCGGAGGTATCAACTGCGACCAAAATGTCTTGACACTTGCGAACAAAGGTTCCAAGCCGCTCCACTTGTCGCCCGCTCGGCAACAATTGTGTGCCTCTTAAGGGAAGCCCTCAGACGTTTGAGGCGGGCGGAGAAGTGCGAAGCCTTGGTGGAGATAGCAGTATTGGCGGTCTAAAAGAGAGAGAAATCAATGATGCCCTGCTGGTCTGCTCTTCAGCTTCGCGGCAAGTCCAATTCCGCTAGGTTCACAACAGAAGACCGAGTAGTCGATGGCGAGCTCTTCCAATGATTTTGGAAGTCGAAACTATGACGAAGAGGAGACCATGGTCTTTACGGCTAAGTAGAGCGCGTCAAAAAGTTGACGCTGCCAACTTGATGAATAGAGCATGATCGCCTTATTCTGGGTGCGAAGTCTGAGGCAGGACGTCGGTCCCCGTAACTTGTCTTCACTATCGAACTGTCGAGAGAGGCGGGGTTGTAGTCAGCACTCCAACCAAGCTGCTTCTCGATGATCTTGATGGAGACTGAATGCTGTAATTACTAGCGCAGGTTGCCGTACTGTTTCTAGAATCTTGAAACTGACGTCTTTCAGTAGTCCCGTTCCATCTATGGCGTCGTGCGTTTAGAAAGATAAATGAAAAAACAAACGGTGGCACAATAATCGGAATAACCCTTCTGGGCATTGTTTAATCTGAGATCTCACAAGAAACTTTTGGCTGTCTTGATTGAGAAGGAAGTTTATAGGTCTGTTGTAGAAGTAACAGCATTCAGCGAGCAATCTTTGAATAACAATTTTTATCAGACTTCGTTGGTTCAGCTTCGCTCCAGAGAACAGGGAGGTTGCGCAGCCTCAATTGAATCAGTGATACAATTGATTTTGCGAGGGCTAGTGGGACCTAGGACCGCTAGCCCGATGGCGCTATACCCAATCAGATAATATTCTTCGCAACTTGATAATTATCGCATTTGATCGATTTTCCTTCTCTCTTATTATAATATTAATCACATTCATCTTATTATGCCTCAATTGACTCAATTGATCGACGACGATCAAAGCATATCTACGACTATTGTTCTTGTTGTTGTTATTGTTATTATCTTGAGTTAACATCTCGTCAACGATTCTCGACATTTATACATTAAAGCAATAAAGTATAGAGCGTTCGAATTCGATTTAAATCAAATTTTCTCTAAACGATTTCGTTGTATAATGCGATTTATCAAGAAGAAAATTCGATTGCTTGTTAACTACTTCGCAATTGATGTTATTAAAGTAAAGCAATTGTGCGAAATCGTTTTTCGAACTCGCTCTTTGTCTTCTCTTATACAAATTATTCTATCTTTGTTAATTGTTTAAATTGACAAAACAATTTAATTGCTCTTTCTTCTATCTCTCTTGCGTTCTCAACGATTTTTTTAAACACTTAAAAATTTGTTACGACAATATTTTACAATAATATTCAACACTTATCTATATACGTCTCAAAAGATACGTCAAAGCGATAAAAAAAGTAAAAAAGTGTAACCTTCCTATATATATACTACTTCCCGCGGGTATTTGCAACGCGCGAACACCTCGCAGGTGCTTTTGGCGCAATTGATTTAGATTCTATCCTATTATAGTTTGCTTTGTTATTATTCTTGTCTAATATATATTGTATCTTAAACTTGTATTATTCAAGTTACTCTAATTATCGCATTTGTTTTTTGTTAAATTGTTTAATATTAATAAAGTGTAAAAGATTTTTGTAATTTGTAAAAATTGTAAGTTTTAATAATTCTTCGATATATACTCTTTATAACTTTAAAGATGTTACAATAACAAGTAGCTTTTTGTTGTAAATATTATAATTTTGTTCGATTAATAAAAGTTTTCTCGAAAGATATGTTATTAAGTGTTATATATCTTTATGCTCTTAATTAAAGTATATATCGATAACTAAATCTAATATATTAATTTCAATTTTATTTGACAATTATAAGTTGTACATCTTTAGTATTAGTTTCTTTAAACATTTTAACTTAAGATTCTAAAATAATTTCTCTTTTGTCAATTTTTAGATTTATAACGTCTTTTTCTTTGTAAAATTTGTTAATAATATTGCGTTAACAAAGTAGTTTTTAATAAATTTTTTGTTGTAATTTATAAAATCTAGAAAGAATTAAACTTTCTTAACGTTAATAGATAATTTTTATTCTTTAATTATTTGTAATTTTTTAAGATTTATGCGTACTTTATGTTGTTTAACAACAAATTTAAAAAAGTAAACTTCTTCTTAATAAAATTCGCATTTCTTTAATTTAAGATATAATTTTTTTCTATTCAAACATTCTAGTACTTTGAAAATATAATTTACATGTTTTTTTTAAATATTTGAGTAAATTATAATGCTATTTAAGTATGTTATGACAAATCGATTCAAATATTGTCGTAATATATTATTAATTGTTTTTTAATACATTGTCAAGACGTTCGTAAACTCGAATAACATTATTGTGTATTTGTATAATTTATATTGTGTGCGAAAAGCTATTTTTTATTTCTTTCTTGTTTTTATTCTAATTTAGTTGTACGTTTTTTGTAAATTTAATTTAATAAAGTATTTTACTTCGAACAATCAATCTTAAAGCTTGCTAATATTGAATAATAAATATTGAATAATAAATATTGAATAATAAATATTGAATAATAAATATTGAATAATAAATATTGAATAATAAATATTGAATAATAAATATTGAATAATAAATATTGAATTTTTATTGTAATATTATTTAGCTTTCGATAATTAACACATAGATAAAAAAATCGTTTTTTTTTAATACAAAGAAAATCGAGTATTCTATTTATAATTAAAATTTTTTAATAAATTCTTTTTTTTTCGTTTTTTATTAGATATTTGCGAAGTGTTTTTAGCTTTTTTCGAATAAAACATATATAAATTTAAATATAAATTGCTTGTTTAATTTAAGTCTAATCTTATAATTTTACGATTAATGTTTAAATAAAATCTTAGTCGTTTTCTCTTTTTAAAATAGATGTTTTTAATTGTTGTATATTTGTAATACGTACTTTAGCGATTTTCTCGTTGTACTAGATAGTTTAAAGCTCTTAAAAAATTCGTAGTTTTCTTTATTTATTTTGACTTTGTAATTTGATTAATTTTTATCAATGTTTGTTAAGTCGAACTTTATTAAATCGTTTTTTTGCGAAAATGCAAGTTCGCTATTTGCGATCGATTTTTTATTTAATCTTTTATCTATTATCGAACGCTATTAATGCGTAGATTAAATATAAATAGCGTAATTACATTGCGCGAATTTAAGTACTCGTATATTTTAGTTAACTTTTAAATTGTGTTGTTTTAATTAAGACATTTTTAGAACGATATTGTAAATAATTATTTTTACTATATTAAAAATTAGTTTCTCGTAATGTTGTTAAATAGCTATTAATAGTAATTTCGTTTCTTTATTTACTTTTTTATTTTTTGCGAGTAATCAATTTTTATTTACAACTACTAGATTGTAAGCGTTAGACTTCTTTTAAGTAGAATACTCTTCTCTCTTCACAAAAGCTTTAATTATAAAATTACTTATTGCATCAAAATCGATTATTGTTGTAAATTAACAATTGTTAATTTTAATTAATGTGACAAAATATTGTACATGCGCTATTAAATTTAGTTGTTATTGTTGAGCTAACATATTGCATTTCTTTGATATACTCTTTATTAAAAAATTCGAAGTTTTTTTTGCTTTTATGTTGTAACTTTTGCTTTAAACGCTTGTTTGCGCTAAGCTTTCTTTTGTTGCTAAATTGTTAACTTTAACTTTCTAAAAAATTAATTAATTTCGTTTTTTTTCGATAAGTTTAGCATAAGTTGTTGTAACAAATGATTTAATTAAGACTTGCGTATGTTGTAAGATTTAGTTGTTTTATAATAATGTCAAATATGTTCTTTTTTGTAATTACATTGTTTTTTAATTTCTTCTCGCAATTGTTTACGATCTTCGATAAATTAATTAAAGTTTCGAGATAATTCGTAATGTCTTTTATGCATTCGTGAAAGTTCTTTTAATTATACTTTTTATTTGAGTCGATCATTGAGCTATAAGATTTAATAGTTTTCTAAAGTGCTTAATTAACTTTTTGCGTAAATGCAAATATCTTGCTTAATAATTTTTTATTTAGAACTTTCTATAACTAATTTAAATTCTTTATTAAATAATAATTGTCGTTTGATTTAGTTTTAAGAGTATTCGTCTTTATGTTAATTTGCTCTTTGATATTGTTTTAACTATTAAATATCTCTTTTAACATAATATTAATTTATCGACAATTTATTAAGTTTCGTAATTGATAATCTCTTGCGAAATAATTTAACTAGTTATATAAATAGCACGTTTTTTAGAATTTGTTATCTTGCTTTTCTTTAGAGTTTTTCTCTTTGCGTCGTTAAATAAAATTCAATTCTATAAATATAGACTTACAATAGTTTAGATTATTGTACTTTTGATTAAAACAAATTCTCTCTACTAATATTTGATTGTTAATTCAAAGAAGATTCTCGCTCTTTTATAAGATTGATCGTATCGCTTTTTTATAGCTCTCTTATAATGTAAGCAATTACTTGATAACAAGAATTGCAACTATAGACAATCTTATATTTAATAAATTTTTATAGATAATTCAATAAATCAAAGTAACAATAAGTAAAGACTTAAGATAAGTTAAACACAATTTATAAGAGAGTCGCATTCTTAGTTTTTATATATTAAGAAAATATAAATTACTTGTCTTGTTTGTTTGTTAAATATAGCGAGCATAATTGCTTACGATGTTCGCTTATCGAGCATGTCAAATATTATGTTCGAAATGCTCGCTTCTTGAGTACGTCGAACATGATAATAGATGCGCTCGTAACGTGTAGAATCTAAATCACTAGTATAGCTTAGATAAGCTTGTAATATACGTCGATAATTTAGTATTTGCATTATCTAATTGTAGATCTTTATTCTACATCTAAACAATTAAGCAATAACATCTATCAAAGAAGTTTTGCGTAGTTAACAATCGTTAACAACGTCTAAAGACGAAGAACAATTACTTGTTAAACAAGAAGAGCACTCTATATTGCTTGCAGAAGACACTCTTCGCAATCTAGTTATTGTAGAATTCGATCAACGCATTAGTACTATGTAGAACGAGATTATCAAGAACGTTATAACGATGATAAAAGATCTAATCTAGACGAAATTTGCAAAGATAAATCTATTGTAGTCATCGTTTTCTATTTCTAGCATTAAGACATCTAAAGAGGCAGAAACAACTACAAATGCATCTCTATCGTCTATTCTATCTTCTTTATCCACAAAATTGCGTGTAGAAGAGATAGAATTCTTCGATTCTAAGTATTAATCAAAGCATAAAGCAATCTTTATCGTCGTCGTAATAAATGCGAGCAAGTACGTCTTTTATCGCAACGTCTATGTCTTTGTCGATAGACTTAAGAATCTAGCTATATAGCATGACGACAAAACAATTAGAAACGTTATTGTCGCATGTCTTTGCGACTCTACTCTAATGTAATACTCTATAAAGTTATCTAACTACACGCGAGAACAACTTCGTCTACTTGACAATATAGATAATTGATATTATTTACTAATTAATAGATTCAAGATACGAGCATCTACGATACTTGCTCAATTGACGTCGTTCTTCTACATTCTTGTTACTATTAAGTAAACATACATCTTTACGAGTATAAATATTGCAAATGTTGCATTTGACAAAGATCGCCAACATTATCTTGACGCATAATTAGTTTACATTGATCTAGAATCGCTTTTATGTACAATTAAGACGTAATTTTTCAAAATCTACGTCATATACAAAACTTAAAGACTTTCTTGAATAAATTGATAGTAGAATCTTTATCTAATAGAAAATGATAGACTTCTATCGTGCTACATTATTGTCGCAAATCTTGTCGCAATTATTCTATAACTATTGTTCTTCGTAGTATTAATTCTTTCACAATTGTTCTTACAATCAACGTACGTTATCGTCGCAAAAAAATCAAAAGACAAACGATCTTTCTTAACGCTTTCTAATTAACGACGACAAGTCTTAGGTCTATCTAATTGACGTTAAGTCTAAAGACTATAAGTTTTACATCAAAGAAGAGCTAGAGCAAAACGATCAAGACAAAGAATACATCGAAAAAGAAAATTAGACATTTAAGATGTTTAGAGGATTAGATTCTAAGTCTTCGAAAAGATATGTTTCAAATTTACTTCTAAATTTGATTTCTAAGAATTTCGCGAAGATAGAACGCGTCTAGCACTTAAAACAACGTGTTTTCTTAGATTTCTTATTACTCTTATGTTTGTTATGAAAGCATAACTTTTTTTCGAAAATAATGGCAGATTGTTACGATATTCTTCTTGAGATAGGTAGACTAGTCTGCATCGGATTAGAGGCTTAATAGACGCACCTTAACAAACGCACATATTTTGTCTCCAATCACATAGATTGCTCCTTAATTTAACTATTATTACTATAATTACTGCTTACGACATTTATCCTTATAGTAAAAGTCTTGTCGCTTCTAGAACGAATTATTAACTAGCATAAGATTTAATGTGTCGTAGATATTATGTTACTTGTTGCAAAGAAAGATGCTCGACAAAGTTATTAAGATTTTGTAATTAAGAGTCTTGATAGTTCGATGCGTAGCGATCGAGTTGTTCTTTGCATATTGCGATTTATCAAGCACTAGATGCTTGATAGGACGCTCTCTTAGAGCATAGATTGGAGAAAAAAGACTTAGATTGTGTCTTTTTTGCAGTCGCTGTAAGAAAGCACTCTTAGCATGCTTCTAGTCTTTTGAATCTGTCGTGTAAAAGAACTTATCTAATCTCTCTTTCAAAGCAAACTGATGGTACATATACTAATAAGTGCAGATAACAAAGTCTACATTCTTCTCAATTAGGTTCGTCGCAGTAACGCTGTTCTCGTATAGATGGAAGATAATAGGGCGATGTTCCTATTATGTTACAGTTAGAAAGATCTTGTTCTATGTTCTAATCAAAAGATATCTATCTTAGCAAAGTGCATGTAACATTCCCGAATCTACTGTAAAATACAACTCTTCGTCGTTATAATCAAGTTGAATGTCCTCTTCCTACCGCTGTTCTCGAGACATGTTACAAGAACTTGCAAGGTCTTTCCAAGACCCATTTTATTCTCCAAGATGCAAAAACGATTCGACTCTTGCCAACAGCTCAGAATCTGCGCAATATTCTTGCATTGATAAGACCGGAGCAACGTTTCAAGACTCTTGATTGTTATATTATAGAAGGCATCAACAAGACGCTTCTGACTTGCAGCATTAGAAGATAATTATACTGAGTGTCCGAAGTCTCGACTTACAATTCGCTCAGTATAGTTATTGCCGAGCCACTGATATACTAGGATTGTGAGACCGTTAATTACTACTGCACCCCCGCCAACTAACAAGTCAGAATCATCTTTATCAATCTCGTAGTCTGCCGGATTCTCTGTGGGAATAGCTGACTCCGATTCTGAGTCCGAATTTGATTCCGAGGAGGCGAAGCTTAAGTCAGAGGTCTTGAATTTAACCTTGAACAATAGATGCTGCAGCAGATTGTTCTTTGCCACAACGTAACAGTTGATTCCCTCGTAGATGTCAGCGTAATGGTGTGTAACTTGGTCGTAAAGTTTCTTCTTGTCCATTATAACTGTAGGGATTAGATCGTTGATTACATCAGCTAGTTCGGTCAGAAGAGATAGCGGGTAACAGAGTAAAGGGGTTGAGGTAAGATGTACTTTAGAAGATTCAATAAAATAAATGGCTGTAGCCTAAATGTAAATTACTTTACTTTACCAGAGTTATATTTATCTAGCACAGCTTCAATCTTACAACTGCTCGTCTCTGATATCAAACTATTTACTCCAACTTCTTTAAGATGCCGACGTTGGCGTTTGAAGATTTTAGCAAGCAAAACAACAAGATTACGAAAGATTCGGCTAAGAAGATAAGTTAAGGTTCTCTGTGTCAGAGTCTTCGTGCAAGACTCTCGATGTAGGAGTACTGACTGGTGAACACACAAATGTCTTCTCTGGAACCGGACAATCTCTGAGTGGACTGACGGCGCAAGCTGTACGTGCTTTTCAAAGACTGTTAAATCAGGGCCTTGTTAGGACTGATCTATCTACAGCGTGCTGCGCAAAAGAAGAAGGAGCTCGAACATTCTGAGCATTCTTCAGAATATTGGCCTGACGAAGCCAGCGACAACTCATCGGATGGCGAGACCAACTTAGGGAAGCCCCGAATGGAGGAGGACTCGGAGCTTTTTGAGGGAAAGAAATATTACGACGACGACGGGAATCTTGTCAGAGAACAGGAGGATGAAATCGGGGAAGACGCTCAAGTCAAAGAGATTCGAGAAGATAGCAGATTCGAAGATAGCCGTGTAAAGCACGCAAACCGATTCCGCGCCGTTAGATATTGATACGTAAGATCTGCGCTTCTTCTTTTCAAGACCAAAGCTGACCCTCCAACCCTGCTCAGATGTACGATGGTATACAATACAAAGATGCCATCGATAAAGACATCCCAGATGTGCTTGACTGGACTAGAGAGGACGATGGAGCATTATACTTCCTTATCCCTGATGTCAATGGCAAGTATCAACGGATCGGCGACCACAAGTACGCTTATGTCTCGGGAAAGGGGACTACTCTACTTAGGGCGAGTGCAAAGGACGGTGCCGATAAATCCTTTAAAGTTAAAAAGCTGAAGGTGAACAAGGAGGGGGTGGTGAGTCCACCCAAGAAGGCGGAGAAGAAGAAGGACGAGATGGAGGATGATAAGACAAAGTGGAGAATGTGAAGGATAATAAGGACAAAGTGGAGAATGTGGAGGAGACGGTAAAGTAGAGGATGCAGAAGGGTAAGGGGATTATTATCGAGAGCCTTGTTAGTCCTTATAATGGTTATCTTAGTCCAGTCGGACAATAATTGACGAACGAAGCATCTGTTAGACGGTCGAGGGCGCTTAGGAGCGTTATTAGCTTTTCGTGATTGTAGCCGTATTCTTGGCAATTGCTTCAGTCAAAGATATAATATTCTTCAGCCAATCAGATGACAGCGATCAATATTTACTATAATCGGGTCTTTACTTCAGGCTACTCTTCCTTCTGAACTCACCCTAAGCTTGCAGAAACAACATCTCGTGCAGATCAGATCAAGCAAAGAATGGCTCGAGCCTGGAACTCAAAGTGTATCCCCTATGAACACGGCCTTGAACAGCGGACATCGTATACAGTCCTCAGCGTCAGGAAATTCGCAGGGGTTGGCTTGAACAAAGTAACAGATCCGATCAACATACCTCCCCCAGATATCACCACGAAAGAGAAAGATGGCTCTGCTTATCGTGGTCTATGGGTTGGCATGTTCCTACCAACTATCAACGTCGACAAGGTCCTCGTTAGGCCCACGAAGGGCAGCAGCATCCAAAAATCGGGCAATGTGACAGTACTGGCCACGGCAGCGAATGCCGCACGCGTGGTTGTCGACATTACTTCTGCACAGAACAAGTACTATGCATTAGTGAATCCGGAAGATGGGCTCTGTGCCGGATATAGAGTTACAGGAACGGACGTGTTTTTCTTCGACGAGTTTCGAGACGACAAGGTAACCGCAGACGCTTATCGAGAGGCGGCCTCGACCAATCTGATCAAAGCCTGGAAGGACACTTACCAAACGAACGTTGCCAAGAAGGCGAAAGAGTCAAATCGTGTCCAAAAGTTGTCAGAGCAGGTGGCAGGTAACGTGAGTCTTAACGTGCCTTGGCGTGACAACATCCAGAATGAGGTGGAGGCCTTGTAAGCCACTTACGAGATTGCGGGCGCCCCATGGGTCTTGAACGCACTGAAGCAAGTACTGGCCAAGTATGACAAGGACTTGTTCCACATGCCGGGGGCCAAGTTCACCGGACTATATCGGCTACTCGATATCGACAAGGCATACGAATACGAGGATGCGATCAAAGCCGTTGGCGAGATGTGTGTAAGTAGTAAACAAGGCTCTTGATGGATTCAACAAGTGCTGATGTTTGAATAGAGCCTGTGGAACGACCTAGAATCTCTGAACATTCTGGCTGATGAAATTCTTCTAATCGCTGAAGGTTTGCGCGCGGCTGGAATGGTGATGGAATACCGACTTCTTCGACCATTCCTCGTCGAGGCGATATCTCGCATGCGAGCGCATGAAGGCAATCTGAAAACGGATGACGAGGGGGAAGAAGATGTGATAATCAAGGATCTGGTTTATACATTACTCGCCCATGTTAAGCTGCAGATGGGGTCCTCGATGCCGGTAACCGAGCCGACCGGTGTTATCTTGCACTGCCAAACGCTCTGGAAGATCGGCATCACCGAAGTCGAGAATCTTGTCGAATACGGGGATGCATATAGCGAAGCGATAAAGAAATCTCTCGAAGGCAGGGCAACAAATATGTCGATTTCGGAGCTCTTCGATGCATTTTCTCGATCGGTGGACATTGACACCGCCAAGACTATAGTTCACGATCTCTTCTACGCGGCGATCGAAGAGCTGTCGGTTCGAGACATCGGAGTGCTATCGAAGCTGAGGAAGCATCTTGCGAAGTTGAAGCTGTTGGATAAGCAGCACAAAGTTGTCGAGAGTCAAAACATAAAGATTGTCGATTGATTGAAGACGGGGCGGGGATACGGATGGGAGGAGATGACTAAGGTATTAGCGCTTTCACAACGGTTGTCGCCCCTTGACCTTATTTTTAGATCTCCGATCCCATCTTCTGACAAGATGCTTTTGATCAACTTTCGCATTTCTTGATTTATCACCATCAAAATCTTACGTTTGATAGAGTGAACTTTGCGCTTTCAACAGCATATCTTTGATAGAGTCTAAATCAACATTGAGAAAATTATTTGATTGCAAAGTTTTTGTGTTTCGAAGCGTGTCTTAAAATCAAAAATCAACTTAAACTTCTTAAAGTACTAATATATGTCAACGAACTTTGCAGTTTCTATAGCTCTAGCAATTTGTGATCAAAACTTATAATTAAAGCAGTTTTAGAAAGCGCATAGTGTCTAGAGTAATAATTGATTAATTTTATATGTTTTAATAGCGAAATGCGAAAGTTGACCAAAATTATGTTGCCAGAAGATGAGGTCGAGGATCTAAAAATAAGGCCAAGGGGCGACAACCGTTGTGAAAGCGCTAATAGACGAGAGGTCATTTCACTCAATCGATCCCTTTATAATGCTTCTACTTTTATTGCTGCTCTACGATCCATAAAGCATGCTCCGTGACTCCTATGACTGAGTGTGCATTCAGCAGCATCTATCAATGCCTGAATCTATAATAAGAAGGGGCAAAGTGTTATAATCTTAGTCGCTTGAGCGAGGTACCCTTCCAGACACGGGCTGCGGGCATTGACAGTGTCAACAAGGGTCTCGTTGGGCGGGCATGAGGCTCGCGTTGATCGTCCAGTTATCAATGGGTCTATCACACAAGGTACAGTAGGAATAAAACAAACAAACAAACAAATCACGCAGAGTGCTGTACCTTCCGGCTCCGATTGTCCTTCCGGAGGAACCTACGGTGGTCCCGCTTCGCGGAAGAAGGCCGACGCGGACGAGAGAAAGAGGCCAGAGAACGTGAAGTACGTAATTTTTATAGTCGGCATCCCCGATAATATTGCGAGGGCCTCTCGTATTTTGGATAACTAACGCGATTCTTGATTCCCATTGACAATCGATTTCTCGTAGTCTTGAGGTCGAAGCTTTATTGTGCATAACAACTATAGCTTTCTGAGACATCATGACCGATATAGGTCCCTGTGGCTAAGCATGGTTTGCCGAGAAAAGACTGTAAGATCTTAGATTTCGGACTTCGTTCCAGATGAGACTCTGGGTCTCACTAGGAGCCGAGGAATTTACGGAGAAGACGAACGAGGATAAGAATAAAAGTTCGAAAGGCAGAACGCAGACAGAAAGTAGGAAATCCAGAGTTATTGAGCTGAAATATACTGCAAACCTTGTACTTGATAGATGCTGAGGTCGTCCGCCTTAAAGTAAGGTCAGACAATGAGTCAAGACATATACGACATACCCATATGAAGGAAAGCAGTTGGAGTTCCGTCTTTATGAAACGTATTACTACCGTAGAAATTAACCTCCGCGAACAGGCCCCTGAGGTACTTGTACCAAGGTAAGGTATCATCGAGGCGTCACGATCACGTGCAAGGGACTATTTCTGCAGGACGGGAGTGCCCGACCCCTGTCTAGCGTCTGCAGTTGGTTCCGATCGCCTCCCCAATAACCATTCCCATAACTACATCATCGACGTGCGATTTGTGAGATCGATCTTCGAAGCATACCATTTTACCCATCTCTTGCTGGTACTTCGTGCCGCTTACACTCGTTACCATGGAACCACTGTGACCGTTTCAATCCATCACCAAGATTCGGCGTCGAAAGGCCCCTGCCAGGTCTATCTATTCAGCAGATCCACTCCAATTCCGCCTGAATTGTCGCCAGGGAGCTTTCAGCTTTCAGCTTGACTTCTAGTCTTCTGGGTTTCTTATCATTCGGCCTACGGGCAAGCACTGTGCGACCTGATAGCTTCGCTTTCTCCATCCGTGGCCATGCATGCCGACTTCCGGATCCCCTTCGTCAGGTGTCTGACTGTAGCCATTGCGATAAGCTGTGTTCAGGCCTTTTACATTCCAGGTGAGCTACCTGTTCCTCTCTGATAGCTGGGTAATCATTGAAGTTGTGCTAACGCAGGCCTCGTAGGATGGTCAATCAGGAGCTATCTCGACGATCAAGCAATACCCCTCTATGTCAACAAGCTTTACTCGGACAATACTCAACTGCAATACGCGTACTACGATCTACCATTCGTTTTCCCACCGACTGGAAAGAAGCACGCCGGATATGTCAGCGGCAAGAGCGTCTCCCTCAACCTGGGAGAGGTTCTTCGGGGGGATAGGATCGTGGCATCCGACTACGATCTTGCCATGGGTCAGGACCAGGATTGCAAGTTTCTGGGAACACACAAGACAGACAGGAAGGGTGTCAAGCGAGCTCGGCAGCTCATTGAGGATGGCTATGTGGCAGAGTGGATCGTTGATAATCTGCCAGGTGCGACAAGCTTCGTCACGGTCGACAAGACGCACAAATACTACGCCGCGGGGTTCAAGATCGGCTACAAGGACTTTTCGCCTGTGACTGGAAAGCCCAGATACTTCCTTAACAACCATCACACTTTTGTGATTCGTTGGCGCAAGGCCCCGGGTCGAGCTGGGGAGCGTGGCGAAAAGGTCATGGTAGGGTTTGAGGTATACCCAAAAAGCATCGAGGCAGGACACAGGAACAGCGAAGGTTGCCCTCAAGATGTTCATGGAGATATGGATGGGTTGGAAATTTACATTGCAGCAAACTCTACAACACTGGCCGGCAAATATCCTCATTCGTCATATCTGCCAGAGGAGGACGATATCGATGATGGATCCATGCTTACGATACCGTATTCTTACTCCGTCTACTGGCGTGAAGAAGAAAGGGTCGAGTGGTCTAAGAGATGGGAGATGTACTTCAACAATCAAGAGGAAGGGACAAGCATTCACTGGCTGGCAATTGCCAACTCGTTGATAATTTGTGGGCTTCTGAGCGCTGTGGTGGTTATGATCGTGCATCGGACAATATTCGTAGATGGGAAGGGCCACCTGAAAGAGGAAGAAGGCAAGGTTAGACTGAAGAAGAAAAAGTCAAGGGCGGGTTTGAAGTCGCCGAAATCCATGGAGAAGGGTAGTCTCCTAGAGCAGACGGGCGATGCAGAAGATCTGGACATTTCTTCCGACGAGGAGTCCATAGAGGACGTTACAGGCTGGAAGCTTCTTCATGGCGATGTTTTCCGCCCACCACCCTACGCTGGCTTCCTGGCCCCCTTGATTGGATCTGGGATGCAGCTGGTCTTCATGTCCACCGCGTTACTACTTCTCAGCTGTGTCGGCATTCTGAACCCAAGTTTCCGAGGTGGCTTCGTCAGTGTCGGCATGGGTCTTTTCATTTTCGCGGGTGTTTTCTCCGGATACTTTTCCGCAAGGGTGTACAAAACATTCGGAGGCATGAACTGGCGGAGAAACACAATGATGGTTAGCCACCTCTACAATCCCTTGAAGCCTCATACTGACGAGTCTACAGACCGCTCTCCTCTTCCCCGGCCTCCTCTTCACCACCACCTTCATCCTCAATCTCTTCGTCTGGGCCCAAGCATCCAGTACCGCCCTTCCCTTCAGCACCCTCCTCGGCCTCCTCTTCCTCTGGCTCTTCATTCAGCTCCCGCTCGTCTACATCGGGAGCTGGTACGGCTTTCACAACAGCCCCGCCTACGAACATCCAACCAAAACCAGCAGCCTCGCCCGCCAGATCCCCGAGCAAGCCTGGTATACCAAAAGCATCTACAGCGTGCTCCTCGCGGGCCTCGTCCCCTTTGCCGTCATCTTCATCGAGCTCCTCTTCGTCTTCCGCAGCTTATGGCAGGACAAGAGCGGGTATTACTACGTCTTTGGCTTCCTCACTGTCGTCAGCCTCGTCAACATAATTACGGTGATTGAAGTTACCACCGTCGCGACATATATCCAGCTATGCGCCGAGGACTACAACTGGTGGTGGCAGTCCGTCTTCATCGGCGGCGGCAGTTCCTTTTGGGTCTTCCTCTACTGCGTCTGGTTCTATTTTACTAAACTGCATATATCAGGCTTCGTATCCGGGATGCTGTTCTTCAGCTACAGCCTGCTGGCGTGCTCGGTGTATGGGTTGTTGACGGGCACGGTTGGGTTTCTGACGGCGTATGCGTTTGTGAGGCGGATATATGGGTAAGCCCCTATCCCCTACCCTCTTTCCCCTCTTCTTGAGGCGAGGTCTTGTTCGTATGAATGGCTGACTTCTCTCGTCCAGCGCAATCAAGGCAGACTAGTCAATTAAGTCACCGCGGCTTCGCATGGCGTTCTTAGCTGATCAACTCGGTTCGGCGGGGTAATAGGCATTTCTCTGGTGTTCTGGGTCATAAACGAAAAAGACGTGGGCCATGTATAAAGGCCACGCTACTGATTTGGCAGACATAGCATACTTCACGAATACATTCAAGGATGTTTCCTAATTGACACCATGAATTATCGCCCCTTCATTGTGCCGACTGGACTCCACTATCGCCGAATGCACAAGCAGCAAATCAAGCAGGGTTCATCTACCAGTTGCGTTGTTCCTAACTCAAAGCTTCCACCCACCTTCACCACGACTAAACTTTCCTCTGATGATAAAGAAACTGAATCGATTCATAGTTGACGACCGCACCAGCTCCTCCACACGAACAGCAAGCAACAAGTTTGGGGTGTATATGAGGTATGTACATGTACAGAATTCTCTGATTGCAAGGTTCTATATGACCTGCTGACTTGTAAGGAGCAGCCACTTTGCCCCCGTGCTAGTACACATTCTGTCCATATGCTCTCTCTAGGCTCTCCTATGCTCTGTCTCCCTCTCCTATGCTCCCTCACTGCTCTCTCCTCCTCATTTTCCCCTTATGCACCTTTCCTCCCCCATCTCCTATCTTCCTCTCCCCCCACTGCTCCCTCCACAGCACTCCCACTTTCCATTCCGAATCTCAAACGGTCCTCACTAACAACGAGTTTGCGCGGTACGTAATCACCATTGTTGAATCCAAAACTAGCACTCAGCCTCCAGCCATCATTAATTCCAATTCTCCTACTCTACCTCGATCCCGACTCCAAATAATGTCACTTGCTCAAACCCTATCTCCTTGACCCGACCTGCCTTCACGATTCGAGGAGTTGCTGCAGACAGATCTTAAACCGATGGAGACAGTAAACGAAAGTAGCAGTGTATAGCGCTGGAATCGGCTTCTGATATCTGATGATGAGTGGATAGGAATAATCCTCGAAATTACAGACGTGTGAGGATGAGATATCACTGAGAGAGCGGTCACGAAGGGAGTAGGAAGGGATTGAGGGCAGAGCCATCAGAAAGTATGAGGACACAGGAGGGCGTTCTTATTTGTTTTGGAGATATATCCCTCCAGTGACAACGGATGTGTGGAGATGAACTATGGAGATCTCAAGGATCCTACATCCTGCAAACCCTCCCAATAGTCTCCAATCGCTTTTCAAATACGGAGAAATCTGCGTGTTATAAGAAACACAAAAATATTATTACGACCAGCTGCAGCAGTCCAATAATATATAGTAGAAGATTAAGAGAATCTCGAAATATGGTTAAAATAAGCGCAAAACCGCTCGATTCGACAGCTACCTTAACTGATCTGATAATCTCGCTACCCACGTTTCAAGAGGAAGTGAAATGGCCTGATGCGGCTGCCAAACTCAGCCTGCTGTCATCCAAGCCGCACCTTACACGCTTCAACGGATTGACGCTTTGGCGATGGGTCTCCACTGGTTAATCAGCCCGTTCGACAACCACAACCTCCCACTCGCTCGTGAAGATCACGGCCCCAACCCGCCATAAAAAAGAAAAAAAGAACCGCAGAGCTCTTCCCAGATCCTAGACACTACCGCCCCAAGCCAGCATCCAGCTCCGCCTGCGGCACTCCCTGCAATTCACTCGGCCGTGCTGCGCCATGGACTTCGTGCCACGCTCCATCACCCATCTCAGGTCTTTCCTCATACATATGCTCCGAACGCGGCGCCGAGGCGTTGGGTTCTGGGTTCTTGCCTTGGGTCCTCCGTGACCGTGCTATACGAGCGAGGGATAGGATAGTGATAAGGGCGAGGGCGCAGAAGATGCTCCCGATGCTGATGCCGGCTTTGGCGGCTGGGCTGAGGGGGGGAGGGGGCGGTCGGGGGGATGGTAAGCTTAACGGAATAGATGGCGAGGCGGACGGAGGAGGTGGTGATGAAGATTTGGATGCTGGCGAAGAAGAAGAAGCCGACGGTGACGATGCCGACGTGAGCGCTGTTGTCGCAAGTATTGTGGAGGAGGCCGCGAGCGTCGATGATGCTTGTGCAGTACTGCTTGAGCCTTTGTCGAGCGATGCCAATGCTTTGAGACCCCATGTTTGCGGCTGGACAGCATTGTTCGATGTGATACTGAAGGTGGGAGTGTTGGCATAATCGTCTCCCGCAAAATTCTCGACTTGCATGTGGCAGCTGCCCGTTTTTGCATACTCGCTGTAGGGAAACGATTGCGGGTTGGTGCCGTTTGTGGACACTTGGGCGTGGTACGCTGTTTGATTCCTCGGATTTCAGCACTTCGGCCCTTTCTTCTGGGGGGGTTCCACCTCTTAGGTTCACTGCTGCTGGGAAGGATGCCCGACAGAGACAAAGACCTTACCCTGTAGCACGGATTGCGGGCTTGTTTGATTTGGCGCACACCACAGGTTCATCCAAGGGTCCGCGATGCCGGATTCCCAGGTGAAGAAGACGGTGTCGATGTAGTTGAAGGTCAGACCGGTGTTTGCGGAAGCGGGGTAGATCCAGTTCACATAGCTGCTGCTGGACGACACAAGTATGCTCCAGACAAGTAAGGAGAATAATGGTCCTGCACTAAACATTTTTTCCAGGCTCTTGGGTAGACTGGGGATATGGTAGAAACAGGGATTAGTATTTTCTTGACAGTGTTCTCATGAGATGTGCTTCTTTGGAATCAAGCCACGCTGTAGAAATGAAACGAATTGACGGCGAGGCTGTAGTGCTACGTCGAAACTGCAGGTCTGCCATTTCAGCCTTCCCAAAAGCCCAATCGATCGGATTACACACATATGCTTTCTCGGCAGACATTCCTGCATCATGGTAGGCTCTTGACGTACCGGAATAATGCGTTGCGGAAACGTGTTCTCTTAGAGTGTGGCACATTTCTTCACTGTAGGCGCCAACCCCCCCCGAGACCATTTGGGTTGTCGTTATCTTCGATGTTTATTGAGGCGCGGAATACCTTACCTTCCTAAACCCGGACATTTCATTAAGACTTCTTTGCCACCGAAGAATTAGAATCTAGTAAACTTGGTCATCTGAAGCGAATGCATTGAAATTGTGGGAATTGGCGCTGCGTTCACAGTCGCTTTAACGGCGCAGATGGCGATTAAAAGAAGCTATATCTCGACATCTTCGATGAATATTTTTTCGGTGGCGCTCTCCGCGGGATGGTCGATATCCGTTGGCGCTGGGGTTATACTGTAAGGAGAGGATATCGAACCAGACCCTGCCAAGTTCGGGCAACAGATTCTCTGGATCCGCAAACAAATGTGCTCTCTGAGCCCTCGGCCAGGTGCTGTGACGTGTTGGCCATTCTCAAGCGCCGTCTGGACGAAAGGCATTGAAAGGGATAACATATGGCCTGACAGGCTGCGATTCTCTGTGGGTGACATTGGTGGAAACAGTCGAATACGAAGACACAGCTAATTAGATGGAACCTTGACTTGGAAAATCATGGTGCGAGGTAGTGGACTGCCCTTTTTATGGCTGGAATGGTGGATGATAACGGACGCGCTCTACAGCAAACGTGCACCGGCGTCGGACGAGAACGAGCTGAGAGACTTTGCTTGCTTTGGTAAAGAGAAGTAGTCAAGACTTGGTGCCACTAAAAGTTATAGGGGGATAGAGAGAGACATACACAGGATCCGCGCGTAGCATTGGTGTATGAGGTTCGAGTTCCGCTTCGCCGGGTGAGGAGTCCTGCTGTGTTATCATCCTGGAGTGAAGGGGTACCGTCTGGAATATCAGCGGTGTAGTTCACAGCATACAATGCAGCGCTTCAAGCACTCCATGATGACAATGCAGGTTCATCCAGTAATCTAGGTAGCCGTGAATCCACCGCAAGTAGGCTGGACTCAAAATCTCATCGCTGAGATAGATACAAGCCTAGAGGCCATCCTTAGCCACTCCGCCGAAAGATGTACCTTTGAAGCTCACGAATTATGCTCGGAGACCCGAACTCATACATGCCGTGGATGGAAAACCCTGCCCCAGCACTCAGAAGAGTGTCTGTTTCTCTGTCTCACATTAACACCATTACTATCATGAGTCCCGTTCACAGGCCGTTTAATCGTAATGACGAATCGTGTTTCGTCTTCGCCGAGAAAGAAAGCCATGTTACATCAACCACAGTGTTCGACAACCCTGCACTTCAAATAGCCATCGACTGCGCTCGCCTACTCAGAGACGAGTAACCAGGAGGGTTGTCACTATCATAGCCTCGATCCACGGCCCTAGCTAACGATCGACGATGGGTATTTCCTGTGATGGGCGAGTACTCTGGACCAGGGATTTGCATACTTTGCACTGCACCATCGTGCTCAGTATATTCCGGAGCTGGAGGTGCCACACTGCGTGGTGCAAAGAACGTATTTGCGTCGCGCGCCGCAATGGCAGCTGCTTCTTCGTCGGAGATCGTCGGCAGGGCATCCGAGCCTTCGGCAGAGACCTGAATGGGCAGCTTGAGATGCAAGGTTGGCTGGAGTCCAGGTGCGTTGATGGATAGGTAAAGATGAAGACTGTAGATGCGGGATACGAGACAAGAATGGAAAGTCGGAACAAACAATTTCGAGCCTTTGGGAAGGGTGATGGGAACTACTATCGTTGCGGTGTAGAACGACTTCCCAAAGTACGCCTCTGACGGCTGAGGTACGATGGTACCAGGGCCCGAAAGCGAGGAGAAGGCAGATTCTCGCTGAATGGGATCAGATTTAGTCTCATGATGCTCCCATTCAACCGAGGCCAGACAGCGAGACGACAGATTCACCGTCTCGCTAGTGAGCCCTTTGATGCTACTGTAGAAGAACTCGCTCGCTTTGGTAGGAATGTCTCGCATGGGAGTACTGGCAAAGAAGGTTGAGACTTTGATTTTGGTGTTTAGCTGGCTCAGACGTGGAGGGCCGGAGGTTTCGCTCGTGGGATCAAATCGGAGGTTGACAGTCGCCATCGTGGTGGTCGATCTGGAACCACCACATCTTACTGACGGCAGACGCAGGCTCTTGGGTTGGGCGGACACCATAGACAAGCGGCCAAGACGGCCTTTAAACATTCCCTTCTTGATGTCTTTCTCCTTTCGCAGCCTGTAGTCGTCATGTTGGCCTTCCAGGACATGGAGGGGTGCCCATTCAGGCACAGCTGGAACCACCCGTAGCTTCCTCGATTCTTCTGAAATGATTACATGTTTTCCATTACTGTTCCTCCCTTTTGTGATTCGTACACGGACCGCGTACGTGATAACACCCATGTCGGGTGCCATATCATCAAGCAATGCCTTCCCGCCTTCCGTCGCCACCATTGGGTCTCCCAAGCTGGGTGGAAGGTTGAGGTGGGCTTCTTGTACCGCATCGTTCACTTTCGGGTGTGTACAAGACTGTGGCAGTAGATTTTCGGGTATATTGAACGTAAATGGAAAACTGTAGGGTCGTCCGGTATCGAGGATCCGAGGCTCTGGAAGAGCTGCATCGTCCATAGGTTGCACCAATCGTAAGAAGCTATGGAAGGCTTCTGTTTTGCCGCTGGTGGGCGATGTAGTGGCAATCTTCTCAACATACGTTCTGGTCGTGCCTTCCAACGTAATATCTGGAGTTAGATTAGCATTGATCAGTGTAGGGGCTCTCAAGATATATCAGCTGCTCACAGATCTGGTCAAATTGAGTGTGGGTCGGAGCAGTGATGGAAACCTGTCCGCTCACCTCGTCGAGAGAGGTGTATGCTGGAGCGATGGATTCCTGCTGGTCATTGAGGATTATTGTGATTGATGGTTTGGCTTTGGGAAGGATTCGATTCATATCGGTTTGGGTGCCGGTACGCTCGGCAAGGAAATACAATGGGATTTCGTGTGTCAAAGTAGACCTGGCAATACACCAGGCCAAGCTCCCTGAGCCAACTCAAGGGAGCTTCAAGTAGAAAAAGGAGGGCGAAGGGATCAATTGGTGCTGATGCCAATCGAGGTGGACCTGCCAAGAAAAGAGGAGATGTTGGAAAGTGCGGTACAGGATGGTGAGATACAAAAGAACAGGGAGCAGAAAGCAGAGAGAGGTGCGACTTATGTCGTCGGATTTCTGATAGCAGACCATTGCGATTGCAAAGCTCTTGAGTCACACACAGCACCAAGAAAACTAAGATCTACTGCAGGCAGGGCGAATTAAAGTGGCTAGTTCCAGTATGTTAGCGAGGGGCGATGATCTACCCCGGGAACTGCTACCCCATGTTGACAAAGCGATAGGAGCCAAGATCAGACCATCAAAACGATACCTTTACATGTGCTTCACAAGCAAAATGCTTTTACTCCCCAGGCTGTGAACAATTGTGCGTCTTAGAAGCATATTTCGAGGCTCTAGACCCTTATCTCCTCCGATCTCGCAATGGCCCGTGGATAAGCGGACGTGCATCCGAGAACGTGGTTGAGATTCTTTCGGTTCCACAGTCATGGCACTAGCGGCCCTTGAAGTTGCACCATGAAGTACTTACACGCATCAAAGGCACCATTCAGATAATTCCTGCTCTGCGCCTTTAATTAGTGATATGACCCTATACTAAAGCTAGCGGCCAAAGGAGTTTCTGGTGGTCGTCTTTTGAGGGTGCAGTTGCTCGAGTTCTGCCCCAAGCGCTGGTCACTGCATCCTCCTTGGAAGCCATACAAGCCAAAATATGTGGATGGACAACTACCGGGGCGGCGGCCCACTGCTTGACTGCAATCCCACAGTAGCCTCGGATACCTCCAGAGCCTCATAAGTCTCCCTGATATAGTCCATATAATCGTAATTTTACTGGGTTCTTTGCGTGACACATTTAGCCCGCTAGCAGGAGGTGGAGACGTTCAGTTGGTGTTGACGTGGTTCTGGTTTGTGCCGCCATGCTTCCTGACCGCTTCCCATCATAGTGAGATCCAGGGTCGTTAGAGTATCTTCGCGCTCGCGCATGGCGGTCGTTGCACTCTCTGATTGGTCATGGTGATATCCCCAACTTCGGTGGTTACAATTGCCTCGTCGGAATCTACATTCCGTCAAACAAGGATGAATGACTCTTTCTGGGGCGTTCTTGCCGTTACCCTTGGCAATCGTTGAGACTCGAAGGCCATAGTAACTGCTGGACGGTTGAGGCGTGTGGTCTCGCCTCGGAGCCACTCAAGGTTATAGAGGCTTCACTGGCTGATGATGACTCGAGCTCTCAACGCCATACAAAAGTCTGGGAGCTTTCCTCCTTGTGCACTCGGATGATCTGTTTCACCCATTGACTGACATTCTCCGCCATGGTCTGGCTATGCTCTAAAACGCGGTCAGTATGCGATGAGAAGACACCAAATCCTCCGGTCTGATAACTCACTGATGCAAAAACCATGAGGTATCTTGTCCTCGTCAACGAACATTGTCGGCTTCCAGTCATCAGAGAGACTTGCCGAGCCCTTGGGCACGCGATGTCCCCTGGCAGCGATCAAGTCGTCTCGGGTACGATTCGCAACCCATCTGTCCTGGTAAATTATGAGCAAGGCCTCTGTTACTCGGTGCACTCAAATACCTACGCCATGTCCCCAATAGAAGATCAGATTGAAGTTTGCGGTGTCCTGACGATTGGTGCCGGTGCTGGAAGCTGCATCCCAAACCTCTTCAGTCCATCGATCTCTAGTGATCATTCCCATTTCATCTTTGGCGAGGTACCTGTTGATGCCTCATAAGACTCTCATTGTCAATCGATTTGGACTTGGAAATTAGACTCACAAAACTTGCCTCACGCCCATGGGGCTCCTCAGAAGACGGACGGTTGTTGTCGCTGCGTGCTCGGGAAACCTCATGACGATTTTGATAATGTGATAAAGTACTGATTCCGGCAATGCGTTTGCCCAGAACCGAGCGATGGCACCGACAATCTGCGCGACGTAGGGGATTTTCAAGACTTGCTGCGCACATGAGTCCGCTGTAACCAGATGAATCAAGAGGCCAACTTACACTTGCGAAGATGCCTAACGGAGATTTGGCAATATTCACGATTGTTGGGAAAAGTAGGATTCCTCCGATAAGATCAAAATCCTCGGCTCCTGTTTCTACTCGTCCTTTATGACGCTGAATGATCTCCAGAAGTATGTAGCCGCCCACGGAATGACCCATTAAAATGACCTTGGGCGGAGCATCCGTGGACGGTGTCGCTTTCCGGTGCAAACGTATCTGCTCGTATATGAAATCCTCTGTGTTCTTAACGGTCTGTTGAAGTCCGACAGGCTCAGAAGCCTCTTCGCCGTTTACAAGCGTGGCGTTTTCGAAACCGGGCAAAGAGCTGCCATAGATATAAAATTGCGCGGAGTCGGAGAGGGTGGAAGCTGACAGCAAAGCATGCAAAGCAGACAAGAAGGGCTCGTAGTAGGATATCAGGCCTGGGTTGCCTCCAATCATGAATATCAGATAGTCTTGCGTGTTGTCGCTATCATCAGCCAAGGCTGGCTCATATGCTAGCCGATCGTGTCTCGTTGATAATGGATCCATGAATGCAACTCTGGCGATTGAGATCAGCTGCGACGACTATGGAATCGGTAATGGATTTTGACAGATTTTGAGAGAAATTTGCGAGGGGAGGTGTACGGGTCCACGATATATATAAGCATTGACGGAGTGGATCCAACAGCACGGCGTCAAACTCATCAATGAACAACTCACAGCCTCTCAGAAACCTGCTGATGTTGTTCGGTGAGACGGTCACGCCCGGATGGCGGGCGCCGGGGCGATCTTCGGCGCTAAGGACTAACCTGGGGCCTCCCGTCGGCGGCGAGAGAAGAAGGCTGTGGGCTGCGATCACGGAATCAACTCATCCGTCGCAATCATTTCCTCATTGGAGAATCACGGCTCACTCTCGGGCGTTCAATACAACTTTCAGCCGGCTTGTCTTGCGACCGCAGGCATCCCACCCAGCCACTAAGACTCAGCTATTGAGCCAACGATGATCCCATCTTTGCCGTCTGAAAGGTTCCCCCACTGACGGCCGGATTATGATGTCTTACTTGGAGCATGGCACAGACAGCGGTCCTTGTGCTTACTGTATCTCTATTATGTCAGGCTAGCGACAATGCAACGGCTGGAACTGGCCGCGAGGGCTGGGTCTCTCAACCTAATGGTCGAGGTACGTCGAAAGATCTCGAAATTACCCTGTTCGGAAGTTGACTAACCATGGTCGAGGGACTTTCGACATTTTATGGTAATGTCAATCCTCCGACTACCTTGCTGTTGCTGACAAGAAGCAGGAGTTGCCTGTTCACGGTCTTCGTATGTACATGGACTGTCTTACACTTGAACCTTCCGTCGAGGACGGAAAAATACCGACATCAATTTCGTCGCAAATTGCGATGGATGCTCCAAGCGATCATGGCGCCCGAATTTGTCTTAGGATTCGCCACAGGTCAGAAAGTGGAGGCTAGACGATCGGTACAAAGATTTAAGAAGGCTGGATTTTCTAATTGGACCCATCGTCACGGATTCTATGCAAACATGGGAGGCTTCCACATTCAGCTTCCTACGGGCTCTTCTTTTCCCATCAACGCCAAACAGCTGCTTTATCTGATCAAAGAAGGTTATACTCCGTATCCCAGTATTACCGAGAAAGAAGTGTGGGACAAGAGCAAGGCCGACGGATTTCAAAAGACTTTAACTTGCTTTCAGACCGGCTGGTTTATAATCCAGGTTATTGGCCGTGCCACACAGCATTTGCCGGTCACCACCCTCGAGCTTACTACTCTGAGCTTTGTGCTTTGCAATCTGGCGATGTATATTCAATGGGCTAACAAACCTCTTGACGTAGAGAGCCCTACCATCATCAATATCCGTGCAAGCATGGAAGAGATCCTCATTCGCGCTGGCGATGATGCTCGCAAGCAGTGGCGCCTGACGCCTCTTGACTTCATTGACGATCAGTCGCCGTCTTGGCTTACGGAAGTTCAACCTCACCTGCGTTTCAGGCGAGGTCCTCGTGAGCGACCATTGCCTCGTTTCACCAACGATCGATTCCCAGTCATTGGGGCTGGACCAGACGCGATCATCCTATTCGTGGTCAATGTGATGTACTGTACTATCCACTTCTTTGGCTGGAACTTCGACTTTCCAACGAACATTGAACGCACTCTCTGGCGCGCAAGTTGCATTACCATTTCAGGCTGTGCCTTGATTTTCTGGGCCTGTGAGACGTATCAAGATGGCGTGCGACTACGTCGTTGGGAACGCTGGTACGCAAAGCTTGCTCCTGGAAAGGCGAGAGTCGCTACGATGAGCAGTCTAGAAAAAGGCGAACGGGAGAAATTGTTCATTCCAGTATGGGAGGTCATTATAATGACTCCTGTTTCTTTGATATACAGTCTTGGACGCACTTACATTGTTATTGAAATTTTCCTAAGCCAACGGTCACTGCCTATTGGCGCATTTGACACCGTCAATTGGACCGATTTCATACCCCATGTGCATTAGTACCCCGGCCTTGGGAAACCGCATGATATACGACCCAGGGAGTATCTCAGCACTCGCCCGCACCCCCGGAGAGCACGACATGCATATCACTTCGGGTCTGGCGAATCCTGCTGGTCGGATATCTCCAGCGTATAGGGAATTCCAGTGCCGTACAATTCGTTCCTCGGATCATCAATGGAGCTTATCAAAACCAGTGGAACATACAATATCTCAAATCCACATGTCACTGTTGGGCCAACAAAGTAGGAACAGCCTATCAATTCGATGCCGCTTGGGCACGTGCGCGTGTCGGAAACGAGATAACGGCCCACAGCAGGAGCGTCCGGCCTGTTCGTCAAGAGTTTTCCTTCACATGTCAAGAGAACATCAACAGTACAAAACATATCTACATGAGTATACTTGACTATGAGGTGATAGGCTGCATCTGTTTGAGGGGCTCAGTGCTGACTAGCAGCAGAGCTAAGTAAAGTAGGCAGCAACCAAGCTTCAGATCGAGACCAGGGCCAGCACAGCCGCAGCGTTAAACCCCACAGCTGCAAACAAAGTTTAAAGTGGCTTCAGATCTCGGTCGGTAAAGTACGAGAGCCTTCAGCATGCGCTTCAATAAGTCCTGACGCTTACGAAATCCAGGCCCCCAGACATGGTCCGAAACAAGCCACGGCTCCATATTGCTCTCTATGCCCGCCCAAACCTACCCAACAGCTATCATTATGCGCTTATCATGAGCTCAAAAGATCGCTCAGCAGACGTTGTTATGTATCACGTGACGAACGCACGTCGAAGCACCCAAGGCCAACCTTCTCAGCGATGGCGGCATGAAAAATTCACCTTGAATTCACTATCTAATGAGCCCCGGCTCTTGGTGCTAGTCTCCGTTGCTAAGGTCATCCGACCGCTCGATGACATTACCGAGATCCTGCACTCTGTGCCTTTGTATCAGCCCGAGGACGGTGACAATTACCAGACATTCAGCTGCGCGGCGTGGACCAGGGTTGCTCTTCAGCATTTGTACGGGGAGAAGGCCATTACTGGCGATGCCGGCATGGGTGATTGGGCACAGCTCGACCAGCAGGCTCTGAAGTTTGTCCAAGAACAAAAGGCTGAAGGTCAATGGGATGATCACGGCTGGATGGAGAGTAGGGAGATTCCTTGTCTCGATCTATTGCAAAAGCAATAACTGTCGGTCGGAGGGAGGGCCAGGCTCTGACGTTTGTGCATGGGAATGAGAGGAACAAGCGGGAAAGGCACTCTGATGCTGGTTCGGAAGGGAAACATTGTTGCTGGACTAGAAAGGCAAGGCGGCTATACCTCACTTCTACGACGGCCTTGAAGCCATCAATACTTCAATCACTCAATCATTCCAATCTCTGTTCAGGAACTAGTAGAATCCTCAGGCGGTACCCCTAATCATAGTTCCATTCGTAACCCCTGTCACGTGTTATCGATAAGCCTTACATATAAACTCAACACTCCTGCGCCTACTCTAAAGGACAACAATTTTCAAACCCACCGTTTCGGCAGAATTGACTCCAGAAACAGCTCCGTATGTTACCATTCACATAAGCTCACCCTTGACCGCAAGAACCTCGCCCGACCAACCACCACGCCCGACCACCGCCCCAGATTTCCCACCATGGATCCCACCCAGCAAAAAGCCCTCAACGCCCTCGAGCCCTACATCCTCCTCTCCAAATCTGCCACCTCCCCACGGGCCGCCATCGACCTCATCACGCAAGCCACCTCCGCCGCAAACACCTACGTCTTCGCCGAGCTGCTGCAAACGCCCAACATCCAATCCCTGCGCAGCGCCCCTGCGGAACACGCGCGCTACTATACTCTCCTCGAGATCTTCTGCTGGGGCACATGGAAGGACTATGAATGTATTGCCCCCTCTCCTCGCCTTCACTCCACTACAAGAAACTTGATATCGGAGAAGATACTGACTTGAGAGGCAGCGACGCCCGGACTCCCCGAGCTGAACGACGCTCAAGCGCATAAGCTGAGATTACTCTCACTACTCACCCTCGCCCCCATAGCCGGCACCCTCACTTACCCCTCCCTCCTCACAGCCCTCTCCCTGCCCACGACCCGCGCCCTCGAAGACCTCCTTATCGCCGCTATCTACGCCTCCCTCCTCACGGGGAAACTAAGTCCCGACCGCCAGGGCGGCCGCGAGGGGAGGATCGACATCTCCTCGCTGTCGCCGCTGAGGGATCTCAAGCCTGGGAGCGTGCCGATGATGGTCAGGGTGCTGGAGGAGTGGGATGGGCGGTGTGAAGGGGTGTTGGGGGAGTTGGAGATGAAGGTTAGGGAGGTGAGGAGGAAGGCGGGGGAGAGGAGGAGGAGGGAGGAGGCTTATGAGGGGGTGGTGGTGGAGAGGGGCGGGGAGGAGGGGAAGGTGGGGGGAACGAAGAGGGAGGGGGAGGGGGAGGAGGGGAGGAGGGGGAAGAGGGGGGGGAAGCGGTAGGTGGAGGGTGGGGGTGCGAGGGGGAGATGGAGGTGCGGGGGAGATGATTAGTGCTTGGTGGACATGGATGGGGAAGTTGAGGTTTGAAATCGCGGCTGTTGTAGCTGGTCATTCTAGCGTCATCAAAGCATGTATGGCTGCACAAGCGGGAGTATTGATACAGGTCAATATGCAAGGGTGCTAGCATTTATATTGAGGGCTCCCATGCCTAAAACAAGGGTATCATCAAGAATGGCGCCGACAAACCTCCATATCCAACCCCATGAAACCAAGACCCAACCCCCCTAGCGCCAGCCATCATGCCTCGTGATAGATCTTCCTTCGTTCAGCTGCCGTGCTTCCACTCCAGAAGCGTGAAAGATCTGTGGCTCATTCCGCCAGATGCTGCAGGCGTCCCACGTTAGCAATATCCGCACCGCTGCCCAAGCTAACAGGGAATGACATACCGACCACTCTGGAATCCCCTTGATCTGCTGCCACATATACTTCTCCAACTTATTCGCACTCTTCGCATACGGAGTCGTCTCATTATTATATTTCCGGCAATTGTCATATATCAACTTTGCATCCCTGACGAAGTCCTCCGGCGTGTTATACTGATCGCCCTCGAGCTTCGTCTCCATGGTGCTCAGATCCATCGGCTCGGTGATGACATCGTAGTAATCCGCCACCTCGTCCCTATTGACCGGATGCGCGAACGGCCACGACGAGCCGTGGTTCTGCAGGTCGTTGAGGAGGTGCACGAGCTGGTTGTAGTTGGGCCCGTGGCGCGGCTGGCGGGCCAGCTCGTCCATATCTGGGGACCAGCCAGAGGCCTTGATGGCGGGGATGTTCATCGGATCGATGTTGGAGGGGCCGTTCTTCCATTCTTTGGGCGAGGCGTGCACGATGTGGCTTTTGGAGAAGGCGCGGATTTTGGCTTGCACGGCTTCTTTCTGCTTGAGCAGCATGCGGCCGACTTCGAGATAGCGGATGCGCGGGACCATGGTGCATTGCATGATGGTGCCGCCTTCGTAGTCTTTGATGTAGCCCATCCAGGTGGGCTTGTCGAAGGTGATTTCTTTTGTGAATCCTTGCTTTTTGAAGTATCCGATGGCGTAGTTGTCGGCGTAGGTGAGGAAATGTTGGATGGGGGAAGTGGCTTTGACGTAGTCTTTGAGGTGGGACATGAGATGCGCGCCGTAGCCTTTGACCTGCTGATCGGAGGAGATGGCACAGAACACGATCTCGGCGAATTTACGGGCATTGAATGGGCGGTACGTGATCCCTCCTACGACCTCTAGAGGGTGCTTAATGATGGCCATGGAGAGATGGGTGCGATCGTAGACTAGCCGTGCTATATAGTCTTTTGGCATCTTGGGCAGCTGCTTTTGAAAGATACATTTGAGGCCAGTCAGGATAATGACGCTGTCGCGGCTGTTGTCGTTGTTGACAACTCGAAATTCGATCTCGCCATCACGTTCCTCTTGGACAGCCGGCTATGCGGACTTCTTAGCTTTTGTTTGTTGGCAACTGCCTCGGAAGTCGGAAACACACCTTCTCTGGAAAGGGAATGATGTTGAGAGCCTTCTTATCTTTCTCCGGCGAAACGGTGTGGGAATTCTTGATGCGCTTCTTGAAGATCGGATTGTCTGAGGCGTCGCTAGCCTTGCGTTTGCCATCTAGTGTATGTAAGCCTGAACACCAAAGTTTCCATCAGGATTGCCACCCACTTTCGGTTACCATTGGAGCCATGACAGGCGATTCTATGATCGGATCAGTCTCACAGAGCTGCCCTGGAGCCGCATATGCACTCAAGGGGACTAGTGTGTCCGTTCTCCGCGAGAGGCCTAGCTTACTTCTTGGCGCTGGTCGCACATCGTACTTGTCGATCCCAGCGAGGACATGAATCCAAGGTGTCCTGGAGCTCAAAGTTCGATCAGCATCTGTCTTCAAACCAGAAGTTGTTACCTTGGGATCTTACTTGCGCGCCACCATAGCCCTACGAAGCTCCGACATCCCGGGTTTCGATGTCTTTGAACGAAGCCTGGGAGGCAGCAGCTGGCAGCCCGTTTCACCCAACGGTTGCGAAGGAGAGACAATTTCTCGTGGCGTCCATCTTACTGTTGACGGGTGAGCTTCCTAGACCTTCAGTCGATTCGTCGTAGATTCAGAATACTGACGGCAGCTATAGCAATCGTTCTGACTGGCCTGTTTGGACTAAGTGAGCGAACCAGCGATGAGTCGAAGCTTGGACACAGCACTGATAGCAAAGAAGACCGATCCCTCAAGAACATTCCAATACTTGGTGTTCCAGCATCATTGGCATTTGGGTGCGTGATACGAAGGCCTGCTGTCGAGCTGGCTGCTGACCAGAAACCAGGTTCGGAGCTGTGTTCATGATCTGTGCTGTCGGAGTTTACGTTTGACGATCTCACTTGCTACCAGCAAGGTAGACATGCTGCTGTTGTAAAATACAATCAATTGATACCCATATCGTATTTCTTCAGGGTCCAAGCGAGGAGTTCACCGTGCGGCTGGGATAGCTGTTAAAAATCTTTTGCATCTACACCGGCCGTCTTCAATCCTATCTCTTCCACAACTGCTAACTGTTACGAATGGCGTCTGTCACCGGCGGCGACCAGCCTTTGTTCAGCGCCGTCTCAAGCTCTGCGAGACAGCTTTATCAACTTCTCCGATGCATCAGCTTCGCTCCAAAGGCGCAGGTCCAGATCAGGAAAGAAGGCTTACGCTTCACGGTCGAAGAGTCTCGGGTGATGCAAGGTCACTCACAATCTCAATCGTAGGCATCCTTATATACTGACTGCTCCACAGGTCTTGCATTCCTAGACAAGGCCTTATTCACAAGCTACGTATACGAGCCGCCTCATCTAGAGCCAGAACATGACGATGAGCAAGACGACCCAAACCCCGTCTTCCAGATTTCCCTCTCCTCGCTCCTTGAAACACTCCAAATATTCGGCATCAACGACACCAAAGACCGCTGGGGCAGCCGCGAGCCATACGGAGGCTCAGGCGGAGCCTTCGAAAATCGCGTCCTAGGCATGAACGGCATGTGCCGCATCAGCTACGCCGCGGAAGGCGATCCGCTCTGCATCATCCTCGAAGAAGCAGGCGTCACAACGACCTGCGAGCTTACCACATTTCAGCCGGAGTATCAAGAGGATATCCCTCTCCAGCGAGAAGCCCTGGCGCAGAAGATCATCATGCGCGCCAGCTGGCTCCACGACGCCATCACCGAGCTCTCTTCCACCTCGCCCACACGCTTGACCATCGTCGCATCGCCTACTGCTCCATACTTCACGTTGTCGTCCAGTGGTCCGCTGGGCTCGGCAACTGTGGAGTTCAGCAAGGATCCTCAATTGCTGGAAACGTTCCAGGTGCCGAAGAGGACGGTGAACACGTATAAGTACTCGCTTGTCAAGGGAGCGAGTAGGGCGATGGCTATTGCGAGTAAGGTTAGTATTAGGGGAGATGCGCAGGGGGTGTTGAGTCTGCAATTTATGATTGATGTTGAGGGGGGTGGCGTCAGTTTTGTGGATTTTCGATTCGTGCCTTATGTGCCGGAAGAAGGAGAGGGTGACGAAGAGGAGGAGCATGGGGCCGAGGCGGATGAACTGGACGAGGGCTCGAGAGGGCCCTAGCGCCCATTAGAATTTCTCTTATTTACCTTGCAAGTTGCGTGGCGTAGTACCTCGAAAGCTGCGGTGTGGGAAGGATCTATCTATCAATCTACTTCGTTACCTCTTCCAAGCCAAGACCCAATGTCTGATATAGAATCTCTCTAGAATGCTACTCCATATCATCGGCGGAAAGCCATCCAGCTCTCCTCTTACTTAGTTACACTACAACGGCGAAAGAATACACCTCCACGGCACATTTTCCCAATCGCCACGCTAAGCCCTCCTAGCTATCGTGATTCCACCATCATCCTCACGACCATCATATAACGCACACCGCAAGTGCAAACAAGAAATCCACAACCCTATGCATCGTCACGAAAACATTGGGTATTGAGTAAGGTTTACCACTGATGATATACCTCTATCTCTACATAAACCAACCCAAGCATCACAGGAAATGCCTAGAAGACAGGTTTCCAAGGACTTGTCCGTAACGAAGAGGGCTGCCCGCTACTGCCCGAATCTTTCGGCCAGTCCGAATGTTGTGATCCAATGTGTGAGGTCGATTTGATTTTTCAGCTATTCTTATCGAGTCATGGGGTTTCAGGTCAAACCATATGTCAGATGGATATTTGTTCCCATTCCTGGGCTTTTGGTCTCTGCGCTGTGGTAGGCGTCTTGAGTCGACGTCTCGGATAGTAGAGGCGAGACGTGAAGCGGCTAGGTGATATGATGACTTTGTTTTCGGCGGCGGTTTGAGGTTGGCGTCATGAACATTCTGAAAGAAAAGCGACTAGGGGCTGAAATAAATGGGAGATAGCGCGTGAAGGTATGGCGGTGGAGTCCTGTCTTCCAAGAAAGGCCGCAAATGGCGACATAGGTCGTCGTTGCGGGTAATGTGCTAATCACCTTCAGCTATTGCATGATTGGAGCGGGTCAAGACAAAGTACGCTGGTGGAGCGTCCAGCAGTAACAGTCAATATGCTGGCTACTGTGGTGATCTGAGAGGAGGCTGGAGTGAGGCAGCTGCAGACACTCGAGATACCAGAAGGCAAGTACTGGATGACTTAAGAGGGGCACCGACCCCGTTGTTGTAGTTGTAGGAGGGGGCTGCGGAGTCAGATATTCTACGGAAGGGTGCGGACTCGGCAGGTCGCTGTAGGGTTGCATGTGGTTCAAGAACGTAGTTGTATCTGTAGGATGGGAGCTGAAAATAGGCCGTCACCACAGGCATCGTCATAGTCATCTTCCAAATCCTACGTCAGCCTGACGTGTTTCTCAGATGGAAGTGGGTCCTTTATACTGTAGTCCTAGCTCTAGTCGAAGTCAGGCCAGGGCCGATACAGCTACCACGAAAGGGATGCGAACCTGCCGTACGTGCTGGGTTTTGAAAAGCACGTAGCACATTATTATTGACACAAAGTTGGTCAACAACATCTCCCGGCGTCGGTTCAACGATAGATGGCATTGCGAAGACGCAAGCAATCAAAATTCGATAACAACATAGTAATAGCCATTATTGGGAATGATCTTCTGGAATAGAATAGCAGAAGCAATGTTACCTATGCAGCACTTTCCACATCTTTACAAAAAGCACGTGGAAGGATAGCAGCAAACCGCAATATCTAGTACTTATGGTAGCATGAGATGAGGATCTAGAACAGTAGAGAGAAAGCCATCGAGGCCCGTTTCTGGTTCCATCGAGCGAAAGTCTACCAATGAGATATCGAATGGTAAGCTGGCTGATTATTGCCATGGCCATGAGAGGATGACGGCTAAGACATGGCTATCTATCGTGATAGCTCCAAAGCACGCAGCAAACCAGTTTTTTGTACCCTTATATCCTTGCATGGGCTTGACAAAGTCTGCAATAATGTAGACTTGGGACACTGATAGCACGGAAACCGTCAGGATCGCAGCATAAAGCTTCCTTTGGATAGCACATTGGGCGATGGACACAGAGACCAAGCTGACTATTGCAACAGAACAGAAAATACAGATTGTCTTTGACACCAATAGAAGCTGCACCTGCCTGCTTGCACATAAACTTTATGTGATGATCCTGGCATGGCGAAAGAGATCAGACCTCCCTGTGGTATGTGCGTGGAGAGCTCCTCTTCGCTGCATCTAAGAATTTGCGACCTGGCAATACACTCCAGACGTTCGCACAGATCGAGAAGCTCGTCGGAAGCCTGTTTATCTATCAAAGCTTGGAACATGAATACATCACCGGACGTTATAAAGCGACCCGGGGCGTACCTTATGAGTCGAAAAGTCGATCCGTGCCAGGCAAGAGGTTATGAACCGCAGATATTGCCTACGATACCGAGTGCAAACAGTGAGTATCTAGAGGCTTCGACATTTCCCACGGGGACGATATAACAGGAGACAGGTCTGATGATCTCTAGGCCTAGAATGGCTCGGTCAACGAAGCATAACCAGCATGCCTCCGCGTGCTTTCACGATGCTCGCTTAATTGACGCTAAACATATTGAGATGTAGTGTGGTCTTGGCGTTTATTAATTGAACGGTTCACTTCACCTCACCTCACTACTGATCACCGAGTGCTACTGATTGTAACAACTACAGCGAATATTGGGCAGCACGCTGCACTTGCCCCTTCAGCGAGGACTAGAAACTATACAGTCATACCTCCCTCCTCGATCTGGATACAGCAACAAGCAATTAATGGTCGCGCCGGATAAGATGGCAGGGGCTTGAATGAGCGCGCCACTACAGCTTACCAGTGTTACAACAAGCTTGTCGCCGACAACGTCTTCTTAGGACGTCTATTCAGCCCTGAAACCAGCATGTCCGATATGGAAACCCCGTCGCCTCAGCCGGACCTGAACAGGAACCGCTTGCCAACCCTGTTCGAAGTGCTCAGCCGGCAGACATTGGCACCGGTAGATCTGTTCTCGTTCTACATATACATGCGAGATCAGCAGCGGTCGGTGGACTACCTCGACTTTTGGTAAGACTTGATCAAAGTGGTGTACTCCAGTACAATTAGCCACTGACTCCCAATTCAGGCTCGATGTCTCCCAGCACATGTCACTTTGCCGCCACTATGTCCGCGAACTCCGTCGGTCAGTCCTCATCGAAACTCCCGAACTCGAAAAACCCGGCTCGAAAAGATCGTCGTACATTCTAGATCACATGGGCGATATGAACGATCCAGCCGGCCCATCCACCAATCTGAACAAAGATGAGAAGATCAAAGATCAAAACCTTTCGGCCTACCTTCGTCAGGAGAGTGGTAGAGCTCAACCAACGGGTCACTCGCCCAACAGCAGCCTCGGCTCGCACCAGTCTAGCTATCAAAGCTCAAACGGTCGACCATCCGCTGGAACCAACAGGCCCTCTGGTGGTCACGGCGAACGCCGACAGCGAGCAAGTTTCATAATGAATGGCTCCCCGTATCGTACCGATTCCGGCTCCCCAGCGCACACAGTGGCCAGGGCAGACATTCGAGCCAGCGCCGAGAAGATACTCTACACCTTCCTGCTTCCCGGTTCTGAGCGCGAGATTATCCTACCTCAAGGCATCCTCCAAGACATCACCAGTTCAATCGAAGAGGAGGGGCGCGACGACCCCGAAGTGTTCGATGCAGCGAAGGACTACACCTTTCAAGCAATGGAGCGTGATGCATTCCCTGGTTTCCTACGAGCCAAAGCCTTGGGAAATCTCGTACCACCCAGCTCGTTCCTACGTCTGTGTCTCGGTCTGGTAGGGTTGTTTGGTGCTATCTGGGCCGGCTTCGCTTGCATCCTGTTGGATAAGCCAAAACATATCCGCTGCTGGGTAAGCCTGGACAGTAATACTACTTTCTTTGCACGCTTGACTCACTTACTCTCCAGCTCATCCTCCCCTTTACGATCGGCGTCTACTCCCTTGCCTCGCAGCAATACAGCATCGATCCCGTCCTCGCTCTTGCCGGCTTGAGCGAGTACACCTTCATGAACTGGGCTCGCATCCGCGAGCCCTACGTTCGCAAGCTGCTCAACAAGCGAGCACTCATGGTTCTCTTCTTCACGGTGTTCATCGGCGTCTGCCTTATCGTCCTGTTCGTCTTCGTTCCCGGCCACAGACTGTAGTCGCAGGGCCTATCACTAGTGATATCCCCACTGGCACCCGCCGATGTCTACTGGGAGCTAGGAGCCTCGGCAGCTGGGCGTGCCGGACTGGGAAGATCCTTTTCCATCACTTTAGCCACATCGCTAGAGTCGATACAGCGCGGATCGCATTGTGGGTTTCTGCGCCCCTAGGCAGCCGCGGCTGCAGGTTGTTAGGCGCATTGGATACGGGTTTTTCCAAAGCAGAGGAAAGAGAAGTACATAATCTATCAGTGCGGTACTACCCTCTGTCCGCGTCGGACTATCACTGAACGCTTTCCCTGTATCTATGGCTTTCTTCTCCGCTTCTAAGGAAGCATCTCTTGTAGCTAAGAGAATTAGATGACGAACATCTGTTACGTGGGTGAACTACCTGTGCTTACTTTCATCTCATCCATGCCCTACGTCCGTCAAACCTCATAACCTCCCAATTCCGCATCTATGTCCCTCCCCTCACCTTTCATCCGCTCTTTTGCCAAGGGGAGAACCCTTCCCAAGCTCCTCCTCCCAGAGCCGCCACCCCCGCTCCCTTACACCTTTCTGCTCCCTCCGTCCACCTGCACCAACGACAACTCTCCAAGCCTCCAGCACTCCGCCCACCCCCGTACCCTCACGAACACTATCCCCAAACAAAATCCTCACGCTCTCCACCAAGGATCCCCACACAGTCTACTCTCCCACCGCGCCATCCATCCATCCCTTCCAAAGAACACACCTCCACCTCCCCTTCCCCCCTAGCAAAACCCCAAGGACGTTGCCGTGATCACCATCCCCCAGCCTCCCTGAATCTCAAATCCGCGAAACGTGAGTTCGTGCAGAGATGATCGAAAGGGGGTACTTCAGCTTCTAGCTCTCTAATTTGGTAAAGAAGTTGGAAGGATCGGATACGTATATTGGCGGAAGGCGCTATGCATGGGAGGGAGGGAGCGGGATGCTGTTCCTAAGGGGAGGGGGAGGGGGGGGGGACGCCGGGGGTGTGTGTTGGGTTGCCGTTGGGGGGTTGAGCGGATATGGAAAAGGAGGGTTTTCAAGGGAGGAAAGGGCGCGGATGCTGGGGTGTGTCGGTTGGGGGTTTAATGTGGAGGACGGTTCGGAGGCGGGGAAGACCGGTATAGGGTGCGCGGTACACGACGGCTCAGGAAATCCTGTGAGAAGTGCAAAAGTGGTCGTTTGGAAGGGGCTGGGTGGGAAGGATGGTTGGCTGTTGGCTGCATCATCTGGAGGATTCGGAGGAGGGAATGGTTCTGGCTGAGGGGTATATGTTGTTTGGAGCTTAGAGGATTGGGGTTGGGGGTGTGGAGCTGTGAACTGAGATGCATGCATGTTGTGTGTCTGGTGGGTATAGGATACACGGTTGTTGGCCAGTGGGATTGATGGGCTTGTAGACTTTGTACTAGATGGGATATTGTTAGGAGGGTCTACCTGGTATAAAATACTCGTGAAGCTGGTAGACAACGTGAGCTAGCAGTGGGAGTTGGGACATCTAGATACCGATGAGTCTTAGTCCATTGCCAGCTGAGAGCCCAACCCCAAAGAGCCAAACCATCAAAGCACTTGCGTTCCCGCAACCTCCTTCCGCTCTGATCTAGAGCCCGCCAGGCCTCCCGACCTCATGAGTCGCAGTTGCCAGGCTCGAGGGCTAAAAGCCATTCGTCTGAAAGCTAGTAACCTCCCAGCCATTGGCAGCATTATACTCGTCCCGGGTCGTCGTCCCATGCAAGACCTCATACTTCCTCTCACCGGCACACCGCCCCTTCACACAAGCCGCCACACTCTCACCCACCGCCTTGCCCTCGAACCACGCTCCCTGCAAGAAGCCAAAATACTCCACACTCGTCGCCTCGCCCGCGAACCACAGCCGCTCCACATTCGCCCTCAGGTTCTGATGCATCTCGAGCGTCGTGCCGGGCGGCCAGTTGGAATAGCTGCCGTAGGCCCAGGGCTCCAGACTCCAGCGCGGATATATGAACGCTGTCGGCTCAGGGACGTTGTCGGCGCCGAACATGCTTCGCAGAACAGCTAGGACTTCGGCTTTGGTTTGGGTATCGGATTGGGACTCGATGCGGTGGCTTTGATCCTGGACGACGGTTACGAAGAGAATGCCGGAATCGGGGAGGAAGTCGGGGCTGTCGAGGGATTGGAAGACGGGGTAGTAGCCGCGTTGGGTGGGGTCGGCGTAGAGGAAGAATTGGGTGGAGGTGTTCCAGAAGACTTGGGAGGGGGGGAATTGCAGGAAGATCTTGGTGTAGGTGCCCATGGCGAAGGTGGCGATACCGTCTTGTTTCCAGGACGGGAGTGGGGGTGAGAATGTGACTGCGTCGTTCTGAAGGACTCCGAGCCTGAGAGGATGTGAGTGAGGTGACCATGGGTGACAAAACGACAAAACGACAAAACGTCGTATTATCTGCAAGCGTGGCGTCAAATGGAGAGGCGGTACAGGAGCATCAGAGTGCGAGGTTCGAGACATGAAAGCCTTTCGTGCGTCGAGCTGTATGAATGCTAGGAATCGTTCACTTACGAAAACGTACAGATCGCGTGCTGAGCTTCGATACAGCTGCCGTCTTGATTATAGACTGTAACCCCAGTGTCACTGTACGAGATGTTCGCGACTACCGTATTGAGATGTAAACGTGGGTCGTTCGGCTTGAGGAAGGTGGACGCCTCGCCTTTGATGAACGCGTTGAAGCCTCTCTGGTCGAAGACGTAATTGTTCGCATTCGAGTACTGGTAAAAGGTGGTATTCTGTAGGCCATTAGCACAACGCTGGTCGAGCGGAGCCGTCCCATCTTACATAATTCACAATCGCAAATTCTTGAGAGCTTTGCTCCTGTCGAAACATTAGTTTTGGCAGCTCGCATCGTGGCACTCATAGCTTACTGGACTATAGGCATACTCCCAATCAAACTGCCACCACTCTACCGCCTGCTGAGCTTTGTTCTGGCGAGGGTGCCATCCCGCCAGACTCAACCCTGATCGAACGCTACGATCTTGCAGGTTGTCGGCGAGGATGTAGCCAGCGTCTTGCTGTAGAGTTGAGTATGCGGCTTGATAATCATTGAATAAATAAGTGAAGTCGACGGCGCCTGTCTCGTTGAATGTTTCAATTGAAGAATAATTTGAATACCTTCGGAGTCATCAGCCGGTGGTGTTTAGACAACAACTCGAATAGACTTACGTGTTTGCCAAATTGTATTTCTTAGCCTGTTATTGCTCAGCAATGTTCCGCCCTTGGGTAATCATGATCTGCCCCGGCTTACCAATGTCCAGATAGGATTCTCGGGGCCAGGGGGCGTCCCCAAGCCTTGGACCTAAAACGATATTATTAGGTCGAATTGAGAGTGACAAGGGGGAGCGTGTCCTCGCCACCACGTTTGTGGGGGCTTCTGCTCGTTCGTACCCAATTTGCGCCTAACTCAACCACAAACGGAGTTCCATCCGATTTGGCCCCGAAGGTTGTATGAGCGACCCTTCCGCCAATGTCACTTTGATACTCGATGATGAGAAAATCGGTCACAGATGCATTTGACAAAGCTTGCTAGCTATAGCTTAGCCTGGTGAAGAGAAGGAACGCTAATAAGAAGACTCCGAAATAACTCACTGCCGCTGTGATGCCTGCAAGTCCAGCACCACTAGTTGGCGAACGTCAGTGTCATCCCATTGGTTGGTCGTGGAGAAGACCAACAGGATAGCGACGCTTGTTTTTTGGCATGTACTGTTGTAGTGGTGCAGTACTGAGGCAGTGACATGCTCAAAATAAGCCAGAAGGATCAGAATCAACATGAACGGTTCATGCGGGAGCGGAAATGAGAGTTGCATTTTGCGAGACGCAACAATCCCCAGCCACTTTTGATAATATGCGCAAGCTTTCGGGGATCGATTGATAGGTGGACACGGGATGTGTATTCGTTATTGTTATGGGCATTTATAAGTCAAAGAGAAATTGGCATGGCTCGCTCCTACTTAGTCCGTTGCCTGGTCCATGATCTGAAGGCCAAGCGAAGATAGCAAGAGCGTTGAGCAGGAGATCCTACAGCAGTTTTATACGCAGATGAAGAACCTTGCGATCCCGCTTCTCCATTTCTGTCCTCTCCCATTGGTCCCCGGAGTTCTTCGCTCGATGTACATATATGTATGCCAAGCACCCTAGGTCGTTCTCCTAGGGATGCTCATCACTGCTGTTCCGCCGATGGCTGAGAACAGACTGAATGTAGCAGTGATAGTGAAATCTCTCAATATCAGCATAAGATGGTACGAGTGGATCATTAGTGGAATTAAGGGTCGATAAGGTAAAGAACAACAAGCGAAAGGGGTCCAGGGTTCTGTGAAGGAATAACCGTGGCGCTAGCGCTTTCGACGGCCAATTCCGCCTCACGTGCAGTAATCCCTGGGTCAACATCCATGGTCCTCTTCTGGTCACAGTAAGTTCTCCCCATCTGGTATTTCAAAGGACACAGATTAATCGTCGATAAGTCATCCGCCGGCCAGCACGTGAGCGATCTTCCTCCTTCCATGAAACGTCCTTCAGAGGTTTCACATTGCCGTGCCACACAGACTGACCTCTCCCGCCTGTCTTTTCCCCCATTCTCGGGCTCTCGGTATCTTCCAGTGTTTTGACTTTAGTCTTCCTCGCTCCAACGCGCCGAAGACGTAGATCATGCAACGAAAATCACTCTGCATGCTCGGCCGCTCCGTGGGTGGGTTCTGGAGATGCAGGAGCAAGCTTCGGGCAGACCGTCGGCGAGGCCGCGTTCACATTTAACCCCCATTCCTTCACAGCCTCACGGTACAGCTTGCCTTTAATTTTGAGGATTTAGAGGATTGATTTAGAGTAGGCAGCGCTGATGCAGGTACCGGAGCAGCAATCTCCCAGGACGACGACCGATGTCATCGGTAAACTGTCGCGTGCTGGCCACAACGTGTTCGCTGCCCGGTTCGACCATGTGCTTGAGGTGGCGCAGTTGATGGTTTTTGGCTGGATGCGGCTCGTCTTGGCGGGCTAGTCTATGCCGGCCTTAGTCGTGTCATTGTAACTGGCCTCCTTTAATGTTTGCAAATGTATACCACAGGTGAAAACCGTCGGATGTCTTGCCTTTGTGGTGGAAATCCATGAGGGTCATCGCCGTTAGCAAGTGGGAAATGATAGTTCTCAGCTTTGGGAGGCAGCAGAGAGAAGCTTGTTTCGAACCTTGAGAGAACAGTATCATTATCGATTACGTGTTATTAGTCCCTTCAGGCCGTCAGCTTTAAGGCGTCCCATATACGATGACAGCGCTCGCTAACAGTCAACGCTGACTGTGATACGAGAAGAATAATCAATTTCGAATCGTTCATGAGAACTCCTGAGCCGGAGATCTCAGCCGTGATGCTATACATATGCAAAGGATTTGCTCAACTCCGAGGCTATGCAAACCGAACGCTAAGTAACGACTAATCGACAAACACATCTTCCTACCCTCCGGGGTAACCGTGGTAGCACTATTCGCTCGCAAAAAAAGGACGTTCGTATGTCAGAATGACTTGGGGATCATAACGTGTGTATGTGAAGAAGTTTTGATGGCGATCACCACCACGGCAGTCGTCCGCAGGCTGATACCGAGCGGAGGTGCTCCCGTTCATCGCGGCCGAGTCCTCTAACCTGACGGCGCAAGAGGCGAAGATGCGGGCTTAGAGTGTTCTTGATATTGGACTGCGGCCGTGACTTAGGGTAGATTCCACCGGGCTGACGGTGTCCCAAGGGTCCTGGAGGAGGTTGTATTGTGTCGGAAATGGCATCCGTCCAGGGTGTAGCTCCTCCCATTTTCGTGCACAGTATTTCGCTGGCCACCGTTCGGATGCGCCAAAGTCAAGCATCTGAACGGGATTAGCAGTGAAACTCCGCAAGAAGGCTGTATGAGTATACCTTTGCAGCGATGATGTCGAACTGAAACTTTTCCCAGTAGTCGAAGGCTTGTCCTAGCGCTTGAACCTAGATCAGCGTCAGGCTACAGATGACGTGGGGGGCGACATGGGACATGGAGTACGTACATCGGTCTCGGTCCAACTCCTCATACGCTCTCGCAGTCTCTTGAATCGCATCTGTAATGCTGGAACTTGGTACGATTTGCCAAGGTCTGTCTGGAATCGAGTGGCAATGTCCTTCCAGGGAAGGTTCTCCTCTTCCTTCAATTTGAGGAGTAACTGCTCTTCCTCGTTCAGCTCAATAGGACGGGCTTGCGATGGTGCTCTCTTGCGTTTCTTCTGGCCATAATCTAGATATTCCTCGTCTTCTCTCATACGCTTGAGGGCATTCATCTGCCGCACGCCGATTGGATCTGGAGCAATGGGAATTGGGGCCGCTCGATTTGGAGACACGCTGGGATTGGTGGAAGGTGTAAAGTCTGACGATGGGAAGTACGGGCTATGAGCTTTCTGTGGCATTGAAGCAGGCGACATGGAATAGACTGGGGCTGGATAACCTTCCTCCCTTATCCGGAAGGGGTTCTGGGGGAAAAGAAGATCCTCAACATTTGGTCCAAAAGTGCTGGGACTGCTTTTTGGTCGAGAATAAGTCATCATATGGCCAGGAAGAGGCGAAAGTTCGATCGGTGGTGGTATCCTTGACGTTGAATATGCGTTTTCATAGTCGGCAGCAGTCAGGGGCACCTGTGTGCCGCTCAATACTGGACTTTGCCGAGTAGGAGCGACATTGGCAGAGATTGACTTACGAGCTGTGCGGGATTCCATTCTGGTTCAGAGAATGGTTGTAAATGACTATTCATCATGTGATTGGGATAGAGGATCTCTACACCGGAACCGCCGTAGAATTGTTCCAAAGGCATAGAGTGGTATAATATATGATTGAAAAGGCAAAGTTGAAGGATTCCGATCAGAAATTGAGTCGACAGGTGGTAGGAACCTATGAAAAGGTTCTCATGGTATGATGGAAAATTGCAAGCCAAAAGTGTGGTCAGACAGGTGGCCTGGGGCGTTGACCTTCATGCAGGTCAAGCGAAATGGGAAGCAGGTGAGAAAGAGAGGGGTGTAATATGCAGGAACTGGAGGCTGTGTGTAACGAGACACCACCGGAGGATTGTAGTAAAGTTTTGAAAGGGTTCAAATGACAAGATGACAGTACCGGAATAGTGCTGCGGTCAGGTCTGCTGAAATGATTGTCGTGTACCTTGCAGCTAGACTGATATATGACATTCGTAATCACGGCCATCGTGGCTAGCGTGTGGTGCGTGCTTCGGACTATGCTGGGCTGGGTGTGTTTCACAAATTTGGTAAGGTTCCTGTAGCGTGCGCTTTGCCGTAATCCACTCAAGCTTATGGCTTCGCACGAGGCTAAAATGTGCGAAGGATGAGACAGAGATAGTACTGCTACGAGCGAGTACCTAGACCGAAAGAATACAAGCAAGAGGTGCACTAATTTGGTGCACTTTATGGGTATAATTATGATCAATGCATGCAATGAGGCCGAGATGGACGGGAAGCCCAAAGAGGAAATGCTTAAGCGCTGGTGAAATTTTAGATAGCATTCGTAAGGCACTTCTGGCCATTTGCAAGCTCGCAATCTTCGGATGCTACCGCTGACACTGGATCTCGGTGCTGGTATCGCTCGTTATCCACTGGCGCCGCGGAAAGTTGACATCCGTGGTCCGACGCTCTGGAAAGACCGTTCTGTTCGTATTGTGCAAAGTTCGAAAATGAACCTGCTGTAGTCTGAAAAGGGCACATCGATAGCTAGAATGGCGAAACCCTGGTGTTCTCGCATGCCGATTGCGACCGACATTGAGCGAAAGGAGCTACGCCGCTGTAGGTTGTAGAGAAGCATCAGACACTTCCTGGTCAGGTTGGCAGTATCAGCATCATCAATATGATTGCTGTAGTAGGTCGTGGACTTTGCAAGGTCCGAATCATTCCTGCTTGGCCAACTCTAGATATGCTATCTGTATCTCTCGCTTTGGCATGTAGATTCGTTTTTCTGGGTGAATGTGAAGACGCCTTGTGTTTGGTAGCCATCGGTCTCACCCGAGCGGCGAGTGTGGGCTCGTAGACTACGTCAATCTCACCAGTAAGCATGCTTTCGTCCGGCCAAGGTTCGTCGGTATTTTCTGTTCATCAAACGGCTTGGGCTGACACGGCGTTTCGTGAGGTTGTTTCGGACGTGGCCGACGGCACGAGTCCACGATGCGAATATGGAGCTGTCTCCTGGTTCATCGAAGATCTTGAAGTGTCGTTTGACCATATGAGGTTTAGTGGTCGCTGTTGGTGACCCAAAAGTGGTGCTCTTGTAAAGGACTACCTTAGCTGCATGGATCGACTTCCCTTGGGCCATGGGTCAGTATCTCTCGCACGAAGCGGACTCGGCTAGACGAGGGGGCCGGCGTCTAAAGAACCAAATCGGTGCATTTAGCTGTTATTAGCATAGGAACCTCCTTTTGTCCGCTTCGAGACGCCGGGCTGCACGAATAATTGCAAGTAAAGTACTTTACATCAGGCAAAAGTCTACTCCAAACACCCAGTCGAGCGTGATCATTACAAACACAAGCATAACTCCTTTGGGCTATTTCGTTGACCGCAATCAAATTCAGCCGAAAGCCGGGATCTTGGATTTGCTCCATTTACACCCCTGTTTGGTCTCCGTTGCTGCTACCGCGTCTAATCGTCCGTTTCAAATAACGCTGACCTTTCACCAACCTGATGAGGCAACATCCAGCGACACCACCCAAAGGCTGTGTAACATCTGAAACCGTACCTGACAGAAAATCCCTCGATGCTGCCTATGATTACTCCGAATTTCCGAGTTTTCACTCTGATCTCTGCTGACCATGCCGCTTCACCCGCATAAACACGTGTCAGAGTGAGGAGGCCTGTCGGACCATCCGAGGCGAGCATGCATGCCGTCACTGTCACGTTTCCGATATAGTGCAGGCCGCGAAGCACCGACCACCTATGCGATTATTTGCATATTATAGCATTTCATGCACATGGAAGTGCTTCGGCGAGGTGTGGAAGCATCGTGAGCTCGGAGGCTGTGTACGTTGTAAGAGGCAATCTGATGCTATTGAGAAAGGTATGGTGAGCTTAGAGACGATGCTGTCAACGGGTCCTGGGTGCGTCCAGGTGATCCTTTCGCTGGGGAAGTTAACATGGCCTGTTCGGATGCGTTGTCGTATGCAGGTGATGAGAAAGTGCCTTCTCTGCAAAGCTACCAGCACCACTCAGAACCTGGTAAGTTGTGGCCTGCCAGCCTCCGTTGGTAGTGTAAGGATATCATTCGCTTGCATTTCGCCATTCTGAGCCGTCCGATATTACATTGTTCATGCGTTTTGCCCCACCTCCTGGTGATAGTACTTCTTCACGGTTTCCAATCTCTACACCATCATCCCCTAGACTATCCTGGTGCGAGTCCGAAACTTGGTCGTCTGCAGAGATTGACACACCCCTCGTTCCCCATTTACCCCCTCCGGGCTTGGTGGCGCCGCCTTGTGGTCTGCCTTGTGCGTGCCCCTCTTCTTCGTCAACGCTATCGCGCCCTTTTCCTAGTACATGGGTGACCAGCCAGCCACGACTGAGATCATCTGAATCAACGACCCCACCATTGCGTAATTTGACCCGTTGTCTTGTCCAGTACACCCAAGCAAAGTCGAGGTAGAAAGCTGTTTGAATCAATCCGAATATTACGGGAATTGGGGCGAAATGATGTTCCATGATACCGCGCAAGATCCAATTCAAGATGTAAAATGCTCGATAAGAGCCAAGCGTGACAAGGTAGAAAGAATCAATCACGGTAGGTACAGTCGTTTGGCGTAGTAGGAGCAGTTGTGGGAGTACACAAACAGATTCCAGGATAATGGAGAATGCCCAGAGAATCTTGCCGGAATTAGCGCGACGCCTTCCATGCTTCTAATCTAAACCCTACCTCTGTGAAGTTTGTCTTTCGTCTTCTGAATATGAGTGTGACGAAGGGCGCTCCAACCAGCGCGCCCACGGCGCAAATGCCTCCGAGTTTCCAAGACTGTTCTCTTTCCCTTGTTCGCGGAAATAGTCTGAGCATGATTAAGACAATGTAGATCGAGGAGAAAATGTAGAAGTTCTTGAGCACGAAGTTCCATATTGCGGCAGCTGGCGATTCCCAGAAGAGGTCGACATAGCGGGTGCAGAAGACGACAGCGTAGAGGACTTGAGTGATCAGTGAGACTCCTGAGATTAGGATTCGTCAGTGAACTCATGCCAGCAAGAATGTTCGGAAGTACTAACCTTCTGCGCTCTGGTTGCTGTGTATCGCCCAAATGAGTATACATTTCGAAGCTGTATGAGATAGATCTCCCAATATCCGGAAAATGTTCATGTTCACCATCTCGACTTGCTAAGCGCTCAAAATTTGGTTTGGTGGTCAACGGTATGCCCACAGTACTTAAAGTCTGTCGATGTGACAGGCAGCAATTCAGCTGTCATACAAGATTGTCGTGTTGCAGAGTCTGGCCCAAGGCGCTTCGAGAAATGGTTGTCGGAGATGTTCGGATATGATGCTAAGACTTTGTTAGATCAGGGGGCATTCGAGGAAGTCGCGCCAAGCCGCAGATTACTGATTACCTTATCTAAACCTAAACCTAAAGGACGAAATGGTCGTTCTTCGAACCCGCCGTAACTTATTTTGTCACAGAGGTATCTTTAGTCGAATGATCACACCGGAGCCAGGAGGAGACGAGACGGTCTACACGACATCTTTTTGTATGTCAGGCAGACCATTAGAAGTACAATACGTGGATACGTATGCGCTGAGGACTGATTCTTATCGTTTCTGCCCTCATTGTCCTTCCATCAGCGGCTGTTGTTCCACAATCGATGTCACCGACAATGCCATCCTCGATCCGAACAGCTCAACTATTAGGCCTCACGGGCTCTGCATTCTTGGCTGGTATTTCGATGCAGGTATAAGTAGCTGAGCCTTGCTGACGAATTGGTCAGGGGGATGCACCGCCATTTCTGCTTTTTGTGTTCCTCCACTCCTGCTGGCACCAAATTCTCTTGTCGCACTTCAGTGGAAGAAGCTGTATGACCGTGGTAGTAAAGCAGCACCGCCTTTTGCGGCCGCCTCGGCATTAGCGTTCAGCTTCCTGAGCTATAAGTTCTATGGGACTCTGAATCATCCCAAAGCCGAGCTCTACGCTCTGTCAGCGCTATTGACAATTGGGATCGTTCCATATACTCTCATAGCCATGGTTCCAACCAACAATAAACTGATGAGGAAAGCAGAAGACGCCAGAGCTTTGAGCGCAGAGGCAATGATTGCGGAAAGTGAAGATCCCAGGGAGAAATCTGCGAAGGAGCTTTTAGACTTGTGGGCTACGCATAATCTAGCTAGGGGGATGTTTCCTTTAGCTGGTGCCATACTAGGTCTTTGGACGACCTTGACGCTTGGCGTATCAAGATGAGGACACTGACATGGGGAGGTCACATCGCCTGGAGTCGGTGCCTCAGGGACGCTTTTCGACGCTGATAGATCTCAGATATCGGGATCCACGAGCGCAGGCACTCCATTCTACGAAGTTGCAGACTGATGAGTAATTTGGGAGGTGCCTGCTTGGCAATAACCAGTCAATCCCACAGGGACTTGAGGAGACTTGACTATATCTTCACGCAGAGAAATGCAAGTCTTAGGGGAGTCAGTCATATTTGCACATCGTTTTGATTGCCATTCGTCGCCCCGTCTATGTGGTCTTCTTCGCCTTCATCGCCTTCATCGCCTTCGTCAAGGTCATTGAGCGGAAAGGTCAGAATGGCCGCAATGCCACCCAGCCCTTCCAGCTTCTTTCCACTCTCATGCTCACTGCTCAGCACCCTCACCTCGCCTCCCTCCACATCCCTAACCTTATCCACCAGCTTCACCCACCGCCTGCGAACACTTACATCTTGCGCTCGGAACAATGCGTTCGATATCAGCAGCACACCGCCTCCTCGGCCAAGCGCACCTTGCTCCGCTGCTTTCTCTACCTCTCGAGGCCCATACCACGCTCTACCGTCATCCTTTCGTAACATCGTCATGAAATTGTCTATCAGATTCGTCTCTCGGGCGTACTTGGTATCCTTCAATTTCATCAGTACGTCGGGTGAGCTTAGTATTTCATTTAGTGCGTAGAGGTGGCCCGAGCTGGAGTGCACAAGCAGGAGGTTCGCCTTTTGAGCTAAAAGCGCCTTGTTCCCCGTCCTTGTTGCAGCCTCAATGATGAACTTCTGAAAGTTGTGCGCCGTGTAGCCCGGACTTGCCAGCAATATTGGTTTCGACTCCGTCAGATCAATCTGCCGTAGTAATGTATCCAAGACCGTCTGAAAGAACTTCCCCATCCCCTTATCATGATCTCCCTGCGCTAATCCTCCTCGTTTCCGCGGTACCTTCCCTTCGATCCTCTGCCTCAACACGGTCCTCGACCCAGTCAGAACACATAGATTCGCCAGACCCTCCTCCATCACCACCGCCCACGCTTCCGAACTCTTGACCGGATCGCACGCTTCTCTCACTAAATCTCTCGCAACACTATCCCAACCCTCTGCTTTCTCGAGAGTGAAATTGCGATTGAGTTCAAGGTCAAGCGTGTGATACTGCCCCACTTTCGTATATTTGGTTTCCTGGGCTATCCTCCCTGACACATGCAGCTGCGCGCTTTGAGTATCGAAGTCCGAGCCTGTAACGCGGATGGTGAGGGTTGTGTGGATTCGGGTGGAGGAGGTTGATCCAGTGGAGGATTCGGTGGTTACACGACGGAGGGCTGAGGCACGGAGGGTGTCGGTGGGGCGGATGAGGTTGTAGGTGAACCACATATCTTCTGGTTCTTCGGGACAGAGGGTGATTGTCCCAGAGCCATCGCGCTCGACCGCTTGTTTGACGAGACGCATGGTTTACGAAGTACGGAGGCCTGCTTTGCTTTGCCTTTCCTCTGGCTAAGGTATTGCGGATTTCGGAGCTTTGAGGTTAGTCACGTCGGGAGCCTTTCTTCTTCTCGAATGTACGATAATGGGAGATATTGGAGGATTGAGGTAATTCAGAAGTCGACGAGGTGTTGAAGTCTACAGGCCGAACGTTATCGATAAGGCTTCCGAGGGATTCACTCGGGTTACCTGACTGACATATTCCCTCTTTCAAGTCTACAACCCGAACGGTATGAATGCGCCATTGAAACGAAATCTGTTCAGAAGTCATTTCAAAGTTTCTCCTGCGTTAAGAGCCCGTGCTTTTTCCTCAGCAAGTATGGCGAAGGCAGTCACGCAAGACTCGAGATACCGTATGGTTTGCGGTTACGAAATCCCCATTCTTGGCTTTGGTGTACGTAAAACCATTTGATCAAGTTGCCTTCCCGATACACTCTGGTCGATGCTGTAGGATTGGTGGCAATGCTAAAGCTAACGCGAAAGCCTTTCTTTACATTTTTCCTATTCTGGCGTGACTGACTCAAACATCTTCAAAGGTCTATCAAACGTAAAAATGTCATCTCTGACCTGAGCTCCCGCGAAGACCTAATCGTCTTTCAGTCCGGCCAATGTAGCAGAAGATGTGACGCAGCATGCTTTCAGGACAGGGTATAGGCATGTAAGTCTCAATCCAGGAGCCAAATACTGTGAGCTGGACTTAGAGAGGTAAGGTGGACTCGGCCAGAGTGTACCGTAATGAAGCTCCATGCGCCGAAGCTATCCAGAAGTTCGGACTCCCTCGAAGCCAGATCTTCTTCACGACGAAGGTCCCTCCACGTTCCTTGGGCTACGAGAGCGCGAAGGCCTCAATCGAATCAAGCTTCAAGCAGACGGGTCTGGATTACATAGACTTGTAAAGCTCTCTTATCTTCTCTACAGTCCGGAGTTTCTAAAAACAATGATACAGGTATCTGATACACGCCCCATATGGCGGCAAGGAAGGCCGGAACGGAGCATGGCGAGCACTTGTAGAAGCCCAAGAAGCCGGCAAGATCCGCTCCATCGGTGTTTCTAATTACGGTGTTCATCACCTCAACGAACTGGAGACCTACATCAAAGAGCTCGAGAGCCAGAAGGGTGAAGGTAAAGGTGGGAAGATCAGTGTCGGCCAGTGGGAGCTTCACCCTTGGCTGACCAGGCCTGATATCGTGGACTGGTGCCAGAAACGCGACGTCATCTGCGAGGCATACTCTCCACTGGTGAGGGGCCAGAGGTTTGGAGAGCCGATACTCCAGTCGATGGCGAAGAAATACGATAAGACTCCCGCTCAGATACTTCTTAGGTGGAGCCTACAGAAGGTTGCTGATGAAGCCTCCATCGTCGACAGAATGCCAGCTAACAAGGTTATCAGGGTTTTGTTCCTTTACCGAAGTCTGTAAGACCGTCTCGCATCGAAGAAAATGCAAGCATATACGACTTTGAGCTTACGGAGAAGGACATGAACTCTCTGACGACGAACGAGTATTCCCCTTGTACCTGGGACCCAACGACCAGCAACGACTGAGCATTGGGCTACATGGCTCCACACCGATATGCAGGATTTTGTTCGGTAAAGCATCTTTAAAAGGCTGGGTCATCGACGTTAAGAGTGCGTCAAAGTGTACAATTCATGTCTTCATTATTGCATGGTAGGGATGAAACGCAAACCCGTCGAGATATTAAACATTATGTCTCTTTTGTCATAGCACTCTGGACTCATTCCTTTAGAGCATCGCCTCTCGAAGGCTGTGTCTTCGCCCCTAGCGGATGCATTACACACAACAAAGGAGGCACCAAATCTAAGCCTTTCGATCTGGGACTTCTCAAACTCCGCCCACCACTCTCTCGGGTAGATCAACTTCACCAAGTTTCTCCGAAGGGAGGCGTTCCCGCTTCTTTGCTCGATTGATCGAGTCAAGCCTCCGAGCAGCGATAGCGAAGAGTACACCGTGATGAAGACTGTTCGCATCATACCATTAGCCCCATACTCTGACACTAGGGAAAGATTTACTCACGCCAGCAAGATCGCCAGAGCGTAGCCCGTAACGAACAGTCCGCGAATGACACCCCAGCTCGGTTGACAGAAGAAATCGTGCTGCGAATGTTCCCGACAATCGCGTTGTGGATCGATCACGAATCGGGAGAGAAAGATACCTGTCATCCATACTGCCACCAGAGCCAACGAGACGAAGAGATCGATCCCAACGTAGTAGCCGAGATGCAGTGGTTTGGATGATACCGTCGATCTGGTGATGATGAAGAGAGTCGTGAGGAAGGAAAGGAAGAGCTTTTGTTAGCGGTTAGCTTTCTGTGCCGAGGAGCGTGAAGGGGATGTGCTTACGAAACCAAGCAGCATCAGTTCCGCCCAACTTCCATCACCACCCATGTCATCGCCTGGATGGATGCGCGAGAGATGGTTGGTGCTGTACTCGGCGAGGCCGGCGATGAAGAAGATGAGGGAGAGGAAGAAGATGACAAGTGCTGTGATCCGAGAGGTGATCGATTGTGGATCGACGATAGAGGGAGACATGTCGCTGCGTCTCTCCTAAAGACCACCGAAACTGCTTGTGATTGAGTATTGGATGGACTATGTTTCGATAACGAAAAGACGTCTTGGTTCAAGGCAGGTTCTGAATTCAATTTCTACTGGAAGATTGAAACCTCCAACAGGATAAGCTACATACTTATGTATTGACACGCAGGCTCATGAAGGCACGTCAACCTCAAGGCATCTCGGGGCAGAGTCCTTGGCAAAGGATCGCAGACGTTTCGCCAAGACCCCTGAGGCGCCAAAGGATTGGCGCTGCTTGCTTTTCGGATTTTCGGACCGCTTGTGCGAACCTATCAAACGTCGGAGCGTGCACAGCCGCGCGTGATCAGCCCCTGCGGCTGGATTTACACTTTTGATCTCTTGAAGTCAAGGTTGCACAGCATGACTTGCCATCTATCCTCTGCTGTGTACCAAGTTTATCTTTTGCATTTGACCTGCGAAGTGCTCCGAGAAGCAGTCTTGAGGCATGTGAGAGGAGAAAGTGCGGATTCGTAGAAGGCTACTGGATTGTGAGATGGTATTAGGACTGCAAGGTACTTGTTTCTAATTGTAGAGTGCTCTTGATAGAAGGGACATGTCATGGAGACGGACATGAATTTCATCAGAAAGTACAAGCTTGCACGGGTTGTGAATCTAAGTTCAATGAGTAACGGCTCACGAGGTGAAGTGCTTATCTGTCTACGTCATTTTCCATATTCACAGCAGCGAAGATGGATGATATTCGGCACACAAACGAACAACACCGATTTTCCCATCCTTTCACTTACCTAGTAAAATTCCATTACGCTCTGTATGCGTTTGCTAGATCTTCCAAGTATGTGTTTGCGTATCTGAAGAAACACGTTAGTTCTCTTTATTATCTCTTATTTGCTGGCACTCCGATGCACCGGATCCTGATGTTTGTTTAGGGTGTTTTCTTCTGCAACGTCAACATCGTGCTTGTCACTCAACGTGCCCTTTAGTCTGCACTCAAGACTCCTGGTTCGTTGATAATTCTGTCCCTAAGTTAATCATTTGTTAACCGTTAGAGGTAGAACATCTCAAGCAACATCGTCTATGTCACTCAGAATGGAGGGCGTCAAACACGGGTTGATGGCGAAACCCGGGCAGCCAGCAAATGATATGGCACTCTCAGTCATCTCGTATAATGTGGATGACTTCGTCTCTGGTCCAGTCAATAGCACCACAGTCGACAAGGCCGATACCAATCCCACCAAGCAGAAAGATCGTAGCTCCGAAGACGTCAAAGCAACCGCTGGCGAGCAGGGTAATCTCAGCTCCATCTCCAAAGCACCACCTTCTGGATCCAAGGAGCCAACTCCGTATCCTCGCCTCTTCATCCCAGCAGGATGCACTCTCGAAGAGCTCCGAGCGCACCTCAAATGTAGGGGTGAAGAGCCGTCGCCCGAGCTCGTCTCCTGGATCAAGAAAATGGAGGAAAAGGATAAATTGAAGAAAATGGAGGAGAAGGCTAAGTTTGTCAAGGAAATGGAGGAAAAGATCAAGTTGTTTAGGAAAGTGGAGGAGAAGGTTGAGACGCTACCTCTGGGGTCAGCGTGTTATGGAGGTTATCAGAAGTCTCTCACGCCAAAAGATAAGAAGTTTACTGGTCATGGGGACACCCGTGGAAAATACTTCGTGCCAGCGGGCGAGAAGATGTATGCTCCCGCGAACAGCCATGGAAAGTTCGTCACGCCAAAGAACGAGAAGATGCCTGGTCAGGGGGACAATAAGGAGCAGCTGTTGGATGGGGAATGGCTGTCTGTGAGCAAGGAAGAAGCGGAGGAGGACTGGACGGTCATCCTTTAGTCTTTGCTACAAGCTATAAGGCAAAGCGTTGCATGTCTCTAGCTGGAGTCGTAGGGAAGCAAACATACCTAATGGAAGCAAATAACACGTGCATGCTCAAGATAGTCAGCTTGCGTGAGCTGCTCATAAGGCCACTGTATATCTTAGCACCGTGTGACGTTTCCATAACTTCATCTACCAGTCAATAAGCAATCCAAAGCCCCCATTTTGCTCTAATTTGGCAGCCCATGTCCAATACCTCAACAAACACTCCTTCACACGTCAACATTCCCAAAATGTCCATCTAACCCAACCCCCCACACACCCTCAGCACTCAACCTCCTCATCTCCACACCCTCAAAAATCCACACCATGCCATCAACCAAACCCTCAAACTCCAAACCGAAACCCGAAAAGCAAAGACCACGAGTAGCTCTAGATGCAGTACGACGCATGATCTGGCACGGCATTGGCCACAGGATACGTGATAAGCAAGCTCAAGCTGAGGTAACCGAGGAGCCTGAGACGTTAATCATTGAGGGATCGACAGAGGCTTCGTCTGTGCATGATACTAGGGAGACGATATCGGGTGAGGTGTGGAGAAGCCTGGAGGAGGAGAAGGAGGCTATTAGGGCTTGGAATGGTGAGTGTTGGTAGCGGTGTTGGGTGGGTTGTTGACTGATTGGATTAGGTTTTGCGTTACAAGAATCGAGGTGCTGTGAATCCGAGCTGGCGTCTCGCTTGTAGATGTGGTGTAAAGTATTCGTCCACTGCTTAGGGAAGCGGTTACATTGGAGGATATCGGAAAGAAAAGTCTCATTGCACAGCGATTGACATCACTGGGACTCTATAGCGCTGACGACACATCAATCGTGCGCAGCTGTTGGCACCTCTACTCTAAAGACTCTTCTTCGATACACCTGGCACATATCAAACAAGAACGTTTTTCCGAGGAGCTCCCAGATCAAGGGGAATGTACAAGCCTGCCGTGGTCCATAATAATAATTGAGCCGCCTTATAACAAGTCTCGCAACCTACATACGGAAAGATAAAGGACTCTGGATGCTGGCCTTACAGTATCAACGTCTCTCGTCCTCGCTATGAGACCTCAGCTAGGAGAGATACGGTCTCTTGCTTCCTAGGTCCGGGTACATAGACACTGTTACAGGGTTTCATTGAGCTACGACCATCTTCGAGAATGGGGAGGACTTGGGTCAGCCTATATGTACCTTACGTACCGTCAGCGCTAGAAAAAGAAAACTAGGATCTTGGAGACCGCTGATTGGGTATCGATGACGTAGAGAACCGCAAGAGAAAAGTTGTATAAAGTAATCACCGTTATTGGTTTGCTGATTTGAAGATTTTCGAGGCTTTACAGCAAAAGTCAAAGATGCCTTCTATTGATGCCTCCAATCTATTCACCGTCAAAGGCCTTGTTGCCGTTATTACTGGTGGCGGCACAGGTCTGTTCCACCACTTCGTAACTAGGCTGTGTGTCTGACTCTCTGATTGATATTGTCAGGCATCGGCCTCATGATGGCCAAAGCCCTTGCATTGAATGGTGCAAAGGCAGTCTACATAGTTGGTCGCCGGAAAGACCGTCTAGAGGCTGCTGCAAAGGAATCGCCGCACGGCAATATTATTCCTCTTGAGGGGGACGTTACTTCGAAAGACTCACTCAAGTCCCTGGCGGATCACATCGGACGAGAGACCGGCTATATCAATGTCCTCATTGCCAACAGCGGCATTGGCGGACCTCAGCACTCAAACCTGACGCGCGAAAGCTCCCTAGAGGAATTCCAGTCCACACTTTGGAACGCCTCTTTCGAAGACTATACGCAGACCTTCGCTGTGAACGCTTCTGCTGTCTTTTTTTCAGTCCTTGCTTTCCTGCCTTTATTGCATGCAGGGAACAAACAAGGAAATGTTGAGCAGAAGAGCCAATTAATTGCAACGAGTAGCATCGGCGGATTCAATAGGAACGTGCCGGGAGGGTATGCCTATGGGCAGAGCAAGGCCGCAGTGACCCACATGATGAAGCAGTTGGCAACAAACCTTGTGCCCTACGAAATCCGAGCTAATGTCCTCGCTCCTGGACGTATGTTTTGCCTCACCTCCTTTCGCTTCTTGCTGTTGCTCTCTCTCCCAAGCACACGCAATAGCAATTTGACGGACACACCCAAAGAATCGTGACTAATACAAACCTCTCAGTCTATCCATCCGAGCTCTCAGCTCCTATTATAGGCGATGGAGTTTTCCCAAAGGAGAAGATACCGCTTGAAAGGGTCGGCACCGAAGAGGACATGGCGGGTTGTATCTTATTCATGACCAGCCGCGCAGGGGCTTATTGTAACGGAAGCGTTGTGGTAACGGACGGTGGACGCTTGAGTGTTATGCCATCGACCTTTTGATTATAGCCATGCCTGAGCGATGCGGATTCAGCTCTGATTGTCTCTTTCACCCTTCCTCCGACCATCTTTTCCGCAGTTCCTCGACGTGATCTATATAGCATAATTATAGCAGTCAACCGAATCTTGAGATTGGCAGACCGGCCCTTCGACCACTCCGGCATGCCCGTGGCGTGTAATTCTAAGACATGAAGGCTTTGGCTTTTGCAACCCTTTGCTAGCCATCGTTGGCCGTCTCTTCTATCCTGACATTTGCCAATGAAACAGCTTTGCTCAAGAACTTCGCGGGTGTCGTTGATTTTGTCTCAGTATTTCAGAAGGACTATTCAGGTCCCATAGCTGGGTAGGCTTTCTGGGGTATGTGATTTGTGATGAATTGAGGAATCGAGTCTCCACGAAGTCGGCAATAGAGGGAGAACGCTGAGCATCAGAAGATCTCGTTCGTACGTGTTCACTGGTGTAAGCCCGCCCAATTGATGAGCTTTACAGCTTCCGTAAGCACAAAGGACATTGAGCTATGTAAGGTAGCTGAAGATGGCATGTTGAGGCTTGCCGTTGCTTTCTTTCTTAGCTTTCCACATTTGCACTGTTTGCTGGTTCTTGGCATTTGGCGAGTGCAAAATGCATTGGACACCCGTCCCGCTTTTACAAAAAAACTCCGCTCACGTGTTTAGCGAGGAGCAACTTCGACTTTTTCAATCTTACTTTATCAAAGATTTGAGATGTAATTCTTATAGTGCTTGCTTTTACGACTCGAATAATATTAAATTTGCAATGTTTAAACAAGATTGTGCGTAGTTATAGAACAATTTAACAATTTATGTTGCTGGTCGCTTTCGACCATGTTGAGTGCCAATCTTCAAATCTCAATAACTTTATTATCAGACTAGTAAATTAAGTAATTCAAATAGAAAAATTATTCTAATATACGATACTAGAAAGATACACTATCTAGAAATTGCAATCAGAGTGTTCTAAAAAGTTCTCGCTAAACATGTGGGCGGAGTTTTTTTGTAAAAGCGGGACGGGTGTCCAATGCATTTTGCACTCGCCAAATTCAGGGGTTACTTTAGTGCAGACTTCAACCTCCTCCATTGAGTTGCGAAGCTCTTGTTATTGTACGAGGCAGACACTTCAAGTCAATCTTTCCGCTGTTTCTCTGAGATTGATCATTACCTGTTTAGCCCGCTTCTACCAAGATTGATGAAAGAAGGCATTGTCCCGATGGACACTCAAGAGATGATAAAGCAGTATAAATATGTTTTCAATGGCCGCAGGCGATGACACAGATCTGAATTTGTCCTGACCATCCCACTTGTAGGTGTACACACTTTAGATGCAACACTTCTCTCAGGTGACTACTTTGACCGCTTCCTATTCACCTCTCGTGATAATCCATCGAACAACAGGACTTTAGCGGAGACGCTCCATGGCATAACAAAAAAGCATGGGAGAGGGTTCTTTCTCGCCTCTACTGAACAATACCTTTGAGGGAAGCCCTCGTCTTTTCTTATACCACTACCAGCCTACTCAAAGTATGAGGTTCCCTGTCACACTATGTTCCCTGATAGCATTTCTTCGCCTGACGCTCCGGAGTGATAATGCTAATGGGCAGGTAAACCAAAGTGGAAAACGGGCTGGGCTGATACGATAACGACTTCATGTCTTGACGATCGCTAGGTTCTCCAGTCCTATTATGAGTGTTTCTCTGCATCCCCATTGTTCTGGCCTTTTTCTCTACAACGGCACTGAACAGTCTCGTATGTTTGCCTTCTCATTCAAGATATCTTTGGAAACCACATGGGTCAGCCATGTGATGAGACACAGCAGGCCTTATTGCCTGTCCCTTTCTTACAAACGCAGTCCATCACTCGCTTAGACTAAAGCCGCGGCACACCATATGAAGATGATCTTGCAAAATAAAATGCACGTCACTGTCCTGCAAGTTTTAATCTTCAACCCTTCGCCTTCCTCTCTGCTCTACAAGTCTCCACTCTCTACATCCGCCCAAAGTTGCTTTGCATGACTACTGTTATATGTAGAGTGAGTCAGACTGCTCAACAGCTGTAGGTGTCCTTGCCCCTACAGACCAAGCCGATGGCTGATGTCTAGAAGCGTAACCAACGCCGGAGAATGGAAAAGATATCCCAAGCCAGTGCTACGATCCTCGGCCTCGCAAAGAAGCAGGTCAATGTTCAGACGGGATGTCGGCAATTCTTGGCATTTGTTCCATTAGCCAAGATGGACCCCGGCCTCGTGTACCTTAGCTGGTTGATCAGCATTGGAGGCAAAATCGCTGATTGGGCACTCATTTATGCCCAATCCCTCCGACAGGAGCCTCTGTCCGCATCTCAGTTTCTGGAACACCACCAACGGCTCCAGCACCTAAATCTCCTGGAGAAGAGCCGAGGATCTTTTGATCATTGCGTGATAGAGGAATCTCGAGACGATGCCTGTACGGCTCTGGTAAATGCAGCTCTCACTCACAACGATTCGCCACAAAACACAACCGGTGAAGTAGGAAGCGAAAGTTCGTGCCCAGCAATATCTCTGTGCAAGCTTGGAGCTGACAACAAAGTAGACGATGAAACCCAAAAGCGCCTCGATGAAGATGAATGGATGCTCGTATTCTCGATGGAGCCAGCGCCTGAAGTCACCGAGGAAGCGCTAGCGGAAGCGGAAATCTTTACTGGTGGAATGGGTCTAGCGATGTAGCTTTATGGACTTCGTGGTCGCTGGCAGAGCGCCGTTAGAAGTGGGTGATGGAAGGGATCCCCTTGAGCGTCGTACGAAGAGTCCCAGTACGGAGAGAGATCGACCTGGGAAGGCGAATGGATTCGTGACCACAGAATAGAGCTCTTGACGGATTGTGCAAGGAATGTCATGCGGTGACTCTATCCACACTGAAAACTTCCAAGGATGAGTGTTGCTCTTTACGTGCGTCATGTGTCATCCTCTCCCATGCTGAACCTGATGATCTGTACCTGTGGCTCATCTCACAGATGTTTGTGTTGAAGGGAGAACACAGAGTGCTTGACACACAAGTCTATTGGCCACGTATATTAGCACCGTTCCCCGAAAAACCTGGTTCCTAGATATTCGACATAAAACTTCAAGATTTAACCGCAAGCAGCATCATTTCGACCGCCGTCATCACCTTTGATTCCAGGAAACAAGGCAAAACCCCAACACCTTCGATCGTGACTAGTAAGTGGGACCCCACGCCTGTTCCTGAAGCTGCTTCCATCAACGTCTCCGTAGCTAGAGTCACCTACCTTCTTGTGCATCCCCTTACGTTGGTACCTCATTGATCGCGTCAAGTCTAAGGCTCCCATGGACCGTGATCCAGCTAAAGAGGCACTTATTACATCCTTCTTGAGGTCTACGGGATTCAACCCGGCAAGAAGTACCAATGGTTTTGGTACGACACCTCTCGGAGGCTCGAGCTTTACACCAGGTCCCCCCGCCAGCCTTTCCTCAGCTTTGAGGACAACTGCTACGTCTGTCAGCAACGGAGGCTGGAGCTTTGCACCAGGTCCCCCCACCAACCTTTCCTCAGCCGAGAGGGCAACTGCTACTCTTGTCAGCGAGCAAGGCCCTAAGATGGCAGCTTATGATAACCACAACGCAAGGTTCCCACCTCCGAAACCACACGCTACAGCACCTCCCATGCGGCCGGGAGGTCCGCCCTCTATACCATCCTACTCACAATTCCGGAGTGCCCGTCCTCCAGCTGGGGATTTCAACGAGCCTGTCATCGATGTCGTCACTGGGAAACCGTTTATACCTGACCCCGCGAAGATGGCTGTCAAATTCGTACCTGGAGATGACATGGTTCCTAACCGTGGCTTGGCTCCATCACCGTACAGACCCGGCCGATTAGCTCAGCAATTCCCCTCCCTCAAGTTGTCGACTCCATCCACGGCAGAGGATATTGTTTCCAAGAATGCAGACAGCATCATAAGCCAGAATGTTCGCTCGGCTGCAGCGCGAAATATTCGGTACACGCCTCCCATCTCCCGAAAGCCATACTTGGATAGCCAACGCCGCATTCGACGTGCACCTGTCGATCCTCGCATCATAGGTCTGCCTCAGGTCCCGGAGTCACGGAAAGATGACGGACGTCCGTACGCAAAGGTGCTCGTCGATCCTAAGTTGCGAATGATCAGATTCCCTGACTGGATCCGAGAGCAGTGGCTGAGCGCTGAGTGGCGCCGCTGTGAGTCGAGCGAGCACGTCGAAGTCAAGAGCGACCGATTTGACATCATCGACTATTTTCAGGGGGAATCCGTGGGCTCGAAGAAGGAGCACGAAGCAGACACGGTGGCGATAGAGACTAAGCAATCACTTCGTGGGAATAACACCGCGGTAGAGACAGCTTCAAAGGTGGTCAAGGAAGAGCAAGCCATGAAGAAAGACCAAGAGAGCCTTGCAGTGCTTGAGAAGACGGCCAAAGACCCGAAGGCTGCCGGGGCCAAGACAGTTTCCATGGCAGCATTCGAGAATTCCAAGGTAGAGGAAGCTAAGATAGGGATCTTGGAGACGATTGCGGCTTTTAGCAAGGCTGCGAAGGCCGCGGATACTGGTTCAACTGGAAGCAAGAGAGATGCAACGTTGGAAACTGTCAGGCAGGAGGTCATGAAGAAAATGAGAGAGAAAGTAGCAGCTTTGGATGAGGCCACTGGGTTTTCAAAACCTGCTGAGGTAGAGGCAGCCTTAGGAGACGCCCTACAGCAGGCCTTGCAGGAGTCTACAGAAAAGCTTGCGGATGTTAGTAAGGCCGCCGAGGCCAACAAGGCTGTTGAAGTTGGAATCGAAGTAGAAGCAAAGGCAGCGTCAGGAAATGCCAGAGAGCAGATTGTGGATAAGGTCAGACAACCGGTCACTGCTTCCGCTCCTCCCGCCGCCGAGTACAAGGGGCCACTCGAGTCTAAAATTAAGGCAACGGAACAAGACGCCGCCGAGCTGTCTGTGTTGAAAGCCAAAGCACAAACAGCCAAAGACGTAAAGGAGGCCAATCAGAGAATCCAGGATATCTACAAACAGCTCATGAGCATTGACAAATTGGAGATCGAGAGGAAGAACTCGTGGTTGCATGGTAAGAAATATGCTGACAGAAATGCCGTCTGGAAAAGGAACGCGCTTGCAAATCTGAAGGCAGCCAGCACACTTGCGGAGGAGTTGCATGAGAAGATGAGAATGATTGAAGCAGTCGAGGCTACCAGGAATCAGAAGATTGGTGCCAAGCCCGCCGTCGTTATAACCCAAAAAGTGGACCATGTTGAGAAGGGTTGGGTGTTATTGGAGAATGAAATGGATGATGGCAAATCGACTTCACCTGGCGGCAAGGGGGATTTCAAACGAGTACTTGAGCTGCTCACTCAACTGATGAAGGAGGGAGGGAGTTCAGATGACCTGATGAAGCTGGTCGATCGAATGAGGGAAGAGAAGATGTCCACAGCTGGGACAATTGAAACGATTACTGGTTGGATGAGAGAAAAGACATCAAAATGAGAAGGTATGGTGAAGCTTACATTGGAATGATCAGACCGATGTCTAGGATATGCGAGTTGGTATAGCGGTTACAGTGCCTGCATGGCACACAGATATCTAGACTTTCGGTATGTCCTTGTCGTTCGGCGTGAAGTTTAGTAGGTAATCAATTAGCTGCAATAGATCAGCATGCTGTAAATGAAGTTTGTTCAATAACAAGGGATACTTTGACATTGCATCATGGTGATTCAAGATTCGATCACTTGGACACTCATGTGATTAGGAAAGTACTCATTGTTCCATACGCCGGCATGAGGTGATTTACCCTTTTGGTGGAATAACAATGGACTGACCTACTAGTAAAGATCTATGGCTAGGTCACCAATTGTCAAATTATGTGACTTACTCTGTATCCACCAGAAAAGCGTGGGGAAGGCTTTGGACCCATGCGTAACCCGACGAAGCCCTGAGAAGTAAATCCTGCCCGCACACGGATTGGCTCTAAATCCTGCCCTGTGGATGGATTTCGAGCCTGCTGGGAGAGTATCACTGCTCTCTTCACTACACTCACGCCTTCCAAATCGGCAAGCAATCGTTCAGAGGATCTTTGATTGTATGCCTAGCTCTTCAAAGATGCAACCGAAGACAAACACAGCTCCTGCCAGCCCTTCAAACCTGCCTCTATCGCTTCTTCTGCTGTGTCTCCTTGAGCACCTTCTTCACGATCTTCTGTTCCTCAATCAGAAATGCCCTCACAATCCGGTCCTTCACGCAATTTGAACATCGCGATCCGCCGTATGCGCGCTGGACAGTCTTCTTCGGTCGGGAGATTGTGGCATATTCGCGAGGTCGGAGGGCAGGGATCTGTAATTGAAAACCAGCGTTAATTTGTTGGGCTCTCCCAAGTGTTGCAAGTCACAAATTTGCGCGTTGCGAGAGTATTGAAGGCAGAACTGACACCTGGGAGCTTGATCCCGCAATCACCACATTTTGGTGGGCTGCCCTTCTTCTTAACGTGCTGGTATCGCAGTTTCCCACCTGGAGTCTTGACGACGCGGACTTTGTTGGAGCGAGTCGGATATCTGTTTCAAGGCATAGCATCATTAGTATCCAGTTCCGGAGGGTTGCCCGCTAATCATCGTGTGCGCGTGGTGGGAAGTTGCGGCTTACGGGTTGTTTCGACGCTGTAAGAAACACCCTTAGCAATCACATACTTTCTCAGAAGTAAGCTGGAAACCTACATATTGCAACCTCGTCGGAGCCATTGTGAATGGAGGTGATGTGAGTTGCGATCTGGTTGCGCGAGTCCTAACTGTCGGTGAGATTGCGCGTTTAAAATTGAGAGTGCGTGTAAGCGAAGAACTAAGCTGCCTTGGGACAAAATCGCCAAGACACTAGCTTCGATAATTCGTTTGACTTGCAGCCGCCGCCACTACTGGGGTCGATAACCCCATCGTCGAGGACTCAGTACTGGTCAGGGCGAAAACAGGGCATCAATTGTCAGTTCAAAGATGTCGTCGCTACCGCCGCCGCCTCCTCCAGGATGGGGGCCAGCGCCTCATTCGATGCTATCGGCACCACCTCCACCTGGCTACCAACCGCCCTCCGATCCTCAAGTCGCGAAGTTCGCTCAAAAGAAGAAGGAATGGCTTCGAACGCAGCGAAATCGCTTCGGCGAGAAGCGGAAAGGTGGTTTCGTCGAGACGCAGAAGGCTGATATGCCACCTGAGCATCTGCGAAAAATAGTCAAGGATATTGGAGATGTATCACAGAAGAAATTCAGCAGCGACAAGCGCAGCTATCTGGGCGCGCTCAAGTTCATGCCTCATGCAGTCTTGAAGCTCTTGGAGAATATGCCGATGCCTTGGGAATCATCGCGGGAGGTCAAGGTTCTATACCATGTCAACGGCTGTCTGACGATGGTAAACGAGACGCCGCGGGTCATCGAGCCAATATTTCACGCGCAATGGGCAACGATGTGGGTGGCGATGCGAAGAGAAAAAAGCGATAGAAGACACTTCAAACGAATGAGATTTCCACCATTCGACGACGAGGAGCCGCCGTTGTCTTGGTCAGAGAACATCGAGGATGTAGAGCCACTGGAGCCCATACAAATGGAGCTTGACGAAATGGAAGATAATTCAATCTACGAATGGTTTTACGAACACCGTCCCCTCCTTGATACACCACACGTCAACGGCCCTAGCTATAAAGAATGGAATTTGACTCTGCCGCAGATGGCGACCCTCTACCGTTTGAGTCGGCCGCTGCTGAGTGATCTGGTCGATAAGAATTACTTTCATATGTTCGACTTGAATAGTTTTTTAACCGCGAAGGCTCTGAATGTGGCTATGCCCGGTGGTCCGAGATTCGAGCCTCTCTACAAGGATGTGGACCCTAATGATGAAGACTTCGGAGAATTCAACGCCATTGACCGTATCATTTTCCGTGCACCAATACGGACAGAATACCGTGTCTCTTTCCCATTCCTATACAACTCCTTACCTCGCAGTGTAGAGCTGTCATGGTATTCTTACCCTCAGATAGTTTATGTTCGAGCGGAAGACCCAAGTCTCCCAGCCTTCTACTTCGATCCTGTCATCAATCCTATCTCTTCCCGATCCGTCGCACCCAAGAACATCACAGTCAGCCATGAGGATGAGATCTTTGGATGTGGCAACAACGAAGATGAAGAATTTACGTTGCCTGGTAATATGGAGCCATTCTTGGCCGACGAGGAATTATACACAAGCGAGACATCCTCGGCCATAGCATTATGGTGGGCACCATTCCCCTTCGACCGGCGTTCTGGTAAGATGGTGCGGGCGCAGGATGTACCTTTGGTCAAGCAATGGTACCTTGAGCACACCCCACAAGGCCAGCCAGTCAAAGTGCGAGTCTCGTATCAGAAACTGCTTAAAACATTCGTGCTAAACGAGCTTCACAAAAAGAAGCCGAAAGCACAAAACAAGCAGGATCTCATGAAGTCTCTACGGTCAACGAAATTTTTCCAGCAGACTACCATTGATTGGGTAGAAGCAGGTCTCCAAGTCTGCCGGCAAGGTTTCAATATGCTGAACTTACTCATCCATCGGAAGAACTTGACATACCTGCACTTGGATTACAACTTCAATTTGAAGCCGGTGAAGACTTTGACCACTAAGGAACGAAAGAAATCCCGCTTTGGAAATGCTTTCCACCTAATGCGAGAAATCTTGCGACTGACAAAGCTGATCGTAGACGCTCAAGTTCAATATCGTCTCGGCAACATCGACGCCTTTCAGTTGGCTGACGGCATTCTGTACGCTTTCAACCATGTTGGACAGCTTACAGGTATGTATCGATATAAGTATAAGCTGATGCATCAAATTCGGTCGTGCAAAGACTTAAAGCATCTAATATACTACCGTTTCAACTCTGGCCCCGTTGGCAAAGGTCCTGGATGTGGGTTCTGGGCTCCTGCATGGAGGGTATGGTTGTTCTTTATGAGGGGCATCATCCCATTACTAGAGCGATGGCTTGGCAATTTGCTTTCTCGCCAATTCGAAGGTCGGCATAGTAAGGGTGTCGCGAAGACTGTCACAAAGCAAAGAGTCGAGTCGCACTTTGACCTTGAGCTCCGTGCCTCCGTCATGGCCGATTTGATGGATATGATGCCTGAAGGTATCAAGCAGAACAAAGTCAACACGGTTTTGCAGCACCTGTCCGAAGCATGGAGGTGTTGGAAGAGTAATATCCCTTGGAAGGTACCTGGCCTTCCTGCGCCGATTGAGAATATCATCCTCCGATATGTCAAAAGTAAGGCAGATTGGTGGATCTCTGTTGCACACTACAACCGCGAGCGTATAAGAAGAGGGGCTACTGTAGACAAAACCGTCGCAAAGAAGAACCTTGGGCGACTCACACGGTTATGGCTCAAGGCCGAACAAGAGCGACAGCACAACTACATGAAGGACGGCCCTTACGTATCATCTGAGGAAGCTGTTGCCATCTACACAACGACCGTTCATTGGCTGGAATCTCGAAAATACTCCCCAATACCCTTCCCAGCTGTCTCTTACAAACACGACACTAAGATCCTAATCTTAGCTTTGGAACGCTTAAGAGAGGCATATTCGGTCAAAGGGCGTCTGAACCAAAGTCAGAGAGAGGAGCTCGCCCTCATCGAACAGGCGTACGACTCTCCAGGCAGTACTCTAACGCGCATCAAGCGCTTCCTGCTCACACAGCGCGCCTTCAAGGAAGTGGGCATTGACATGAATGATAACTACAGCAGCATCAACCCCGTCTACGACATCGAGCCGATTGAGAAGATAACAGATGCCTACCTTGACCAGTACTTGTGGTATCAGGCCGACCAGCGCCACCTATTCCCCGCTTGGATCAAGCCTTCTGACTCCGAGGTACCACCACTTCTTACGTATAAATGGGCTCAGGGTATCAACAATCTGGGTGGCGTCTGGAAGACCTCCGATGGAGAATGCAACGTGATGATTGAGACACAGCTTTCGAAAGTGTACGAGAAAATCGACCTGACACTCCTCAATCGTCTCCTACGCTTGATCATGGATCACAACTTGGCGGATTATATTTCGTCTAAGAACAATGTACAGCTCAACTACAAGGACATGAATCACACGAATAGCTACGGTATGATTAGAGGTTTGCAATTTTCGGCCTTTGTTTTCCAGTATTATGGCTTGGTTCTCGATCTGCTACTACTCGGTCTGCAGCGCGCAAGCGAGATTGCAGGTCCTCCCCAAAGTCCGAATGATTTCCTTCAATTCAGAGATCGCAAGACCGAGGTACGACACCCGATTCGGCTTTACACAAGATACATTGACCGCATATGGGTGTTCCTGAGATTCTCTGCCGATGAGTCGAGGGACCTGATTCAGCGGTTCTTGACTGAACAGCCTGATCCGAACTTTGAAAACGTCATCGGATATCGGAACAAGAAATGCTGGCCTCGAGATTCGAGAATGAGATTGATGAGACACGATGTTAACCTTGGCCGCGCAGTATTTTGGGATTTGAAGAATCGACTTCCAAGATCCATTACGACGATTGAGTGGGACGACACTTTCGCTAGCGTTTACAGCCGGGACAATCCAAACCTCTTGTTCTCAATGAGTGGTTTCGAGGTCCGTGTCTTGCCCAAGATTCGTAATCAGAATGACGAGTTTCCTGTCAAAGACAGCGTCTGGTCACTCGTGGATAATACGAGCAAAGAGCGGACGGCTCATGCATTCCTGCAAGTCACAGAGGAAGACATTCAGAAATTTAATAATCGCATACGTCAAATTCTCATGTCATCTGGTTCTACTACTTTTACGAAGATAGCCAATAAGTGGAATACTAGCCTGATTGCGCTCTTCACTTACTATCGCGAAGCTGCGGTTTCGACCGTCAATTTGCTTGATACTATTGTCAAGTGCGAGACCAAGATCCAGACGAGGGTCAAGATTGGCTTGAACTCGAAGATGCCCTCGCGATTCCCACCTGCTGTTTTCTACACGCCCAAGGAGCTTGGTGGTCTCGGGATGATATCAGGATCACACATCCTCATCCCTACCAGCGACAAGCGATGGTCGAAACAAACCGATACAGGCGTTACCCACTATCGAGCTGGTATGAGCCACGATGAGGAGACCCTGATCCCGAACATCTTCCGGTACATTATCCCGTGGGAAGCAGAGTTCATCGACTCACAAAGAGTCTGGACCGAATACTCGCAAAAGCGTCAAGAAGCCAACCAACAGAATCGTCGCTTGACGCTCGAGGATCTGGAAGACAGCTGGGATCGCGGTCTTCCGCGTATCAACACCCTTTTCCAAAAGGATAGGAGTACCTTGAGTTTTGACAAAGGTTTCCGAGCCAGGACCGAATTCAAGACTTACCAGCTCATGAAGAGCAATCCATTTTGGTGGACTAGTCAGAGACACGACGGCAAGCTGTGGAATCTCAATGCGTATCGGACGGATGTGATTCAGGCCCTCGGTGGTGTGGAGACTATCCTCGAGCATACCCTGTTCAAAGCTACCGCTTTCCCCTCTTGGGAGGGACTCTTTTGGGAGAAGGCATCGGGTTTCGAGGAGTCGATGAAGTTCAAGAAGCTTACCAATGCCCAACGTTCTGGTTTGAATCAAATACCAAATCGGCGATTCACCCTCTGGTGGTCTCCTACGATCAATCGTGCCAACGTCTACGTAGGTTTCCAGGTACAGCTTGACTTGACCGGTATCTTCCTGCACGGAAAGATACCGACTCTCAAGATTTCATTGATCCAGATCTTCCGTGCTCACTTATGGCAAAAGATCCACGAATCGGTGGTTATGGATCTTTGCCAAGTCTTCGATCAAGAGCTAGATCAGTTGGGCATTGAGACCGTACAAAAGGAGACGATCCATCCCCGAAAGTCCTACAAGATGAACAGCTCGTGTGCTGATATCCTTCTTTTTGCCACCCACAAGTGGAATGTGACCAGGCCCTCCATCTTATTCGATACCAAGGACATTACGGAGGCTACGACCACCAACAAATTCTGGATCGACGTCCAGCTCCGTTATGGTGATTATGATTCACACGATATTGAGCGTTACGTGCGAGCCAAATACCTGGACTACACCACCGACAGTATGAGCATCTACCCTTCCGCTACTGGTCTCATGATAGGCATTGACTTGGCATACAACCTTTATTCAGCTTATGGCCAGTACTTCCCTGGTCTCAAAACGTTAGTCCAGCAGGCAATGGCGAAGGTTATGAAGGCCAACCCTGCACTCTATGTGCTCAGGGAGCGTATCCGAAAGGGTCTGCAGCTCTATGCCTCAGAAAGTAACCAAGAATTTCTCAACTCACAGAATTACTCGGAGCTTTTCAGCAACCAAATCCAGCTCTTCATTGACGATACGAATGTCTATCGCGTTACGATTCACAAAACATTCGAAGGTAATTTAACCACAAAGCCTATCAACGGAGCTATCTTTATTTTCAACCCAAGGACTGGACAGCTGTTCCTCAAGATCATTCACACAAGCGTGTGGGCTGGTCAAAAGCGTCTAGGTCAATTAGCCAAGTGGAAGACAGCTGAAGAAGTGGCTGCACTAATCCGCTCGCTACCGGTTGAAGAGCAGCCCAAGCAGCTCATTGTGACTCGGAAAGGACTGCTTGATCCACTTGAAGTACATCTACTTGACTTTCCCAACATCTCGATTAGAGCTTCGGAACTGCAATTGCCCTTCCAGGCGGCAATGAAGGTCGAAAAGCTAGGAGACATGATCCTGCGTGCGACCGAGCCGAAGATGATGCTATTCAACCTCTACGATGAGTGGCTCAAGACAATCTCCTCATACACCGCATTCTCAAGGCTGATCCTAATACTACGTGCGCTGCATGTCAATCAAGACAAGACCAAGCTGCTTCTGCGACCCGACAAGACCGTTATTACCAAAGAGCATCATATCTGGCCGAGTCTCTCGGACGAGGATTGGATCAAGGTCGAAGTTCAACTTCGAGATCTTATCCTCAACGACTACGGCAAGAAGAATAACGTCAACACGTCTAGTCTAACAAGCAGCGAAGTCCGCGACATCATCCTTGGCATGGAGATCAGCGCACCATCCATGCAGCGTCAACAAGCCGCCGAGATCGAAAAACAGCAGCAGGAACAGCAGCAACTCACAGCCGTAACGACTAAAACTCAGAACGTCCACGGCGAAGAGATCATCGTCACCACAACCTCTCAATTCGAACAGGCCGCCTTCGCCTCGAAGACCGAATGGCGAAACCGCGCCATCGCTACATCCAACCTCCGCACCCGCGCCAACAACATCTACATCTCCAGCGACGACGTCCAAGAAGAAGGCCATTACACCTACATCATGCCCAAAAACATCCTCAAGCGCTTCATCACCATCGCCGACCTGCGCGTCCAAGTCGCCGGCTACCTCTACGGCAGCTCCCCCCCTGACAACGACCAAGTCAAAGAAATCCGCACCATCGTCATGGTACCCCAAGTCGGCAACACGCGCGACGTGCAGCTCCCGCAGCACCTCCCGCAGCACCCCAACCTCGCATCCATGGAGCCCCTCGGCGTCATCCACACCATGTCCGGCAACGAACCCCCCTACATGACCGCCGCAGACACGACCCAGCACGCGCGCCTCATGGGCGCCCACCCCTCCTGGGACAAGAAAACCATCACCATGACCGTCTCCTTCACGCCCGGCTCCGTCTCCCTCGCCGCTTGGGCCCTCACGCCGCAGGGCTACAAATGGGGCGCCGAGAACAAGGACCTCTCCTCGGAGCTGCCGCAGGGCTTCGCGACCAGCGGCATGGGCGACAAGTGCCAGCTGCTGCTGAGCGATAAGATCAGAGGCTATTTCCTGGTGCCGGAGTCGGGGCTGTGGAATTATGCGTTTATGGGCAGTAGCTTTGGGAATGTGGAGAAGAGGCCGTGGGGGGTCAAGATGGATGTCCCGCTGGCGTTCTATGCGGAGATGCACAGGCCGTTGCATTTTCAGAATTTTGCGGAGTTGGAGGATATTTGGGTGGATCGGACGGATAATTTTGCCTGAGGGGGGTGTGTGGATGGAGGAGGTGGAAGGGAGAGGGGAGATAGGGATGGGTGGGAGTGCTTGAGAGATGAGGTTGCATTTGCAGTGGTTTGGATGGAGTTTAGGTCTGTGAAAGGCGGCGAAGCAGGGAGAATGTGTAGCCTATCGCAGCCAATCTGGTAGCGAAAAACATCGAAATACCAGCAATTCGAATAGCATCACGCACAGCAGGCTTGACGAAGCTCGCGGCCTTGAGCCATTGGTGATTGGCTGCACCTTGTTCTCCTGTGGACTAGGTGTCTCTTGTATGGATTTCAATGGCGTGCAACGACCCCTACACACCCTATGTATACACCTCCCGCTCCTCCCACCTTTCCCTTGTCTCATCTTCCCTCTCCCATCTCCCGCTAACTCCACCGATACTCCGGCTTAACGAAATCCGCAAACGTCTTCGGCTCCTCGTAAGCATGCCCGTCTGTAAACACAGTCAGCTTCATGCCCAATCTCCACCACCCAGCTCAATTCCCAGCTGCCCTTCCCCAACTATCCTCCCACACATTGCTTCCCCGTACGGCCCATTCCCCACTCCTCCAATCGGCTCTTTCTACTCCCCTTCACGGTACCCCAACAGCCTTTCAAACACCCAATGCAAAGAGATAGCAAAACATACGGTCATGCGCATGCGGGTCATCCGGCGGCCCAACATATTCCATCTTATATACACTGCCGCACTCAGGACAGCGCTCGATCGGGCGGCCGCGTGAGATCTATGAGATCCGAACTCGTTAGGGGCGTCGTTGCATGTGTGAAGGGAAAGGACTAACCGTAAGCCATTTGACAGAGTGGGAATCAGCAGGGCAGCCGGTGCAGCCACAGTATTGCTCGTCGCCGAAGGAATTGACCATTATTGGGTCCTTCAGGGTGCCTGCATACACAGCCACCAGTCAGCATGAGGATCCACAACACAAGCCCGCTTGTATATTTTTCAGAGCTTCCGTCTTCGCAAACCCCATGATTTTGGTAGGGAGACGGGCTGGAAGCTCTGTGGTTGTTCGATGGAGGAGGGGAGGGTTGACGTACCGAACCGACTTGCGTCCAAGGGCTTCATATCGAAGACATCGATCCCCTGCATCTTCCCCAGTATCTCCAGTCGCTCCAAGCCCGTGGCTTGATCTAGATCTGTAGGGAAAGTGCCCGGTTCTGCGCCTGGTGGGAGGAGGTCTTCTGGTCCTTTGACCTCTGTTGCTTGTCAATTACCCATTGCCCCTTTATTCTCATTCCGGAGAGAGATATACCGTCGAAGGGAATCAGTTTGGGATCTGTCTGCCCGGGCGGTGGGTCTCTGGATTTGGCATCTCCTAGGTGAGGGAGGAGGTCAGCTGAGCTCTGAATGAAGGAAGGAGGGGAGGTCTACGGCGGATGGAGCAGGTGGTAAAGGTGCGCGGGATGATGGGTTGCCGGAGGGCGTGCCGCGAGAGGGCCAGAGCGGAGCGTCGGAGGAGCATTGTGGTGATGTTGTGGGTAATTGGTGATTAGATGGTGAGGTTGATGGAGCTCGAGAAGCGCTAGTAGGGAGGTTGCGCAGCTCCAATTGTAACACTGATACAATTGGTTTTGCGGGGGCTAGTCGTAGGGCTGTAACGTACTTTACATTAAGCGTCGAAGTAATTTTATTCCGTATCAAGTTGTCCCAATTAGGCAATTCGAGAAGGATCAAGTCGCACCCGACATTTTGAACATCAAAACTTGATAATTTGCTATTTTTGCCTACACATTGTGTCCACGTAATGCGCCATCGTACAAGTTGTTAAGATAATCGCACTGTTTATAGAGCTCGCTATGGGCTTTCTATTGATGCAGAAATTGTCAAAATTGAGTCGCTTTTGATGTGAAAGTGCTGCGTTTAAATATTATAAACAATTAAAGCAATTGCCAATTGAATCACTTTGAATTGAATTACTGTTTCAAATTTTGTAACAGTAATACAATTGACGGATTGCCTCTTTGGGCAAGTCGTATTCTTGCTTTTCAACTACAACCCAATCTGGTAATCCGTCAATTGTATCACTGTTACAATTGGAGCTGCGCAACCTCCCTAAGTGGTTGGGTGCTCGACCCGCTTAGGGCAAGCGTCAATTCTGTCCTTTCTTTAAGATATACTTTCGATCCACAAAGTCTCGTTGCTGTGAAGGCATAAAATTAGCATAGTAGAGACTGTTTGCCGTTATGTTATCAATTGGACTTGGGGTAGTCAGATCTATCCAGACGGACAGCTACTCTAATTAATGGAAATATGACAACCTTCCTAAAGCCACCTTTCGTCTACATTCATGGAGTTCGTAGCCTTGAAACATTGAACGCTTCATATCGGTTATGCCTACCGATCCGATCAAGCATTACCATATACCAATCTGCTTTCCTCTATTCCAAGCTGGGTGGTGTCTCCTTCGTCATCTTCGGGCTATGGGAAACCCCCATTCCAATATCTCTTCGAATTGTCTCCTCTCCTCCCTCGGATCCATTTCCTCATCATCCCCTTCATCGTCCGCATCGTAGTCCCCTTCGTCATCCATCTCGAACACCTCTTCCCTCACGCTATTGTATTCCGCTTCCTCCTCCTCAGTCCGCTCGGGTTCCCCACGAACCAGTCTTGCATACTCTGCCCATGCCCTTTCTGCCGCCTCAATTTGCCTCCGTTCTTCTTGTGCGTAGTACGCCTTCGCTATAACCAGTACATCACGCTCATACTGTATGACAGCGGCGGTATGATGCATGTCAGGGTAGATAAAGGTAGCGAGTTGGATAGCCGTTGGTCTGGCTCCGGAACCCTGGCTATGGCGAGGAAATCGTTTGAAGGAGACATCGATGTCTAGGTCTTCTCTAGCGCAGTGGAGAAATTCGATGACCTTTCGAGCCATCTTTGGGAGAGCACCTGCTGGATTCCTGCATCGAGGGGGGGTGTTTTTGTATCCCTTGAAGGTTGAGTAGAGATCCTCGACGGACATTGTGGGGAAGATTTTCGTCGAACTTAATGCGTAGAGAAGCTATAGGATCGGAGCAGAGACCGCAAGTTCTCAGATTTTTGGTAGTGCTGATAAAGGCAAGGACTTTGGACTGGTATATGAAAGAGTGGACGTTGGCAGAGCGTAGCGTGTGATGTTCCAAGCTGGAGTTCTTGCACCTTTGATAGAGAGGAAATTGTGTGAACGCTCTCTTATAATGTATGCTTGGAGTTGCAGATAACGAAACAAAGAGGACGCAGATGCAAGCAAGAAGATCAATGAATGAAGTAAAACTTGCTGGTGGAAAAAGAGAATAACGCGCTCATGAGAATTGACTCATGCATCCGTCGAAAAGAGCAGTTCTGCAGGAATAAAAGGAATTAGAGATCGTTGCCAAGATCGCAACCATGGTTCCGGGATGCAGGACCTTGCCTTCGTACAATCTTTTAATTGTATCGAATATCTCTGCATCAAACGACGATCAATACATGAGTATGTGAGTGCCCTTCAATGATAGGAGCTACCTCCTGCCCCGAAGCCGCTATGAGAGTGACCTAATCCGTTACTGAGTTTCGTCCCACCTCCGGGACCCACTGACTCTCTCAGTCCGATGGGACTTGACATCCGGTTCGTGGAGGTTCTGTATGGATGCCCACTACTGTAGCTGGCTAGCTTGTTCGGCGTAGCCTCTCCTGTAGCCAAGCTGTCTTCTTTGCTGCCATCATACGGTGAATCCACCCCAATCCTCATAGTATTTGATCTTTGAACTTCTTCATCATCAGTCAGCAACGTTTCCTCTTCCACTTCGTTGTCTTCATCATCCTCAGAGTCACTACTCTCACAGCCACCAAAGCCTTCCATCTCTACAAGCCACCATACTGGAATAGCGCCAAGCAAAGCGAATGCTGCAAGCGTCCACCATGGCAGAATAACGTAGCCTTTGACAACCCCATAGGAGAAAGTTGTTCCCCCTATAGCAGGCCCGGCCGCTCGGCCCAGTGCGCTGATACTCGTCGATACTCCGTTCAGTGTGCCAAGTATGCGCAAGCTTGAGGCACTGTTGGTCAAGAGGATCGTCGAGCACGGGAAAGCGAAGATCGCGGCCGAGCACTTCAATAGCATTATTGCGAACATGCCAATTTGTTGAGCCAATTGATTTGGTAGCAGGGCTGTGAAGGGTGTCAAAACGTATACCAGAGGAAAAGTCATGGTAACAGCCTTGAGACAGTTGAGGACACCAAAGTGACGAGCAGCGGGTGGGAAGACGAGGAATTGAATGAGCATTCCACATATGCCATAAAAGGTAAACAGCAAGCCAATACGACCAGACTAAAGATTGATTGTAGTCAGTAATCATTGTAATGAAGGACCGAAAGTCGTAGTTAGAGAGCTCACATCGATACCGAAACCTCCAGTAAACTTCAGAGGTAGTCTGACCTGTGGATCCGAAACGCGGTCTTTCTGCGGAGGATAATGCATGAATATGGGCAAGAGCTGATCATAAGCGACAGCATGGAGAGCCAGTAAGGTATAGACAAGAAGGTTTATGTTGGACTGCCGGTTGAAGACCTAATCAAATTGATCAGCTGCAGTCTAAAGCCAGAGAGAGTTCTCTTGCGGCGATCGAATGATTTTATCACGACTTTGACAGACATCCAGGCTCAATGTTCTAATCTCTGCCTTTGCCAGATTTGCTCATGAAAACTGACCTCGCAATATCTCGGTGGCGCCTGTGGAATCAATTGACCTTTTGATGAGGCACGACGAGCTTTAGAGAAAGAAGAGATTCGCGAATGCTTGAGAAGAGATGCTGACTGTTGATTTTCGTGATACCAGTGGATTGGCTTTTTCTTCTGCTTGAAAGGCCGTAAGAGAAGTCGCCCAATGACGCGGCCATAGTCACGCCGATGCCTCTGAGTCTCCAATGATTCTTCAAGAAATAGAAAGCCAGTAGATAAGCCGACGAGGAAGAAGAGACTAGCCACCATATTAGGCAAGGAGAAGGGATATCTCGTAAAAAAACCAGATGTCCCAAATAATCTAGTATATTGCGCAGCAGGATTCGCAAGAGTGCCACCTAGCGCAGGGCCTATAATGGAACCAATGGTCCAGATCAATGGCATTATGGAGAACGCTTTCGGCTGAAGCTCCTTCTGGGGGACTAATTCAGCAACGGTTGTTCTTATGATGCCTACGTTTCCATTGACCGAGCCAGCAAAAGCTCTTGCTGCGATGGCCCAAGGTAACGAGCGTGAGAAACCGAAGAGCAGACATGCGAGCATTGTACAGAGCAAGCCCACCATGATGACCGGTTTTCGACCGAATCGATCAGAGGCCCGACCCCAGAAGATTCCAGTGGCCGCCTGACTGAGGGAAAATACAGCAGATGTGATGCCCGCCCATCTTGCAACCTTGCTTTTGGGAACACCGAAGCTTTCGATCATCTCAGGCTTAGATTCTTCAGCAGAAGCCAGGTTAGAGGGAGCTTTGCAACATATACGTACAAGGTAAGGGAAAACCGAAGACAAAGCGACTGGATGATTGTCATTCAGCACATTTACGTAGCCTGCTTGAATGCCATTTGCATAGCTTCTGGGAACGCGTCCAATAAGGATTCATGGAAGGGCGGAGGAAGCTTACTGGGCTCTGCAAAACGGCAGACCGCTAGCAGATGAAAATTAGCACGACGACGAGCCATCAAGTCCTCGTGATGTGCGCTCACAGAGTATCAAAAGCTGCTGCATAGGCAGCTTCGCGGGCTTGCGTGATTTGGCCATTCTAAAGATGCGCAGAGTCGTTACAGGATCCCCAGCGATACATAGATGTAGATTGATGTAATGTTCTGTACTGCTTGTTCCATCCCCTGACTACTCTTCACGGAGGACCAACAATCAACGTCAAGATGACGGTATCAAATCCGAACTTTTTCGAGTCATCGGTGGATAGCGCGGCAGCCCACCCCCACTTGGCTGCATCCATCTTTCTCCATCTTCAGGTTCTCAACAGAAAGGCCCGGGCCGAGGCAAGCGGACACAGTCTGGCACCTGTGTTGCCTTCTAGGAAGACCTCATGCTCTGCACTGCAACTGCCCTGACGTGATGGCTGAGGTACTTTCTGGGCGAGTCGTCGTTGCGGCTGTCTCGAAGCTTGACCAACCGTATCCGGCCTAGTCCCGAGTACTTTACTTTTGCCAAAAAGTGTCGGCGAGGACCCCTTGTTCGTCACCTCAACTATCACCTCACCGTCGCCGTCACTTCATCTTCTCCAATCCTCCCTTCATCTATCGCTTCGCTACGGGATCTATTTTTGTGTCTCGTAGATGATCCACAAGATCATAGCGACGCATCTCTGCTAGCCCTCGGAGTGGGGCGCCTTTGGTCCTCCAGCTCTGCGCCCCTTGCTCTGGGAAGGGACCAAAGCACCAGGAAGCTACGGCAAAATCGGTGCAGAGTAGATCTCCATAGCCATGGCAAGCCCTAATTCCAGCTATGATGATGGTTATCTTGATGCGGAGGAGGAGGACGAGGGTATTACCTCCGAGGACTGCTGGCAGGTCATCTCGGCCTTTTTTGACAGCAAAGGCTTGGTGTCGCAGCAGATCGACTCCTTTGATGATTTCATGATCAACAGTATGCCAGAGATAGTCGAAGCCAATTCCACGGTCACTGTGGATCACAAGTCCCCACCCTCGAGCGGCGACGACTCGGACCCGATCGTGCTGCGACGATACGAGATCAAATTTACGCGACTTCTTCTGTCGAAACCCTCGATGACCGAAGGAGACGGTGCTACGGACTACATGCTCCCACATGAAGCACGTCTACGGAATTTAACCTACTCGGCGTCGATCTTCGTCTACATGACCAAAAAGGTCTCTGTGGCTCGCGAGCGTGTGGCACCTGACTACAACCAGGAAGAACCGCAGTTCGACGAGTATGGTGCAGAAATAGAGGCCGAGAAACAGGACAATGGGACATACTTGGAGTGGGAGGTTGAAGATGAGCCGGACAAAGACGTGGACGGGAATGATATAGGGCAAAGAGTCTTCGTAGGAAAGCTTCCCATGATGCTCAAGGCCAAATATTGCCACCTTCGAGGCTTGAAGGAGCAAGATCTATACAATTGGTCGGAGTGTCCTTATGACCAAGGAGGGTATTTTATCATCAATGGCAGCGAAAAGGTCTTGATTGCTCAAGAACGCAGCGCCGCGAACATCGTTCAGGTCTTCAAAAAGGCAAGCCCAACAGCTACTCCCTACGTGGCCGAAATCCGTAGCGCTCTTGAAAAAGGTTCACGGCTCATTTCGAGTCTCCAAGTCAAGCTATTCAACAGGACTGAAATCTCAAAAACCGGTCTTGGTCAAACTATCAAGTGTACCCTACCTTATGTCAGAGCCGATATACCTATTGCAATCGTATTTCGAGCGCTTGGTGTCGTGTCGGACGAGGACATTCTCAATCACATCTGCTTCGATCGCAACGACAGCCAGATGCTGGAAATGCTTAGGCCTTGTTTAGAGGAAGCTTTTGTCATCCAGAACACAGAAACGGCACTTGACTTCATTGCCAAACGTGCCAACCAGAGGGGCGTCTTATCCAAACGTATAAAATTCGCTCGGGATATAATGACGAAGGAATTATTACCACATATATCGCAACAGCCGGGTCATGAGACGAAGAAAGCTTTCTTTCTCGGATATATGATCAACCGCCTGCTACAGTGTGCGTTAGGTCGAAGAGAAGTCGACGACCGGGACCACTTTGGCAAAAAGCGTCTAGATCTGGCAGGGCCCCTTCTCGCAGGTCTATTCCGGACACTGTTCAACAAGCTTGTCAAAGATGTCGAAAGATATCTAAAGAACTGCATCGAGAACAACCGAGAATTCAACCTGACGCTGGGCGTGAAGTCGAATCACATAACGAACGGACTAAAGTACTCTCTCGCTACTGGAAATTGGGGTGAACAGAAGAAAGCAGCCTCGTCAAAAGCCGGCGTATCGCAGGTGCTCAATCGCTTCACTTTCGCATCCACATTATCTCATCTGAGACGCACGAACACGCCAATTGGACGCGATGGGAAAATAGCTAAACCTCGACAGCTACATAACACGCACTGGGGTTTAGTCTGTCCTGCCGAAACTCCCGAAGGACAAGCCTGTGGGCTTGTGAAGAACCTAGCTCTCATGTGTTACGTTTCCGTTGGTTCTACAACTGAAGGTCTCGTAGATTACCTGTTCCAGAGACAGATGGAGTCTTTGGAGGAGTACGACCCTCTTACTTCTCCACATGCGACTAAGATATTTCTCAACGGCGTCTGGATTGGCGTTCACAGAAACCCAGCCCATCTTGTCAACGCTGTGCAGACCATGAGGAGGCGACAACGACGAACCATTGCACATGAAGTCAGCTTGGTCCGCGATATCCGAGATCGAGAGTTCAAGATTCTCTCCGATGCAGGACGGGTGCTACGGCCTCTTTTCGTCGTAGAAAATGACCCGAAGAGTCCGATTTGCGGTGACCTTGTCCTCAACAAGGGGCATATTGAGAGACTAGAAGTTGACAGAGATGTTCCACTTGACATGGACAGGGACGAGAGAGAAGCTCTGACCTATGGATGGCACGGTTTGGTCAACGACGGTGTGGTCGAGTATGTTGATGCGGACGAAGAGGAGACGGTGATGATCGTCATGACTCCATATGACTTGAGCGTCTCCAGACAGGTCCAGGCAGGCTATGCAATGCCTGAAGACAACGACGATCCCAATGCTCGGGTAAAAGCGCCAATGAATCCGACGGCGCACACTTGGACTCATTGTGAAATTCATCCCAGTATGATACTGGGAATATGTGCCAGCATCATCCCCTTTCCGGATCATAACCAGGTATGGTACTTGCTTTTCTCTGCGCTTCCAAAGCTGACATGTCACTAGTCACCCCGAAATACATACCAGTCTGCTATGGGCAAACAAGCAATGGGGGTCTTCCTCACCAATTACGACCAGCGCATGGAGACCATGGCACACATACTTTATTATCCGCAAAAGCCCCTAGCCACGACACGATCGATGGAATTTCTTAAGTTCAGAGAATTACCAGCTGGTCAGAATGCGATTGTCGCGATCGCGTGTTATTCGGGTTACAATCAAGAAGATTCCGTCATCATGAACCAAAGCAGCATCGACCGTGGGCTGTTCCGGAGTCTTTTCTACCGCTCCTATAGCGATGTGGAAGAGCGCGTTGGTCTGGGCCTCATACAGACTTTCGAGAAGCCGATGCGCAGCAATACCATGAAATTGAAACATGGAACGTACGACAAGCTAGACGATGTGGACGGCATCATCATTCCTGGAGCTCGGGTATCTGGAGAAGATATCATCATCGGCAAAACGGCACCCATTACGGCGGATGCTGAACAGCTTGGTCAAGGCACTAAAATTCGGGAGCGGCGAGATGTTTCCACGCCTTTACGAAGCACTGAGAGCGGTCTAGTCGATCAGGTGCTCCTCACCACCAACGCCGAAGGCTTGAAGTTTGTCAAAGTCCGAATGCGGACTACTAAGATCCCTCAAATTGGCGACAAATTTGCTTCGCGGCACGGTCAAAAAGGGACGATAGGAATCACATACCGCCAGGAAGACATGCCATTCACGAGCGAGGGTCTGGTCCCGGACATCATCATCAACCCGCACGCTATTCCCTCACGAATGACGATTGCTCATTTGATCGAATGTCAACTGAGCAAGGTTTCGTCGCTTCGTGGTTACGAGGGTGACGCCACGCCCTTTACAGAAGTCACGGTCGATTCGGTCTCGAGGCTACTACGTGAGCATGGTTATCAGTCGCGAGGCTTCGAGGTCATGTACAATGGGCACACTGGGCGCAAGCTAGTGGCGCAGGTCTTCCTCGGACCGACCTACTACCAGCGCTTACGGCATATGGTGGACGACAAGATCCACGCTCGAGCTCGAGGGCCGCTGCAGATTCTGACCAGACAGCCGGTCGAAGGACGAGCTCGCGACGGAGGGCTGCGGTTCGGGGAGATGGAGCGGGATTGTATGATCGCTCACGGTGCCAGTGCGTTCTTGAGAGAGCGGCTATTCGAAGTGTCGGACGCATACCGAGTGCACGTGTGTGACATTTGCGGGCTGATGACGCCGGTGGTGTAAGTGGACCATTGCCGAGTCTGCCTCTTCCACGCTAACGAGGCCTAGGAACTTGACGAAGAAGACGTTCGAGTGCCGTCCGTGCCAGAACAAGACTCGGATCTCACAAGTGCACATGCCCTACGCGGCGAAGCTGCTCTTCCAAGAATTGCAGTCGATGAACATCGCCTCGCGGCTCTACACGACAAGCTCTGGTGTCACGGTCCGATAGGCTGGCCTCTCTTCAGCATTCGCAACTATCACCATGATCACGCCATCTTCCGTCTGCCAGCATCCATTAGTCGATGGGCTGGTTTACTACTTATTTCTACGATTTTGCTATCTCGACCTGGTCTTGGAGGGTATCTCTTCGGCATTCGCGAGGGCGTAGGGTCGGGTGATAGGTGCAAGGTTGCATGCATGGAGCATTACGGGGCGCCGGGGCCAAAGAAGTAAGGTCCCCGCAGAGGGCTGCAGCAATCAGCTGCGATGCTGCATACAGCAGCCGTGTAGAACACCGAGTCTGGAGTAGGATAGCGTCATGGAGGACCAGGGAGGTAATGGAAGCCTCCCGAGAGGGGCACCAGGGGGCAAGCGGAAAAAAGAAATGTCATGGAGGTGTGATATCGACGATGATCTCTTGAGAAATGGACCAGTATGACTTCCACCTGCTTCTTTCTGCAGGTAGACGCCGACTGTCAATGGCCGTCCATTTGGACATGAGATGCCATTGGTAGACCCATTCACTAGCGGCATCAGCGATCTAGCCCAATCACACCGCAGCCACTTGGCGCATCCTGCATGCTAGTCCCCAGGGCTCCTTCCATTCGTCAACTCAACCTTCTTCCCCCAGCAATCCCTCCCTCACTACTCGAGGCTCTGTAAGCGCCGACCTCTCTCCAGATGATCTTTCTTTAGCCTCGACAGTCTGCATCCAGCTGCACGATCCAGGCATGCATGTCACCACCAGCCAGTCAGCTCGCTGCCTACTCGGCTGCCCTCCATGGCCGGCGCTGCTTCAAACATAAAGAAGCGCCCACTTCTCCCTCTCTCTCGATCTCTTTCTTCAGCAGCACTTCCAATCTCCTTGAGCTATTCCTGACTTTTCGTGCTTTTTCGTCTTTCCTCCGCCAGAGCTGTGCTCTTTGTTTTTCCCTCTATACCTTTACCAAATTTCAATTAATTGTCGCTGGTCGACGCCCATAGCTCAAGTCTTGCTCGTTCGCGTTCACGTTACTGCTCGTCGTTGAAGCAGTCGTGGCTCTTGTGTACCCTCAAATTTCTAATTCTCCATCATCGAAGTGCTCTGGTAGCCTCGTGATACGTTAACTCCAACCCTCTACCTCAATAATACAACAATTCAATAATGTCGGCGACTCAACTATCTTTCACCCTCCGCACTTCATCTAATGTCAAGACTGCCCACCTTCTGGGCTCATGGGATGGCTACAAGGGTCAACTACCTCTCTCCAAGGATGCCTCCAAGTCAGGTGCATGGAAGGGAACCTTCCGCTTTTCGGGTGCAACGCTCAAGCCTGGTCAGCGATACTGGTACTATGTAAGAATTACCCCATAACGATGACGAAACCGTGGACTGACAGCTTCACCAGTACATCGTGGATGGTTATCATGTCTCTCATGACCCGGCCCAGCCCTTCACCAAAGAGCCCACAACTGGCCGCTCACTCAACATCCTCGATGTACCCAGCTCTGGCTCAGGCGCCACTCCCGCTTCCACTCTAAGCATCAACAAGCGCGGCTCTACCCAAACTCACGACATCCCCAAAGGTCGCTCGTTGTCGCCCTCGAAGATCGCCCACCCGAAGCCGTCGAAACCGTACGCTTCAAGGGGCCTCCGCGAAGCAGACTACAGTACCTCACCCGGCATGGATGACTTGACCAGCCAACTCGAGCAATCGTCCCTCTACAGCAGCAAGATGCGCAATGTCAGCCCACCATCTTCCGTTGGCTCGAGTCTGTCCAGTCGAAGTTCAGGCGGCAGTTCTCCATCCTCGTTATCCTCGCTGAGCAGTGTCTCATCCGGGTCTTGCCGCTGTAACCGCTACGGTGTTACCAGGAAGGGCGATAGAGTCAAGCTTGACTGCGGTGGCAGTCGATGCGGTTACAGCGACGAAAGCTCATCAGCGTGCTCGAGCAGCGAGAGTGAGAGCGAGAGTGAGGAGGAAGCGAGCCCCCGCTACCGAACAATTCAACCGCGGTCCCGCGCCCCAGTTGATACAAGTAGACGCCGATAGTGGAAAGTGCAGGAAGACGATGACTTTTCTTTGAGTTCGCTCATTATCTAATTCTCATCTTAGCTGGTCTTGGATGACCACCTTGGCCGAAACAGCGGCGAGTATACTCAACATCTCCTTCACAGGGAGGCAGAACGCCGTTTGTGGCTGCTGGGTGGATGGACAAGGGAGACACGAGCTTTCTTTGCTCGACCCGTCTCCTCATGGCAATCGTGGAAACAAGTGCTTGTACTTGACATGTCCTAGGGGAAGGGGGAGATATGGTGGAAGAAGGCTGAAGATGGGCAAGATGGGGCTTGGGAAAGAGTATGTAGGGAGGAGATAGTGGAGGGGAATGAAGTCAAGGAAAGAATTTGGCTGAAAGCAACATCTTCGCCGTATCATACTCTGACTTTGAGTCCTATCTTTTCGACCTACAGTGAGCAAGAATTATCTTTAAACTCGTGTGATTAGGTGTTTTTGGATTTACACTGCGCCTTGGAGAGATAGCCAGTCTCCGATACTTCAGCAGTTGAAAGACATACCTTGGTCTTCGTGTATGTGGAATGTTGCAGGCATTGTAGGACAAATGCTGATGGCAAATCCTCGGGCTCGAGTGGCTTTGCCTGAGGTGGAGGGCCCCGCTTTGAGCCTGGCGGAATTCAGCAGGCATAAGGAAAGCTGTGGATATGACTGAATCGTGCAGCAATAGAGACGTTCGGATTTCCTCGCTGTTAATCCATTGACATGCTCTAGATAATTACCCAATATGCCAGCTAACGAACAAACGCCGTTGATTACTACAGTCATAGTTGGTCAGCAACGACAGCGTTACCCCCACAGCACGCTCCGGCGCTTTTGTACCATTGCCTTGGCCACCACCCTCGTAGCCATTCTCATTCTGTTCCTCATCCCAATTCACTGGATTCCCGGGATTTCTGAGGACGACGACAGCGCCTCAAGCTACCTCTCTTGGTCATTTCCGTTGCCTCAAAAGTCATGGCCGCAGGGTGAAGGTCTGAGATACGAGGATCTCCAGAAGACCCTGCTAGAGACTCCGCGGGCGGAGAAGGCGAGGGAATGGAGCCAGTACTACACGGCGGGGCCGCACCTCGCAGGCAAGAATCTGAGCCAAGCGCTCTGGACGAGGGAAAGATGGCAGGAGTGGGGCGTTAGTGCGAGCATTGCTGCCTATGATGTCTACATCGATTATCCTGCTGGACATCGATTAGCGCTTTTGGGGAAGAACAGCAAGAGCGAGGACGTTTCAGGAGAAGACGCTGCGGGTTCAGCCAGAGGATATGATTATGAAGTCAAGTATGAGTGCACATTGGAGGAAGATGTCTTGGAAGAAGACCCAACCAGCGGGCTTGAGAACCGGATCCCAACCTTTCATGGCTACTCCGCGAGTGGGAATGTGACAGCGCAGTATATTTATGTCAACTTCGGAACCTACAAAGACTTCGAAGACCTCGTCAAAGCGAATATAAGTCTCGAGGGCAAGATCGCTCTTGCGAAATATGGCCATGTCTTTCGCGGTCTGAAAGTCAAGCGCGCGCAAGAGCTAGGCATGGTGGGCATGGTCATATACACAGACCCTCAAGAAGATGGCGAGATCACCGAGGAGAATGGGTATAAGATCTATCCGGATGGTCCAGCCAGGAATCCAAGTAGCGTTCAACGAGGGAGCACGCAGTTTCTGAGTACACGGCCCTCAAAATACTCCTTCAATTACAAAGCTAACATACTCAGGCATAGCCCCCGGTGACCCTACAACTCCAGGCTACCCCTCGAAACCCGGCGTTCCGCGCAAAGACCCATCCCACTCCACCCCTTCCATTCCCTCAGTCCCCATATCCTACCAGGACGCCCTTCCCCTCCTCCGGGCCCTGAACGGTCACGGCCCTCCCGCATCATCCTTCAACAAATATTGGCAAGGCGGCGGCCTAACCTACAAAAACGTCTCCTACAACATCGGACCCTCCCCTCCGTCCCTCGTCCTCAACCTCCTCAATCAGCAAGACTACACCACCACTCCGCTCTGGAACGTTATCGGCATCATCAACGGCACCCTCCCCGACGAAGTCGTTATCCTAGGCAACCACCGCGACGCCTGGATCGCCGGGGGCGCAGGCGACCCCAACTCAGGCTCCGCCGCTCTCAACGAAGTCATCCGCTCTTTCGGCGCCGCTCTGTCGCAAGGCTGGAAACCCCTTCGCACCGTCGTTTTCGCAAGCTGGGACGGCGAGGAATACGGCCTTATCGGCAGCACCGAGTGGGTCGAGGAGTACCTCCCCTGGCTGTCCGCCTCCGCAATCGCATACCTAAACGTCGATGTCGGCGCCCGAGGCCCAGACTTCTCAGCCGCTGCCTCACCGCTGCTCAACCGCGCTCTATACGAAGCCACAGCTTTAGTGCAATCGCCAAACCAGAACACCCCCGGGCAAACGGTACGCGACCTCTGGGACGGCCACATCAAAACCATGGGCTCCGGCAGCGACTTCACCGCCTTCCAGGACTTCGCCGGCATCCCCTCCGCAGATCTCGGCTTCGGCCCCAGCAAGTCAAGCCCCGTCTACCACTACCACAGCAACTACGACTCCTTCCACTGGATGGACACCTTCGGCGACGCGGACTGGGCGCACCACCTCGCAATCACCAAAATCTGGGCGCTCATGGCCGCCAGCCTCGTCGAGACGCCGGTCCTCCCCCTCAGCGCCACCGACTACGCCACCGGCCTCGCCACCTACTTCGCCAGTGTCAAGACCCTCGCCGCCGCCTCCCCGCACGCGGACATCCGCTCCTTCGACTTCTCAAACCTCACCTCCTCAATCGCGCGCCTGCACACCGCAGCCAGCAGCTTCGACACCCACGCCGCGGAGCTGGCGCTCCAGCTTCGCACGCAGCTGCCGTGGTGGAAATGGTGGCGCAGGGTGAAGCTGTGGTATGAAGTCCGAAATGTGAATGCGAGGTACAAGTTGCTGGAGAGGAGGTTTTTGTATAAGCAGGGACTGGATGGGAGGGAGTGGTTCAAGCATGTGGTTTTTGCGCCGGGGATTTGGACGGGGTATGCGGGTGCTACGTATCCGGGGTTGGTGGAGAGGATTGGGGAGGGGGATTTGGAGGGGGTGGAGAGGTGGGAGGGGGTTATTGGGGAGAAGGTGGAGGGTGCGAGGAAGGGGTTGGGGGAGGGGAGGGGGGGGGATTGGATATGGGGATGGTTAGGACATGCGGTGGCACAGATTGTGTGCACGGTTTTTTGATACTCCTTTGGGAATAACGTATTTTCGGTGGGCTGGACGAGGCCTATAAGAAGCAGATGAGACCGTCAGAGCATCTGCCTTGCGCAAATCAAACATCCAATCCAACACCCAATCAAATCACGTATCCACTACATCCCCGAGAATTGCCCCCCATACCCCACCAGCTCAGCGCATCGCATCTTCGTATCGGCTTCGGGAGCATTGTTTGGTTATCTCCTTTAGGCCGATGCGGAATAGAACTCCTGCGTGCGGCTAGAGTAAATAGCTGTTGAATCCCGAAGCTTGAAGTGTTCTGTGGTTGTTTGTTGGAGGGTTGTATTGGGTGGAATTTCTTAGAATAGACTTTGGAAAGGGAGGGGGGGGGGGTAGAGGGTGATGGGGTTCATGGAGGGAAAAGGATTATGGATGGAAGTGGGGCGATAAGGGGGTGGGGAAGGGGATGGGGCGTGGGATCCTTGGATGGTGTAGAGGAAGATGAGGGGGATGAGGATGGGAGTGGGAGTGGGAGTGGGAGTGGAGGAGGGGGGATGCGTCCATATAATGATGGTGTATGTGTGTCATTATCATCTTGACGGCGCAGCGTGTTCGGAGCAGCGTGAGGTATGGGGTGCAAGAGAGGAGTGTCTAACCCATGATGCATCTTTTTCAGAGGTTGGTCCTCTTGATTTCTCATATATGTTTGAAGTCTGGTATTTTGCTTGGGTGAGTGATGTGAATGCGTTTTGACGGCTTGCTGTGGGACTATGAGGTTTGGGTGATGGTGGGTTCTGTTCCTTGATTTTGTGGGGTTTTTGGGATTGTTGAGGGTTGGCTTGGTTTGTTCTTTTGCGGGCTCAAGGGAGAGGTATTCATAACAATACGCGGGCATCGTGTATTAGAGCGATTGCTAGATAAAAAGTGTGATCGTTGTCAATTCATGAAAATCTGAAAGTCTTCGATAAGATGGAGATAGAAGAAGCTAGAGGATTCTTGTGAAAGTCCGGCTTGTATGGAAACAATGAAGATCCTACGGGATTCGGTATGAACAGGATAGAACGAGATGAAGCACAAAGATGAAGAAGCCCTGGGTCTTGTGAGTAGGTCAAACTGTAGGTGGTTTTGGACCAAGGGTTCACCGGGATATTTACAAGTATGCCTTACTTTTCGAGGATTGGACATCAGTGACAGACGAAACCCAGCTCACCTCCTGCCCCGCTACGTCTTCCGGGGTCTGAACGTCCCAGGTTCTTGGCGCAGCTGTTAAGGTAAGGCCGTAAAGGATACCTATCTTGGAGCCAGCCTCTATGAGGAGTGAGCGAGAAGGGTGAGTTTAGTGCGGTAATAGAACTGGTTGGGCCTTTTGGATAAAAAAGCCGGGGGAATTTGTTGATGGGATGATTTGAGCGTTGTAGGATCAAATGGGATTAAGAGGGGCTGCAGTGTCGTCTCAGGTTTGGGGTGGTTCAATGACTGGGTTTAGGGCAGGAGAGGGTACGGCGGTAGGGTTTGTGCTCTTGATAGACGTTGGTTGAGTGTGGAAGATGAGGCTTCTGAGGTGTCTTGGTTGTTGGATTCTTCGAACTGATAAGGTTTTTGGATGGATCGAACAAAGTCTGTGGGTTTGGGATGGGAAGCATGCCGGTGTGAGCTCAGAAGTATATCTCAAGCGGTTTTGAGAAGAACGTAGGTGGCGTTCTATATGTCTGTCGCGATATCCTCAGGAAGAATTTCTGCTGTGGAGCTGGGACTCGAGGATCGCTGGGAAGACGAAGCTTCCACCGAGCTGGATTGTTGCCTTGTCCTCTTATAGCGAGAGACCAATGTAATAACTATTTAGACTTATAGCTCTCCGCTGCTAAGCGTTGTTCGAGCCGCATCGAGCGCTTGCTGATGGAGAGAATGCTTTGAGATCGCACCGCGATGAAAAAGACTTTTCTCGAGCAAATTGCCAAGATCTCAAGTATGTACCAAATGTGTCGGGAGGCTCAAAGTAGGCTTCTAGCCATGTGGTGCAAAACGATGGTCTAAATAGCCTCGAGCGCTTGGGCGATGCGTTGAAGAAGTGAGATTTCCAGCCGTGAGACTGCTTTCCACTTGTCAATGGCTCCGTTGTTGGTGGATTCTTGATCGTGTCACTATGTTTCAGTAGCTGTATCTATCCTGAGGGCTTCGAGCGACGATGCGTGAGGTCCTGCCAATTTCTTTTTCCCGCGCCTTCTAGCTATTCCTGGATGCAAGATTCATGAACGGAACCTTCCCGGGTCCGGAGGTAGCTGCCTGATCTGCTCGGTAAGGAGCGATCTGGAGGCTCTGTAGCTTCGTCGAGCGAACCTTATACAGACAAGGGTGAGGGTCAAACCAGGGGTAAGTCAAAGGAGAGGTCCGTCAAGAGCAATAACGCCTGCACCAACGTGAATGTCTGTAATGTAGATTAAGGACAGCCAAGTGTCGAATTTGTCTATCGGTGGAGCCGTTGTCCCTACAGACCGGGTATCTGTCCTCTGCAAACTTATCTTCACCTCTTTTGAAGTACCTCGTACTGGACAATTCGATTGATATATCGGCAAGTGCAGACAGTATAACGACTTCACGAATCATGAATGAATACCTCGCACAACTTTATTGCCACAGGAGTCAGCGGAAGCGTTCGTAGTGGTGTAAGGCAGAAGGCAGCCACCAGGAATATGCTCCACGCCCGCTAATGAGGGCCTATGTTTAGAGGAACCCGAAGCTGTGCGCGAAATTGGGCAACGGAGAAGATCATTCGTAGAGTGCAGCTCCTACGATAACCCTCTCGTCGCCTACGCCAAGTGGGACGTTTTGCGAAGCAAGCTTTGTGGGCCCATTTGCTAGATCGGCTTTCTCAGCATCGGAGGAAGCCACCTGTAAGAAGTCGCATGTGAATCGCAGTGAAGGATGTGCAGAGACTGGTTCTGAGGGTCGCCCGTGGGCAATATCATGTCTGCCCCCTCAGTGCCATAATCCCAATTGCGAGGCCTTCTAATTCCCTCCTCTCTGAATCTTCGCTGACGCCATTCGTAGCCCCAGGTGTGCTGCTCCCCTTTTCCAGCCGGGTGTCACCTAGCTTATAGATCTTTCTAATTTTGCGGAATTCACTGAGCTTGGCAAGATTGTCGCTGTTGAACTCAACGGACGTGCCATCAATGACTGCACCGAGATGTTGGGAGACAGTGGATGCAGTTATCGAGGGGGCTGTGGAGACTTTGACGACAAGCAGGGAGCTAGTGCTGGGTATGATGCCAAATGTACGGAAGGAGGTGGCGATCTAGTCCTAGATGTTAGCTGGAGTCTAACTTAAACATCTGTGGGAGCAGATAAGGGGTACTAATTCGATGCTCGTTAACAGAATAAGGAGCGATTCGCAAGCCAGGGACGGATATGAGACCGCGACAACAAAGTAATCCATACATTCACTTGGCCGAAAGAGCAGTACTTGTGGAGAACCCTTATAGTAGAGGCTCACACGCCCAATCATCGGTTTCATCTTGCACGGATAAGACCGTCAGTGTGCGCTGCCAAGCACGACAATTGTGGAGATCCAGCACAGGTCTCTCAAATCAATGTTCGGATCCAATCAGATAGACAAACGGCATGTACGTAGGGTTGGTATAGAGCTCGTCAACATATCCCAAATCATGGACTCCCCTGAGCTGGATGGTGCCACAATGTTGACACAGTCACACAGTACGGAAGTAGTCCGGCAAAAGCCATTGCTTCAGTCCGCTAATGCGGAGAGTAAGGCAGGTACACCATCCGTGACGTGAAGGCGTTCATAGTCCCAGCTGAAAACCAAAGAGCACGGCAGAGCTTCCAGAACTAGGAGGAAAGAAAAAGGAAGACCTGGAGTGCTAAGCGCCAACGAATCGACGCCTTGAGGCTCCAACACATGACGCGACAAACTAATGAAAGACAGACGGACTTGAGGTAAATATGCGCTAGAGACGCAAACACAGTGCGGCACAAACGCTCTACGGCTAGTAGAAGTCTGCTGAGCGAAGAAATGGTTTCAAAATTCTCTAGAACACCACAAAATCCGCTGAGAGCCCAAGCACAGACGATGGATCTTAGAACTTCTCCATGACTAGATGGAATCTACTCACGTTATTGTTTGGACTCAGCGCGAAAACGATCTCGGAGTGGACGTTGCGCGACTTTAGCCGGGAGTTGAGATAGTCATTCACAGCTCTGAAGACGGCGGCAAGGATGTGATTGGGGGAGATGATCTGAATGTCTGGGGGATCAGTTTTCTGTCGAGCACTGCCCCATTAAAGTCGTCGCCAAAGGCAAACCTACGGTGCTAGCGTCTATAAGGGCATATTCGAATTCTGTGTTGCCTTCAAGAAGCTGCTGATGAAGAAACACCGCGTTCTTCACGTCTTCGTAGAGAGCCAGATGAAGCGTAAGAGACGGAGGCAGATGAGCCAGATGAAAAGTCTGAAGATGCACCATTGTTTCTGCAACCTCGATGTCGCGAACAAAGTTACCAGGTAACACCAATGAATGATCGTCACGTACAGCGGAAATCAAAAGCACTTCTAGTCGCAAGTCATTAAAGAGTAGATGTACTACCTCTACTTACTTTAGCGTTAGGGGAGATCTGCAACGGGCGCTCGACCCTACTATAACCCTCGCAGTTAAAAAAGTTGGCTGTAACATCGAGCAGGTAAATCCAATGGCCGTCGGGCAGAGCGACGGTAGAACTTAATGGCGCTTCCCACAAAGAAGACATCCACCTCAACATTGAACCAGCGCTACTAGGATTTGAGCCTAACACTCATGACCAACCATTTGGCGACAGCACAGCGTGTGGTCACTGCCTGGTCACTAGCCAGTACCAATCTCGGTCCGACGCGCCAAATGTTGGTCTAAGGTTTGGCTCTCGCCTCCCATTGAGGGGGCTCAAAGGCAACAAGATAAAAGAGTGAACATGGAAGCGAAGAAACCGTAGAAGAAGAGTATCCGCTAATTGGTCGGATTCCTGGGCTCGGGAGATCCGAGACTCAAAATCACCGAGTCGCACGAGTACTGCTTTTCCTCTCCGGCCTCTCTTTGCAAGGACCGAATTTGAGGTCAAAGAGAGCACAGCCTGACCCTGCGTGGCTATATAGTCTAGGAAGCCTCCAGGGACCCATTGATCTCCATCGTGTCTCGTCTCGCTAAGAAACTGTCATACTTTCTTTAAGTTCATACACATTGGTTTATTTCAGATATAGTATCCAATGGCCGAGAAAACGATACCCGCAGCCAAATTGAAAGTCCTCATATCAGGCGCAGGCATCGCTGGGAATTGTCTTGCTTACTGGCTTTCCAGAACACGTCTTGATATATCTATCACAATAGTCGAACGATCGCCTGTTCCGAGGGTCACTGGGCAATCGATCGACATTCGCGGTTCAGCAATCGATATCATTAAGGAAATGAAACTGGAAGAGGCCATTCGCTCCCGACTCACGACCGAGGAAGGCACAGCATTCGTGGATTCGTCGGGAAAGACTTTCGCTAAATTCGAGGTTGGTGAGTCGTTCACTGCTGAATACGAAATCCTGAGGGCAGACCTTTCACAACTTTTCTTGGAAGCCACCGAAGGCTCAGGCCATGTTCGGCATATATACGGGGATTCTATCGAATCTCTTGAGCAGACAGATAAAGACGTGAGTGTAACCTTCGCAGGGGGATCGGAAGACAGATTCGATTTAGTTGTTGCCGCAGACGGGTCTACTTCGAGGACTCGGTCGATGATTTTGGACGAGCAAGTTCTCAAAGATTCCTACAATTTCCTGGGCCAGTACATCGCGTTCTTTAGTATTCCCAGTCAGCCAAACGATCCAAAGTTGTGGCAGTGGTACAACACCCCAAAGGGTCTCTGTGTCATGACACGCCCGCATCGGAACACTTCTACTATGGGGGCATACTTGTGTATCATAACGCCAGCACGAGGCCAGCGTGATCCAGCCGTCGAAGATGCTTTGGACAAGGGAACGGAAGACACAAAAAGTGTCTTGCACGATTACTTTGATGATGTAGGCTGGGAAGCGAAGCGGGTATTGGCAGGAATGGACCACGCAGAAGACTTCTATATGAACCGGGCAGCGCAGGTGAAGCTTTCGAAATGGACCAACGGACGTGCTCTTGTCATTGGAGATGCAGGCTTCGCAACTTTTGGTATCGGAACGAGTCTTGCTATTGAGAGTACCTACATTCTAGCCGGAGAATTGTCGAAGATACAGAGCAGCAATGAAGTTCCGCAGGCTCTAGAGAGATATGAGGAGGTCTATCGCCCACTGTATGCGAAAACGGAGGAGATCCCATCGTTCTTTCCACAACTGGTGTTTCCGCAGACTGCTTGGGGTCTTTGGATAAGGGACTGTGCATTGTGGTTCACAAGCAAGACGAAGATGTACAAAATCTTTCAAGGCGATTCGAGGGATAAGCTGAAGATGCCGTCTTACGATTGGGTAGACATCCGAGAATGGAATGGGTAGGATCTTGAGATACTATGCGAAGGTACAAAAAGAATTTCCTGGAAGAATATCGGAAGCTGGCTCTCATCTGGCGCTCAACATGAATAAAGACGTAGATACTTTTATCAAAAAGCTGAAGTGTGAGTTGGCGCGCCGGACCAAGATTCTAGTCGGCATGGACCACTCACCACTCACCACTGACCAGTGATCACACACCGTTCCATCGTCACTCTGCCCGACGGCCATTAAAACAGTGGAAATTACTTCACGGCCTCGGCTCGCCCCGGTCGGTCTTGGTCCGCACGGCTTGGCCCTCGACTCCCATCGAGGGGGCGCAGAGGCCACGAGATGGAAACAGTGAAACGAGAGGCGATAGAAGATACCTTCTGTTCTGGTTTATGCAGCAGAAGCAATACTGTCGAACACCACATCTGTTTCTGACGGAGCACCGACATCACATAGGGTAAATTCATTCACGAGAAACCTTCCAGGACTCCTTTTGCTTTTAGCGCTTGTTAACTGGTTTACCCGTGCCAAGCCCGTTTTTGGAAGGCTCTTGCCGAAGACCCATAGTGAACGCCGCACCACGATGTCCAACAGCAAGCGACCTCCTGACGACTCATCTTCTGCCCCAAATCCCTCCAAAAAGGCTGTCAAGCTCCAGTACGATGACGCTCCCGTCGACTACTCCAGCGATGTTCGCAAAAAGCTCCAGTCTTCCAATCGTACGGGGCAGGCCTGCGATAGGTGCCGGGTATGAACATCTTAGGAACATGGGACCTCAACGTGAAATGGACACTGACTGGGCGTATAGATGCGTAAGATGCGGTGCGACGGGCGGCCTGATGGCTGCGCACCGTGCACCCAGAATCAATCCCCTTGCAAAACCACTGATCGGATGACAGGCATTGCTAATGAGCGCGGTCATGTAAAACGTCTGGAGCAACGTATAAGGGAGCTACAAGTCCACATTCGCGGCCTTGAGGGCCGACTCATGTCGATGGGAAAGGATGTAAAGCCGTTGACCATAGAGGACGACTCCATCGCTGGTTTGCAACAATGGAATCAACCGCAGGAGCAGGAGCAGGAGCCGCCTCCGACATGGGAAAGCGTGAACGCCAGCGCAGAGCACGTTCTTCCATCCCAGAACACTACTCCTGGCTCTGACGGCGTGTTGAACCGCTTACCGCAATTCAGACATGGCCTTTCTGGAGACAATTATCTCGGAGTTTCCTCTGGGAATTCTTTCATTAGCTCTATCAGGGGAACCGCCATGAATGTACTGGGAGCTGAAATAGATCTGGCAGATTATATGTCAGCCGATCTGGACGAACCTCATCCGTCCACCTTTGGGTCCGACTACCAACTCAACAAATCTTACCACGCATTCGTGCAAACGGCGTATAGTGCTAATCCGAAGCCTGCAAAGGTCCAGCTCCCGCCACGAGATGACGGCATGACATATGCACAATGGTACTTTCGAATGATCAATCCGTATATGCCCTTCATTCACAAGCCATCTTTCCTCGCGATGGTAAGAACACCTTTGCACTGCTGAAAAACTAGCGCTAATTGATCAGCTCTCGAGAGTCTATGACGAGCATGATGCATTCGAGCCATCCGTTGCTGAGGTTGTCATGATCCACATGCTTCTTGCGATAATGTACTTCCAATATGCGGCACGTAATTGGGAAAACGCAGGTCAACAGTCCGGACTGAACGATATATCAAACCGCCATTATCACTACGCACTAAGTTTCTTGCCGCAGCTTATGGCGAGCCACACATTACAAGACGTGCAAGCATTGACCATGATCGCGCTTCACATGCGTAGCTTCCCCAAACCCGGTCCTTGTTGGATGCTAAGTACGACTACCCTCAGTCTCGCAATCGAGCTTGGTCTTCACCGATCCGCGAAGCGCTGGGCCTCGACGGCTCCAAGGAAAAGCACTCTGGAAATTGAGATGCGGAAACGAACGTTCTGGTCTCTCTTTCTCATGCATGTCATGACCTGCGGTAAGCTAGGCCGGCCAATACCTTTGCGTGAAGAGGATTTCGATGTCGAGCTACCCGAACCTGTTGATGACGACCTCCTGACCGAGGACGGTATTGATACGTCTAAGCCCAGAAAGTGCGGCTTTCTTGTCGCAATGGAATCCTTCAGGATCCTGCCAGCGATACTCGACCTGTATAGAAGCATCTACAGTATCAAGCGGTCTCCTCAAAAGTACATTGACAATGTCAAACGCTTGGAGAAGAGATTTAGTGAGTGGCGCGAACAGTGGCCTCACGAGATGAAGACTACGGACGCCACCAAAGACGAAGAAGGCCGTGTTCACGCTCAATATTTGACCATGGCGAGCTTAGAATTCCGTCTCCTGCTGCGGCATCCTTCGTTATCCCTAACTTCTTGCGCGGAGTTCAATGAAGAGAATCTTACTGTTTGTATGGAGGTGTCTCGCCAAATGTTACAACACGTCAAAGTCATCCAGAAGTACAAAAGTTTAGATACGAACTGGCAATCTGGGGCTTTGTATGTTCTCGCTATCTCAACGACACTCTTCGGCCATTGGAAACGTGCAGAACAGGTCACGCCGAGCAGTCTGGCGTCTCTACGAAGAGATATGGATGATTGGCTGTCCATCATGGGTGATGTTAGTGAGTTGCTTGGTAGGTCTCCTTCGACTGTTGCTGTTGTCGGGATGTCACTAATACCTTACAGGCTCCGGCAAACGTCTGCGAGAGGCTGTTCGTGTGACAGTCGACAAGACTTTGTATACGCTCGAACGGCATCTCGTTTCAAAGGCGGCTTCTTTAGCGGCTTCTTCAGCGGCTTCATCATCTGATATCAGCACTTTTGGCTCGGTGCCTTCGAACGACGTTCAGCCTGTCCAGCATGGGGCCTACAAACAGCCCGGTAATCACGTACATTATGGAGCGCAACTGGGTAACGCCGGACAGAGCCTCTTCCAGCCTTCGAACGATCCTGACATTACGGCTCAGGCTGCAATTCAGTATACTTCGCCGACTCAGTATTCATTTCCTGGGTCAGCTGCATCATACAGCAGCAATGGTGGGCCTTATGCTCCAACCGCTTACACACCCGGTGAGCCTTTGTCTCTAGGCTCACAGCAGGCCACCGCAGCCGCCGCCAACTCTTACCTCTACACCAACCTTTCCCCGTCTGCAAATTCAAACTATCAGCCGGGTGTCGCTATGGGCTACACCGCAGGGCCGGGGCCATCTTGGCGTGAATGGGCAGGGCACATGGCTGCCCGGGCAGGGAACATACCTGGTAATCCCGAACCACAAGAATACCTCAATTCTGCTACTGCATTGATGCAGCTTGGCGGTAGAAACGGCCAAGGTGGCGATACGACGATGCAAGCCACGACCGAGCTGAACAACATGAGCGAAGGTGTGGCACAACAGTGGCCCATGCTAGTCTCTGATGGTAGCCAGCCAAGTGCTTAAATGAGCACGGAGGGTGCAGTCCATTGGACCAAAGTATCGACGTCGATTTCGAGCTGATTAAAAGTTTTCCGGTTTTCCGTCAGGAAAGGCTGAGGATTCAAGTAAAGGCGCATGGTGCGGATCAAAATACATAACGAGAATACGCTGTATAGGCATTCGGCACGTGGTGGCAAAATAACAAGCATACGAGTCTACATAATCCGGCACAAGCAAAGAGGAACAACAGCTACCTGTATTGTGGTCGCTGTCGGGTTATATATGTGGAAGAGAGTTATAGAAAAGTGATTGAACATCGTATATACCACTGCTTTATCACCTACAAGCCGAGTGAGCCCGAAAACTCCGATACACGTGATCCCGCTCCTTGAAGAATTGTCTTCATGGCTCCACCTGAAAGATGTTCTTTGACTGTGACTTGCACAAGCATCTCGGGAAGAAGTACGGAGTTACCTGAGAGGCTGAGACAGTCCACCTCCCAGCAGATAGGGCTGAAGAAGCTCGGACGTTTTGGGATTTTTCTGGAACACGATGATCTCCCGTGTGCTTCTATTCCTGTTCGAATTGATATTGCAGGATCGCCCTAGCAGCACCTGTATCATTGTATGAACCCACGCGCCCAATAGGTAGTCGGCAGCGCACGTTTCATACGTTATCTAAGCGAAGATACCAGTGTCGCATCGAAACCTTCGTGCCTCGTGCTAAACTAGGGAACTGTTATGCCAGCTTGAAACATCTGATGCCTTCTTGCGAATTCACTGGCTACCTCTGCCAATTCTTACGTCTTCGCTCGCATGGGCCTGGGAATAGTCTTCCCTGCCATCCTCGATCTTAGCACTCTCGCTTTGAGAGATATTGCACCAGCACCCTTGCTCAGTCGTGCGCATACAGCTCCTTCCCTGTCTGCCACCGCTCCACAGTCAACGCCTTGATCCGCCTTTGCAAATTCTGCGAGAGGTGCTCCCATGCAGATTGGGAACGTCCGGGGAGAAAAGCCGCTCATGCGACCTTGGCACCCAGCTACCACCATATCTGACGTCCCGGCCGTGCTCGTCATTCTTGCGAACTTCTTCCTGTTCAATATCGACGAAACCTTTAGGCTAGGTTGAAGCAGGGAGGCAGTGCACAGATTATACGCTGGAAACACCCCACCAATTGAGGGACGGAACGCTTCTTGCGGTCTGCACTCTGTGCAAGCAAACTTGATACATACGGGGACAAAGACATGCGCCTAAGTTACCGCTGCCCTTGCCGCCCACGGTGACCAAAACCTTGGAAGAATTACAATATATCCTAGCTGAGGAATCATGGCTATTCGGCGGCATAGGGGTAGCGCTGGAGGCACGACGTTTGCCAGTCGGGGAAGTGCACCTCCGTTGCCTGACAACCTCTCTGTGTTCCGGACCTTCAACTCGGAGAGCAACCCGTCAAGACCCATGCGACCTTCTCCGCTGGCAGCATCGACCGTGCACGGCATGCCCCTTGATATGCTAGACCGCATACGTACCTTTCCACTTTTCCAGTCAGCGCCAGAATCGTTCCTTGCAGCTATAGGGAAGCACTTGAGGCCTCAAGTACACGCGCCGCGCGACTACATCTTGACGGAAGGTGATGACGCGAAAGCCATGTACTGGCTAGTGCGAGGGGCAGTAGCGGTTACATCAAGAGACGGAGAAAGTACATACGCAGAGCTGCAACCAGGGGCCTTCTTTGGCGAAATTGGCATTCTGATGGAGATCCCAAGAACCGCGACCATCATCGCGCGGACGAAGTGCATGCTTGTCGTTCTAAAGAAGGAGGATCTTGTGAAGGAGTTGCCTAGGTTTCCGGAAGTCGAGCGTACAATCCGAGATGAGGCTCAGGAAAGGCTCTCGATATTACGACGGAAGAAAAAGGAGAAAACTGCATCGGCGTCGTCGACATCTCCTCCATCAACAGCGAGCCGAGGTGGTAAAAGAGCAAGGGATGGCGGAGACGGCGATATTGTCATGGCGGACAGCCATAGCGGCAGCCATACGAATGGTGCACAGCTGAGTAAGAAAAGGAAGTCGCCGTCTCCAGGACTTATCGAAGCAGCCGGATCGAGTGCTCTTGGGCATGGCCTCGTGAACGTCAGGCAATTACTGCGAGAGCTACCACTTTTTGCGGATTTACCGCCCGATATCTTGCATTTCCTTGGCCTCAGCGCACAACCGTGCAACTACCCACCATTTACAGAGATCATTAAGCAGGACTCGCATGGCCGGGAAGTCTATTTCATTGTCCGTGGTGAGGTCGAGGTGATTGATCAAAAAGCGACAGACCAGAATCCCTCGCAGCTACGGAACGGTACTCGAAGGCACAATGCTCAGCACCAGCCGCAGGTCAAAGCACGCTTGAGGCAAGGGCAATACTTCGGTGAAGTTGTTAGCTTGTCGCTAGCTCCTCGAAGGACTGCCACGGTAAGATCTGTGACTTCTGTTGAATGCTTGATGATAGGGGGTGATGTCCTTTCAGTTTTCTGGGAGAGACTGCCACCCACTGTAAGAAAACAAGTTGAAAAGACTGCAAAGCAACGACTTCAATCAAAACCTGAGGAGGATGTCGAGATGACCGATGTTACCGACACTCCACCCATTGGCAAGCTTGCGATTGGAGATCGGCCTACGAAGTCGACGAGGAAGAAATCAGCGCCAAAGGTTACCTTCACGCAGCCTACCTACTCGAAGCCAGCGTCACCTCATAAACCGAACCGGATCGACGATCGGTCCATCATTCAGCCTGCGGATCCTGATCCATTCTTTAATTTTGATCTTGATAACATTCGCTCAAGATCTCGGCGTTCATCGCTCGCTCCGCCCCCTCCAGATGGTGCCAACATCAGTGGAATCGAATCTCAAGATCGAAAGATATCCTCTACAGGCCTGCGAGCCAGTAACGCAATACCTTCGTTCAGTAAACAAGATAGCACCCCCTCCGATGTCGAATCTAAACCAAAGCGTCCTAAGTCCTTTCACCAAAAACTCGACAATTCGATAACCTTTCAGCTACCAGATTCAATACTTGTCTCCATCTTTTCACATCTCGACCTCCTTCCCCTAATGCGTCTCCGTCTGGTGTCTCCCCACTGGTCCAGGCTCCTCCGCGAATCGCCCTCCCTCTTGAAACATCTCAATCTCTCCGCCTACAACCGGAAAATCACCGATACCGCTCTGACCAACTCCATCTGCCCCTTCGTCGGATCCCGTCCCCTCACCATCGACATCTCCAACTGTTTTCACATCACGGACGAAGGCTTTGCCACCTTAGCAGCCACCTGCGGCGCCAACGTCACGACTTGGAAAATGAAATCCGTCTGGGACATCACCGCGCAAGCCGTGCTCGAAATGGCCAACCGCGCCAAACACCTCGAGGAAGTCGACCTCAGCAACTGCCGCAAAGTCAGCGACAACCTGCTTGCGCGCGTCGTCGGCTGGGTCGTCCAAGGCTCACCCCCCAACACGGCCCAGCACGGGCGTGCAGCCGCCGCGCGCAGTGTCGGTGCTCCCGTGCCGCCTCCGCAGGCGGCGCCGGGAACGGTGTATGGCTGTCCGAAGCTCAAGAAGCTGACGCTGAGCTACTGCAAGCATGTCACGGATCGCAGCATGGCGCATATGGCGTACCATGCTGCTGGGCGCCTGGAGCAGGTGGACCTGACGCGCTGCACGAGTATCACGGACCAGGGCTTTCAGCATTGGGGACAGTTCCGCTTTGAGAGGCTGACGAAGCTGTGTTTGGCGGATTGTACGTATCTGACTGACAATGCGATCATCTACCTTGCAAACGCGGCGAAGGGGTTGAAGGATTTGGATCTCGTAAGCAATCTCTTGCCTGACATTCAGACAAGCCCCTGCGTGTTCCTTCCACTCGATCACAATCTGACTTCCACTTTACCCGTTTTCCAAACCACAGCACCACGACTTCCCCCCTTTTCCCCCCTCCTCCCCTCCCCCTCCAAACCCCCAACTAACCCCCCCTCCCTCCCCCCCACAGTCCTTCTGCTGCGCCCTCTCCGACACCTCCACCGAAGTCCTCTCCCTCGGCTGCCCCGCCCTCACGCACCTGAACCTCTCCTTCTGCGGCTCCGCCGTCTCCGACCAGTCCCTGCGCTCCATCGGCCTTCACCTTCTCGATCTCCAATCCTTATCGGTTAGGGGCTGCGTCCGCGTCACGGGCCAGGGCGTCGAGAGCATTGTCGATGGCTGTGTCAGGTTGAGCAGGTTCGATGTTAGCCAGTGTCGGAATCTGGGGAGGTGGTTGGAGGGAGGGGGGGTGGAGAGGTGGGGGCGGGTGAGGTTTGTGTGTGTGGCGGGGGGGAGGTAGGGGGCGAGGGGGGGGGGGAGTTGTTGTTGTTGGGTGGGGGGTTTGGGGGGGTTTGGATGTCGATATTCTTGCGCTGGCGTTGCTTCGAGGATCTGATCTCCTTTTTTTGAAATTTGGCGGCATTTACAGCTTTGGGATCGAGCTTGATAGTTTTTGGCGCTTTTCACATTTTTGGGGGTTTTCTGGGCTGTTTTAGGATGATATTAAGATAAGAGAGACTACGTTATTGGATATATGTTCTTTCACGTTATACGCCTTCTTTCCGCGGCTTTTGCTTTTGCTGAAAGGGATGAGCAGTCGAGAGCTTTGGCTGTGGCGTGGGCACTTGTGTATGTGTCCTGGGAAATGCAAGTGGTGGGTTGTTGTATGTTGGCGAGAGTGACGATCTCGCTCGGGCGTTGTATGGGACACTGTGGGTTAGGGATTTGGTGGTGTTCTGGATGCCATTGAGGATTAGGATGTAGGAAGGCGATGGTGTAGAAAGGCGACTGAGGTTGATACCGTCAGTGCGCAAGAAAAGCAAGGGGTGGAGAGCATATGTGAGAGGCGAGTCTGCCAAAGACCTGTCTACTGCTCGAAGCAAGGACACGAAAGGATCCCTCCGCTCACCGGACCTAACACCAGAACGCCTGTGCTTCCGAAAGTCTCAACCTATCCCTGACTGTACAGCTGTATTCCATCAAATACACATCACCGCCTGTTGCTCCCGCCCCTCATCCCCAGGATCTGCACCATCCTAATAAAGATATTGATGAAATCCAACTCCAGACTTATACTCTCATTGACCACGTCCTTCCTCCCTACGCCCGCCTGCACCATCCTCGCATTGCGCAATATCTTCTGCACGTCATAGAGCGTGAATCCCCCAAAGACCGCCAGCCCGCCATACAGCCAGATGCGCTCACTCCACATCAGCGTCCGTGCCGCCGTGGCAGGGAGTACTAAGGGCGCGAACCCGGAGACGGCGACGATGGCGACGCCTGCGAGGAGCGGGCCGCCGAGGTAGAGGTATTTCTCTTGCTTGGCGGTTGCGCCGACGAAGGCAATGGAGCCCATCATGGCGATTGTGTAAAGGCCGGCGCGGGCGAGGAGGGCGGGCTGCATGAAGAGGAGGGGGCTGAGGAGGGCGGCTTGGGCGACGTTGAAGCCGGTCCAGAGGGCGTATTTTTGGACGTAGCTACATAAGTTGTCAGCGAACGTCTTGCTTGGATGGGAACCGCGGGGGTGGGAAATATACTTATCCGGGTGCGTGGCGAAAGTACCCATCATGGTTCCGATGCTGGCGGCTAGGCCGACGCCTAGTACAGCCCTGTTCGATATCAGAATCTCTCGTGTTGTTTTCTGGATGGATATTGACCTACCAAGGGTTCATGCTCATAAGCCTAATGCTCCACCCATTCGAATGCAGTGCCTTGGCCGCAACACCGATGATCCCGAGGCCCAAGCCCGTATGCATAAATGTCTGATTGAGATACTCCCGTTCGAAGGCCGGCATCCCGCCATCTTCGCGTGTCTCGCGGTTGAAGAGCAGGTTGGTGGCTAAGATTGTGCCTCCTACGATGGCCCCGCCATAGAGAAGCTTAGTGGCGAGGGAGCCAGAGTCGGGGCGGGCGGACGCGGAGGGCTGGCTCAGGTTGCGTTGGAAGGTGTGACGACCTTTGATGAGCGAGGTGATCGGGGAGGTAGGTTTCGAGGGGTGGAGAAAGGGTTTGGGAGGCGAGTGGAAAGCGCGGGTTGGGGTGAAGGTGGATTTGGGGAGCTGTTTGAGGGTTGTGGTGAGGGCGAAGGGACGCCGTAATACGAAGGCCATAGTTGAGCTTTGATTATGTGTTCTGATCGAGAGGAAAAAGATACAGATGCGATCTTTAGAGTTGATGATACTAATTTGAGGTGGAGGCAACTCATAGCCGGCAAATGCCGAGTAATCCGGGCTAAGGCGATTTGGTCACGTGAGACCGCGGAACACCAATCAAACTGAGGATAAACCCCGTGTGTACATACAATCACAACGCAACGTACCTTACGGAGCAGGACTCGAGGAAAGGAAGTACGACCATGAGTCAAACGTGAGACGATTGCTTCGCACTTGGCGCTCTGCCACAATGGCAGCTGCGAATACCGTTGTGCTCTCTTCTTCGCCACTGCAAGGAGTGCTCGAGCGCACACCAGCGAAGCTATGCGCAAATATGTCTTCCTCGCCAGGCCTGCCGTCGCCGTCCATCTTCTTTGCAGACAAAGCGTCTCAGCGGGGGCTCGGAAGTAGGGGAAGCTCCATCCAAAGGGATGCCGTGGCCGGTTTCGCCAGCGCCTCTACTATACTTCGCCAATCGCATTCATACGATTCATCCAAGCCAGCAGCGCCCTTGGTTACGATGATCGTTTCACGAGAAGGCCTGGAGAATGGCAAAGGCGGTCAGCCTGTCCTGGGGAGGAAGAAGCCCAAGGCGAGGAAGGAATTCGATGCAGATGCTTCCAAACCACAGAAAGCCCCCGAAAGAAAGACTTCCGCTGTGAAGAAGCCCCTAGCCGACATCGCTGCTGCTGTTGTTATTGAGTCATCACCGATCGCGGTAACGGGGAAGACTTCCTCCACGAAAATCAAGGGGCCAGCGCAGACCAAAATCAAAAAAGGCAAAGTGACAAAGGCTGCAGGCGCCAAACCGGAAATCAAGAATAAGCTGAAGGATATGCCGAGGATTGTCGAGTCTGCAGATTGCGATCCGGCTTCCGAGAGATCGAGGCCGCCTACGGAACCGAGCGAGGGCGATGGACTTAAAGATAAGCTACCAGGGACGCCACGACAGAAAATACAACAGGCACCAGTAGACGGCACTTTAGCGCTGGGTTTGGAAGACGCTACGAAAAGACGAAAAGACTGGACTCCTGTCAAGAATACTTTCGATGGCTTCGTCACCCTTGAGAGCGTCGAGGCGACACCCGCTGATGGCATGGTTACGGCAGCGGAGAAAGTACCTATCACTCACTTTAGTAACTTGCTTGGGGACTACGGTTTCGCCCAGGTTACCACTAAAGCCAACCCCAAGCCCGAGATTCTGCGGAGCTCCAGTGGCGAAGCTTTGACTAAAAGACGCAAGTTGGAGGTAAGTTGAACAGCAGAGCGTTACGACAGGATTTGCTGCTAAGTACACTCAGCTTGTGGCTACTAATCTTGGACCGTCACCCGGAACAGCGAAACCAAAAAGGAGCAAGTCACCAACGAAGAAGCCGCAGACAGTAACCGCGAAGGCGACCGAGCAATTCATTCCCATCGATGACTTGCCCACAAACAACATTCTCGGTTACTTCGAGCCTAGAAGTGGGACAGACTCTGAAGGGAAGATTGCCAGCAAGGAAATAATGGGAAATGACAAACGTGCAGGAAAGAAGGCTCCAGCCAAAGCGAAAGCTGCCAAGGGCAAGGCTGCGAAAGCCACACAGCGAGCCTCTCTACTACCGCCAGAAGCAGCACTAGATAAAGTGAAAGACCAGAATTTACTCTTCGGCACTTCGAGTCAACTCGTGCGGGACGAGTCTCCAACCTTTCTAAGAGAGACACAGCAAGCCATCAAAGAGTCAGAATTGACAGACGAAACATCGGTTGCAGCCCAGGAACAGGGTCCAGCAGCCAGTACAGCGTCTGGATCGTCAAACGGATCAAGTCTCTCCTTATTTACCACATCGAGAAATCTGTGGTCGGTCGCTGCTCGTGACCTTCAGGGGGCATTGCAGGAGGCTGAAGTGGTGGATCTCTCAGTCACCCCTAAAGCACAGGCGCCTTTGAAGACTGCCGGTCCTGCAACTGAGCCGACGAGATTCGCTCCACAAGCAGTGCAAGACGTGCTGAGCAACCCCAGGAAGCCGGATCATGAATGGACTTGTATCGATGATGAGCCTGGAATGGCAATTGTAGAGGGTTTAAACACTACGGATCCGCCATTGACCTTAAGAGAAGGGACAGTGGATGCTGAGCTGTCAATTCCTAGATCCCTAGCGGAGGCCTCCCTACGAGAACGCCCTAGAAGCCGCTCCCCCGTCAAAAAAGCTAAAGCACCAAAAGCAGCGAAGGAACCAAAAGCATCAAAGCCGTCGAAGAAGGCTTCCCAGTCAAAAGAACCGCAAGAGCCCGATGAACCTCATGCGCAAGAAAGACCGCAAGGTATGCCTAATTATCGAGGTTTTACGACCGCAGATCTCAACAAACTGGTAACCTCATACGGTTTCAAGGCTATCAAGAGAAGGGATGATCAAATCAAACTCCTCGAGCAATGCTGGGAGAGCAAGCATCGTATCGCATTGCAAGCATTATTGCCTAATGTCAATCTCCCGCAACCCGCAGAGAAAGCTGACGTTGCCGCTGAGCCACCCAAGCCTGACAGCCCTGTCAAGAAGAGAGGCCGGCCTCCTAAAGCCAAGGCCTTAACCACATCCAAAGAAAGCGAAATCTCGATTGACAATGACAACACCACACCAAAACCAAGAGGACGGCCCTCAAAAGCGAAACTCTCAAAAGCGTCTGAACAGCTCGATGATCCTATGGACAAAAACACTCCTCCACAGAAGCGCAAGCCCCGGCCAAAAAACCCGACCACGTCAACCGCACCGCCAGACAAAACACCCAAAGCCTCCATACCCACAAAGCGCAAATCCCCACCCCCACCCGCAGACCATCTCCCCAACTCTCACACCACCCCCACTCACTGTCCTCCCTCCCCAACTCCCGACCTCACCCCCTCCTTCGACACCACCCTCACCCCCCTCACCCACGCCGCCCTCCTCGCCAAAATCACAGAAGCAATAACGACCTACCCCCCAAGCCACGACATGAAGAACCTAACCTGGCACGAGAAGATCCTGCTGTACGAACCCATCGTGCTGGAAGACCTGGCGACGTGGCTGAACCGCGAGGGGCTGGGGAGGGTGGGTGTGGATGATGAGGTTGGGCCGGGGGTGGTGAAGGAGTGGTGTGAGGGAAGGAGTGTCTGCTGTTTGTGGAGGGAGAATTTGAGGGGGGGGGCGAGGGCGAGGTATTGATGGGTTTTGAATGTCTAGGTTGTGGTGGTGTGGGGGGGGGTTGCAGTGCTTGGATGCTGGTGTGGGTTTGGATGATTCATCGTTGTGTGCTTTGTTGGAGAGCCGTAATGTTCTGTTTGAAAGGACAAATGCCTTCTTCCTGATATCCAATGCCTGGGTCATAAAACGTACATCTCAATTCGTCGTGAGGGGTCTGCATTATGGAGGCGGGAGTGCTGTCACTCATGAAGGAGCCCATGGCGTTTTCAGTGTCATTGCATGTATTCGCTATCTATGAAGAAGCACTATCAAGCTCAAGGCACAGGGTCGACAGCTTGAGCAAACAACAAACGCAATCTTCGCCGGGAGGCGCACTTCAACAAACTACCACTACGATCATGCCTAGTAGTAACCGTTATGCCTAGGATCGCCGCAAAAGGATCCATATACGCGACAATCCAAGCACGTAGGGTCGAAGCCGTAACCGCCCATGGACCCCATCGGGCGATTGTCGATGAATATCCCACGACTTGACTCGCCACGGTCTTCTTTCTCAGAAGGCCTCTGCCACATCTTCTTCTGTCTTTTGTACTGCTTCTCGTAGTCTTTGCAATCCTTTTCGTCCTCGTCAGCTAGGATCTTTTCGATGCTGTACACGTTTTCCTTGTTGTCCCACTTGATGCGATCTTTTTCGCACCAGCTTTGCACTTTCCTGGGTTGAACCCCGAAGGCGTCGCATAGGAGTTCTACGTACCCCGCGTCGAGATCGTCGAAGTCTAGGGCTTTTTTGCGAACAGTCCTGGTGACGATCACTTCTTCTTCAGAGTCGGAGTCGTCGCGGCGGTGTTTGGGTTTGGCTTTGGATTTACCGCGCTTGGACACCTCCTTCGTCACTTCGCGGCGAACGATCTGCTTCGTCTGCTTCGTCTGCTTCGCATCTTCGGAATCGCTGTCTTCAGACTCCGAGGCGGCGACCTGCTTCACTTTGCGCGGGCGGCGCTCGTCCTCCGAGTAGGCCTCGTCCCTCGGCATTTTCTTCGACTTGTGAACGGTAGACGCCTTTGCTGGCTTGCGTTCGGTGGGCGGTTGCGTAGGTTTTTGGTCGGTAGAAGTCTGCTCGGGTAGAGCCTGCGCCTTGATTGAGTTAGCTGAAGGGGCGTCGATGGTAGACTCCGATAGATTGTTCGCTCTGCGTACTTCGTTGTTTCCAAAACTCGGGAAGGCTTTCAAGACACTGTCGTCCTTTCCCATGTAATGAGTGACGCTTTTGTGTGCTGGTGTCGAGAGCTGAAGGTTTCTAATATGGGATCCGAGGCGGTGGAGAATACAGAGAGAAGACGGAGGTTGCGGTTCCAAGAAGGTATATATAGGCAGGAGTCTGACATGCTAGACTCATTCAGCGAGAGGAAGTCGTTGTGACTCTGTGCCAAGTCATGGTAGATAGCTTCCTCTTTGCGACGCTGTGTCAGCTTGAAGAGTTGGACCTTCGGACATTAGTCCCCCACTGTTTAGAGTGGTCACTCAGAATGTATCATTACCGTTGGGAATCGTATTCCACGAACGCAATGAGCCATCATAATCAGCAAGCAATTATGTGTGACGGCCTCGAGATGCAGTACACAAGTAAGATGAAGACGAATCTCATAGTGAGTCATGACCTTCCAATACGTCTTCCATTTTCACGACTGCGAATGGTTTAACTCTGATGTGCTGTCATTCGGTCAATCTTGGGAAAGATGACCACCGCGGCCCACGTCACTGGGCCATCACAATGATGCGGTAGCTTGGTGATAGCACTTCCGAGAATGCTAGGGTCGTGGTAAGTGCGAGGCGACCGATGGTATAAGACATCCTATAGGGCTTTTGACTTGGCTTCTAGCAAAGCCATTTGTCGACTGGCCGATGCAGAGGACCATGAGTGTTGCTGACAAACTTCAGGATCAGTTTTTACGTTGCGGCTCTGTGTGAAGAATTGCTTGGACCATGCTCGTTAGCTGTGGTGGCATCAAATCTCCTGCCCATCAGAAAATCTACGTATGCGAGTCTTCGCCCTCTTGCTAGGCCTGCTAAATCTTGCAACAGGCCGAAGCCCAACCCGCTGTATAACCCCATTTTGGCGGTACGCGCGGCGGTGGGTGTAGGTAACCTATCTTTGTAGTTCGTTAGCCTTCATTGCCTTGAGCTTTCCATGACGACAATATACATACTCCAAAGACTCCATACCCCCGAGAGAGTCAAAGTAGCGATCGTGGTGGACAGAAAGTCTTCTTGGCCTGGTCGACCTGCCCTCTGGGCTCGTGCTTTGTCCAGAACTCCTTCGAGAAGAAAGAAGCTCCCAGCCCACAGGCAGAGCTTGGGTGCAAGCTTGAAGGAGTCTTTGATACCTCCAAGCATCATGTGGTAATTCTTGCTTTTGTGATAGAGGTACCATCCCTTCTGCGTTGTTGGAAAGCGGTGGGCATTTTCTGCCCGAAAACGCATACCGGCGGTCTTGGATCCATGTGAAATACCTAGGAACAAGCCTGTAGAAAGACCTCCTATCATGCCGTACGCGACACGGATGGGGAACGGTAGCGAAAGACGATCTGAAGTGACCAATGCTACTTCCACAGAGGCTTTATGCATTGCCTGGGGTTGCGTCTTTTGATCAGAGCCTTCCATGGTTCGGTCTTAAACCGTGATACTGGGGGTCAAGGTAAAGTAACAGTTCTGCCGTTGTATTAGGTACATTGGCAAAGTCGATACTACCGAGAAGGTTATTGTCACATCTCATATGAATTTGTACGGTTGCCAGTTTGGGGAGATGCTTGAAAGAGGTTCGGCATTCGGAAAGGAATCATTGCCGTAGGTAGAAAGGCCTTGGCGCCTGGTGGCGCTGCAGCATCACTTTTGGAGTGCACTGCGGCCAAAGTAGGATCAAAGCTACACGCCCTTCTCTACAATGTCTGCGTTCAAGGTCGTACGTAATATTATCTACACCAAGATGCTGAAGTCTCATGCTAAGTGTAAGGTGTATAGCCCCCCAAGCGGATAGATTCTCAGCAGTGGACTCTCCGCTTCAAGCAGCATAAAACTACCATCCTCCTCTTTGTAGACCAGAGTCAGTCATTCACTTCAATCAAGCAAGACCTTCTCGAGGCAATCCTTTCAACAGGTCTCTCCGAGCTTAACGGCCATCCTTTACCATCGGACCCGGACGACGTGATCCTAGGTGTACCAATAGACAAGAACGATCCCGATAAAGGATGGGTAAACATACAAATACCGGAGGCCAAAGAGGACGAAGAAGAGGGGCATAAGTCCAAAAAGGTGAAGAGGGACAGCGTTGTCAACTCAAGCCCTCTAGGCGCTGGCTTGAAGGACGGATTCATGGTTGCATTTCGATTCAAGAGGGACGAGGAGGACGACTTGACTGATGAGGGTTTCGACGTTGTCATGCCAGTCTATGAAGAGGAGGCCAGTCAACCACAAACGAAGACTTGAGCATGCGCCGGAAACTTTTCACGATGCTTCGAGGAGAGTAATCCGGGGTAAGCAAAACCCTGCAGTGAGTCGGACGGCGGAAGATAATCTCCCGATCTGCTCGCTAGGTAGGCTCATCCATGCGTCCCTTGGTCGAATGTATGTCATACTGATGTTCACCAATGCCCACTAGCGCCTGGCCCTTACTTCAAACAAGGACTAGGCAGTCATTGGAGTGCCGAAAACTCGCCAGATACTACCTCTTGCATTTACATACAAGATGTGAGTAATCCTTTGTATGGAGCCTTGGTCTTTGTGTCGGCGGTATCCCAAAGCGCAGACTGGTCAGTAGACGATTGGAACGGTCCGTAGAAATTTAGATACTGATGTTGTCGGTGAAGCTAGAATATGTATGTACATCGATAGGACAGTGTGCCTTTGAACGGAGAAGACCCTTCTTGCGAATCTGCAGCTACCTCTCAGGCCCGTTCTTCTAGAGCGCTCACCTTCGTGAGCGGCAACAGTGAATAAACGTCAAGAAAGATGCCAAAAGCACTGGAGATATTTATACGATAGTACATTGGACAATTGAGCTTTTCCGATGCAAATCGAGCGTAGTATTCGGATGTTGCAATACTTACCTTACTTACAACAGCCCACTGTTGGCTGTAGGTCACGTGCTTCCCCGCCGGTGCCGTAGCAACACCCGAAAAGGGCCCACTAGCGTAGGCTTGCTTGCAGATCATCAACATCTGCAATTGTTGCCCACGATACCCAATGCTCGCAATTGTCCAGTGGTGCTTGACGGTCTGAGTGGAGCTCTTCCGGTTTCTCAGGCTCTGTTGAGCTGTGGTAGGATCTCAATCCGCATCGCGTGCGACAAGCCCCAAGCGTAGGCGTTGATCGCAATCGGACCTTCAACCCAGCATGGCAGCCTCAGATGGAGCATCGTCCATCAGCGTTGCGATTCGAGTACGACCTTTTACAGTAAGTTGAATCATTTGCCCAGTAGGTGATTCCTTACTGATCTTTTACCAAGGTTCGGGAAGCAGCACAATTGACCCATATACCTGAAGGCCCATTATTCCTTGGTGAGGGATCACTTGCTGGAGCCCCAACACCAAAACCCTCAGCCAAAGGCATCCGACCGGTATTGAAGGTTATAGATGACAAATGCTTGTAAGATCTAGTCCAAGTCGCCAAATTCTGAGGCGGTCACTGACCGAATTCCCAGAGTATTTGACCCTCCAGATGACCACACGATACAGCGTAGCGCAAAACCCGCGGGGCCACCTGGAAGGCGATCCAAAGATCACACGTTCGGTTTCGATCGAGTTTTTGACGAGAATGCTTCCCAAGGAGACATATATGAGGCTACGACAAGAAATCTGCTAGACAGTGTCCTTGATGGCTACAATGCGACCGTCTTTGCGTACGGAGCGACTGGATGTGGGAAAACACATACCATTACCGGAACCGTCCAACAGCCAGGCGTCATCTTTCTGACTATGCAGGAGCTTTTTGAGCGAATAGCCGAGCGCAGTGAAGACAAAGTCACCGAAGTCTCGTTGTCGTATCTCGAAATCTACAACGAGACGATCCGCGATCTACTGGTCCCAGGAGGAAGTAAGGCCGGGTTAATGTTACGAGAGGATGCCAATCAGACAGTATCTGTAGCAGGACTTACCAGTCATCATCCGCAAAATGTGCAAGAAGTTATGGACATGATTGTTAGAGGCAACGAGTATCGCACAATGTCGCCGACGGAGGCTAATGCGACATCCTCTCGGTCGCATGCTGTTCTCCAGATCAATGTGTCGCAGAAAGACCGAAATGCTGATGTCAATGAGCCCCACACTATGGCCACGCTGAGCATCATCGACCTTGCTGGAAGCGAAAGAGCTAGCGCAACCAAAAACCGAGGTGAGAGACTGATGGAAGGCGCCAACATCAACAAATCACTACTCGCTCTCGGTAGCTGCATCAATGCGCTCTGTGATCCAAGGAAGAAAAACCACGTACCGTACCGTAACTCCAAGCTTACCCGACTTCTCAAATTCTCTCTTGGGGGCAATTGTAAGACGGTAATGATCGTATGCGTAAGTCCTTCGAGTCAGCACTTCGATGAAACGCAAAATACCCTACGTTATGCAAACAGAGCGAAGAACATCCAGACCAAGGTTACGAGGAATGTGTATAACGTCAATCGCCATGTGAAGGACTTTTTGGTCAAGATTGACGAGCAGGTGGTTCTCATCAACGAGTTGAAGGCGCAACAAAAGGACAGTGAGGCAATGGCTTTTGCGAAGTTCAGAAAGCAGAGCGACAAGCGGGAGACTACGGTTAAAGAGGGCATCTTGAAAATCCGCAGTGCATACGAGCATTCTGAAAAGGAGCGGCTGGAAAAGATGTCGAATATGAAGAAGTTGCGGCAGATCGAACGAAGGATTGCGATGATCTCGTCTTGGGTAGCAGCGTTTGACTCAGTGACCGACAACGAAGAGGAGGAAACAAACCTCCAAAACTTCGCTGCGATGCGGAAGACAGCCCAAGGGATTCTTCTGGAGCTTGAAAGCAGCAGACATCACTATCATCAGCGGCTGACCAAGAGCAACTGGTGTCGACCCATCGATACAGCATTGCAGAGCGGCATCGCCCGATTAGAGGAGACAGACGCCCGAGCTGATAGGCACGATGTCGACAGCTTGATTCGGGAAGCCGAGCTATTGAAGGCGAACGCAGATAGAGACGCCATGCTTGCTGTGGCGGAAGAAGAGAAGGGTTGCGAGGCAGGTACGGTGCAGGTCCTGCTTCAAGTCCACTTCGAGACCATGTCGGCCGTGCGAAACCTACTTAGTATGAGCGAAGACGAGGCCGTCAAGTCTGCCAAAAACATACTGAACAAGATCTTGAATGGTTGCACGAGGGTCACCTCGCACATAGTCAAACCCGACGGGAGCCTCGCACCTACGGAAGTGTTTCCACCAACAAAGTCTGGCACGCCAAAGCGAAAGAAGCAAGCGCTTGTGTTGTCTGATGGGACTCCTTTAAAAGCGCCACTTCCACCGCAATTTGTAAACGCACCACAGCTGAACTCTTCTCCCTTCAAAGCATCACCAAAGCGAAGAAAGGTGGTAGCATCGAAAAAGGGCGTCTCTTTTACGCCAAAGAAGAAATCGCCGGTCAAAGGGAAACGGGGCGTTCGCTGGCGCGACGATACCGAAGAAGGGGCTCTGGCGGAATTTGAGAAGACTCCCAAGAGAATTGATTCTAGTCCGGAGAATGCGTCAATAGAACCTACACCTCTTGTAACATCAACAGCTCTGGACCAACTCCATTCGACATCTTCAGTTCCTCCTACCAATCCAGATGATTCTTCTCCTATTCTCCCTCCACCAGTTGCTAGATCCGAGGTCAAACCGCAAAACAGTCGATTCAAGGCAGGGTTTCTTGCCAAGAAAAGCGATGGCTCACCATTACCCCCAAATCTGACGAACTTCTCCTCCGACTCCGATCACTCGCCTCTCCGGGACCTTGAGCCCAGCAAAGCCGGTAATCGATCCTCCCTGCAGCACGTGGAGACAATTGAAAACGAATCCCTTTCCAACGATAGTGCCAACACTTCGGGCTCTGACGGCGAAGGACGCTGGAGGACCAACAGAACCGACGCCATGCAGATCCAGAAAGCCGTCAAGCGAGCATCCTCAGTAGCACCATTATCTGGTTATCCTATCAATCGTCAACGCAGACGAAGCCCGACAGGCACTTCAGCAGGCAGTCCGCCAAATGAGAACATGTTCACGGCGTCGCATGCACGGCGGATGGTCAAGAGCGACAAGGAAAACGATCTCAAAGCCAGCATTCTCAGCCCTCGCACAGCCCCAATAGTCAAGGCAGCAAGTCAGCGGAGGACTACTTTTGGCGAAGGCAGGCCCCGAGATGTTGGTCTGGGAGGTAGAGAAGCGGTACGGCTGAGTACTGCAGTCATGGGCAGTGGAGGCTCTTCCCGGGGTAGCCTTATGCCTGGTGGCAAGGGGGTCTGGCGATGAAAATTTATCAATGACTTCGATCTCGTGAACCTTCTTGCATTGCTAGCGGCGGTGCGTTTCCATCTCATCGGCGCTTCCCAGGGGAAAGCAATGGATGTCAGCTCGGGCGGAGCTGGATTGTACAGATATTCAGCATGGCATATTGGTATGTGGAGGCGGTAGCAGTCTCGAAGCCTTTGTGCTGCTTTGTCATACAGATGAATAGTATTTCTGCTTGATGAATGCTTACGTTATCACATACACGTCGCTGGATTTTGGACTGATGAAATAAGTCAAAGCTTTGGCCGACTGTTGGCATGCACTTCCATCAATGATCCTACGTCTTGTGCTATCTGCAATTCTGTAAATTTGACGATATTCTGTCAACACGATGACTGTGATAAGCTAAACGTTTATACCTTACACCTTTTGGCATAGAAGTAATGTACATGTATGTTTGTGCACCGACAATGAACCTACCAATTCGAAACTAGGCCTGGCTAATGTACATTCTGTCGCCACAGTGTCTCGATGATTCGTCATCGAGTTAAACCCTAGTATGACGTCACGTGCTTGTATCGTACTCTAGTCGTGTCGACTCTCCCCTTGATCTTAAGTCTTTGCCTTGTACCACATAAAGAGCATTCCTTCCTTTCAACTCCAAATCCAAATCTCCAAGCTGCAGCTCTCACCCCCCCGCCTCATTCTCCTAGTCACCCTAGCCATCATGGCCACCCAAATGCCCGCCTTCCTACAACGCCTCTTCCGCCCCTTCACCACCTCCACCCGCCTCTCCCTCACCCCCGAAGCCCCCGTCCAGATCCCCGACAACGCCCAGAAATGCACCGTCGCCGCCGGCTGCTTCTGGGGCGTCGAGCACCTCTTCCGCAAGCACTTTGAGAACAAAGGCCTGCTGGATGCGAAGGTGGGGTATATCGGTGGCGATACCTCGAACCCGGGGTATAGGGCTGTGTGCACGGGAAGGACGGGACGTATGTCGATTCTTCGAGCTCTTGGCTGTCTTCACTTTTATTCGAGTTTTAGTTTCAGGGGATAGAGATGCTGACACTAGGCTTTGTCATAGATGCCGAGTCCCTCCAAGTAACCTTCGACCCTGCCCGCATCACCTACACCGACCTCCTGCAGTTTTTCTACCGCATGCACGACCCCACCACCAAGGACCGGCAGGGCATGGACTCGGGCACGCAGTACCGCAGCGCCATCTTCTACCACTCCGCCGAGCAGAAAGCCGAGGCGGTGAAGGTCACGGAGGCGGCGCAGAAGCAATGGTTTAAGAATGGGAAGATCACGACGGAGATCCTGGAGGCGGGCAGGTGGTGGGATGCGGAGGATTATCATCAGTTGTATTTGCACCATAACCCGGGGGGGTATGAGTGCCCGGCGCATTTCTTGAGGGGGTTTGAGCCGTTGAAGATGGAGTAGAGTGGGGTGGGATGTGGGTTTCGGATGGGTGCTTTGGGTAGGTGGTGATGATTTGGGGCTCTGTATGGGTTGACAGTTGGTTATTATTGCTTGAATATTCGATCTTCACTTTGTGAACAGTCGTTGGTCTAAAGAGTGCGTATTTTGCTCCCGGGAAGCGCGTCCTGTCGGCGCATGGGGAATCATAAGAATAGCCTTTGAGACTGCATGCTGTTACGGGACCAATGTCTGTAATCAACGGCTTGACTCTCCAATCAATATCCTACAACCGTCCAAGTAACATCTTCCCGCTAATGGCGCCCATTACCCCTTGAGACCCTATGATGACGTCCCATCTGAGTATCCAAATAGCTCGTATCAACCACCTGCATATCCCTCGTGACCCACCCCGGCGGGAGCCGCGCATTCGGCCAGATCGCCTGCGAGGGCACCGGTCCACTGGGCGAGATGACGCAGTTATGCGGGTTCGCGGTCCAGCGCCTAATGCAGCTGCAATAGAACAGCGTTGTCCCCTCGCCGTATTCGTGAGCGTCGACATAGCGATCAGTGACGCTATCGGGCTGGATATGGTAGACATCGGTTGGCGCGGCGCGCGGGCGATTCACGGCTTCGAAACCTGTGCTGCGGTAGGCTTGGACGGGCCAGGTGCCGTCGGGGCGCGCGACGAGGCGTCGGGGAGGGCCGTCGCCGATGATCATGCCTGTTGCCGGGTCGAAGAAGGAGCCGTGGCTGTGGCCGTAGAGGGGGATCCAGTGGGAGGGGAGGTCGGGGAGGTTGTTGGTGTAGACTGGGCGAGCGGGGCCTAGATATTTTTAGCGGGTATAAGTAGTGAGGAAAGGGGCTGGCTTACCGGTTGGGACGAATTCCGCTGCGAGTGCTGAGAGGCTGGACGTCGCGGCAGAGATTGTGGATCCGGTGTCGAGGACTTCGCCGTCTTCGGATATTGGGGTGAGAGGCAATGTTGAGATCCCTGGATCAGGTAAGGTTAGGGCGGAGGCGTCTGTGGAGGCCGAGGGGGTAGTCCTGGGTTCAGACGTTCCGTGGAAAGGAGGTATGTCGGCGATCGTGACTCTTGGGGTTTGAGTAGGACGAGCAGCCTCACGCTCGAGGGCGAGCTGGTAGAAAGCCTCAAGTCTGGACTTCATACTCTGTCTTCGACCCAGGTGGCGTTCTATGCTAGCTGTATCAAGAGTGGAGGCGAGTTGGTATGCTGCTGTTGTGGGCAAGGTTTCGAGCTCGGTGCTGGGGTCCAACAGAGCTACTGGCTGCGCTGTAGGACAAGTGTTGACAATAGGGCTTGTCGAGCTTAAATCATTCGTGATATTCTCGTCTTGCAAATTATGGGACACATCAGCTTCGTTCAATGCGCTGGCATCTTCCTTTATATTGTTTCCGTTCTTATCTTGTAAGTCGTGTAAGGAAGAAGTCATGAAATCTTGGGAGGCTCCGTGCTTCTGATATTCAGCTCCATGATCGTTGCTTTCGCTAGATGAAAAATATTTGTCTGAGGCGGGAGAACATGACCCTTGACGATTTGCCTTACTAGGCGACGACTTTGCGGATTGGTTTGGGGTATAGAACGTCTTATCTGACTGAGAGTCCGGGCTGAAAGATGCTGGTACAGTCTCGTGGTGTTCAGGAATGACCTCTTTATTATTGAACGCGCTCTCCGCATTTTGCTGGTTCATTGATATCGATCACGGACAAACAATGTGCGTTAGAGTTTTAACTATTACTGAAGTGTCGTGAAGAGCTAGAGCAGGATGATAGCTGTCTTAAGCACGTTGAGAGTTCTGTGATAGAATAAGAAGACGGTGTTGATCGTTGATAGAATAACCGAACTGCTTAGCCCAGAAGAACGTGCTAAAGTAGCCTGCAAGTCAATCCTGCACTTTCTTATCACTTCCACGATCACGTTCTTGGACATCGATGACATCCTGCTAGGTACTTCACCTGTGCACAAGCCAACACAATTCGGGACTTTCTCAAGGCTTCATATCCATGCCTAGCAAACAGCCTCTTTAAAAATGAAATTTTCAGATAATTACCCACCGAGATCTCCTTTTTGCGTTCATAAGCAAGGAGAATAACTCAAGCACCTGCGTCTTCTGGCTGACTTGGTTGTATTTGTCATAAAGCATCTTCGTTAAAATTTTCGTTTTTTCTTAGTTGCTGCCTTGCTCATTTTCTCAAGGTCATGCTGCAGTCGCTTTCTATTCTCGTTCGCCTGCTCTTCTGAAATCTTCCCAGGAGGTGCTTGATTATGCTGTACAGCTGGCTTGCCGAGATCCGTGACCTGCTTTGGACTTTGCGGACCATCGTTCGGTTCAAGATCTGGCCTTTTAGAAGTACGATCGATTGGAGGAGCATGATTACTATGATCCTTGTGGCCTTTGAAGCTCTCGGGACTTGCGCTGCTCTCTTTGGCTTTGCCTCCGATTTTTCCAAGCTTATGCTTTGGCTTGGCGGGGGGTAGTGGCTCCTTGCGCTCGCTAACAATAAGATTTGAAGCTTTCTCATAAGATTCCCCTCTGCCGAGATTATTGTGCTGCTCGGGAGGCGATGCACTGGGTGATCGGGTGATGTGGCCCTCCGGAACGGACTTCGAAGCAGGACTTCTAGACTTTGCAGTGTCGACTTTCATAGATACGCCAGGTTGAATATGACGCTGGGAGTCGCTTGAGCGCATCACGAGATCAATGTCGTTCTCTGAAGCTTTCCCTCTTACCGGACCCAACATATTCTCTCTGTCGCTCTCGTCCGTGGTGCTGTCTCCATTGTTCTCATTGTCTGGTGGTAGTCTTGCCATATTCTTTCGATCATCTCTGGCATTCTCTATGGCACCTAGGCGAAGACTTGGTGGAGTGGATTGCCTCTGTCTCGTATTAGCCCGTGTGGCAGATCGAGGAGAACATGACATGCCTGAAAATCATTCCCTGTGTTAGGTTCAGGAGGAGGCTTTTGCTGAGGTATTCCCAAGCTGGGCGACTGTATGAAAGCTTTTGATGGTTTATGTGTTGATGATTTCTCATTAGGAGTTAACCTTCTCCAGCCCTTAGGATCTCCAAAGTTCTGGCTGAAATCTCGCACATCGATCAAGTCCGAAGCAAACACTGAAGAAACCAAGTCATCGATACTGCTTACAATGCCGTTGGTAGACGTGAGGCGGCGCCGCCACTGGTCTTCATCGAATTCTCCTAGACCTTTCACTGACTTAGCAGCGGCTTCTCGGGACTTCATTTTCGATCCTGATTTGCCTGCTGGTGCTCCAGGAAATATTCTACCCAGATCAGTTCCATCTGACTGCATCTTGTCTGTCAACTTATCTATCACGTGGTCCTTCTCCTTTAATTGCAGCAAGAGCGAGTTCACTTGACTCTGGGCCGAATGACATAGGCGGAGACATGGCAATACAAACCGATCTGTGAATGCAGCCTCAGAAGCTCTGACCAGGTGCATAGGCCATTTCAACGGCAGTAAAGGAGAAGGTAGGGCGATAGAAGCAGAAAGAGTGAGCTTATCGGAGTTGCCGTCTCCATGCACAGTCACAGTAGTGTCATCACGTCCTTCGAGAGACTCTCTGACGTGCCGCAACAGCAATTGCATTTGACTAGCATCTTCGCTGGGGTCTATCGAGGTTTCTATATTCAACGCCCGTTTGATGATTTGTTTGCGATCTAGAGTCTCCGTCCACATGAACGTCAAGTCCGTAAGAGAGACCGAGTAATTTGCGGGATTGAAGTCATACTTGATCAGGAGGGAGGGTGTATCACACTCGCTGAACGCTGTGGTCAAAGGCCTCCAGAAGGAGCTCATTGCTTGTCGTTTCCCGAGAGCGATATGTCCGAGAGATGGTGAAATTCGATGCCTGGTCACAGAAATAAGGTCATTCGGTCCGCAAGTCCGCCGTACAAGGCGCTTAAGCCTACGCTTAATCAGGCAACACTAGCGGGATATTGAAGATATTCCATGAAGTGGTTCGCCATTACTTTTGCGCGACTGCTCAAGAATGTCCTGCAATTCTTGATGATGTTTTAGACCTCTTCAATTACTCCTGCGGCTACCATGGAAGGCGTTCCCAACCCTCGCAAACGAGCCTCGCCAGCTCCTCCTCCGCCTTGGCAACGGCCTAACAAAGACCATCGCCGGCACCACGATCAAATCGTACCGCGTGCCGTAACAAGTGATAATGATGGCATTGCAGCCAAGAAAGAGCAGGAAAGCTTCACACGGGAGCAAACCCGGCTCAATCAAATTCAAGAAGCTCAACAAATGAGGGAATGGGTATCGAAAGAAGACGAGTTTGTGTTAACGCAATCCAAAAAGAAGGCTAGGATCCGGGTCAAAGAGGGCCGTGCGAAAACTATCGACTGGCTTGCTACCACCCTGAGCGTACTTGAGCCTTCTCAAGAAGCTTTGGAGGACGATGGCGACCAATCCGAGGTGGACGTCGTCGACCCTGCCGGGCTTTTAGAGGGTCTAAATCATGAAAAGCTACAGGAGCTAATAATGGAAATTGAGACATATTTGACGTTAGAGACTAGGAATCTTAATCGTAATTATTGGAATGTATGAATTTCTCGGACCACGTAATGTCAAGCTGCTAAATCGGTATCTCAGGCCCTGAAGGTTCTGTGCAGGAATCAGCAGAAAACAAAATTTCCTAAAGGCTCTTACGAACGCTCGGTCAGTGCCATCGCTTCCGACGTCGATGGCCTTCTAAGTCCCAAAACTTTGCCTGAGCTCGCCTCTCTTGAACGACAGATCAACATCAAGTTGTCATCGAATGAACCTATCGATATCGAATACTGGGAGCAGTTACTGCGAAGCATTACCGTGTATAAGTCCAAGGCTGAACTTGATAGTGTCTACAAATCTGTCATTCAAGGTCGACTGAGAGACCTTCAAGATGAACAATGCGCAGAAGCAGAGCTTTCTAAGACGAAACTCTCTTTAATTCTAGCTGATCACGGCGCTTCTGGAAACGATTCTAATGTTGCTACGAACCCGAGCATAAAGTACTCTCACTCGCTGGATCCCGAACCGCAGTTGAGATTGCATGCGAAGGACAAAGCTCTCGATGTGGTAACGACAGAAGACTTCAAGAATCAGATCGTAAGTGCCTAAGCATACAGATATCGCTGTGAACGCTCTAATTCGTGTCTATAAGGACTCAGAACGGCGGAAAGTCCTCAAAATGGGTTACATTCCGTCAAAGCAGCTACAACAGAACCAGAAAGCCTCAATCCAATCAGCTCAGCATGTACAACAGACCCAATCGAGTGCTTCGCGCTTCGCAGTAATACCTGACGAGGATTTCTCTCAGGCTACCACAGCTCTGTATGAACGCGAGGTCGCACGAGGTGTCCAGGAGGATGAGGAAATATTCACGGGCGAGGAAGAAGTATCCGCATCCAAGCCGCAATGGGCCAACAAACATAGACCTCGGAAGCCTCGGTATTTTAACCGCGTTCAAATGGGCTATGAATGGAATAAATACAACCAAACGCACTACGATCACGACAATCCTCCACCAAAGGTTGTCCAGGGCTACAAATTCAACATCTTTTATCCAGATCTGATCGATAAAACCAGAGCACCAACCTATCGTATCGAGCGAGAGAATGGCCGAAAACGGGGCCAATCATTCGCACCTGCTGGTGAAGAAGATACGTGTCTCATCAGATTCATCAGTGGCCCACCGTACGAAGATTTGGCCTTCCGTATCGTGGACAAGGAGTGGGACTACAGTGCAAAAAGAGAACGTGGCTTCCGAAGCAGCTTCGACAAGGTAAGGCCAATGGTGGCAGGTTCCCCATGGCCAGGGCTTACATCTCATCTCAAACAGGGTATCCTCCAACTGCATTTCCAGTTTAAGAAGGTCTACTACAGAAAATAAGGCGCTCGGTGTCATAGTCGGGGTCCACTTTTCCTTCCTCTACTATGTGGGGGCTCGAGATCAACTGCACACCTTCAGAATCCAATGACAGCACCAACTTTGGCCTTAGGCATGGGCGCATTAATTCCAGTGCACAGCGTCGCTTCAGCAACCTGCTCAGGCAGTTTCAATGAGGCGAGCCACACACCCTTGAGCTCTGTCAAATTTGCGACAATATTAACCCTTCAGCTTCACTCTACACGCCTTGGGATTATTTCTCGAGGAGTCTGATCTCAGATGGTTCCAAAAGGAATATCCAATATGCACGAGTGTTCATCACCGCCCTCTGGTTACAAGACTACCACATGCGGTATAGCCACTTGGTTTCAATGCACTTCTCTAGTCTCGGGTAGGGTACGTGTACATATGCTACCCGCACTCATCACATCTGTGGGAAAAGCTGTATGTTCTGCGTACTGTCTCCTGTCAGCTAATAATTTCAAGGATCCGATCAATTCTCTGTCCCCACAAATCTGGGACTCCGATGACCAGTCCTCTGCGCGCGCTCTCTGCAAGTTGTGTCGTTCATATGGAGCGCCTCATCTACGCCTGATTAGATCCGAAGGGTAGGCCAGTCTAAACCTTCTTTGCATCTTCTAGAAGCCCTACCATACTGACAGCGTCAGCTGTTGATGTGGTTGGGCGGGCTCTCAATGCAGGCACCCGCGGCCAATCAGGGCTGCCGGAAACAGCATGTCAATCCCCATACGCCGTGCGAAGTGGCGGGTAACCGTAGTGCAGAAAATCTCTAAGGCTGAGGTGCTGGCGAAATTTGACTGGATTGCTTGGATTGCTACATCAGGCAATGGAAGATCCACACCTGAGGTGAAGTTGGAGTGAAGTGAAGGGATGACGGGCTCGTGGAACATCACGCTGGTCCAGTCAATCTTTTGGGGGAAGCCTACATGTCACGCATGCTACCGAAAGCTGCTTCATCATACTACATACCGCCGCTGGCTGTTTGCTTCTGCTACAGGCACGGGGTGATGCACCAAAATCCGCAGCCGTGAGCTGGGCTGCCGCATGACCGGGACCAATGTGGCAGAGGAGCCTGAATTCACTCTACAGCATCCGCAAGTTATCTGACGCTATCTATGTCATACAAGCATCTTTTCTAGGCTCTTCTCTAACTTGTTCTCTTCATCCAACGGAGTTCTCCTTGTCTCTGAAACATACCATTCTGTCTTACCACGAAGGAAGCGGGCCGTTCATTATTCCAGTCATCAACCTCGACCGTGATGCTCTGCAATCTCTTGCAGAGCACTTCTAGCCCCAGCGATTCTAACAGTCGTGATATCTTCCCCTGCTCTAAAGTTTCATCTTCATCATCTCTAACGCCTCGGCTTTCGGACCTTGACATAAAATCAACCATGCCTTCACGAATGGACCATGCGGCTAACATGAACGGAGAGTCCGGCTGGCATTCTCACCCGTACTATGAGGGGAGATCTCTTGGAGTCACATCAGTGGCGCCGCTGGGGTGGACGTTCGATCAGGACGTGGCTGCGCTTTCTTCTCAAAACTCTTCCGTTTACCATGACTACGTATCTCCATTCAGCAACAGCGTCTTTGAGGGACTTCCAGACATAACGTGGGACCAGACAAGTCCCGAAACTACAAATCCTACCACGCCATCTTCGCCTTCTTACCCTCCGCTCCCTACTACTGAATACGCACCAGACGTGGAGACATGTTTCACTCCTGGCCCAGAAGCTCAACAGTACCCGACTCCAAGGCTTCTTCCCAAGTCACACTCGCCATTCGAGTTGTCCATACAGCACAGACTGCGAGGCTATCAGCACAGACAGGGCAGGCAGAGATCGCCCCAGCTTGTCCTTGAACGAAGAATCACACCCTACCACCGCTCATGTGACCCGTGTATCTCATCATCGCTAGCCACAAAGCGGGAGCACTCCCCTGAGATGGGCCTCGACTTTACGCTTGGAGGTGATGATGACGGTACGCCAGACCCACAGCTCGACGATACAGATGGAGATGCGACGGCCGGCTCGGAACCGTACGCACAATTGATATATCGAGCGCTCAAAAGTGTACCTGGTCATTCCATGGTACTCAAAGACATCTACGAATGGTTTGAGAAGAACACCGACAAATCTCAGACCTCCACCTCAGCGAAAGGTTGGCAGAATAGCATCAGACACAATTTGTCCATGAACGGAGTGAGAATTCTCGAACCCCAGCTCAGATTATAGGTACTAATGTATACCAGGCTTTCAACAAGGTGGACCAAATCCCTCCTTCTGAGGATTCGAAAAAGGGCTTCATCTGGGTCCTCGCAAATTCCGCTCTTGAAGAGGGTGTGAAATCTACAACAAGGTATCGAAAGCACAACTTGCATAAAAAGAGTTGCAAAACCGAGCATCCTGCTCCGCAGAGACAGATATCTGGTGCTAAGGGCGGTAAAGCAGCAAAGAAGTCGGCTATGCTCGCCGGCAAGATGCCGGCTTCCAAGTCAAAACGGTCATCGAGAGCTGGCAGGACACTTTCGAGCTATGCCAAGGATACCACGACAAATTCGTCGCGGTTCTCGGCCTTCGAAGAGTACATGCAGCACCTGCGAGAGCTCGAGCACGAGAACAAGGAGCGAACGAGGACGCTTCGATCACCATATCTACCGGATGCAACGCATTCTTATCTGCATACACCGTCAGCAACACCAATCTCCTCAATCCCTGAGCCAAGGATGTTCCAACTCAGTGACGTGGTGGGGTGTGCTGACTTGGGCCTCGCGCCACTGTTCTACGATGATCCGACCGACGTCCAAGAGGATGGTAATTCGTCAAATCAATTGCTTGGCAGTCCAGCCGACGTCTACATTGATTACAACTTCGGTGAAATTACGACTTAGGTACATGGGACATGTGGCTGTGGTTCAAGAGGTTTCCTTATTCAAGCACGAGTCCGGCAAGTCAGATGTTGCTTTTGGGGTGTGCTCTTGGGAGTCCATTAGTGTTGCATACTAGATCTTTATTTCTCAGTCAACTTCCTTTGCCTACATGGGAGCCGTTCTAGAAGGTTTTCGATGCAGTCCTAGACTGCGTGTTTTGATACCCTTTTGTTTTACGGTAACGACTTCCTAGTTTTGGCCTACACAAAGTTTTGAGCCCCCGTTTTTTCGGTTGCTCAAGAGCTCTGGGGCTCGCTGCATATAGTCAACGAAGTAAATATTACTGATATCATAGCCGTTGGCCCATTGCTACGAACGATGCGCTTAGTTCTCACCCGATTCCGCATGAGATATCAGAAATGATCTCGGAAGGCGTTACCCGGAATGGCTGACAGCTCCCGCACGAAACACCCATACCATGCCCTTGGACACAGGGGCCGCCGGGTTGTCTCATTTGAGTGCTTCGATGGCAAAATCATCACACATGAGCATATTTCGACGTTGCAGAGCCTGCTTGAACACCTGTAGAGCCATGCGGAGAGTGGGTCCATTGCATAGTCCCTCGCCGTCCGTCTTGGGCCTAGCGACGTTCCTTGCAAGTCTTCGCCATGCTGACGCAATTTGTCAAATATTTGTCTCTTATCGACACCATCTAGTCAGGGCAGGATAGTGCTGTTATCCTGCTCGAAGTCCTACTGGCTTCCGAGATGGAGCAGTTTCTGAAATGCATGTCTTCATCCAAGAACCAGGAGGCTCTACAGACCAATCTCTGACGCATACGGCACGTAGCGTGAGATGCAACAAGCATACCAAAGCATGTTCAGGCATCATGCACAGAGATCTAGTAGCTCAACGTACCGACAAGGACATCTCCAGACTCTGCTATGTCATATGTCGTGGCCGGAACTTCAAATCTTGGACGGCGATAAGTCACGAATTGGAAAGATCCGGCCCGACAGGACCTTGGCGCTTTTCCTACATGTGCGATGGCAGGCTTCGAGCATTGGCAAGAAATGCTCTGGCATGATCGTGGGAGCAAAGGCGGGGAAGCCGCCTGATACCAGCATCTAGAGCCAGATTCAGACCTTTTCGGTATCGAGATCCACCTCAGAATGATCGCCACTAGCGCTCCTCGCTGGAGATGTCAGGTCATCAATCAGTGCTGGATTTCGATAGAACAACGATCGGTATTGCGCACCAGTGCACTCACTCCAAACATCCAACCCAAAAAAGCGTATGACAGGCGCCTTGTCTCGTGGACTCGTTCAGGGATACCGAGCACCCATTTGAGACATTACGGTCCCGGATATGATTTCTCTCTACTCCGAGATGAAGGACGTGGGTTGGCTTCGTTCACGCTTCTCTACAGGCAACCGTGTAAAGGTATGAAATTCACATCGAAGTACAGGCCGCCCAAGCAAATCTCACCGAACGTTCCATCTCAACATTTGCCGTCAATGATACAGCGAGGATTGTCCGTTCCAGGAGGGCCTACTGTTGCATCTACAGACTTTGGTCTGTATGTGCCGTGGTGTCACTTTTCATGATGCAGCAGCTCGACAGAAGAATGGCAGGTAAGATACTTAGCTGCGACAACAAGGCACCGCTTCTCTTGAAGAATGCAAGCCCGGGACGGATCGTCGCACGAGGCCTTACCGACAGGCGCTACAGATTATGGCTGCACTAATGCACATTTGATAGGAGCACCTCTAGTGCCTTCGTACTCCGTGAAGAAATGGCTTGGCGCTGCTTCTATGTACACGGGATCTAAACCGAAAGGATCGTTTGCTGCAGTGCTCGGTCGATCGATGGGACCTTATACAACATGGAGCATGTCAATACTGGCATCCGGCATGCACTTCCCAAGCCTGAGAATCATCTCAAGCGAGGGTGAACGCTCCCGCTTGAGGCTCAAAAGTGACGTACCAAGATCGCTGGTAGCAGTAACATAGTATATGGCCACTTCATTCGTCTCTGCCATCCATATAACGAAGCAAAATCCATCGCCTCATTGACATCTCTCTAACGCCACCTGAGTGAGCCCAAGGTCCCCATGCAATTCCCTTTTCCTGGCACTTTACATATTTGACGACCTGGGCATGGTGTCCGCGCTGTCCGAGCTGTAAGTAGAAATGTAAGCCATCATCCAATGTTCCCGACGAATCATACATTCGATAGCGCTTCGAAATTGCGGTTGAGGTGTCACTTCTAACAGTCAGAACGCCTGCTTGTTCCGGCAGTGACTCGCGTGGGAATCTTCAGGCATGGCGTTATCTACTGTATGGATCCGTCAGCCCAGATAATCTCGGAGAACCCTTATATAACTTCGCTGATTGGCCTCAAGCCGCAAGGAAGACTTCGTGCAGACGAGAATACGGGGAAGAGACACGTTCACCTGCAGCCGATGCACTCTTGACAGATCCTCTCGGATCTCTTGACCCGAAGCCAGCAGCCTCGACTAGACCGCCTCGCCCAAAGGGGTCTGCAGGGCCAAGGCAGAGGAGCAGAATTCCCATGAAGACTTCGGCATCGCAGACCTTGATGACTTGTAGCTCCCTCACATTGTCAGTATCGTTTTGTGGAGCTATGAGCGACACTCTGTGCTCCTCCAATCCTTGGCCTGACATCTTGGCTAGCGGCTGGTTCTCATTCGTAGAGATCTACGACCGAAGCCCCCTCACCAGCCACGCTCCTTATCCATGCAATCAATAGGGGGCTTCTGATTGCCCCGGCCGTTGTGGGCATACGATCATGTCTGCTCTGTGCCTTTGATCTTACACTCGCAGCCTTCATAGGTATGAAGTGGGAAGGATACTGACCAAGGTCTTCCAGTCGGTGAAGGCATTCACTACTTCTTTGAGCGTACTGCCTACGACGCTCTCCGTTCAAGCAACTTGCCTCATGCGAAGACGCCTCGATCATCCTCCCTCTTGCTCAATGGTTCCCGATTCCTCCTTCTTACAGCATGGAACCATACAATCCACCGACACACCCAAGCGAGTCCATCCTGTTCTCGGAAGGCTATAAGATCACATCCAGCAATGCTTCGGGGATCCAAAGACCTGAGTATCCTGCGAAGATGGCATGTGGCTAGAACGCCATTCGCATTACCCAGAATCACTACGGATGCTTCTGGGAATCCTACTCACAGCTTGGCTCGACCGATTTCCAAGCTCGTCCAGGAGAATCTTTAGTGTTCTATGAGGCATACAATTTCACGCCCTGCAAGATTTCATCTCCCAACATCACGATGATCCTAGAATGACGCCCCGTGGCTCAGACTCTCGACGCGGAGGACCACGAACGCTCTCGGGGTTTCACATCCCAGCCCGGCTCCGACTCTTTCATGAGCCTGCCAGCAAAGAGAATACCACGGTCCTTGCAGAGATCTTCAAGGTCATAATCGCCGAAGCTCGCCTTGAGGTCTAGAAATACACATGAGGAAGACACTGTGTGTCCTAAATCGCTTGCACAGAGCAGATCCGCCTTCGTACACATCGACTATCGAGCCTGCTTCAGGGCTTCTCGCAGCCCGAACTTGATGTGCGCACCACATGGCGAAAGAGTATCCCCAAGATTATGATACCAGCCCGACCGCCGTGCAGTACGCTTGAGGACCCAGGTTCCCACAGGCAAGATTTGATTGCAGAGAGAGTGTGGTGCCCATTCTCTACTCCAGGAGCCGACCCTTCATTCAAAGCTTAGCGCACCTCAATCCTCGACGAACGAACACTTCTCGATCCACAGCAGACCAATAGACACCTAATCCTTTGCCGCATCAGCAACCAAGCCTACAGCTCCCACGATTCATTATATCCGCAAGAAGAGGGGGGCCAAAGGCACATTTCAGGACGTAACAAGGTCAAGGAGGGCTACGGTACTACTGGACTCGTCACTTCCGTGGTCCTCAGCCCATTATACCTTCACTTTCGACAGAAGAAAAATTCCCCACCTACGACGAACCATCGATGCCATCCCGTTGCTGCATTGGAAGCCAAGTCTTCTGCATTTGCTATTGTCTGCATCAGCATGAAGGAGGAATCGTTACAAACTTGACCTGCAGAAGCAAAATACCCAGTGCTGTCCTCCAGTCTCTTTCCCTCCTATCCTGGCGACAATCCATCAGACCTTCTCCTCAAACACCGAATAAAACTCCTCAAGCCCCGTCGAACCTCTACGCAGAGCAGCTCTATAATGGAAAGTTGGAAAACTGTCATGGAGTTTCCTTGCAGAGACCAATATGGGTAAGAAAAGAGATTCACTCCCGTCCGATACTACCTCTCCTTCCTCTTACTCCAGCGACAATCCAAGTGGAGCTCTAATTCTCTACAGGAACTTCTCTCCAAGCCACGCTATACCCTTTCGGCTTCCCACGACGCGTCAAGAAGAGAAGTTGTCTTGTCCGACGCCCGCAAATCGGGCGTGGCTGCAAGGAAGAGATGCCCGTGTCGAGGCTACCTTGGGGGGAGATCAGCATTCTTCTGCCGCCGTTTCTTCTACATTCTGGTGATAAGGCCGTTCGGCGTTTGCGCTGAGCAGAAGGACACACTTCGATTATGCATCAGCCCTGCGCTGCATCACAATCAAAAGCTACAGCATTAGGCATCATCTTAAGTGGTCATCTTAAGTGGGAAAGCGGGAACAGCAACTGTGGCATCAATCCAACAGCAGCTATGGTCTACCCCATGTACGTATATCCACAAGTCAAAAGCGCACATGAAACCACAATATTAATACAAAAAGGAAATCTGTACTTTTGAATATCTACCTTGATGCGCACGCAATATGTATGATAAACGTTCCCACGCCGCCTCCCTATCCCCTAGCACCTGCAGCCTCCCCTTCCCTAGCCAAAGCCTCGCAAATACCAGATACATACAACATGCCTCCTTCTACTTTCATATACGCCTGTCAATGCATACATACACGCTTCTGCCAGCCCCAACGCCTCCCTCCCTCCCTGCCTCCCTCCCTACCTCCACTACCGTTACTTTCTCCTAGCGAACCGCCGTCCACATCCAGACTTCCCTTCCCCTAGGAATCCCCATCTTTATAAAACTTCCTCATAATCAGATGCAAGAACAGATTCACATTCACCCTGACCCCCTCCCCCTTCGCCCCAAAGAAATCCAGAAACTGCGTATTATTGAACTGCGCCTGCAGCAGATCATCCAACGGCACCAAAGCGCTCGCCCCAGGGATCGATATCGGGCCATTGCTCCCCTCGAGGCTAAACACACCCACCTCATTCGACGAGATCGTGAGGTCGAGTTTCTCCCAGTTCCGCTCGGGGTACCCAGCCCACGCGATGAGGATGCCCCGGTTGGCGAGGTCTTGAGCCGAGTACTTGAAGGAGCCGAATTTCGGGACGCGGCCGGAGCGGGCGAGTTCGCGCTCGTGGTCCCACTGCTTGGTGAAGGGCATGAGGAAGCGCTTCTTGCCCTTTTTATTCTGCAGCGTGACCATCGCCTGCTCGATGTAGTCGTTGTAGGTCTTGAGCTGGCCTTCGAGGTAGGTGGCCTGGTCGTTGAGGCGGGCGAGGGTGAGCTTGACGGCTTCGAGCTCGCGGGTGCGGGCGATGCGGCGGCGGTGCTTGGAGCGGATGTCGACGGCGATGGCGTTGAGGAGGTCTTGGTAGTGGTTGTGGCGCGTGAGGCGGCCGTACTGCGTCTCGAGGCGGAGGATGTTTTCGAGGGCGGTGCGTTTGAGGTCGGCGTAGGTGAGCGAGGCGAGGTCGATGAGAGGGTTTTCCGAGTAGGCGGTGCGGGTATGGGTGCTAGAGAGTTCATCGCGGACGAGGGCTTCCCAGCGGTCTTCGTCTTCGGGCGTGATGGGTTTGACCATGATTTCGAGGAGATTAGCGCCCGATTGCACGCGGATGATGTAGAGGATGCAGCGTTTGGTTTCGGTGAAGAGGGATTTGGCCTCAGCGTTGGGGTCTTCAGCTTCGTGGAGTTTGGGGTTCAAAGTGAGGCAAATCTCGGAGGCGCCGACGTTCATGAGCTCATTTTCGTTGCTTTTGGCACTGCCGAGCTCGCGGATCACTTCTCGAAGCATGTCATCGTGGCCTGGGGGGCAGATATAGGATGCATCGCCTGCCACGAGTTGATGTACAGAGAAGATGTCCGCCATCTTGATGTACAGTGTTGGCTTCGTTCGGGCATACAAATCATTGAATTCGTCGATGTCAAAATGCTGCTCAGCGTTCGAGACATCAATCACTAGAACTACGCATCAGTATAACAGCACATACTTGAGGAGCGTGCTCGATCACTTACAGTTGCCCCAGGTCTCTCCAAGCCGCTCAATGGATTCACCAACGTAGGTATTGAGCGGCTGGAGGAAGACATTCTCAGCACCAAATAATCTGCCAATAGCCACCTGACCCAGCACCTTCACAACCTGGCCAATGTTGCGCTTATGTTCAGGCGCTAAACCTCGATCTATAGAACCATACTTTTCGGGCTCAGTCAGCGCCGGCTGGAGGTAAGCTTTCCATACCCAGTGCCCAACAATCTGCAACACATGGAGCTTCTCTTCATGTGGAAAGTGGTCGACCAAACAGTTGAACATTTGCTGTGCAATATATCGAACACCGAAGGGCATCTTCGGCAGCTGCTCCTCGAGTGAAGCAAAGAATTGGTCTGCAATGTCTCGGAGGTCTTGCAGGTTTGCAATGAATGTTCGCTTTGTCTCCTCATCCCGGATAGCCTCTTCCCGAGGTATGTCAGGCGAACGACGACTTCGTTGGCCCGTTCGCAGCTGCTCATCCTCGATCGCCGAGAGGTAGATTTGCATAGGATCGCTTTCCAGGTCTAGCTCCGGATTGTCGATGATGTTCTCTCTTATGATAGGACCAAGCAGATCGCGCATGAACTTCCGATCTCTTGGAGACTTGATGTAGGCACCAAACAGCTTTGCCCAGAAGAAGTTGCCTCTCAGATAGTCCTGGATAGACTGGCATTGATCAATCTCTTCTTTTATCGAACGCGTGATCAGCTTGATCAAGTAGTACTCTTCTCGTCTCTTCTGAGCATAGCCAAAAAGACCCATCATCAGGTGCTTAGTACGCTCGCAGTCTTTTTCGGCCGTGGCTTGCTCTCGTATTCTTCTAAACAGTCGAGCAAGGTACTGGGGTTGAGTCTGCAGAATGAAGAATAGCTCCTGATAGTGTTCTAGCTTTCGTCTGGAGTGCTTGTTGAGTGCCTTGAGATCAAAAGGATCTTTGGAAGATATCTCTGTGTTAGTAAGCAACCTTCCAGCAGCTCCTCCATAATGCTTCTGGTGTTTGACGACCTCATCGAGCGTGATTTTGTTCTTCACAAGCAGAGCGATTTTGATGTCTAGTTGAGTGATGTACTGATCAGCCAATTCGTTCTGTCGAACGTGCTGTACTACCGTCTTCCTCAGTCTTTCAAACTCGACTTCCTCCTCAAACTCGAAATCACTATCATTGAGCAAATGCACGAAGCCTTTTACAGTACCCACCGGTGGGTTGCTACCACTTGTCAGGCTTTTGTATGCTTCACCTTGGATCTTTGCTCGCATGAAACTTTGGACCTTCACAACCTTTTCCATGTTCGCTTTGAAGAACTTCTGCTTCTGGGCAAATTGTTCACGTACTGCTTTCCCGCGGATGGCAGCTTGGAGCTCGGCGATAATGGGCTCGACGTCTTCTAATTCGCCGAGAAGTGTGCCAACCTCTGACCTTAACATCATGGCTCGCGATAAGGCCTGCAGTATCATGATTGCAGGCTCGTTGGTAAGCAGTTCTTGGTGAAATTGACGTTGACTTTGGCGAAGGGACCAACCGCGAATCGAAGACTGGAGATCACTTATCTGGGAGGAGTGCGAATGTAAGGCTTGAAGATCAGCTTCGATCCTTCTCCTCAATAGACAAGCTCGAGCGGCGGATTGCAGATCAATGGTCTCGCTCATTGCACCAGAGAGAAGATGTTGAGTCCGGTCGTAAGTTTGTCGCAAAGCCCTGCCCCTTACCATTCCTTGCAATACTATGATGGAGTCTCTGTGACCTTGAAGATGTCTTTTGGTGTCTTGAACTCTTCGGCGAGACAATGCACCCCGAGAAGCAGCTTGTAGAGCCCGCCACAGTCCATTCAGACTTTGTAATTCGTCAACTTGCCTTGCGATTGAACACCGGGTCATTGTCGCCCTCGCCCACGTTTGCAGGGCGACCACCGTCTGTGAGACTCTTTGAAGTTGCTTTTGCTCTTCTTGATACTTTTGGCGTAGTAGCGTACCTCGAATCGCAGATTGCAGAAGAAACACGTTCTGCTCTGATCGCTTGATCTGCAAAGACTGCTCGTCGATGTACTTTCGCCGTGAAGCTCCCCGAATGGCCGCTTGCAGTTCCAGAATGCTCGATTCCGAGTGCATGGTCTCCGAGTGTTGTTTGTCGATTTTATGACGCTGGAAGGCTCCACGTATAGCCGATTGAATTTGTCGAATGCCAGATTCCTCCCTTCTCGCCTGGACCCTCAAATTCTGGGCTTTCGTTCTTGACTTCCGAGCTCGTACAAGGCTCTGTAGAAGGATTATGTCACCTTCTCTGCCTTTCCACGACTGTTCTCTACTTCTTTGCCGGGATCTGACTATGGCGGCCCTTGCCACGCTTTGTAAGTTTGTGGCGAAAATCTGCATGCTCAGTCGGTATTCAGCGATCTGTCTGGCCCAGGCACCTCGAATGATTGACTGGAGATCTATCATCTGTTCCTCTGCATCCCACAGACCCTGCATTGTCTGGCCAAGCCCCATTCGAATTAGAGCCGCTTTCAGCTGAGCTTGAAGTTCAACAATGGCGGTTTCGTTCTCTTTGAGTTCTCTTGCGATCCTGTCTTCCTCTGATTCAACAGGCTCAGGCTCAGGCTCAGGCTCGGCGCCGAAGCTAGCACCCATGCCAGAGAAGCTAGGCATACTGATTCCGGATTTGTCAAGCCCCTTCTGCATCTCTTCAAGCTCATGGGGCTCGAATTCTAGTTGTCCTACGAGGTTCCCTATTCGGAAGTCGACAATACCTTTCCGATATAACAGCCAGGAAAGTGCATGTATGCAGTAGATGACCTTTGGGATGTTTTTCTTTTCATATAGGTCGATCAACTCGAAGCGGAAAAGTTCAGGTAACTCGGCTTCGGCCAGAAAGCGGAAAAAAAGAGCGATGTTATCAGAATGCCTGAATTGTAGTTTAGGATGCCGGAAGATGCGCATGGATTGGTCAGGATGTAGTGCCTGCACTAGCTCTGCAAGAGTGACTCCATTCCGCAACGCTTCCTCCAGCTGCACAATAGGAGGTAGTGGCGTGTGTATAATGTCTTCTATCCATTCCTTTGCTTCTCCGATATGGCAGAGATATTCGTACGCTTGCAGGAATTGCCGTTGTTTGTCCATCCAATTCCTTTCGCCCCATGCTGAGCCACCACCGTTGCCAACACCTCGATTCGCTCTCGCAGAATCTGTTCGTTTCAATTGCCGTCGGCCGTGCATGCCAACAACTGAAGGCGTTGGCGATGCCATTGAGAAATCTTCATTGGACTCATTTGCAGCGAATTTTGACAGTGTCCTTAGATGACTTGTCGAGGACTTCTTGAGATCCTGGAGTTCTGGTGTGGAGAGCACGGGCCCATGTGGGCTTGTATTGGTCTGCTGCTGAGAGCGTCGCGATACGGAATCGGCTCGATTGAGACCCAAGGCGTTTGCACCTGTCGGCTGAGTTGCAAGTGATGTAGGAGAATATGCCGGCCCATTGTACTGATATTTTGGGGCTTCGTCATAGCTCTGCACTCGTGAATGTGTAAGATGTGTTTTCTTTATAGTTGAAGGAGGAGAGGCGGAAGGTGGTTGGGGGAGCGGTCGTAGAGACTGTCTTGCAGATTTGTATCCTCCAGCTGGGTCACCTCGATAACCAGCTGCGCCGCCCGTCGTGGAGGGACTCATTGTCGCTGTCTCACTGATTCCGCGCTTGTGACCTGCGCCAAAGCTTTGATAGCCACTAGAAGTTGTTGAAGATATCGTACTGGTCCGGCTTGGCGCAAACGAGTTGGACGAGACAGAGTATGCTGATGAATTGTTGGAGGCCGTTGAAGAGTTCCGCAGAGGACTGGACCCGCGGTGGTCTGGGGTCTGCGAATTGCGCGCAGTATATTGATGCGACATCACCTCGATTCGGTAAGTCGTATCTCAAGCTTCTTGATAGGACTGAGGTTGCGTCTGAGTAATATCCCGGCGCATTCCCCGGAGGCACCTGCGACCTTTAATCTGGCCCTCGGGAGACTGATTGAGGGGCTTGCTGTGGGATTTCGGTGGAATGACCCTTTTTCCAGTACACCATATCGCGAGCGGTACAGATATGTATCACATGTTCCAACCGTCAGCATCTCGTCTCCGATGTTCCTGGCCTGATCGCGACTCTTGGTGAAGGATGACGGTACTTCCATTGTTTACTTCTTGTTTACGGTGAATCTTCGGATCTTTTCTTAGCGCCTCACGCCGCGGCCCCACATTTGGTGCTTTATCGAGTCTAACCGCACTTTTTTACCGTTCCCTTCTCTCGTAAGAACAACTCGTTCTTCAACCCGTGGAAATTATCTCGTCTTCGTCAGGACTCTGTCAACTGCCCTCCACAGTACTCTCCGGATCCGTCACACTTACTTCTGGGCGATCACCCAACCATGCCTCTGACGAATGGCGACGCCGGGATGGGTACAACGCAACTTACCCCAGGAAAATCAGCACTTGATTACAAGACAGCTCTAGACGTTGTTGCTAGTGAAGATCAGGACGGTATAGACGTCAAGACATTGCTGAATTCCAATTCTCATGGAGGTTTAACGTACAATGACTTCCTCATACTCCCAGGCTACATCGGTACGGAGAATTGAAAGAATTCTGTCATGGAATCGCGGACTGACTTAGAGACCAGGCTTCGCCGCATCAGAAGTCACGCTCGACACTCCCATAACCAAGCGAATATCCCTCAAAACCCCCCTTGTCTCCTCCCCAATGGACACAGTCACCGAGCACTCAATGGCCATCCATATGGCTTTACTTGGTGGCCTAGGCGTCATCCACCATAATTGCTCAGCAGAAGACCAGGCAGAGATGGTTCGAAAAGTCAAGCGATTTGAGAACGGTTTCATCCTTGACCCTGTGGTGCTATCACCAAAAACCACGGTAGGGGAGGCGAAGCAGCTGAAAGAACAATGGGGCTTTGGGGGATTCCCAGTCACTGGTCAGTGTCCCTCAAAACCGAAAATTTTGTTACATCCGGCGCTTGGGCTTTTCCTGATGATCATCATAAACATATAACTTTCGTTCTTCTGATGCAACTCCGTTGTTATGAGGAATTAATCTAGACTCCTTGTCTGAAGAGGCATGTCTCAGAGCCGTCCAGGGTTGAAGGGAATTCGTCGAGAACTACCAAGCTGATTTTAGACGTGCAACAGAAAATGGTACACTTCGCTCCAAGCTTGTAGGGATGATTACCACAAGAGATATCCAATTCAACCACGCCGACAATGAGCCTGTCACAACCGTCATGTCTACGGATCTTGTCACCGCACCGGCCGGCACAACCCTCATGGAAGCCAATGATGTCCTCCGAAAATCAAAGAAAGGCAAACTTCCCATCGTCGATTCGAATGGCCAACTCATATCTCTTCTCTCGCGGTCCGATCTCATGAAAAACTTACACTACCCCCTTGCCTCGAAGCTGCCGCATTCAAAGCAGCTAATATGCGCCGCCGCCCTTGGTACTCGACCCGAGGACAAAGACCGACTTCAAAAACTCGCCGACGCTGGTCTCGATATCGTGATCCTTGACAGCAGTCAAGGCAACAGCATCTTCCAAATTGAAATGATCAAATATATCAAACAACAACACCCAGAAATCGAAGTCATCGGTGGCAACGTCGTCACACGAGCCCAAGCCGCATCTCTGATCGCCGCCGGAGTTGACGGGCTGAGGATAGGTATGGGCAGTGGCAGCGCCTGTATCACTCAAGAGGTCATGGCTGTGGGCCGTCCGCAAGCCGCTTCTGTCTTCAATGTCTCTTCCTTCGCCGCTCCCTTTGGCGTCCCTTGCATCGCTGATGGTGGCATTCAAAATGTGGGACACATCGTCAAAGGTCTCGCGCTCGGTGCATCTACAGTCATGATGGGCGGTCTGCTAGCTGGCACGACCGAGTCTCCGGGGAACTATTTCGTCAGCCAAGAAGGACGCCTCGTCAAAGCTTACCGCGGGATGGGCTCGATCGATGCAATGGAAGATAAGAAAGCCGGCGCCGGCTCAAAGAATACGAAACAGAGCAATGCCAGCACTGCACGCTATTTCTCCGAGGGGGACAGGTTGCTCGTGGCTCAAGGCGTCTCCGGCTCAGTGCTGGATAGGGGCTCTGTCACGAAGTTCGTGCCGTACTTGCTGGCAGGTCTACAGCACTCGTTACAGGATATCGGTGCAAAGAGTTTGACCGAGTTACGGCAACTGGTCCTGGAAGGTGAAGTGAGATTCGAGATGCGGACTGTGAGTGCGCAGGCAGAGGGAAACGTGCACGGGCTGCATACCTTCGACAAGAAGCTTTATTCTTAGGACAGGAGAAGTCATGGCATGATGTTACGGAAGGTGCATGAGCATAAGGGCAGGAAAAGTTCGGGATTTGCGTGGCGTTTTGATGGTAGGATGTTCTAAATACCCAGGGGTTTCTCGGACCACAGCTCTTCCATATCAATTCAGACCGTTAGATGGATATGAAAAGGCGTGCAAGGTATATGGCAGATTTGACTTGATTTGGAGATGAAATACGTTCGCAAGGTGTTCCATCCTATGCGCTGGGTACCGATAGGTGCCGTGAATTTCTTAGCATGCCATCTTGTGGCCATCTCTTGTTGCATGCTCTGGTCCTTCCCATACTTTGAACGAAGGTGACCGAAATTTCGCTTTGGCAGTGGGCCGTCTCAAATGGGCGATAAGCCCATCGTCATTCCGTCAATACGGGTTTCGCTTGCAAGGCCGCCCTGTGAAACAAGCACCCTATGGGATACTAAGGGTTCAATCATACCAGCATAACAAGGAATGGGTAGAGCAAAGCGATCATCACCACCGCGGCAGCAGCAACTAGACGAAACTGTCCACTAATAGTACATTGCGACTCTATCTCCGACGGAAAAGTCAAACCTAGCAAAGTACAAGACTCACAGCCTCGACAATGCCCTACACCGCGGAAAGAACACAAGGATCAACGCATCGTTTCCAGATCCGAGACAAACCTCGCTCTAGAGTAGAACACACAAACACACACGGGCGGAGTCAAATCAATTTAACATTGAGCGCGACTGCGCGAGCCATTGCCCTGAAAGATCAGACCGGCAACCGCAGCCACTGCCAAGCACCCACACATCAACGCTTCTCCGCGCCAAACGCCTTCGACAGCTGTGCTGAGGACAACCACCGCAAGGACCGTTGCTGAATACGCTTCGCCTGCTCTCTTCGACGCTTGGCCTTTGCTTGTTGACGCTTCACCTTGGCTTCCTCACGCTCGGCTTTGTCCCTAGACTGCTCCACGTCCGTGACGTCTACTTGGCGATCCTTGTCCTTTTTCTCTGCTTCGGGATGCTTGTTCTTGATCTCTGCTTCGTCATCCTCGTCCTCTATCTTCACGCCGCCGTCCTCGTCGCTGATCTCCTCTTCGCTGTTCTCGTCCTTGATGTCCTCTTCGCCATCTCTGTGCCTAATCTCCACGCCGCCGTCCTCGTCGCTGATCTGCTCTTCGCTGTCCTCGTCCTCCATCTCCTCTTCTCGACTCTCGTCCTCCATGTCCCTGTCTCGGTGCCCGTCTTTCCACCCCACCTTATGCTTGATATACGGCTGGTCCACCAGACGGGCGTTGAGCATCATCTTTCCCCATAGCTGGGCATCACTCAGAGCGGCATTAACAATAGTTGGTAAAATGTGAACACTGCTGATATTGGCCATGAAGGCTTCAGAGGAGATGGCGTTGTTGGAGTCGATAATCACGCGGGTGGCGGGAAGCGGGAGCAGAGTGGTATTGTGCCAAGGAGGCAGCTCTGGCTTCCAGTCTCCTCTATTCCGTTTCGACATGCCGGAACTCGCGGTGTCGGCGGTAGACCGCGATTTTGATTTGTTCTTCTCGGTGCGGCTGCTGTGCCAAACTTTGGATTCGCGTGACACGCCTATGGAATTCTGTAAGCTAAATGCCGAGGAAGCAGAGTCTAGGTACTTAAATACCTCTTTCCGGTTTGGCTTTCTTTGTATCGACGTTTCTCATCACTTTCGTGCCTTTGGCTGTTTTGGCTGGGTTCATCTCGGCGAAATGGGCATGTGCCATCTGCGCGAGAAATTGCTTTGGATCACTGGCCGCAAGGGATGCCTCTACGACATCGGCACCATCGGATGTGGCTCCGTGAGACGTCCGGCTTCCCTCCATGCGGCATTCATCGACTACGCTTTGAGGATGGGGACGAATCGCGAGAGCCACGGGCTTAGTATCAATCTTCTTTTCCCAACACCCACGGCAAAGGTTTTCCTTTCTCTTATCGGAGAGGTCGACCCTGTTGCATTGCACGCAAACAATATGAGACAGGCCACCAATTCGGAGCCAGGTCCCACGACCGTACTGTTGGTGGCCCATTGCATCTGGTGTCGTACCACAGTCCACACAGAAACGAGAAATAGCTTGGACAGCTTTCAGTTTGGGACCGAGAACGATGTTTTTGCGAGTGTTATCTTGCCTCCTTCGCCTCACCAAGTCGCCACGCTTCATCTTGTCCGTGAACTTATACGATGGTCTAAGCCGAGCGCAAAGTCCGCAGGCCAAGGGGCGGTGGATCCATTTGCGTAGGTCACATTTTAGATGGGAGACATCGTGCGACCCGACAGGTGGTATGAGTATTGTGGTGCGGGTTACCTTGGCATGGTAGAACGTTGGGCTGCAGAACTTGAGAATTAGTGCATCCGGGCGACATAAGTTTTCGATGATCAGGGCTTTGATCTCAATTGGTAGAAGCTCGATAGGGGTGTCTTTGCGAGACGGTATTGTTGGGGAGGACAAAGTATCCATGTTGGTGTTGGCCATCAATGTAACCTTTGGTGGTGCTCTCAGGAGACTCGAACTTCGTCAAATGTGATGACTCTACAGGCTTAAAATTCAATGTAACTAAGGTACAGATATACAAGAGCAGTACGACCGATGATGATGCAACAAGGGAGATCTGTACTCGAATTCGAGTAGCCCGGAGAAGGTGATTTTGGTCGGATCCAGATTACATGAGAGGAGAAGAAGAAAGTGTGCGCGCTAACAAGACAGCCTCGCCTTAGGGCACGGCATGTGAATACAATGTGAATATAATAGAGTCAGAGAAATGAATCCTTCAACACACACCAAACTGAGCATGCCACACCACTCACCTACTACAGCAAACAGCCCAAGGCTCTGAGCTACCCCAAATGACAGCTTGTGTCCTATTTTTTATACTGCCCCTTGATATACTCAGTCTTGTCCCATAGTCCCCATCAGATGAGGTTGACATTGAGCTTCCACGTGATTTGCTCCTGGATCCCATAGCTCGCTTAATTTTCTCAAAATGGCATAGTTCGCATATCGGTAAGTTGATTTGCCGTGATTTCCGACGGACTTCGGCTCATGAGGTAACATCAATAGTATACATGTACTTACCTTGTTCGCCCATGCTTCGATTAGAGAAGAAAGCTAGTAAAAGTATAATGCATGTCGAAGCTTCATCCAAGGATTAGACCAAGCTTGATCAAAAGGTCTTCACAGCTATACCACCACACTTTACACCGCCATTGTCTGACAGAAGCACCCATTCCTCTCCTTACATTTCCTTGGTGTCTAGCGAACCGTGCAAAGCAGACGACGAGAAGTGATCTGCATGCGAAGCTCTTCAGCGAATGGCACCAATATTGTAGAAGCCCCCGTAGATTCTTGACGACGATGGTCAACGGTCGCGGTCGCGAACCGCCGCAGAGTAGGCTTTCTGAGGACGCTAAATCCCTTCCTGTACCGAGTCCCAGTGCAAGGTAAATATTTGTTCTGGATTTGACAAATCCCGCTCTTGTTAACAAAAGTGCATCAGTATCCTCCTTATCTCTCCTCGAAACACCATTCTGCTCCTCCACCGCGTCGACTCCTCGACATCATTCGCCTCAGCCCACGTATTCCCTGGTGGGCATATCTCGCCACAGGATGGCTACCTCCCTCCCGTCGGCGACGTTCGAAGGCACGAAGATAGCACAGCCTACCGCATGGGGGCGATAAGGGAGTGTTTTGAAGAAAGTGGTATACTGCTGGCACAGAGCAGGGAAAAGCCCGGAGAACTGCTGGCTCTTAGCGATCAGGAACGCGAAAATGGCAGGCATGCAATCCACAAAGAAGAGGTCAAATTCTCAGATTGGCTGCAAAGTAAAGGAGGCGTACCTGATATGGGCGGCTTACACGCATTCACTCGCTGGCTTACTCCAACCACTGTTTCCCGCCGGCGGTTCTCGACGCAGATGTATCTTTACTTTCTGCCATTGACCTCTTCCTCAAACCTTCCACAGGAAATTCAGACGCCTACTTCGGATGGCGGTGTTGAACATACAACTGCCGAGTTTCTTCCAGTCTCAGAGTGGTTAAGGCGGTCGAAGGCTGGTCAGATAATATTATTTCCACCACAGTTTTTTCTTTTATCAGTCATTTCCCCGTTCCTAGCCCCAGCACCTGACGCTAAGGATACAACTGCGCTTCAAGCGCAACGAAACAACCTATTCGATTTCCTGAAGCATAGGGAGGATGGGGAACCGACTTGGGCAGACAAGTGTATCAGCTCCACTCCGGTGTGGAAGGTTGGCAACAAAGTCTATATGAGTTTAGAACCCGCCGGTCCAGAAGTTGAAGGCACCGGAAGGAAAGGCGATGGTCGAAGAATGATTTCCTGGGTATTTCGCGAGGGGAGACCACAAGACTTAGAGGTAAGCTGGAGAGAAGATGTCATGAGAGAAAAGCAAAGGCTTAGAGACGAGTCACACAACCTCAGCAAAGAGCAATTAGAAAGCGAAAGGGAGCAGAGCGGGCGACAGGGGAAGGAGAAACTGTAGATTTTACAGCCATGTACATGGCAGTAGTAATGGGCGAAAATAGATGCCCTGGGTATCTTGAAGCTTGTGAAATGACATTGAGCTCATACCCCCTGCGCGATTATAGATAATCCAGGAGCGTAGTCAATGTATCTTTCATCACTGGGTCCGTGTCTTCGCCGCTTGCATCCATGCCGTTTACTTGTTCTACCGAGCGTCAGTACATTTTTCAGATTCTCCGCCGATTCCGACGGCTGTACCTTGCAATGACGTTTTGATATTGTCCAACGACTCATCGCGGTTCGCTAGCAAGCTTTGGATCTTTCCCTTAGCACCGCCATCCTCAGCGACTAACCAAGCAAGGATGACATTGACCGTCTGTGCAACAAAAAACGATCAGCCCGAAATCTGTTGGGGGAGGTCTGCACTCGCTTGTAGGGAGAAGAGTCCAGCATCAAGACGGCGTGACAGCCACTCATCTTCTCTGCTTGACTGGTCGACTGAGGATATTTCTGCCTTCTCTTGACTTATCTCGCGATCCACCATCGAAACTTTTGACGCGTATTCCCACCTTGTTTTGGTTAGCCGTTCAATCTTCTCATAGTCTTTTTCGACGAATTTAGCAAGGAGTCGTATTCGCGGCGCAGACTCGGCAGGTAGTGAGCGTAGCATTGATGCCAAAATCCCAAGGAGGTGTTCAGTCGCTTGGTTATCGTGCTGGTGCTTGTGAGTGGTTGTTGGGTGCGCATGGAGTTTCACTTTACCTTCTTCATGAGATTACTGAAAATGACTTTGAGCCCTGCTGCTTCAACAAGCCTTTCACAGCTAGGGGCTCCACCGAGACCACCGAGAGCATGGTCGAGTAATCGCAACGCTCGCGTTTTACTCATCTTGCCTTCCCTTAACATTATAAGGCACAGCTCTATGCCTTCCGCCTCCGCAAACTTCTCTTTGCCTTCTGACTCGTCCACGCAGCAAGTGATGCAGTCGAACAGATTCTCGACAAATTCTTCTTCCTCCGTGCCTCTCGGTGGATCCCGCTTTCTGTAAGGACTTAGGAGCTGCAGGAGAGGATCGATTGCATCGGCGTGAATTAATTGCAATCTATTGGACGTGGAAGATTGCAGAAGGATAGCGAGGACTTCGGCTGAGTATTGTTTATTCTGGCTCACGGTGGGCTCTGACTTTTGCATGCGCGACAAAAGCCACTTCACAATTGGAGTGTTACTCGTGAATTTCTCTGTGATCGAAACGCGAGACGACAGATTCTCTACCACGCCTGCGGCTTGTCAGTACTTCGTCAAAGAGCTGGCGCTTTGTCCGTTTACCAAGGACATGGTAGACGCCAGCCCGATCTGCCTCGTTCTTTTCATCCATTCGCGAGAGGTTCTCGTATAGCAGACTGACGATATCGGCATCAAGCTGAAGAAATTCTTAGTATAACCGTATAAGAGAGAAAGATTGAATACGGACCAGTGCGTCGACCAACGCATCCCATTGAGCTTGTTCTGCCTCCACATCTTCGTCTGTAAGCTCTTTGATGACTTCGATTGCGTCTATAGCAATATCGGTGTTTTCGTGGGAAAGTAGGGAGACCAGAGAAGCCACACATCCTAGCTTCGCAAATTCCTCATAAAGTTCCGGATGTTCGGAGAGAATTGACAATGCTTTGACGTCCGCATCTAGATCTGCCTCTGAGCTCATAAACCTGCGTCAGCAGTCAGATTGGACCTACCGCGGCAAACAGAGGTCCTGCACGTACTTCTGAGGTGTATCCTCGAACTTGGCCCTGAGCTCGGAGTTCTTTGATATTCTCTTTTCGAAATTCAAAGCCAGTCGTCGTAGCCAGGCCAAGTCAATCTTCTCTGGCCCCTAGTTGACTTTGTCAGTCTTTATTGTGTTTGGATCGACGGTTGTATCGCTGACCCCTGTCTCGTCCTTCTCCCGCTCGTCAATAAAGTCTAGCACCTCTGCCGTGTCGATCGTGAGACCACCTCCGAAGAATCGACCTTCTTCGTCATCTGCCTCATCATCGTCGGGTGGCAGCTCGGGGCCGGCCTCTCCATCATCGTCGTCCTCGAGGGCGACGGTTTTTCGTCCATTGGTCTTCACATCGCCGTTGCCGCTAAGTTTAGAGGCCTTGTAGGCGGCTTCTAGGAAGTGGTTAGGGGTGCTTAAGTAATCTTGACTATTCTACCATACCTGGGTCTTGCACCTCCAACTTGCGCTTGTTGCTCGGTGCGGAAGGTTTCTTGAAGAGATCGTCGATGTTTGACATTGCTACAAAAGGTGTTCAGTTGCTGACTTCAACCCTCTCGGATATGCTGCATTGGAGTCTCGGTGCGATCAGTATCCGTCAAATGATGTATCTTTCTCCAGTTCCCTCATCTATTTTCAAGACTTGGCCGGCTTTTTCGGGGTTAATTCCAGACGCGCCTCGCGTCTGCCAACCTTAGCCCCAGGGGTGTTTACGGTGAACTCCCGGTAAATCTTTGACTTCAATTGTAGCTCTGTGAAACACCTCACTGTAAAACGTAAATTACGTGATTTCACATTGTAAATTCAACTTCTAGAAGCTTTTTTATAATTCTTGTAGAAGTATTTCAAGATTCAAATAGGTAATCTGTGTAGAAATTGCACTTTAAGTTGCTCAACAATTCAGACAAGACAGGCCCAAGAATACCTTAGTCTAAGACCTGCCTCCGCTGACCTCCTTACTAATTTGCATACATTCGCCACACTCAGCAAACGCCTGGGCCATTGACACATTCGAGAACGCGAAGGAAAAAATGTCGGGTCTTTCAGAATCATTTGTGGCCTCCATTGCTCGGGCTCTCAACGCGGACCAGGTTCCCTGTTCCCTCTGGGGACACTATCTTCTCAATATCCATGGCGTACCATCCATTATCGGCGTAGGTATCCCTCGACCAAGAAAATTCCAGATCTTGAGCTAATGCTCCGTAAGTCAGTTGACTTTGTCATTTCGGACGACCGTTTGAGGGTTGGCACAAAGTCTCTCACTCATTTCAAGAGCCTCACGCCATGTCCGGACCAGGAAGTCTGCCCCTCAAGCTCGCAGGAGCGGCATACGACGCCGCCAGCATTTCACATCCACATTGAAGACTCAGAAGTCACCGTGGCCCTCTATCTACAATCCGAGACCCTTTGGTTCTTGCCACCGCTTGACAGCTCTTTCTCGTCCCCGAAGAGACTCGAACTTCCCTCGCAATTCATCCTTGCGGCCGACCAGACTATTCTCCCACCTTGGCGGCCGGGTCGGGGATCGGGTGTCTTCAAGTCGGGCTGTGATCCAGTCGTCGTCCCCAAGTCTCACATCTTGCTGGATGCCTTTCTGCGTTTGTACGCGCGCGATTCAAGGAAGCGAATAGGTGCCTTTGCAATGGCAATGATTGCGTACGTGGAGCAGTACATCGATGATGATGGGCTTTTGGATGCAAACCAGCTTCCGGAACCCCTCAAGACGTCCTACGAGGAGCTTAGACAGGGAGTGAAGCCTGTTCGTCAATGGAGGAAGGAGTTGAGGGAGGCTCTTGGGATAATTGAGGAGGATTCCGAGGATGACCGCATTTGGTAGAGTGCCACCTTTTTGCATGCCCTCGTGCTCTTGGATTCCTCTATGTAACAAAAGGCTGGCATTTATGAGTACGAGAGAGGAGGCTTATAGCCCATTGACGACAGCTTTCTCCTATAGCTCTTCTGACGGCACCTATTATCGGCCTATGGTCGTATAGAGTGAAGAGAACAATTGGGAATAAACGTAGTAGATAGAGGTGAGAGTTGCAAACTTCCTCTGAAGAGAGTAAGAATAGAGGAGGAAAGAAGGGGGGCCGTTGCTACGTTTATGCTCCACCTTGGTGGCTATCTCTGAAACCTACCTCGGTCGGGCTGTACGGGAGCGCGCGTGCGCGTGCGCATCTTTTTGTTCGAGCGTGGGGTGTTGGGTGAGTGGGACGGAGACAAGGGAGTGTGCATCGCCGAGCCTGGGTGATGCTTTATGGCCTTGATTTGCGACCTCCTAACACAGGAACCTATATCAAGGCTTCTAAGTTAGAGAGTGCTGGTTTCTCGGGGAGAGGAGTGACTAGGATCAGGGGGCAGTGGTACCATATGGCTGGTCTGCAACTGTACTGTTGTTATTGTTAGGAAAGTACTTACTATTGAACCTAAGGAAGACAGTCCTTGCCTGTTTTATGAACATTTGCCTACTATAGTCTCGATAAACTCAGTGCTCTCGATCTGACCGAGCCAGTCGAGCTCATCACGTGACCTCGCCTGTAATTGCCTGCTCGTAACGGCTATTCCTGTCCAGTCACTGGCCCACCTTTGTAGCCTGACAACGGGGGTTATAAGCAGAGGGAACTATCGTAAAAACAAGTATCTTGAACCATCATTATCTTTCGACACTATGAACGTGCGAGATAATGCTACAAGTCTGAAGGGATTGCTAGTTACATAACACGTCATATACATGCTATGTAAATCGGACTAGCACGTGACACTTTGGCGGAGTGGTTAACGCGCTGCCCTGCTAAGGCAGTTCCTTCGGGGTGAGTACCTAGTGTCCCCTGCGGAGAGCTATAACAACATCCTAATTATCAGAAAGAGCGCAGGTTCGAGTCCTGCAGGTGTCGATTCCAACCTTTTGCTTGTTTCCCCCCTCTCTTTTCTTCCTTTTCGTTGTAACCTTTTTTCTGCGATGAAAGCGCGGATGGACGTTTGATGCATGTTGTAGATATTTCCACGTTGTAGATATTTCCACGTTAGAGATATTTTCACTTCGCCGGCTCTGCTGTATCACTAGAATGTATGACCCCATGACCGGACAGTTTCATAAATAAGTTGACAGGATATAGCCTGCGCATGCTCTCGACCAGCTAGGACTGAAAATGTCCGGTTATGAGGTCAAGTCTTCTAAGTCTCTACCCCCTAGGAGCCCCCACCTCGCGAAATAATCACCGCGAGGCCCAAAAAAGGGTTCAATTTTTGGCCGCAGAATATCCAGCTGGTTGCGTACAACAATAGGTACTCCGTAGAATGTCTTTTCCACCGACTCTCAAATTGAAGCGGCATACTATGGTGCGAACACTTCGCAAGCTGCCGTCCAAATCTGGCCAATCGCCCGTGGTTCGCCTCAGTATGTGGCTGGACAGCCTCCGAAAGAACAGTGCATTCCTTTCTTAGTGGATACCTAACGACGCACAGTGGAAGCACGCTGGACCACGATCTAAGCTTTCTTCGTGCAAGATGGGCCTTTGCAAGTGACACACCCTCTAGTGGCTTGACGGACGGCAAGCCTCAGCAGGAGCGGAACTACCACATGATGGCTGATCTATGTCTTCCCCATCCATCAGATTGCGAACTTACCAAAGAGCACGAGACTTTAGCCCTTTCGCTCCAGAAAGATCTCCAGATGCTTCACAATCGAAATTTAAGAGGTATGTACACAAAAGCCTGTGTCTTGCACTCCTCAATTCTAAGACGGGTTTAAAGCTCAACAGACCATTGAAATCCTTAGATATGGCATACGAGCAAGTCAAAGTCAAGGAGCTTCACAGCTGGAGACTAGCAGGCCAGAAGCCCCCACCTCGAGAAACACTAGTCCGTGCGTCTGGATCGTTGGATGCTCCTCTAGCGCATCATCTCCTTCAACCATCCTACACAACTTTGTCCCCGCAAGATGACTCTGAAACGGCCGATCCAACTAACGGCTGTGTTGCTATGTTAATGGGCAACCTTTATAGCCCGAGGACTTTAGCATTTGACCATCTCCATCGACGTTCCAAGGACTCAGAGGGTCTATAGACTCTACAAGAACCCGTTCTGAATTGCCACGAGGACCATACCAGGGACATATCTGAATCAATGTTAGCGAAAGTCGAATTGCTGCATGGCCGCAAAGTTCACCAGAGAATCTTGAGTAGTAGGGACTATGCCTGCAAATTCACGGCTCTCCCACTCTGGGGTCCTTTCGAAGGTGTCACTTCGTTTTTAGCACATGAGTCAAACCACCGCAATGCCGACTTGACATACAGAGTTCGAAGGATCTGCCTATTTGTGTTACATCCACAGAGATTTTTCTATGAGCCGAAAGATTCAGCAATCACTCGTTTGCATGATGAGATTCATATAGTAGCCTCGAAAATGACAGGTATGCCCGTCAAAGAGTTCTACTTTCGCCGAAAGGAGTGGCTCAAACTAGTGCGTAACCCATTCTCCGCGATGGCCATGAAGGAACTAGATTCTGTTTTGAATGCTCTGCATAATTCCGAATCTGAGGCGGACGTTGAACCGATGACCATCAACGAGCGCAAAGCTGAATTGATATACCACCGAATGGACGAAGCGCTGCAAACACCATTGTATTCGACCAGAACTGCGGTGCTGGAAACATGCTTGCAAATCGAGCCAACTGACTCTGATCTCCCTGTCAAGGTAGAATGCAGCTGCATCTTTTGCATCAACTCCATCCAACCTGGCCCAAGGCGAATCTTAGTCGATGACAATCCACGCTGGACGCTGCATATCAATCGCCCTTTATATGTTGAGCGCGTGAGGTTCTGTCGCATCTGTAATAAAAGCAAGAGATTTGTCCCCATTAAGGCGGAGATACGTTCTGTTGAAAGGAATTATCTTTTAAATTTTGCGCAAAAGCTCCAACAATTTGATAGCAGCATCAAAGCCATGCTTCTGGACAGATTGGCCCCATCCTCAAAGCGTCCAAGGTCTGCACGAGGAATTCCCCCCGATTTGGCAGTATCTCATGAGGCTCAGAGCAGTACCACACAAACATGCAGCAACAAGAGAACACGTGTACCTCGGAAGAACCCCCAACAAGCAAGGAACAATACTGCACAGCGTCGAGCAATCCCACAGGTTCAGACTCAGCTTTTAATGGCTAGCCCTGGTATAGCGCTGTCCTCTACGCTAAACCCAACAATTGTACCTGAGGATGCTGGCCACGAGTTGCTTTCAATTGAAGACAATATAAGTTTGTCCAGCTTTACCACAAATGACAGAATTGCACCAGAATTGAGGAAAGAACGCTGTGACAAGGTAAAAACTTTCATATTGAATGGTGAATCGTACCTTTCCGCCGGCAAAGAGAGCGACAAACGATGCAAACGCAAGAAAGGAGCGGACAGCGATCTCAGCCAAAACAGATCAAGGGAAAGTCCGGCCGAGGACATCTCGCCGATAGAATCGAGGTTGAAAACTGAAACAGAGACTAGCAAGGTGAAGACTATTGACACTGAAACGGAGACTAATCTTTTACGCACCACCTATTCTGGACCTCATAATGAGGAGTCGTCAATAACCTCTCCAGCATTCTCTAAGGAGGTTAAACTCGAGCAACATGTGGTCCGAAGAGAATTCGTGCACCAAACATCTCGATCTACCCGGCCAGCCGAGGAACAGCATGTCTACCGAGACCTTAATTTGATCAAAATTGAGGACATGGATTGCGTCACTAGACACGACAGACTCAGAACTTTGAAGAGGATCATCAAACGAGGCAACGAGTTGACTGAAGTTGAGAAGGCACAATTGGCTGAATTAATGGCTAAGGGGACTCGAGTCCGTGGCCGAGACCTATCGAGAATCAACGTCGCGGATATGGATAGTAGGACGAGGAAGATCCGGCGAGGTGTGTTGCGAAAGAAAGTCCGCCGATATCACGTTCTGAACGAAGCACAAATGAAGCAGTTGAAGGATTTTGGAATGAAAGATAAAGGAATAGCATTGACAGGCATCTGTGGGACCCCTCAATGCGTAATGAGACAGCGAATAGTCTACACTCAGTGTAATAGCTATCCCGTCTGGAGTCTCAAGCACTCACAAACTCTCCTGTCCTTTACCTATGTCCTGTATCAAGCGAATCCGAACAGCGATACAAAACCTTTGTTGAGAAGACAAATTCCAACACATCATCCCTCATCATCCCTCACAAATCTTTAAGACTGTCCTTAGTCTGTTCCTTCTTCAACAATGCTCATAAGGCTCATGCTGCTCCCTCGGAATATTCTCCACCTATTCCCCCTTCTTTGCGGGTACTATCAAACTATCGACGGAGAATAAATGCTTTCTGATTCGCCGGGTATCTGCTTGTCACATCAATTCTCATAGCTAAATTTTAGCTGATTGATGATTGCGTGGTGTCGGAAAACATAACTTAAGAAGGCTACTATGTCTGATTAATGGCCTGCTCCAACCCTGACACTACTGCTAAATCGTCTGCGTCTATCTTGGGAAAGCTGAACTACCTAGTTCTGCTTCAATGTGCTGGCGGTGAATAGATCGTTAACGCAATATAGAATAAAGATGGTTTTCGACCTATCGTTCTTTAAAATGAGAAGATCGGTCCAATTTAATGCTGTAGCTTGTATTAGGTTAGTTCTGGGGTTGTTAGGGGAAAAAAGGACGAGGCATCGCTCCCCTTGAATTTTGCTTGCTTCAGCTATCTTTGGAGCGGCCGGATCAGGCTGCGCATAGGAACGGACGAGGTTGAGGGTAGTCGAGGTGAGCATCAGGATGTTCTATCACCTCGGTAGGGTGTCGCGTCACCCCTGCTCACATCGACGCTAGCTAAAGCGGCAACACCCGCGCGACGTCCGGGTGGGAGGGGGGTACATTTCTGATGTCTTGTAGTGCCAAGCCCTACCTCTCGAGTCTCAGGGCAATGTTAACTCCAATCCTCAGCTATTGCAGCGATCATGGCTTCGAGGCTGACTGATATGGAGATAGACGACTATCGAAGCCAGGGTCACCAGCTCTATCGCCAAAAGAGATATCAAGCTGCTCTGCAACGTTTTAATGCTGTAAACAAACGAGACCGCGGCGTGACCGTTGAAGCCGTCGTTGATGTTAGACAGATAATTAACCAGGAGGGAAAGCCTTCTCTCAATATTCTCGACAACCGAGCTGCCACCTACGCGAAACTTGGCAACCTGCAAGCCGCCCTACGAGATGGAAGGAGCATGATTCAGGACTACAGAACGAGCTGCTCAGTACGACGATTCATGACGGCTGTCTTCGAGTCAATCTGACCGAGACTAGGGATATCTACGCACAGGCAAAATCTTGCAGCTACTTCACCAAGACGAGGCCGCAACAAGCATTTACAAATACGGCATGCGCAATGTGCCATCAACAGATCCGAATCAAGATGTATTCCTCATCCACACCAGATTCGTCGTCATCCTTTGACTACTATACAGCTTATTCGAGAAATGTACGAGTGCCTTGTCAAACGGAGGTCTCCTACCAAAGCCGTCGATCCCCTGCTAGTTCTTCCAGTCGAGATCGCAAAAGCAGTTTTCGACTACCTCATTTTCAAGCAGATGGTGTAAGCCAGGATATTACTTGTTGGAAATCTCTTGCTGACCATCTCGAAGCAATGCTACTCGCGTATCACAATCTTGGCGCGCACTGTTGGTCTCAACGCCCGACCTCTGGACCCATCTCGACTTCTCCGCCATCACCAGAAGTGTTCCGATAGCGACGGTCGCTGCCTATATCAAGCGTTCACGAGGGAGAGTAAAAAGAGCTACGATCTCGGGGTTCTCACCCTCTCAACCCGTCGTGCTCAAATGCATCGCGAATAGATGCAAAGCCCTAGCTCGTTTGCAAATTTTTCACGGAATAGTAGGCGCCTCCCTTATCGAAGCGGCGCCAGCCCTAAGGTCGCTGGAAACTCTCATTGTGGGTGCCGATATTAGTCTCGATACTGTGACCCAATTAATTGACGAATGCCGTGGTCTCCGCAAGGCGGAATTCAGCTCTGTTACTGCCAGATCCAGTGCGCAATGGACTGGTGACTTTTCCCTACTGCGCTCTCTGACTATCGATGCCAAGAGGGGCTCACACATCAGGGCCGCTTTATTGGAAATTGTAAGTTCCGAGATTGTTCGAAGGTCAGAGTTAGGCTGACTAGACAGAATACCTTAATTCCAAGGATAGGTAACATCCGAGAGCTGAACTTTCGGTACTGGGATACGCTAGCTTCTCGATCCCAGGCGCCCGATCTTTCGAGCTTAACCCACCTTGAAAACTTGAGTCTAGTGTCTCTCGACTCACTCATATTCCCTCGACTGTCACGCTCAATCAAGAGTCTCGACGTGTCAGGATGGTATAAATGTAGCGTTGGTGTCAGTGTCAGTCAGGAAAATTTAAGGTCGACATCGCTTGATGAGTTGGTCAGCCTATCGATGAGTGGTCTCCTACACCTTTCCACGACGGATCTATTCACCCTTCTAGCGCCCAACAAAGGAAATCTGAGGCTACTAGACCTCAGCGAAACCGACACAGATCTCAAGCAGCTCGCCACTGCCGGCTATCTCTCTGGGGTCACTGAACTGTTGTTGAACACTACTCGTGTCGATGACGAGACGCTAGAGGTAATGGCCGCCAATCTCCCTAATTTGACCACGCTTGCTGTATCAAGCACTCGTGTCACCGGCGTGGGCATCAGGGCATTGACGAAGAAGCCGGGCAGACAGCTCGAGCGGCTTAACCTCAATTATTGCAATTTCGTTGGTGTTGATGCCGTTGTCTATGCGAGGTCACTGGGTATCGAGGTGTCATGTGTTCTCGTAGACTCCAGTAAGGGAAGACCAAGGAACAAAGACCTGTAACTGGTAGCTCTATGAGTCAGAAGACCATGGCATAAGGAAGCGACCGACAGGAAACCGCCTTGTCTAGGTTCACATCTGCCAAGGGCCCAGAGGCTTATTCGATAATCATTCGAGGATATTGGCTTCATATCCCAGTATGATGCACTTTCTCGTCGATTCTGACAGATTTTGAATGGTGCACTTTCTCCGGTGTTCGTTGAGTTGGGTGAATCTTGAGTGTCTTCCCTACCCTCTCCATTGGGCTTTTGCTTGTGTAAGGCAAACACACTGACGGCTTGCCTTTTCCGCTATCGAGCGCCATTGGTCCATCAGTCCACCATCATCTCGCAAAAATGTATCTTTGAGAAAGCACCAAGAAGATATTAGATGGTGGACTATGCCCAGAGTGTTTCACGAGTGCATGCCCCCGACCTGCGTATGATTCTGGGTGCATATAGACCACTGCTGACTCGAAGAGATTTCAATCGGAGAAGGTTCTGGATGTATATTGCTTTTGGTATTTTTTGTACGTTATTTCTCTCCCACCTTCCCCAAGCCACATCACGAGAAAGTGGGTATATACAACGAATGTAAGAACCTCATCATCACCCGCGTCTTCCATCACCCCCTTGCCAGCACCCCAACCACCGGCCCCCGCATCACTCACGCCCCCAACGCTCCCTTCACCGTCGTCAAATAATCCGTTCCCCCCTGCGTATTCACCATCGCCTCGGGCCCATCCCACAACATAACCCCTCCCATATTCCCCACCCCCGCTCCCAGTGCCCCCTGCAACACCCCTTTCAGCTGTCCCGGCTGCACATACCCACTGCCCGCACAGTCCGCACACCCCGGCGCGCCCACATACAATTTCGGCCCCTTGCCCTTGGCACTCAGATCCTGACTCCAGGCCTTGAAGCTCGCCACAAAGCCCGGTTGTCCGATGTTGCAGTCGCCGTTGTTGTAGAACTGCACGAACACGAAATCCATGCTCTGCATCGCGTCGAGCGGGATCGAGGCGTCGGGGCGCGGGCACTGCGGCGCCGCGGAGATGTAGTACCGCTTGCTGGCGTCGGAGTTCAGGTTTGTGCGCAGGGCGGAAACGAAGGTGGCGTAGGAGGTGGTGCTGTGGTCTTCGTTATCGACGTCGAAGCCGTCGACTTTGACGTCGCCAAAGGGGCGGAGGCCGGCGTCGAGGCCGGTGCCGGCGCCGAAGAGATTCCAGAGGGTGGAGGCGAACTGGGTGGCTTGGGAGTCGGAGGAGAAGGCGGAGGTGGCGATGGAGCCGCCGAGGCTGAGGAGGACTTTCTTGCCTGAGGATTGGCATTGGGTGATTTGGGAGGCGAGGGTCGGGCAGCTCATGAGGCCGGTGGCCCCCATGGAGGCCATTTGCGAGGTTTGGCCGCCGCAAGATGAGCCGAGGTTTAGGGAGGGCATGCCACCGGGGCCAAAGAAGGTTGTGAGGAAGGCGAGGACGACGATGTCGACGGAGGGGTCTTGGCAGAGTTTGGAGAGAGAGACTTGGCCGGTGGCGCCGGATTGACCGTAGTAGACGGCGACGTTGGAGGAAGAGTCAGGGTTGAATGTATAAGAGCCGGAGGAGGAAGAGCTTTGTTGGACGACTGCGGCTGGGAAGGAAGTAGGGGTAGGATTCGGAGTTGAGGTCGATGTATCCGTTGTAGATTGGAAAACAGAGGGCTGAGCAGCGACGGCAGCTGAGGAGGAGGTTGATGTGCTGGCTTGAGATTTTGGTACGACTGGTGCTAAGGAAGAAGATGTGGAGGCAGCAGAATTTGGTGCTTGGAAAAATTCACCTGCCGTTGCCGAGGTAGATGTTGCTGTCAAGGGGCTGTTTGATGCGCTCTGGATAACAGCCGAAGAAGAGACTGGTATAACAGGGTTGGAAGTGGAGATGGCTGAATGAATAGGAGTAATCAGGGTCGTAGCTAGTGCTAAGCTGACACTAGCTCCACCCGCAGGAGAGGTTACAGGCACCGGGGCAGGAATCGAAGGTGCCGTGGAGGAGTTCATGGCGGAATCAAGCCAAGCATTGATCCATCCTTGATAAGCTTGAAGCTCTTGCTTGAGCTGAGCGGCAGAAGTAACAGAATCAAGGGATTGTGACGAGGCGAACCAGGAGTTCATCCATCCGGCAAACGCGGTGCTTTCTTGCTGCAGCAACTGCAAATCCCCTATGGTGACAGCCACGGATGAAGTGTCACGTCCATCGAGGATCGACCTCCGGCTGTGGGCCGGTTGTGCTTCTTTCAGGTTGGTGATCCTCGGGTGACGAGGTTGTAAATGATGAAGTCTTGCGTGACCAGCAACGGAAGTCGTAGCAAGACTAAGGAGAGTAACTGCCTCTAGGGCATAAAGAGAGACTGAGAACAACATGATAATGAGCGTGATCGGGATGCGAATCCAGCGCAGATGACAAGAGAATCACGCAAAGGTAAGAAGCCTGCAGCAAGGAGCGAATACCATTCGGATGCATTATGGGGAATGTACATGTTATATGTACCTACATGTAGTTCTTCCACCGAACCCCTTTTTCGAGGCGTCCAGACTAGACGGAAGATGGGAGGTGGCAGGTGCTAGGTGTAGGATTGTGTGATAGAGGAATTGCGCTCTGACTTCCTGGATTGGACAATGCGCCGAGGGGGTCAGCTCTGGGCGGCGATTCGCTAGAACCCAGGCGCGTTTCAGATGGCTCCGGTCAAGGCGGTTACCTAAAGCCATCTAGCTCCCGCGCCCTCAGATCTGGTGCGGGCCAGTGGAATGCTGCACATGGCCCAGGACGCACTGCTCAGCTTCCTGGACCCATCCTACGGCTGCGATACCATTGGTGCGTCGGAGTTCTATGTCGTCTCCCTCATCACCACGAAAGGGGTAATTTCTGATTATCATCAGCTGGGACTCTCGGTTCTTTGTCCGGTCCAGATCGCTTGCCTGCGACCCAGATGATAATCCCTTCCAGCGCACCAAGGTGGAAGCGAACTACGTCAATATATGTGTGAGTGAACAGGCGGCCGTATCAAGATACCTTGTTATGCGTGCCAATATGGCGTGGCTTAGAGGCATGTGCTCCCAGTCTTCCGTCAATCACTGCGGCACGACTCTTGAAGAGAATGCAACCTGACATACGGATGTGAAACCCCTGGAGAAGTGCATCCTTGAATGGTGGGGTAGCAAGTAGTGATGCGAATAGCAAGCCGCTCTGCAAAAGACAAAAGGAAAGCCAAACAACTGTGCTTGCCTTGAAATAGATACTCGAGCGAAATTGTCTCAATCGGTGGCAGTGCACACGGGGGTTTGAAGACGCATAAAGAAAACTCACGCTGCTCGCCTTACTTTGCTCGCTATTCCAAGGAGCGACAAATCCAGAGACCCCTTGTAGTCCGACTCCTATCCAAATGAATTGTATGGTCGCATTTGCTGGATACCAAAGCCCGTCAATGTCTGCTTGTTCGTCAGATGGATGGTCAGCCATGTCGTGCTATGCCGCCAAGGCTACTTTCACATCCTGAAAGTGCGCAGGAACCGATGCCCTTGACCTTGTCCCGAAGTGCTCCTTGTTGTAATTAACTGCTAGAATGCTTAAGGATTGTACGCCGACGCAAGTCCAGCTCTCCCCAATGATATCGACCTGCGCGCTTCACAATGAGCAATGTTATGGACATGGAAATCCTTTTGATGCTGCGCCCGATACTTCACCAACTTGTGCCAGGAACGGATAACGACACGGACGTCTTTTACTCTAACTATGGCTGTGAACTGTAACATAACATGTTTAATGGACCGCAATCGCAAGGCTATCTTCCGAAATTGGTATAGACAGCCTGGGAAGTTCTCTTGTAGGTGTCTCGAGGCAACTGCAGGTGCCTTGATCTAGAGAGCGCATGTTCCCTTGAGGCAAGAGCAGCCATTCACTCCACTATCAGCGCATTTGTAGCATGATCTGGGTGTCATAGCAAATAAGTCATGGAGCCTGCGTCAGCTGCTTGCAGTTGGACGACAGGCACGGATTCAGCCGAGTAATACCAAGAAGAACAGCTAAGCTGGATTCGATTTTAGCGCGGTTTCCAGTTTTGTTCATTCTACGATGGTCGGATCGATCCAGCTCTGAGGGAATAATCGCCCTGCGATTGAACAAGCTTTAGCGACAATCCAATACAGACACATCAACTATCATGCCTCCCGCAACCCGCCTTATTCAACAGACTCTTCACGCCACCCACCACCATCACTTCTTGTGTCCACCATCATCAACATCATGCTGCCACCAGTCCATCCTTTCTACTAGTTATTCAACGGTCGCTGCAAGAAGACACGCGTACATTGTTCGCAACGTCGCCGGATCAGATCGAATTAAATGCTTGCACCTTCAGCGGTCGCAAAAACGAAGCCTCGTCATTCCGCGCAACAGGGCTACTCACTCACGTCTACACAACGCCATCGATTTGACGACTTGACAAGGGTAAAAAGGCCACTTCGCAGTTTTCACGTTGACGAGTATCTATTGCGGCTCGTGGTAGGTTCCGAGGTCAACGTCGACGTCAAGTACGCGACGACTAATTGTCCTAACAGCAATGCCACCAAGCAAGGGTACAACCCAGAGACGAGTCTCGAGCCCGTTGTCCAAGGTCTCCACACCTGCTTCCACGGACAAGGGATCCAAGTCGTCAAAATTATCGCGGGTCATAAAACTAAAAGTGCCCAATGCTCGACTATCTCGCTTTCCCCACGAATCCACTCCCTCGAAGTCCGTGCCGAAGAAGAAATCGCCTCTGTCGACGAACACGCTTGCTACCCCTTCCGACCCACCTCACCTCGAGGAAGCCAAGTCGGAACCAAACGACACACCAGTACCGGCTGTCTCAAAGACTGTACCTCCACCTGCTGAGGAAACAGTGAAGAAGGAGCCATCAAGCCCAAAAACTGGGACAAAGCGAGAGCTAGGCGCTGGGGTCGAAGAGCCTGCGAAAGTCAGAGCTCGGCCAGGACCTAAGAAGAAGCCAAGACTGTGAGTGATGACTGAATAGTGAAATATCTCGACCGCTGACCGGCGCCACAGCGAGGACGGAACTATTATTCATACCAAACCGAAGGGTCCCGCCCCTGGACCTAACCATAAGCTTGGTCCCAAAGCCAATCAAGGTGCCATCAACGCTGGACTCCGCGCTCTGGACAGAACTGGGAAGCCGTGCAGGAGATGGGCTAAATCAGGCTTCCGTCTCAAGACCTTCACCGGCGTAGCATGGGAGATACCCTCCTGGCGAGCTCCGACGACGAAGACCATTGACGGGGACGGCGAACCCTCAAAAAGTTCGACAACTTCAAACAGTCAGAGCAAAGCCGACATCAGCAATAGCAATGGTGGAAGTGAAAAGAGTAATTCTGGTGATGTTGGCATGACTAGTTCTCCTCCTCCAGCTGTCGCTATATCTGCTTAGGTCCCAATTGCCATACTGTAGGTCCTGATGGCCAATGTTCACTTTAGCATGTTATCATTGGTATTGTCTGCACAATTGTGAGCATCAGGCGGCGTTCCTACACTCGCCAAATGATGGGCGGTATGTCAAAACAATGGCCACGACTCAACATGAGCAAGGTACTGTATTTGTGAGATTGGATGTATACTAGCTGAACATTCTACACCAGGTCTGTGATACTGATGTGCTATTGATTCTGGCTATGTCGTCAAAAGTCGTGGCACCGCGCCGGACTGCCACCCACTATTGTTCTCCTGGTTCGGCAACTATCTATCCCCGCCTACACTATCTACGCTCTTACGCCCTTTACTTCCCACGTTGGTGATTCTTACTGAGAGAGCAGGCGTACCTGCGATTCACCCCTTCAGTCCCAGGTCGACACCCTTTCATCATCCCGGTTCATCCGTTCGACGTTCTGAACTCCTCGATAGTTGCCGTTCAGATCTAGGTGCATTGGTCGCACAGAGACGATGCAAGCAAGAGATTCTTAAGCTACCTAAGTTCTCTCCAACAAGCAATTTGGTAGCGTTAGGATCCAGACTTCCTCATAGTATCGGACCGTGGTAGCGTATGGGAGCTATCTTGATCCCTCCCAAACGTCACGTGAGGTGTATAGAGAAGCCGTAGATGTAAAGTAGTCTTCAAGCGCTTCGATGATCCTGGACGTCTATCAATAATTGGAAGCTGCATACCCAGATACAGAGTAAACAGCAATAGCTCATGGACTTTTGACATTATTCTGGGGGTAAATAGGTCATGACATATCTTGAGATTGCAGCGGAGAAGAGGGGGTCCGGTCCGCATGATACACCCGAGGGCTCCCCGTCACTCCTGTCCATCAACCGATGACTTCACAGTGTACGCAACTCCCTTGTGGCTGCACCTCGATAGCTTTCTCAATGATGTCTAGAACACTACCTTCTACATCTGACGTGCCTCTCAATCTCCCCAGCATCATGCTTATCAAACCCCTACTCTCGTATTAACTCGGCACCTACTCGCTGGGTAGGTTGCCGCCATTACCCTGCTCAGTCGAGTTTTCGAGGTATGTGACCTTCTAGCTCAAGATTCCGGGATCCTGACTCTTATCTGCAAGCAACATACTCCCATCTACTGATACCAGACTCTTGCGGGTCGTAAAGAGACACGGACAACCAGTATCAGTGGTTGTAGGCTGACCATGACCAATCCTCCACCCCATGGGACATATGGAAGCTCCGAATCTGGCTTGAACCCCAGGAGGACATCGTACGCGTCAGTAGCCGCCGGGACTGCGTCAGCCTCTCAGTCTAGCCACCCTCCACCAAGCCGTCCCGGGGCTTTCTCCCATTTGATGAATCCTACCCCTTCTTCACCAATACGACCGAATCAAGTTCAGCTTGACGCTTTAAGAGAGTACGATCAAAACTCGGATATGGACCCTAGGGCGGGCGTCAGTAATGTTAGTCCGGCGACACGGGGGAGAGAAGGACAACTACCAAGAGATTCGAGTCAAAGGATGTATGGGCATGGCACCGTGTGGCCTGGCGCGGGCGCCACAGTGCTCAATGGATTCTTCAAACCGACGTATCTACGAGGGTCGAAATATATGGAGAACCTTGAAGCGGCTTATAAGAACAAACTAGCGGCGCAAAAGGAGGCATCATCCACACATGGCTCGAACCACGGTTCACTCTCGAGGACTTCAAGTAGCGTTAGCTTGCACAAGCTAGCTCCATCCCACCGAGGAATGACATATGAGATTGTTGAGCGTGCGCCCCCTCCAGATGACGACGGCATACCACCATTACCGTCGAAATGGGGAGAAGTGGACAAGTACGGCGGGCTTGAGATAGCTGCTGACGGCGTGGACGTCAAGTACGTGGGGCTCCCGAAAATACACGAACATGAAGCTGTCGCAGCTCGAGCGGATCGCCCCATACCTTCGCAATGCGGCATTTACTACTTCGAGGTTTCGATAATCTCCAAGGGCAAAGATTTAGGGTAAGTGTTTGGATTGCCCAGCGAGTTGACTGAGGCTGATGAGACGAAGAATGATTGGTATAGGTTTTTCCGGATCCAAAGCATCCCTCGAGAAGCTGCCAGGATGGGAGCCGGAGAGCTGGGCATACCACGGTGACGATGGAAAAGTCTTCTGTTGCCAATCTACTGGAAAAAGCTACGGACCCAAGTTTACTACCGGCGACGTTGTTGGTTGCGGTATTAATTTCACAAAAGGCTCCGCTTTCTTCACTAAGAATGGGGTCTCTCAGGGTGAGGTCTATGACACCAGTGGGGTGCCGTTACTGACAAGAATCCAGGCGTCGCATTCCGCGAGTTAAAGAACATTGATTTGTATCCTTCAGTCGGTATGAAGCGTCCACAGGCACACTTGAACGTCAATTTCGGCCAGAAACCATTCGCATTTGATATAGACGGTTTTGTTGCTGTACGTATTCTGAAACAATGATGTCTTATTGATCACTCACGAAGGTGCAGAACGAGAAAGCGAGCGCGATAAAAGAGATCCAAGCAACAAGTGTAGCGAAGCTTCATCCTGGCCTTGACGAAGGAGCTCTGTTGAAAGAACTCGTTGCACAATACTTAGTTCACGAAGGCTACGTCGAAAGTGCGAAAAATTTCGTCGCAGAGGTGGAGAGTGATCAGGCCGCTCTAGGGAAAACTTCAGCAGTTATGATGACGAGATCGACCACAGAGGATGATCGGGACGCATCGAACCGCCAACGTGAGTCATACTCTATTCCAGGTCCACCAGCTTAACAGAATGCAGAAATCCGGGCTGCTGTTCTCGCCGGTGACATTGATAAGGCGCTGAAACGAATTCGTGCATACTATCCTCAAGTCTTACAGGAGAACTCCCAAATCTACTTTCGGCTTCGATGTAGAAAGTTTCTAGAAATGATACGTCAGAGTGCTGAGCTCCTGGATCCACCAATAGACAAGCGAGGTAAATCCCTAAATGGTTATTCAATTACTGCTACCGATGATGGCTTCGAGCCCGACATGGAGCTTGACGATCCGCTCAATGGTAGCGAGGACTGGGATAAAATGGAGACGGAAGAACCTGACATGTCCACGAAATACCAAGAACTTTTACAAGACACGGTAAGGTACGGTCAAGAGCTTCGGAATGAGTTTCGAGACGATCGAAGTAAGATTTCCGTGGAGACCTTCAAAGACATGTGGTCATTCTATGCCTACGATGATCCAAGAACATCGCCAATCGCACATATGCTTGACCGGAGTGGGAGGGTACCGGTGGCGGAGGAATTAAACTCTGCCATTCTGGGTATTTGGTCCCCTCATGCTGTTCATGAGTCTGATGCTGACAACGACAGTCTCGCTGGGCAAGTCCTCCTCCGCCGCCGTTGAACTTCTTGTCCAACAGACCGAAGTCCTTGTTAGCGATATTAGCGAAGAGGGAGGCGCTGGAGCGTTAATTAACGTAGGCAACGATTTCCTTAGGCGAACATGGCTACCGGTTGGACATTGCAATTAGCGGAGTCAGTGTTTAATCGTTGGCATTATGGACACGGCTTAGGGGCGGGAGTATGTCAGGGGTTTCCGGTTTTTGGATGGGTGGGCGGAATGTCTCCACTGTGCTCCTGTTTTAGACTGCCTCCATGTAACTAGCAGGACAAATGCAACAGCTTGCATTTGGCTGCTTCTATGAAGGCTCCCATGTTCGCGGTATCGATGTATCTTGTGGCTTGGAAGAAAGCAAAGAATATCATAATGAGTGCTGAATGGAGTACATGTAGGAAAAGGCTAGCGCTTGCTCAGCCTCCTGACAGAACTGCGTGGGAAACCTCAGATGGGCTAGCTCGAGAGCTTCTGAAAATCCGGCAGCACGACAGCGGTTCGATCAATACTTTCTCTGCATACAAGTACGACGAAGCGTCCAACTCGCTTTTCGCTGGTCGAAACCGAGTCCCCTAACTACATGTAATAACATATAGCGTACTTGTTGCCGATTACCACATATCCCAGCTTACAGACCACCACGCTCCTTGCGGAAGGTCGTGGTCCGTAGTGGCAATGATGATTTCATGAGCTTGTCAACAACGCTACCAACAGTATTCTCGGTTTATTTGCTCCTTTGTCTTTTCTTTCGCGGTTTCTTGTATTGACAGCTCCGACGTCACACACTGCAGCACATCATATCCAAACTTTTATAGGATCTAGTCGTCGAGTCTCATGTTTTCGTCTCCCCGAGGCATTCCAGGCCTCACGATCCGGAGTAATTCTACACCACCACCTTTCTTAAGATTTAGATCCTCGAATGTTTTCATTATTACCGTTATTTGTTTCGCATGCTTCACCGATATATTTCTCTATGGCATCATCGTACCAGTCATTCCATTTGCATTGCTCACCCGCATTGATGTTCCAGAGAATGATGTTCAGCACTGGGTCTCCAACCTATTCGCAGTCTACGCTGCAGCCCTCATAGTATGTTCTCCAATCTGCGGCTGGCTGGCGGATCACTACAAGTCCCGCCGTGTGCCCTACCTATCCGGACTTCTGGCTATGGCGGGAGCAACGATAATGCTATGCATTGGAGACAGCATCACACTCCTGGTGATAGGAAGACTACTGCAAGGCGCTTCGGCAGCTGTAGTGTCAACTGTAGGTTTAGCCTTGCTTGTTGATACTGTTGGTCAAAAGGACATCGGCCAGGCTGCAGGTTGGGTGTCGCTGAGTATGAGCATCGCTATCTTGATTGCGCCATTATTGGGAGGCATTGTCTATGCCAAGTCCGGCTATTACGCTGTATACTATATGGGTTTTGCTCTCATAGCGGTGGACATATTACTTCGTCTCTTGATGATTGAAAAGAAACATGCCAGTAAGTGGGCTACAGCGGAAGATCCCAGCCATGAGGCCAATGAAATATCCCCTGTTCGACAAGGTCCTTCTACAGGTGCGATCGAGCATGTACGAGCAATGGAATATGGTACGCCACCTAGCAGCCAAGCCCTTAACAAGCGGTTCCATCTGCCGCCGGTCCTATTTCTTCTCGCTTCCGGTCGACTCCTCTCAGCCGCATGGTGTGTCTTCGCTCAGTCCGCCATCCTTACCTCCTGGGATGCTGTTCTCCCCCTCCGCGTCGCCAATCTCTTCGCCTGGACATCACTAGGTGCTGGCCTAATTTTCTTGCCACTCACGATACCATCTTTCGTGGCTCCAGCAATTGGCATTTACAGCGATAAACGTGGCCCTCGCCTCCCAGTCTTTCTTGGTTTCGTTATTGGAACGCCGGCCCTTGTCCTACTACGCCTAGTTTCGCATTCCGGTATCCGGCAGATTGTACTACTGTGCGTCTTGTTGACTGTGTTTGGGGTGGCGTATTCATTCGTCATTACACCACTTCTTGCCGAATTCACGTACGCGGTTGATGCCGAAGAAAAAAAGAGGGGCGAAGGTTGTTTTGGTGACGGTGGTGCTTATGCGCAGGCTTATGGCTTGTTCATGACTGCCTTTGCAGGAGGGATGTTGGTAGGGCCGTTGTGGGGTGGTTTGATTGAATTACGTGCGGGCTGGGGTACAATGACCTGGACCCTGGGGTTGTTAAGTGCTGTGAGCGCTGTGCCAGCTGGTCTAATCACTGGAGGCTACCTTTGGAAAATGAAGGAGAAGAAAGAGGCCGAAGACGAAGAATATAACATTGCTAGGACAAATGCGGGAGAAAAATCGGATAAGAAAACGCAAGGCTAGAAGAACTGCGCTCACCCTTACCAGCCACTACAAGTTGAGATGTCCGTTCCTTGTGTCCTACGGAAACTATCTTGAAGGCGATTCCATGCGCCGGCAAGAAGTAATTCACTACTTCACAGCTATGTCATCGGTAAGTAGCAGGCATCGAGTCCTACATCTCTTCCCCTTCACTCCGATGCTGGACCGTCTTCTCCTATGCTCAAGTCAGTTCATGGTTGAAAATTCAACCTGGTGTCCTTAGATTTCATGAGTCACAGCACTCTTGCTTTCACCATCCTGAATCACAGATTTGCTTCACACTTCCAATGGGAGAGTAAGGAGATTCCGCAAACTTCGCTGGATTGAAGTGAGGAGCGTGTTCACGCTCGAACACCTACCGCTATAAAAGAAGCCACTTTACCCCCGCTCCATTTTCCTTACCACAAAACCAACTCGAAACATCGAATCGGATATCCCTGGGGATATCAGATAGAATACGAACCGTGACCAACAAGGTCACTGTCTAGAAAATCATGTTCGAAAGAATGACAGCGAGGTTTAGGGGCTCTCCGGCGTAAGCGCTGACGTTCCAGCTTTCTCGGTTCCTCAGCCACTGACCAGTCGAACAACAGCCCAACGCACGACTCGTACCCAGTGGCTAGCCTCAACTACCATCTCAATAACCCGAATGATCCCCAGCGCAAGTGCGTAAAGGACACTGTGCTCCTCGGCTACAGAGACGGGCAGCACGGAGACGGGCAGTACTTCCTCACCGACGTGCACGAGGGTACCTACATCGTAAAGTTCGACAAGCAGGAGGTCAGCTGGGTCACCACCGAGTGGCTTTTTCCGAACCAAGTTGAGCTGGTGCTGCGGCGTTATGAGCATGGGGGGACACACGAGGTGTGCAAAATGGATTTTGAAAGGGAGGAGTGGGCTCGTGATGCGGCTCATGATCTGCGGATGTGGGCGTTTGGGCAAGATTTGTCTGGGAGGGGATATTGGTGAGCTGGAAGATGGAGAGAGAGATTGGGGAGTTGTGTGCTCGCATGCGGAAGCTTTAGATCGACCTTCCTCAGTACGGTTATCTGGGCTCGCTACTATGCAACATGAACCGAAGTGAGAAACAAGTATCTACCACCCATCAGGCCTTGCTATGCTTACCGACACTTCGCCGGCGCACAGCCCACGCAAGACGTCATCCTCCATCCACCAACACCAACATCCAAAAGAACATCATGTCTTCCAACCTCTTCACCCCATCCCCAACCACACGCCCCTCGCTCTACCCCTCCGCCTTAGCCAAAACTTCATCGCGAAGCCCCTCAATCAAACCCTCCCTATCCGGAGCTGCCTCGTCGTGTTCCCCAGACAATCCATCTGGTAGAACCATCAGCCAACTCCCTTGTTTGGGATCGCTACCGGTTGTATGCAGGCCTTATTGGTAGTAGTCGATTGGCTTTGAGGAGGTAGGTAGGTTGGGGATTGGTTTGAGAACTGGTTGGAGTTTTCTCTTGCAGTTTGCATACACAGAGATAGTTAAGGTGGTTTAGCGGACTAAGGAGGGAGGATGGAAGCCCTTAGTTTGAATCCCGCGATGTTTTAAGCGACATGATATACTAATGACGCTGGTGTGCTCCGCTAGGTCACGGTTTTGGCCCGCCGGTCGCTAGCTAATGGCGTTGGGATTCGGGTTGGAGAGCTTCTTGTGTGATGGCGGCGGAGGCTGACTGGACTTTGGGGGATGTCTGTAGTGATCAGTGGCTGTCTCTAGAATGCTCGGGCGCTACCTTATGTTACATACTCTCCTTGGCGCCAACCGGTGATAGCAACTTGAGTGTCAATCAAGCCTCTTCTCGTCTTCTCCTTTCATTCTCTAAACCTCCGTTTAAGCCGCCTTAACACTTGATGCCCCCATCATCTACTCGCTCGCAGGCTCGTCCTCGTCGGAGAAGCTGACTTTCTTCGCGCTCTTCGGCCTCGGCGCCTCTTCCATAACATCCCCACTCCAAGGCCTACACTCCCGAACAGCCTCTCCACACCTCAGACAAGTCCATCCCTCACCTTCTTCACCCTCGAGCCTCGTGGCTATACACACAAAACAGTAAACACAACCACAAGGCATCGTCTCATACGGGTTCGTGACGTCGGTCTGCGCCGAGCCAACAACACCGCCCGAAGCCCCCGAGACGGCCAGGATCTCGTTCTCGGCCGTCGAAGTCGGGTTCTGGTCTTGATAGCAAATCGCGCACGTCCTCTCAGGCAGAAAAGCCAGTTCCCCTCTAGCTTCGGTGTCTTCCTCCTCTTGGCCGCCAGCTTTGAGCAGACGTTTGGCACGCCGCCATGCGCGGGAGAGCCAGCGCCGCCAACGGCTTATACCGACTAGTGGTAGGAGGAAGAGGAGGAATTCGGTGAAGGCGTGCCAGACGAGCTGCCGGTTGAGGTACTCGAAACTGACTTGGCGACTTACTTGGCTGACGGGCGGGGCTAGGCGCAGGCGAAGGATGCGGTCGAGAAGGGTGCGGTAGCGGCCGTTGAGGAGGAAGACGAGGAAAGAGGTGAATGCGGCGATGGAGTGCGTGGTTGAGACGAGGGAAGTCATTCGTGAGAGGAGGCGAACATTGGTTGTGGGCTTCGTTTTGTCAGCGATATTTCGTGTTTGAGACCTTGAGGAGGATAGCTACCTCATCGTAACCACCTTCCTGCTCAGCAAGCCAATCTTCCCATCTGTGCCACGCATACCGTCCCCCCACCGTCACAAGCCCATAGAGGCCTTTCTGCCACCTTGACGGAGCCCGTGGCATAGGCCCAGTGTGTCTCGCGTCAACATAGCGCAGATGCTGCAGCGCAGCGCCGTAAGAGGCGTCATGATCCCAGATACTGAGTTTGAATAGCACTGCCCTCAATCCCAGAAGGATCTCTGCGCTCCACTCTTCTCTTAGATGCGCCTGCCCCCAGAAGAAGAATTAGCCCAGTTGCCCAATCCCCAGCTCCCACTCGCCGTATCCCACGACACAGAAGCATGCATCACCTACACCAAATCCCCTCAGCCCCTCCCCAATCTGTGCCCTCAACAGCTCCAGTAGCTCCTCATCCAGTAATTCAGCGTCGACCTGCCCGACTCTGAATGCCGGTCTCGTGCCCTCATGTCCCTTGATAACATCCCAAGTCTCTAAACTTCTTTGGCCGAGGATTGCAAAAGGGTAGGGCAGACGGGAGAGAGGGTTTGAGGCGTGGGCGGAGCGTTGGCCGGATAGACGCGCAGCAGCGGTGGTGGCAGCGTCACGCTGGCGGGATAGGACGCGTTCGTGGGCGGCGGCGAAGGACGGTGAGAATGAAGAGGAGGCTTGGGGAGGGGAGGGGTTGGGGGGCCCTCTTGAGGGTGCCATAATTGGATTATGGCATGAAGTGGATGGTAGAGAGAAGGGGGTATCGAGTCAGGGTCTAGGGTTATGCTTATCTGCTCTTGAGGTTCATTCTTTGACATCGCTTTTCTTCTATATCTTAGTTTATAACTGCAACAAAAAGCTGCGGTGAATTTTGCGATGAAAGAAGCAATACCATCAATTGAAACAGTCCGATGGAGCTCCAGCTCCAGATAGTACAAGCTACTCCTCGACCATGAATGGAGTCACAGAGCTTCCTGGCGAAGCAAACCCATTGAACAATCAGAACCTCTTTCGTGTGCTCACAAGCGCCGCCTCATCCATTCAGCAACAAGTCAAGACTGGTGCTCAACAACTCCAGAACTGGGAGAAACAGCCAGGATTCTATAGCTCCCTACAGTCGGTTTCCATAGATACCTCGCTGCCTGTAGAGGTCCGATATTTATCTGCTATTCAGCTCAAGAATGGCATAGACAAGTACTGGAGAAAGACAGCTACTAATGCCATCAAGAAAGATGAGAAGACGTTGATACGCTCGAGATGTCTGGACGCTGGCATCAATGAGCCAGATCATCGGCTGGCCTTACAGAATGCCTTGGTAGTCGCGAAGATCGTACGCTTTGAGTATCCTAATGATTGGTCTGTTTATTTACCCCGTTTTGGCAAAGCTCATGCTAACGCATTACAGGCCGGAAGCAATACCATCGATCATTGATAGCCTACGGCAAGCCTCACAATCTCCCAGGAACCCAGCGCACCTCAGTAGAATACTAACAATTATGTTGTATGTCATTAAGGAGCTTTCCGCAGGAAAGTTGCTGCGCACGAAAGCCAATCTACAATCCGTAGCTCCCGAGATACTCCAGATTCTTGGAAGCTTCTACGTGGACAAGGTTCAGACATGGCGCACGTTCCTCCTTAATGGCGGTGATGATGAAGGCCGAGCTTCAGAAGCGATTGGGCAGAGTCTCCTAGCTATTCGAGTCCTTCGCAGACTCATCATTGCGGGATATGATTTCCCTAATCGACATAATGAAATGGCCGAAATTTGGAACGTTGTTGGAACTCAACTTGACGAGATACTTTCTTTTGTAATGAGCGACTCTTATCCTATTCATTCTAATGTTCGGTGTTTGATTGAGAAGCATCTCGTTCAATTTGCGAAGCTGCATTTGATAATGGCGCAAGAGCACCCTGCAGGCTTTGTTCTCTTACCAGGCTCAATCAATCTTGCTCGAGCATACTGGAAACTTATCAAGCAGTTCGGACAAACATTCGGTCTGCATAGCATTGACGGATTTTCCAAGATCGGTGATCATGGCGACGTTAATGATGATGAAGCGCCAGTGACAGAGACGATGACCTTGAAGGGCCTGCTGCTCCTACGCGGCTGTGCCAAGATGGTCTTCAACCCAGCACAAACATTCAAATACCAGCAAGCAGAAGACAAGGAAGAAAAGAAGACTGCAAGGGAGCTAGTCAAGAATGATCTGCTTACCGACGCTTTCGCTCAGGAGGTCATGAAGACTTTGGTAACTCAATTCTTCGTTTTTCGTCCACGAGATCTATACGATTGGGAAGAAGAACCCGAAGAGTGGGAAAGTCGAGAAGAAGGTGAAGGCGATGTGTGGGAATTCTCAATCAGGTCGTGCTCGGAGAAACTATTCCTAGACTTAGTGATTAATTACAAGCAATTGCTCGTGCCGCCTCTCCTCGGTGTCTTCCAAACCATTGCCAGTATGTCAACGTATCTTCAGGCCTGATTAGCCACTAACGGTGGTAGGTCCCCAAAACAGAGACATCGCTTTGAAGGACTCTGTCTACGCTGCTATTGGGCTCGCCGCACCGGTCCTGGAAGACAAGCTGGATTTCCAGGCTTTCTTGTCATCCACTTTGACACCTGAAGTCCAGATCGAGGGTTCAGCGTACAACATCCTCCGACGAAGAATTGCAATCATACTTGGCCAGTGGATGCCAGTCAAAGAGGGTCTAGACCGACCCTTGGTCTACCAAATCTTCCAACACCTTCTTGATCCGGTCGGCAATGACCGGGTAGTCCGTGTGACTGCAGGACGGCAGCTGAAGAATGTTGTTGATCCCTTCGAGTTCACGGCTGAAGGGTTCAATCCATATGCGAATACGACGATAACGAGGCTCATGGCGCTCATTGAACAGGTCGAACTCACGGAGACCAAGCGTGCCCTACTAGACACCTTGAGCGTCATCGTCCTAAAGATGGAGCACCATGTAAGTCTTCGCTGACCACGATCATGACCTTCAACTGACCATCATAGATCCTCGCCTTTGCAGATATAATCATCAACATGCTTCCGCCTCTATGGGATAATGCCTACGAAGAGTACCTTCTTAAACAATCCATCCTCGGCATCATCGCAGCCCTCATGACTTCCCTCCAATCGTCCTCCTCGAAATACCACCCCCTCATAATCCCCCTCATCCGCACCTCCATCGAACCTACCTCGCCCACCCGCGTCTACCTCCTCGAAGACGCCCTCGACCTCTGGTCCACCCTCCTCGACCAAACCCCTTCCCCCTCCCCCGAACTGACCTCCCTCGCCCCCCTCCTCTTCCCCCTCTTCTCCTCCGCCAACGAAACCCTCCGCACCGCCCTCTCAATCA
>JAABUQ010000075.1_pt1 | contig 182537 bp, 152 predicted proteins | sample 5560001 | NCBI WGS metagenome assembly JAABUQ01 (sample SAMN10711888, study PRJNA513371) | rock metagenome | isolation source: Antarctica rocks | place: Antarctica: Victoria Land, Finger Mt nord | collected 2015-12-18
GCTCAAAGTAGTTTAGCGCGAAGCGCGCTAAACTACTTATAGTAATCGACTAAACTACTTTGAGCGATTCGATTCTTCGAATTTTTTTTGACCCAAGTCTTGGCATTTGCACGTGACATTTCCGGGTTAACGCGACTAGTCTAATAATAGAGATAACGTGAAAGCTTATTAACGATGCTTTTGACGAAATAAATTTAATAGACATCTAAACGTTGTTTATTTGCATTTGTTTGCTATATAGATACAAATTAATTTTGTTTTTAGATATCTCTAGAACGTTATTATCTAGTATTATGCTTGCCTTAATGTCTTTAGTAACATAAGAACGTGCTTCGAGAACAACTTCGTTAATATCTATTATATAAATAAATAGATGTATTTGTTTATCGACTATCTTTTCGTTAACAATATCTTGTACAATAATAGGTAAAACAATATCTAAGCGCTTGTATAGATTGTCTTTAGACGATAAGAATTTGTCTATAAAGCTAATGCTTAATTTAGTATTTGCACAAACGATTATAGATTCTTAGTTGTCTTAAAAGAGTATCGTCTTAAAGATCGCGTATCTATTAGACAATGTCTTGATTTTATAGATATTTAGAATCGCGTATTTTATTTAATTAACATATTGCTTGCGTGTCTTGCTTTAATTAGAACAAAAATTTATTTAATGGCAATCAAACATATAATTATCTAGTTCTTTATAGTATTTTAAGTAGATAACTTGGCAAATATTGCAAGAATAGAATAACATATTGTGTTGTATAGTATAAGTATTATTAAAGTTTTTCTTAATAGATATCTAATTATAGAAAACAATTATTGTTTCGCCAAATTGTGCGTTAGCAATAATATACTTGATATCTATCGACGATAAATAGTATGTCTTATCGTCTTTAGCATTTTGGGCGTCTATAAAGTAGATAGAACGCATTTTCGTCTAATTAATAAGAAGTTTCTAATTAGGAGGTAAATATTGACGCGATAGATTTTCTAGATATTCTTGATTACTTTGATATTCACTTTAATATTCTCTAGTTTGCGACAATAAAGTAGTAGATGTTTGTTAATATTGTTGCGACTACAATAGTAGACGACGTTCTACAATCTTAATATCTTATTAAAAGATTGTCTTATTTTCGTTAAATCGATTAGAGATCTAATTAGTAATAAAGACTCTATTGAAGACAATAATCAAGACTCTATCGTTCTTTCTAGTAATGTTGTCATAGTATTTGATAACGTTCTTTAATGTCTTTACAAACTCGTTTGAATTGATGTGCCTAGTAGAACGTCTAACGTTACGTCGAAGATTATTGTCTAGATTCTTTTATGCGTAAGTAAGAGTTGCAAAGTCCACAATATTATATAATCTTCTATAACAAATAATTGCCTAGATATAGTTGTTTGTCAAACGCTCTTTTCGTGCATCTTGCACAATATAGTGCTTCAACTACAACTTGTCGAAGATCTTAAAGATAAATATTTTATATTTAACAATCAAAGCTATGCAGAAGTTGTCGAATTAACTATTAAGACATTGTTGTAAATATTTTGATTAATTAGTAAATCAAATTATAATCGATTTGCGTAGACAAAGATGCAATTGTTTGTTTATCTCTTTTGTAATTGCCACACGTCTAACCTGCTACGTAAACATATAAACGTCGCGATAAAAGACGTTCTTTCCAAACACTATGTAGTTCTCTACTGCATGCGTATTCTTAGGCAAACCGGAATAGAAATATCTTATTTCTAAGAATCTAAATGTTTCTTGCTTGATAATTGCGATGCTTTGTAGATGTGTCGACTTTAGATTAGGAGCAAGCAATTTGTTTGTAGAACAAGAGACAAATTCTCGTAAACGACTTCTATTACGTTCTCTATTATCTTTTCTATTAAAGCGATTGCTTCTATCTTGCTCTTATTCGTGATCATTATTTGCATAGTCTCGTAACCATTCGCGTAAAACATCTGGCGACAAGAGTTAACAATAAAGAAAGATCGATTTCTAAGAGAAATTCTGCAAGTTTCGCGATGTAAAATAAGCAATTTGTAATATCTTCTTCGACGACATCTTTAACGTTTTTTGCATTGCTCTTGTTTTGAATGCTCTTTTTATCAAATTTGAGGCATTTGATTGCATAAATGCATTCTTTGCATCTATCTTGCTATTTAACGCCTTAAACATATTCTTTATTTCGATTAATTAATTGTTTATTGACTAAATAAGGACGACGATATCTAATTTGAATACTATATCTTGAAAGTCTTGTTCGACGAAGTCGTTTAAACGATCGCTCTATATTCCTAAGACGTTATAACAAGTCTATATAGTCTTCAATTGTTGCTTTGTTAATTCTATTACCTTTATATTCTTTATAGCATCAAGTAGTTGTCTTACGTCTTTCTTGATAAATAGCAAAGACATCGATTCGTATAAGAAGAAGAAGAAGAAGAAGAAGAAGACAAAAATAGATTTGTTCAATTTGACAACAATTGCAAGACTTATAGAAAGATTGTCGTCAATTGTAAGTTCTATCAATTTAGAGTCTACTAAAGATAATCTTTTCTTTCTAAACGTCTTTTCTTTTATTATTTTTTGCAAGCGATTTAGACAATATTGTAGATAAAATGCTCTTTGTCGTTAGTTAATGCTGCCTCAATGTGACAGTCCTATCAATAAAAGATAGGCATCGTTAACTTGATTAAAGCTATCAATTGTTAGGAATCAATAAATTAAATGCATAATGTAATAAGTAAAGTGGTTGTTCTTCTATCTATCTAACTGTCGAAAACAAATATATGGGCAAATTGACTAGCATGACGATTCTGATGTCGACGCTAGACCTAATTAGATAGAAGTGTCGAGCAAATCTCTGGGCAGACCTTATGCTATAACAATTCGTAACAATAATATACTTGAATAATATATATAAGAAAGAGTATTTGTTGTAGCTAAAGTCTTAAAAAAAATCTCTTATTTAATAGAGCTTTTTATTATTTTTCGCTTGTTATATATACAATCTTAATTGTTTTTTTGGTTACTTTATATACTTTAATACTAATAATAAACAAGAATTTTCTTAATTATGCTTAACGTTGTTCGATTATTAGTATTTTGTTTTTAAGTTATCTTTAATATTATTTACTTGCGTACTAAGATGCTAGCTTAAAAATATAGAGTAAAGTAATATTATTTTTATAGAATTGTTAAGCAATAAATAGTATATAGACTAGAGAGATCTACTAGATATAATACACTTAATAAAAAAATTAAAAGAAAGTACTTAAGTACTTATATATTAATAAATTGCGAAATATCTTAGTATAGTAGATATATTATTAAATAGAATTTTGCAAATATCTTAATAGAGATATTAGTTATAATTTAAATACTCTTAAGTAAGAATTATAGTACAACAATTTAAGCAACAAACAAAAGAGAATATTTAAATATTTAAATTAATATTGAGATCGATTTTAAATAATTTTTATAACTAAACTTTCAAGATCTTGTAAGTTAGCTATATAACATAATAGTTTTTTTTAATATTCAAGATTTTCTTTGTTGTAGTATATTTCTATTCTTTATTTATATATATTATTATAAGTAATTTTGCATCTAATAATAGAAAAGACAAAATAAAATATATATTTCTAATTGCTTTAATCTTTGACTATTAAGATTAACTTTGTATAATTCTAACAACTCTTTAGACTAGTTTTAATAAAAGTTTATTATCTATCGAAATTCTCTTTAAGCTTAAACGTTAATACAAGATTATTTAGCTATTTTAAGATTCTCTACTCTGTAAAATAGGTTGAGTAATATTTAACATATATTAGATTAGTCTAGATTTGATTTGAATTTGATTTAAATTAAAACTTCTTCAAGATTTAACTTATTCGAATAGATCGGAGTTTTTTAATGCTAAGACGCCAGACTGTTACGAGGAACCAAAAATATCACGTGCAAGCGTCAAGATTCGATTCCTTGAATTTTTTTTGAAATCAAATTGCTTAAAATAGTAACTTTTCGACTAAGCTAAACTTACTATAGTAATAAGCTAGCTTCTTTAAGCGATTCGATTTTACTCGATTTCTTGGCAATTTGATTCGATTCCAAAGTTGGAATCGAATATCGAATCGACAATCAATCTATAAGACGCTAAATATATATGTAAAACTCGAACTTTTGCAAGTTAACTTATATTTTGAGCTAGATTTGATTTGAATTCTAGTAATCTTTCTACTTGTTCGAGTTAAATTCTACATATTAAAATTCAATTTAATTCGATTTGTTCTGCAGAGTAAGATTTTGACGAAATTATTATTTACAAAAATCTTCTTGCGAAATAAAAAAAAAGATTTAATATAACTAGTTAAGTTAATTTAATAACAATAAGTTAATTAACAAAATTAAAAAAAATCTTTAAAGTCTTGAACCTAGATTATTAATATTATAAAAAAATTAAGAAAAAATATCTAGTTAATACTTAAAACTAGAAGATTATTACAATTGCACAAATAAAAGTAAGTTTAAATTTTTAAAGTAGAGATTTGAACGCAAAAAATTGCTAAATTTATATATACAAGAGAACAAATTACAATAAGAAGATTAGGAACATTATATAAAGTAGAATAGATTTTAATATTTTTTAGTACTACTTTAAGAAAATATTCTTTACAACAAATATAAAATTGAATTAAGTATTTTGCAAGAGTATAATAAATTAAGACAAGTATAATAATCAAGTTGTATAACTTGTTTTTAATATATTTAACTTTTAAGTTTATTTTTGACTTTTAATCAACAATATCTTCTAATTATATAAGTTAATTTTTGCATACAAGTAAAACAATATTTTTTCTACAAAGATAACAAACAAGTTCTTAAGCAAATGTTATAATATTTCTAGCATAAATAAGATTCCTGCTTGCGGAAGCCTTTCGCAGACGTTCTTTCCTAGCATGTTATTACGTTAGTAATTATATAGTTATTGTAGCATAGCTCTAATACAACTTAGCTTTCTATATAATTATAATTCTTACAAATTGATAGCTTTAACATATTATTAAATTGTTGTTACATAGCAATTATTAAGAAGCTTGCTTTTATTATTAGATCTTGTTTAAGTTTTTTGTATTTATAGAATTTGCTACTAAAGTTTTTTATTTTGCTTATTGTCTTTTACGCAATCTATTGAAGATTTGCTTTTATAAGTAGAATTTCTATTTTAATATCTATTGCAAACGTATATTTGCAAGTCTTTTACCAATTTTTAAATTGACTTTTACAATTGACAAAAATATTGCTATTCTCGCTTATTAAATTAACGAATTCTTGCTTATTAATTATTGTTACAACAACATTGTTCTTAATTACGTCAAGAATATTGTCGCTTTTATAGTAGACTCTTTTCGAGTTAATCGATTTATTTTGATAGAATCTACGAGCAAAAATCGCAATCGTAGTCAATCGATAGAAATTTCTAGAACTTAATTAGCTAAGTAAGTAATTAATAGAATTGTTTTTTGTAACCTTCCTATATATACTACTTCCCGCGGGTGTTTGCAACGCGCGAACACCTCGCAGGTGCTTTTGCCACAGTTGGTTTAGATTCTGTCCTATTACATTTTTCGCATCGCGATTTGTTAATTCGAGCAAACAATTTTTGCTATTTTTGCTCTTGTCGACGTCGATTAGATAATTTTTGTTTTTATCAACGTCAATTTAAATTGTTTAATGTATTTTGATACTACAAAAGAGATAAAAAGACTAAATATGTCTTCGAAAAATCCTTTATTCTTATTGAGGTTTAACAAAATATAGAGACAAGAACTTGTCTAGATAATTGCGAAAGTCTTTCGCAATCAAAGCAATCAAGCTCTCTTTCGCAATTAGAATAATGAAGATTCTACGCTCTTTAGCGAAACATCGTTAGTTATTGACGACAATTAACAATCGATAATATTAATTAAATTATCGAAAAATGTAGATTTTTTCAATTTCTTCTACGAAGATTTCAACAATTTCTTTATAGTTAACATTGATCGTTACATATTCTATTGCGATATATATATTTTCTTAAATTCTTTTAAAGATTTGATTAAAGATATTTCTAATAAGCAAAAGATTAAGAAGCTTATTCTTGATTATTTTTGTAAAAACAATTTAATCTAATACTTTATTAAGTTGTTCGAAATAAAAAAGAACTTGCTTTGCAATACTATAATAAAGCAATAAATTATTGTGCTTATTAAGCGTTTCAAGAAATGCAACGCTATTGCATTGCAATCTCTCTAATTGAAACATTATATTATAACAAACGCATATTTTGATAAAATATCGCAAACGTACGTTTAGAATATCTTAAGAAAGTTCAAGACAATAAAGTTTATCTCTACGTATAATTAATTGTTAATAACATAAAATAATCTTAATTTAAACTTTAAGATGTAGATACTAGAATTTACGTTTACGATAATTATAAATTCTTTCTTCGATGTCTTGAATTTCAAGATTATTATTTGGCAAAAAATAATTACTAGACAAAATCCTAATATATTCAATTTTATTCTTAATTGTAATTGTAATCGTATATTCAATAAGCAAAATCAAAAACAATCGAATTGCTTTTCTTAGCAATTTGTTGTTAATCTTAATTTCTTATTCGTTGTTTTGTAATTGCAAAATTATATATTTTATTAATTTAAGAATTTTGCTTATTAGAATTTTCAACAATATTAGTCTTTTAATTTTGAACACGATTAGCAATAACAATAGCAAGCAAGTTTTGTTCAGGCTATCTTATTGTTAAGAAAAGAATCGCTTTGTTTTATATTCGAAAACGCGTTTGATTTGCAAAAGTCTTAATATAATTAAAATGTTAAAAGATTTACTAAGAGCAAAGAACGCGTCTACGTAATCGAGAAAAATAAGAAAAATTTCCTTTAATACAATATTGCTTTTGCGAAAAGCTTTTAAGAAGATTAAAACAACTACTACGCAACCAAAATCAATTAATATTAAAATTCTAAGTACAACAAAATCGATTTTTATTTTTATTTTCTAGTTACTTTAAAGACAAAATACGTTGTCGCATTTATAAGAATAATTTCGACTTTAACAATTTGCTTTACAATTACTTCGAAATCGTATATTAAATTAGACAAAAGAGACAAAACTTGCGAAAGATTTTAAATTTTAATTTCGATACTTTTATTGCTACACGAATTAAAAAGAAAAGTCTAAAAACGTCTTTTTAAAGTCTTTTAATATTACAAATCGACAATATATTGTCTAAAAAGTCTTTCGCAATTGACGAAATATTTAGTATTGACATTATTAAGAATATTATCGAGATATTCTTTGCTAGTGTAATCGTTGAATCGGGTCGAACACATTTTTTTTGTTTAACCCAAGGATTCGAACAAACTTCTTTGTTTAACTCGAAGCTAAATTAATTAATTGCGCTATGCAAACTAGTTCAAATCGAGTAATTCTTTTTTTGTTTAAAAGCACGCTAAATTCTCTATTCAATTTAATTTTGATAAAATACGTATAAAATACAAGAAAGTTATAAATGTTTTAAAATCTAAGATTTTTTAAAGTTAAGCTTCTCGAGCCCAATTACTTAGCGATTCCTTCGCGAAATCGAGCTCAACGATTAGGCTATTCTTTGCAATTACAAAATCGCTTCTTGTCTTTATTAAAGCACTCAAAAGTGCTATAAAGGCATTGTTTATTTATAAGATTTTCTTATTTATTGTTTAGTTATCGATTAATATTAATATAAAAGTCGATATTAAATATAAATTTTGCGACTAAAGTAATGTCAAAACAATAATATTCTTATTCGAAACAATTATTTTAAAAAAGAAATATTTGAATATCAAAGCAAAATTGATTGTTAATAATCGACTATTCTTTAAAGTCTAAACTCTTAACGCAAGAATTCGAATTATAACTATTTTTATTATAATTTGCGACTTGAGCATTAGCAAATATAAAATCGACAAATATATTATAGTGTTCTTCTATATAATCGAAAAGAACAATAAAGAAAACAAGATTTGTACAATGTTTTGTCGCGAAATTTATTTAGTAAACAATTTAAAGGCAAATATTTTTATCGAAATAAATATTATAGATTCTAAGAGAATTGTTGTAGATCTTATTATTTGTATAGCAAGAATAGAGAGTTGCAAGATTATTATTTTAGTGGAAATTTGCATCTCTAGCAAAATTATTTTAAAGTTAATATATTTTAGAAAGTCGATTACTATTTCTTTGCGATTGAAGCTTTTAGTTGAGATATATTACTTTGCGATATCAAAAAATCGCAATTTTCTATTCGAATTAAATAAGATTTTATATTTTACTAGTTATGCTTACTTGATTAACACTACTACAAAGACAATTATATTAAAGAATAATACAAATATGCTAGTTTATACTTCTCGCAATTATTGTTTGAGCAAGCTTTTCGAAATAAAATATCTTAATGCTTTTTATCTTAATGCTATCGACAAAACGCGCAATCTTGTTGCTTGTTAATCAAAGTTAAATTATTAATTAAGCTAGTTTGAAAAATTATAATCGAAATAGTTACGATCTTTGTTATTGTAATTGTTGTTAATAAGTTTACTTTGCAAAAGTCTTTTTAGACGTCGCAAACGTATAGATTTTCTTAGGCGATATCTTTACGATATTAGTTCTTGTTGTCATAACGTTGAACAATACTTTTATAGCCTTAGAATTGTTATTGCTTAACAAGATAATTATTTACGATTTTAATAATAATAATCATAAAGCTCTTTAAAGTCTTTGACAAATAATAGAGTCTTTTTCAACGCTAAAAGAAGATATTGGTTTCGTTAACATAAAAAAGAAGAATTAAATAAGAATTTCTCTTAAGTTCGATTAGAAAATCTAGGTCTCAAGTAAAGCTAAAATATATTCTCTTGATTAAAGAGATCGTTAATTAGTAAATAAAACTTCTAATAATCTTTACAACGCTAGAAAGCTCTCTTGAACTATAAAGTTTATTCTCTTTAGCTACTTTTTATTTTGTGTATAAAAAATTAATTCAAACAATAAAAGAAAAGATCGCGTAGTTTTTAACGTTTGTAGATTGAACGTTATTACTTAGTCTAACGCGTATTTACTATTATTACAGGTCGATATTATACAATTGTTAAGAAATTACGAGTTTATAACAATAATCGATGTCGCGTTATTTTTTTATCAATAACGAGTGCATTCTTTTAGTCGATATAAATTGACTATAATAAGTTATCGCAATTAGAAATTCTTTAATGTAACAATAATAAAATATAAAAATTCTTTAGCTTATGTTCAACGTTAAATTGATCGAATATTGCGTTTATATTGCGAGTATGCTCGCGCTTATATCGATAATATTGTTATTTTTTCTTAGATACTTAAGCAATATATTGCTTATCTTGAGCAAGTCTTTGATACGCTTTTTTAAAATAATATCTTTATCAAGTTTAAAAAGATCTTCGTAAAGTATTTTACAATTTAATTATTTAATTAAAAGATAAATTCTCTTGATTTTGCAATCGTGAAAGACAAATTAAAAGCTATTTCTCTTCTAAAGTTTTTAATTAGTCTTTGTTAACTCAAGTCGTATTTAGATCTTACTAGCTAACTACGAAACTACGTTGCTTATTATGTTAATATAGTTAAGCTATTGCAATTGCGTAAGACGAAGCTTCTTCGCAATAATTTAACAACAAGTAGTATTAAGAAAGCTTACTTAAATAAGATTAAATTGCAAAATATTATTAAAAACGAAACAATTGCTTTTCGCACACTTTAAGACGTATTATTAAAGTCTTTCTATCTTATTTACATTCATTCAAAACGCTCTCTCTATGTCGATCTCGATACTAGCAAGGAATTTGGCTTCTATAATATAATTTATTACATTAAAAAGACATAACTACGAAAGACTTTGAAGGATTAGATCGAACACTATTGTTTTTGCACAATTATTAAGTTTATTCTTTTTCTTAGTTAACTTCTAAAAGATGCGAAAACTGGCTATTAATCTACGAAACTAGAACTCGCTAACATAGTGTAAATACTAAGAAAAGTTTGTTATATAATAAAGACTTTTGCATTGTCTACAATAATATATATTAATTATAATATTGCGTTCGATATTGCAAAGCAAATCTTACTTACTATTGTTTTTACAAATAATTTTAATCTACGTCTTGTAAGAGCTTTTAACTATCTTTAGCAATTTAATCTCAATATTTGTTATAAGCTTAATATATAATATATTGTTTCTAATACATTGTTTTGTCTAGCTTTGTCAAACAACTTCGAAGACATTATTGACGACAAGAAGTTAAATACTCTTTTTATCGTAATCTTAATAAAAATAAACAACAATTTTCGCATTAGAATTCTTAATAAATACAAAATAGACTTAAATTAACAAAAAATTAACCTTGTATTAAACACTAGAAACAATATTAATCTTCTTTTTTCTTAAGAGAACGATTTAATTTTTTATACAAAATTTATTATCGATTCTTACGTCTATAAAGCGCAACAATTGTGTATTTCTTATTCGATAGTAACTAACATTTTGAAAATAATATACAACAAAGATTATAGCAACTTTGCGCGTTGCTACAAGAAAGTCTTCGCCTTATACTATATTAAAAGATTAACAAGATATCTTCGCAATTATTTGAAATATTGTTCGAAATATCAAATACTTTAGATGTGTCAACATCTATTCTATAATAGTATGCAATCTATTTTGACGCTAGCAATGTCATTTTACTTAATTACTATAAATTTTGTTCTTAATTTATTACTTTTTATTGTAGACTTTAACTCTTTTATATTAGTAACTTGTAAGTTTTCTAAACGCATTACTTTAATTTCTAGAAATATCAAATAATCTATAGAAGATTAAGTCAAAGTATTGCTTTTTTATCTTAATATTGTTAATTAAAATTTGTCGAAAATTATTATTTTCAATTGTAATAAAAAAAATCTTTTCGAGTTGTAATCTATCTTGTTTAAACGCTTAAACGTAAAATTTCTCTATTTTATTGCCTATTATTTGTAAATTGATAAACAATCGAAGAGAACAAATCAATTTGTTAAGATAACACTTCAATACAATATAAGTATTCTAGAAAAGTCTATCAACTAGTTAAAAGTGCTTAATTAACTGCAACAATACTTCAATAATATTACGTCTACTATTATAGAAAAATCTTCTAACGAAGTTGTCTACAAATTTGTCTTGTTGCAAGCTAGTAATTTGCTAAAGTCTTTCGCGAATTATGCTTCTTATATCGATATTGCAATTTCTTTTATTTCAAGTACAAAAACTATTCTCGAGCGATATATTTAAGAAGACGTAACAAATTCTATAGTCTTTGTCTAGATGCAAAGCAAATTTTATTACGACAAAAAGTATTAACTAATATTTTTCGATATTAATAATTGAGCAATACTATGTTTGCATCGTAAATACAATATTTCTTTTGCAAAGAACAAGAAACTAAATTAACAATATGTCGATTCTTTTTAAATTAGTAAGAAAATTAAACGTCTTGCATATCGTTTCGAAATTTCTTTTTACTAAAAAATTTATCTTGTCTTTACTATAGCTTAACTCAAATTATTGTTATTATTGTCGAGCGATTTATACAAATGTTCGCGATTCTTATATTCGAACATTGTCTATGTCGAAGACGATACTTCAAAGATAAAGAACTACAAACTAAAAAAGATAGTTAATTGTCGCGAAATTGTCAATCGAGATACAAAATATCTAGTTCGATAAAAAGATTACGACGTCAAATACAACATGTAAAGAGATCTTTCGAAAATAAGTAACGCAATAAATTTGATCAAGAACTACGAGAATATTATAACAAAGATAGTATCGAGCAAATATCTATTATTTACTAAGGAAAATCTTGCCGTTTTCTCTATTAAAGTAGAATCTTAAGTTTTAATATTTTGCAATCAAAAGTATGCGATAGTTGTTTTATCGAAATTTGCACTCTTATCTAAACAAGTAATATTGCGAAAGATTTTTACAAACAATGTCGTTGTTGTATCAATACAACAAAAGACTCTTGTCGCAATATTGTTGTAGACAACATTGTTTGCATCGACTCGAGAATTCATATTCGAACAAATGTTTTGAAAGATTTTATTCTCTTGTTGTTTCTTACGTCTCGTCGTCTTAACTTCTACTTCTATTGTAGCATCTTAACTACTATTATTGTTGTCTTAATTGACTTGCTATCGATTTTGCTTTGCCAAATATAGATATAAATATTGTGAGCAACGTTTTTTCCTTTCGTTTAAGGCAAAATGTTATAATATTTCTAGCATAAATAAGCTTCCTGTCTGCGAAAGCCTTTCGCAGGCGTTCCTTCCTAGCACGTTATTGCGCTAGTAATTATATAGTTATTGTAGCATAGCTCTAATACAACTTAGCTTTCTATATAATTATAACTCTTATAGCAAGAGTATAATTATAACTCTTATAGCAAGAGTATAATTATAAGAACGTATCTATCTTTTACAATATTATATTGTTGATTAAGAACTTCGAGAATTTTAATATTAGTAGCTTTGTTCAAGCAAAAAAAAATTGTTAAAAAGCGTTAAAAAGCGTAACACAAAATACATTCTCTCAAATAATAATCTTAAATTTCTACAATCTATATATAAACAATATTAATATTGTTCGACTAGATTAATAAAAAGTAGAATAGTTAACTTCTTGATTTCTTTGCTTCTTTTTTGCTTGTTCTTTAGCGTAGCGTCTAGCTATAAGTTTTTAAGATAATATCTTATAAGAGATAAAGAAGACCCAAATATTTTTATCAAAAAAATATTCGTGGAGTAAAATTATAGAATTATTCTAGAATTATATATCTATAGACTATAATAGTAGTGCAGAAAATTTAAACAGGCAGACGGAAAGAATAGAGAAGAGATACACTTTTTAGTCTGTAGAGAGATTATTTAGATGCATGTTCTTCTATATATTCTCGTTAGCAGAAGCAGTAGATAGACAATAATTATCTATCTAATTTAGGAGATCTTGTAGACAATAAACAACAGACGAAGAGAGAGAAGAGAACAACTAATTTTCTACCTATAGAGAAGTCGTTTAGATGCATATTCTTCTCTATATCTTTGTTAGCAAATGCAGTAAATAGATAGTAATTGTATATCTAATTAATAAGATAGTAGATAAACAACAATTATCTATCTAATTTAAGAGATCTTGTAGATAGTAAATAGCAAACAAAGAGAAAGAAGACAATACTTAGTTTTCTACTTATAGAAGAATTGTTTAGATACTTGTTCTTCTCTATATTCTCTTTAGCAAATACAATATATATAGACTGATCGTCGGGCCAAGTTATGATATCACCCCTCTGGCCCGACTCGACGCCAAGATTGGGTCGTGACGATTTTTTGAAATCGAATCGCTCAAAGTAGTTTAGCGCACTTCGCGCTAAACTACTTATAGTAATCGACTAAACTACTTTGAGCGATTCGATTCTTCGAATTTTTTTTGACTCGAGTCTTGGCATTTGCACCTGACATTTCCGGGTCAGCGCGACCAGTCTAAATATATAGATAATAATTATTTATCAAATTAATAAAGCAATATATAGGCAATAATTGTTTATTGCAAACAAAAATCAATAATAATTATCTCTACAACAAACGCTATTTACAAACAATATAACTATTAAGCGAAATATAGAAAACAAACATTTTATCAATAATAATTTGAACAATACTATATAGTTCAAAGCAATTAAAACAAACTTATTATTCTCTTACTTAGATCTCTTAATAAAGTTACTTGATAGTAAATTACATATATAAATATATGCGTTGTTTAAATTGCAAAGTTTAAAACTCTACTATTTTTAGAGATTGTTCGAAATACTTATAATAGATATTTGGAGACTATTGTTTTCAATCTAGTATAACTTCTACAATATTGTATCAAATTAAATAATCGAAAGCTCTATAGAATATATAGAGCAAGTTCTACAAACAAGACAAATTATAATATACTAAAATTGTAAGTGCATAGATAGATACAACTACAAGTTATAATTCTTCTAGTATATCAAATTTCTATAGAGCTTATTAGCTTATATTTTGCTCTCTAATTAAGTAAGATTTCTTCAAATAATATAAATATTGTATTTATTAATTTTCGATTAATTAAAATATATCGAAAGTACTTGCACTATTAAGCAAAAATAAAAGATATTCTTTTAGAAGAAGATAGTATGTTGCATTTAATTACTCCGAATATATTTTTACAATTTTTTATTTAATATTTGCTCTCTTATACATTCGCATTTGATAAACCCTAACTTTAGTTCTAGATATACCTAGATTTGTCATAACAAAAGTCGCAGTTTTCTGTTACTAATATTTAGACTTTGTGCAAGATCAAGATTAGAGCTAGTGAATCTTGCATCACCTGCGAAGATCTAGGGGTCCAAGCCAAGCTTTGCGAGAGACGATCTTGGCATCCCTCAATATTGCGCTCGCGAATGCGCCTGTCCTATATAACAATCATGGTTTGTCTACGTGAGATGCGCACACGTCTTCTTGATCTATTAGATTTGTCCCAAAAGTAAAGTTTGTTTAAATCGACGAAATCTAATGTTTAAAGCGAAAAACATAATAGTTTGACATAATTGTGCAACTAGCAAGCAATTGCAAGCGTTTGTGCGCATCGCGAACATCAAAACTTTACGCGTCAAGACGTAGTCTAACTCAATTAAGATTTCGCAACTTTGTCGAACATAAAAAAAACAAAACAAGTTCTTCGAGTAGATTCTGCCTCGACAATACTAATTTGAGTACGTAGAGTAATTAGATTCTTGAGATCTACAAGATCTTAAGAGGATCATAACCTATCAAGCTCGATTTGTCTCCCGAAACGCGAATGTATTCTCTAACTATCTTAATCCACTAGCTAAATAATTCGAATTTCTATCTATACTTAAAATACTTCTCACTATAGTTTATAAATATCTTATATATATAAGCTCTTTAATCGAATTAATTAATAAGAGTATTTGTATTACAATTAAACTATTATTAATATATTGTTAACAAACGCATTTTATCTAGAAAGTATACAATATTCTATTACAATCTTAACTAGAGAACAATATTTGCTTAACAATATTTTGAAAATAATAGTAAAATTTATAGTTGTCTAAAAATAAGTTTTTGTCAATAGTTTAATTTTGCAAGATATATAGACTTTATTTAAAAGATATTCTTAAACTAAATACAATTATTAATATTTAATATATTAATATTTAACTATAATTTTACAATAGTTTCTAACATCGACAATTCGAGATAAGTCTCTAGAAGTTCTATTAGCGACTTGGAACTCTTGAGATTGTTGTGCCAATATCTTAGCTCTAAAGTTACATTAGTAGAATTAGTTAATTCCGAGCAAATCTTAGACATTATCAAAAATTTAAGAAATACGTTAAGCGTTATCTAGATATTACTTGTGTTGTTAAGATCTATCGAACGCAATTTACAAGCACTATTTACTACGCGCAATCAATTATGCGCAATCAACTACGCACAATTAATTACGCGCAATCAACTACATAGAAAGAGTTCTCTCAAGATGTATGTCGCTCTTGCGTAGAAATCTTACGAATTGTTCGATTCTATTACTTAAATTACTATAGTGTGAGCGAGTAACAAGTAAAGACGTAATCGAAGCATTGCAGGAATTTGTGCGCATCCATCTCGAATATCAAAATTATACTTTTTGTTAAATCTTTTTTGGCCTCTCAAATGCAAGCTTCTCGTAGTTTCTCGAGTCGCCCTCGAGATTGGCTCCAGGCTATTTGAACTATCTTAGCATCTTGAAATTGAGAGATCGATTACCCAAAATGCCGATGAACCAATAATAGTTGAAATATACTTATTACTTTTTATTAAGATTAATTCTCTTCGAACAAGATTAATACAATTATTCTCTTGCAAAGATCGACTTAAAACTATCTTTGAAAGAAATAGTATTACGCAATTATAGTTCGAAATCTTAGAGATTTGCTAAGATAGTATTATAGTCTAAGATTGCAAGCATTCAATAAAAAATTAAAATATAAATATAAATAATTTACAAACTACTTTCAAACAAACTACTAACTATCTAAAGTTCAAAATTAGCATTTATAGACTCTATAACAGGTTGAAACGCAATTACTACTAATTGTTCGAGTAGTCTAGACTAATCGCGAGGAACCGAAAATATCACGTGAGAGCGTCAAGATTCGATTCCTCGATTTTTTTTGGAATCGAATTGCTTAAAATAGTAACTTTTCGACTAAGCTAAACTTATTATAGTAATAAGCTAGCTTCTTTAAGCGATTCGATTTCATTCGATTTCTTGGCAATTCGATTCGGTTCCAAAGTTGGGATCGAATATCGAACCGACGATCAATCTTAGTTCGACGGTTTTTTGCTAGTTAGAAATAGAAAAAAGACTTCTGCTAGTTATTTATCAATTTTCCACTACTTAGAAAGTCTAGTATATAAGCATGTAAGTACTATTGCTCTTTAGAACTACTATTCCGAAGCTTGCTTTATCAATACTTCTCTATATCTGGCTCGAGTAGTTTGAGTCTAGCTGAAGAATAGATATTGTGTACTTAAGTCTACTTAGATTCCGCGAAGAATAATTTCTAAACCAAAGAATTGGTTGCAAAACTCTCGTCGACAAGTCTTTTGATACTGAATAATTTTACAAAGCAAAAAATACCTAGCCATGTGTCTTAGTGCTTCTTGTTCGTGTAAAACAATCTTACAGAAGTATCTAGAACTCAGAATGATCCTGCTCTTATTCAAATAATAGTCTATCGCCAGCCTCTGCAAGCTGCATGCGCTCAGCGCTATGCAGACTGCTCGGTTCCAAATATTTTACAAAACTAGGCCCGCCACGATCTTAATGTCTACATGCTGTAAGCCTTCCCGTGCCTTTCCTGGAAGAAACCGTCAGGCTACCCTGCTCTGCACATTCTGCGCGAACGATCCGATGACATTCCCCTAAATGTCGCTTGTCAGCACTCAGGCGAAGACGATTTGTAATGAGCATCCCCCACCCTAGAAAACGAGGCTGAGGGGAACAGTCGTTCTTAGAAAGGGAATAACTTACAGCTGGATAGAATTCGCACATCAGGAACCATCCTGGCGTCTCAGGTCTGTTGCAATAGACTCTTCCGCAGCCGACGCTCGTTGTATCTTTCCATACCAGCTGGGTGAAATGGCCTGTGCCCATGCTGAATCCACCATTGGCGAAACCATATGATGCCCGCTCGTTTCCCCAACTATCGACAGCGGCCTCGACATTCTGATCTGTACCAGCTGCGAGATTCTCGCCATAGGGGCCTTTAGTGTGCTGGAACACGCAGCCCGAGACGTGGTTTGCAGCATAGCTGGCTAGAGTGTCATTCCATAACAGAGGAGAAGCATTATGCTGTTTGCGGAACATGTTGACAGAAATGAGCACTGCGTCTGCGAGGGCGTTGTTTGAAGTGTGTGAGTCCAAGGGGTTGAGAGAACCATGAACAATTGCTGGCGGCTGGGCTGCAGCTTGGATGGTAGGTGCCGCCGGGGCGTTGACGTATGTCATGGTTTTGACGGTGACATATTCTGTTATGATGGCACCCATTCCGAGGGAAGCGAAGGGTAGAAGAAGGTAAAAAGATTGCGGCAACATTGTGCTGTAAAGTGTGTGAGTTGATTTTGGGCCTGTGTGCAAGTCAACAATAGTAACAGTGGATAAAATGAGTGTAAATGTTGGTCAGAGTTAGTTATCAGCGAAATCGGGAGGGTAATAGTAGGTAAAAGGAACGTTGGTAGAAACAGGAGTTCTGGGAGACAAAACTTGAAGAATCCTCGTCGAACGAATAAGGTATTCCTTGAGTAACACGTAATAGGGACGTGGGTCCACGTGCGTATGACTGAACAAAGAAATACAGCAAGCCACATTGTTTTATGGTAACAGTGTGACGTTTGTTGTTGGGAACCACCTCTCGCATTGATATTGTTATTGACAACCAGAAAGCGAGAGTGATATTTGAGCATGAGTGCACTTTTGACAAGCCTCTCGGTGCTAAGGGCGCAAGAAGAACGAAATGGGTGATTGAGCTAGTGGAGAAAGAAGGACAAAGGATGCGACCAAAGCAGTGGGGTCCTCAATCGGCAAGCCGAGGAAACATCGACCATCAAGCCGGCCTTAGGAGAAATTCTCGAAAACTCGTCACAAGCGACTGTCAATCCAGTTGCATGATCTGATACTCACTCTGATGCGATATGACCTACATTGATTGGGCGTCCCGGCATTGCTCAAGCGGCCCTTGTGCCCCGAATCTGGATCGTCCAGAAGGAATACACAAAGAAAGTACAAAACCATGATAGATAACATGGTCGCCTACAATATGAATTCTTTGTGAACTTTAATCGTTCATACAGCCGGGGGAAGTGTCTTTGCTCGAGAAGAGGGTGAAATCACGAAGTGCCATAACCGAGCGACATCGCTCCACTGATCATCTAGCTTCGCTGTCATGGCTACGTGTCATGCCTACGTGATAGCATGCCTCTGCGTCGCTGAAGCAAAGTGATTCAGCTTGTGCCTCTGTGTACTTCAACAAGCCGTGGAGTGAGAGATTGACGAGACATATCGATGCCGAAAGATGATCTTGGCTCCGATGTTGTGCCATGATACAATCACGAGCTGGGTCCCAATCGAACAGAAAGACAATTGCGCACGTTCGATGGCTGAAGAAGTTTGTGGAGTAATCATAAGGTACGAAGCATCGTCTTGGCATTTATCTATTGGTGTAGGACCATCACGTAACCTCGTTCATGGTCGAACAGGGAACATACATCGACGCTGATCTCATAGAATCCAACAATGTAGACGGCACATATTCCTCTTGATTGTACCCTGAGGGGTTCTATCACATGGAACACCAGGTTTCTGCTCGTGCTCCAAATTTAACTATGTTGGTCTTGTAGACTTAGCGAGCGTGAAGATCGACATGAACAAGGAAATCTACTGTACATGGGCGAATATGTACTTCATTCATAGCTCTTCCAGCATGGTGACCTAGCTGTGCTTCACGCCGTTCTTCTCGTCAAAGTCGTCGGAGTCCTTCTCGGGTATTTTAGCGTCCAGACTCATATTCCGTGGTGCTAAACTCCCTGATCTCACAGCGCCACCCTCGGAGTCGATGACGCTGTGGCCTCGATGCGCAGCTTGCACCAATTCGGGATTCTGCTCCTTAAGCAAAGCGTAGTTCTTTTCGGCCTCCCAATTCCAGATGCTGTCGGAGGCGAACACCAAATTCATTTCTTCGAGTGTGCGTTGATTCGTCTCGGGATACAATGCCCATACAATGACAACTGTCGCGGCGTTGACAGCGCCGAACACGTACAAACTCTTCTCTTGGAGTGCTGCAAACATAGTGGGCAAGAGAAGTACCTGTCCAAGCATCCGTCAACAACAGCTCAAAGATATGACAAGAAAAGCGGGTTCATTTTGACATACCGTCCAGCCGTTACCGATAGACCAACCGACAACGCCCCATGCATTGCCTCTTGCACGGACCTCTAAGGGGAAGATCTCGGCTGGGTACAGCCAGGGCACCGTGAGCCAGGTAGCGCCAAATATGGCCGTGAAGAGGAACACAAAGAATGTAGCTGCTCCCCCGACGCCTGCCTTGTGCCCCTCCGCGGCGTTTTGTGTAGCACGAGCAAGACCACCGGCACAGAACATACAGATTCCTTGGCCCACAGAGCCCCAGTAGAGTGTCCATCGGCGACCTATCCTGTCAAGGGTAAAGACGCAAAGAAGAGTCGCGAACTACAGCTGTTGATTATTCATGATCGCTTGACAATGATTCAAGCGACATACCATGTAAGTAATATCGTTCAGCCCGGAGACCCACAACCTGTCTTTGGCCGAAATACCAGCGATTGTGAAGATAGTGGGACCGTATATGGTGATACCAGCAATACCGATCCACTCTTGCAAAATCTGAAGCCACACGACGAGCTGTACACGACGACCGGTGTGAAGTTTGCCCGATCCGATACCTGTGAACATAGATAAATAGCTCTGCTGCTTCGAGGTTTTTCGCTCGAGATCGACAATGTTCCTGATATCTTGAAATTCGGCCTCTGCTCTCCCTTCGTCGGCTCCACCTTCGCCACGCAGTCGTCCAAGAATGTATCGTCCCTCCTCTTCCCGACCAACTTTGATAAGCCAACGAGGGGATTCTGGCATAATCCAAATCACAAAGAAAAGTGCGATCAGGGGAGCGATCTGGAAGGCAATGGGGAAACGCCAGATGAACGATGATTCCTTGGCTCCATAGAACGAAGTACCGCTGATTTTGAGTTAGCCAAGACGCCCTCGTCGCACAACCCACATTTTACACTCACTACTCGAGCCAGTAGGCGACCACGACACCAAAAATATTTAGCGTGAATTCAATTGACACAAATTGGCCTCGAGATGTGTGCTCGGCGGTTTCCGTTGCCCAAACGGGTGTAATTGCATTAAGTATCCCAGTGCCAATGCCGTTCAAGACACGAGCTGGAGTGAAGTGAGCTAGGACGGCAAGATAGTCGGATCCAACATACCACAGAACATCCAATTCGCATTTTGCGCGGAGCATTGCAGAGTTGCACCAACAATAGCCCAAGCAGAGGCTAGAGCGATGGTCTTGATTCGTCCGTATCTGTCTCCAAACCAGCCGCCCAGGAAGGCGCCAAAGAGAGTCCCGGGGAGATAGTAGACGGCGACCTGAGAGCACATCAGCTGCCTTCTCCGCGCGCTTTTCCATGCGTTGGAGAATGGCCTACGATTCCTCCTTGAAGCAGTGGTTTGGCGACATTCACCAATCCTTTTGACTCATCCCAATCACCGAATCCCATCGTTCGTGCGTAGTTTCGGTTGCCATTGACACCGCCCATCACACCTTGATCGTAACCAAAAAAGAAGATGGACAAGCCAGCCACGGCGTTGATAGCGATCAACAACGACCGCTTCTCATATTTCCGGGCGACGTTATAGGAGGCGACGCGGTCCATGACGGCGATCACAGGCAAGGTGTCCGACCAAAACAGAGGTCACAAACACAGAATGGCAACCTCAAGATTGAACCCCAGGATCAGATGAAGTGTTCGTAGGCTTGAAGAAAACACGTTGTTCGAAGCCCATAGGACTATGGGAGAGCATATTATTTGAGTTTGAAGAGCAAGCCGGCCTTAAGCCGGCGTTCGATAAGCTCAGAGTGTCAGTGCAAGGGTCGAGGAGGAACAAAGCGCAGCGAGTGTGATTGAAGCGGATGAGACGGGAGTCGGGTGGCTTTAGGTTGGCTTGAAGGAAGATTGATTGCGAATTGGACGCCATGGACGGGTGGTGAGAGGGAACGAACGCTGATGACGGAGATGCCCTGGGCAAGCTCAGGGCTGATGCAAGGATCTTCATGATTCCTCCTCGCGCCCGGACTGGCTTAACCGAGCTCCTCCTACGGTCATGCAAGCTGCAAGTTACAGAAGCGCTCCATACAGATAGAGCTTTATATTTTAGTCATGGAGTAGCTCTGCGAGACTGCGACGCGCCGTCCCCGGTCCCAAGTCACGTTGCATGGGACGTTAAATCATGTCTGACCTCTCTATCATAGAAGTACGTCTCGACCGTTCCGTAAGCGTGCGGCAGTCCTGGCACACACTCGACTGGCATTTCCTCTTCAATCAACGCCGGAACTCCGGCAAGCCTGGCTAATGCTGCTGCACGCCATCACAATTTCTGCGAGGCTCGATAGCCAAGGCCGGTGCAGCTCCTTTAGAGCCGGCACGCCGTAGACGTGGTTCGTCTCTATAACGATGTTATATGCGTTCCAAGCATTTTCTCAGACGCACACCCAGTGCGGCCCCGAAAGATAATGCGGTATGCAAGGTTGCAGCCATGTGCCGCTGAAAAGTACAATATATCGCAACTCGCAAAGAGTCCCGCTCTTGGGCAAGGGCTAAGATGAGGCCGGCGTGTCCGACTTGGAAAGAAGCTGCATTCAGCGTTGACGGTGTGGACGGCACCAGGCAGGCCAAGGCGAGATCCAACTTCCTTTGACTTCTAGGTGCCGTTTACTTACTTCTACATGTACTTTAGAGTACTCCTACTCCTACACTAGTGCCCCTCCCCGCTTTTTGCTCGCCCATGGAATCAATCAAGACTAGCGCATGGAAAGGATCGAGCTTCGAGCAGGCTTCCTTGCAGTTGCCAGAAGTATCACACTCCCCACTAGTTGAGCTCTTATCAGCCAACTACGCCCACTTCAAGACATCATCGCCGGGACAGGCATCTAATCTAATCCTTTTATGCACCCCTAGTGCAGCATACCACATGACGAGTCGGCACAGCGTCACTCGGTACGTTCGTCTCATCTCTGCATCGCCGAGGGAAACATGCCGATCACGAAGTGTGTGACAAGGCCAAATCACGCCACGCCGCTGATGATTGACAGCTAAGCGCAGTGTGAGTCTTGGTTCAACTTATCTCAGGCCTTCCTGAATCTGATAAGCACACCAGCAGAGACACGTCTATCAAAGAGTACATTACATGTGTACTACACCCTTCGACGTGCCTACATTGAAGGCCTGAACATAACACTGGACCGTGGGCTGCCTGATCGCTGCCACTGGCGCTCCTTAGTCTCTTACTGACCTTTTTTAAGCCGATCAAGTATTACCTATTCGTCATGGTCAGGCTAAAAACAGCTAGAGTGTCAGCGTCATGTTAGCACTGATTTTGACTGCTTTCATCATGCAGCGTAGATTCAGCATTTTCTTTGGATTCTATGATCGCGGTGGGCCGGTAGGTGGCGAGTGCGTTCGGATCCTCTACTTCACGATTTTCTGGTTCTGTTGTCAGTGCGCGACACAATTCTCGGCGCCAAACGAGACACAATCGAAGTAGCAGTCGGAGCAAAGCTACCTCAGGACTGGCTTCGAGGCTCTCTTTGGGATGCTAAATCGAAGGCTCGGTGTTCTTCAATGTTATGCCTCCCAATCAACGGCCTTCGGTGGTCGGTCAGCCTACTGCTAATTCGTCAATCCGACAATGTCGTCAACTCCATGAGTGACGAAGTGGGATGAACTGTGCACCGCATGGGCATGGCTCTGGAACTTCCACCATGCATTGCCTCGCAATTATCTTAAACTTCAATTAAGGCGTCTTTACGTGAGAAGCATGGAATTTCTGGACTCCCATGACGTTCTGATCTTCATCAACATGGCTTGACGTTGGTCGTTGGTTTTCCTACATTAGCTCGCTCGGGTCGAAGTCGCTTGTCGCTACAAATCCGGGGCGCACTTTGGCAGCCGCCACAACCGTGTCTTTGTTCGGAAGAAAGGACTGTGCTGCGTCAATACCAAATCGCCTATAAGAGTATCTGCAGATAGTGTTACGTTGCGTACATTGGCTTTGCTCAGAGCTCTAATTGTTGATTAGGTACTGTCACCGTGCTCTCCATGTAGGTTTCTCGAAGACGGAATGTCTTCGACACAAGTGGTGATTGCAACCCTGCCGAGGCAGCTCATGGCACTCCGATTCGAGCACGAAGGCTCTAGGACCTACAGAACCAAGCCCATCTATCAGTGACGCGAGTCCTATTTGTCGCTGATTCACCGACTTGGTGCGCATCGCACCAATGTCGTAAACAGGACAGTCAACCTAGCTAACTGGCGAGAACACCTCAATTGAGATGGTATCCACGCTATAGACTCGCGGCGCAAAGAATTGGACTTGGCTCATGAAGATCAACAGTAACAGCTTGTTATCCAAGGGCTGACATTGGGCTGAAGTGGGCTTTCGGAGCAAGAAAGAGCGGGGTTCCGTTCTGCCCTCACGTATCAATTCTGCTCTTGATTCATCAACAAATTATCAGTGTCCCAGGGTCGACCCCTGATATATTTCATTATTACCACTGCGTGTGGGAACAACCTCGCTTTTCACAGTCTTCCAAGTTGGCAGATTTACAACATTGCTGTCCTGCAGTATAGCTGTCCTGCAGTATTGCTGTCCTGCAGTTGCCGGGCCCTCTTACTTGATCCTTTTCTGGTGTACGACCATGTCTCTAGGTAGCCCATCCAAAATTTGCAAACAGTTTTTGGTTGATTGATTCATTGTTGCCGGCGATCTGCAGGCAATGGAAAGTGCGACAGAACGGAATTATCAACCTAACTACGCAAACAACGAATGAGCAGCTTGCGGCTCGCTCCAATATCTGGCAGTCCCCAATGCTGGGACTCAATAACGCGGCGCTGGCAGAACCGCGAAAGGCTTGATGGGGAGCTCCTGGGGAGATCTCGGAATTAGGTCTCTTGAAAGATGATGCCTAGAATCCTACAATTATTTCTTGAGCCGTCTACGAATGGCATCCATTGATGACTCGACACAAGCCATCTCCTTGCAAATCTTGCTGCCTGCAGTCTCGCACCTTTGCCAAAGGCCTTGGCATCCTTCTCGATCGTATACCTAATCTAGCAATCCTAGCGCACTCATCACTGACCATTGCAGGATCAGACGGAAGACCGGATTGCTTTCTCATTTTGTCGGGTCAGGACGGCGTTGTTGATCTCCTCAATGTCTCTATTGTAGCTCTACTACTTGTGAAAGCCAGTACCAATGTGCAAGGCTTGAATCCTAATCGTTGGTTGTTCCACATCGCAAGCCACGCTGCTTGACCGCCAAACTCCTGGATCAGGCAGCAGCTTTTCAAATAGCTCCATTGGTATATATGTCAGGCCACCAGCCCACCCTCCCCCATCCCAACCCCGACTCCGATCCCCAACCGACCATGCCACCCTCCAGCCCAATCCACATCGGCGTCTTGCTCCTCCCCCCCGTCCAACTCCTCGATGTCTCTCCCATCGACCTCTTCGGCATGCTCACCCCTTCCTACCTCGCCTCCACTCCCTTGCCCGGCCCCATTCTCGCCGGCGCAGTTCCTATCACCATAAGCTACATCGCGCCTCAGGGCGCTGGCTCTTTGGCCTCCTGCACCGCATCTGCAAACCTGCGCATTGATGCTGGTTTCGATGATGCGAGCGTCGCGCCCGGTAAACTAGAGATCTTGATGATCCCTGGGCCGGAGCCGAAGGCGGAGACGGATGAACGGGCGAAGAGGTTTATTAGGGCGCATGTGGAGGGAGGGGGAGTGACGCTCATGACGGTTTGTACGGGGTGCCTACCAGCGGCGAGGGCAGGGGTTTTCAAGGGTAAGAAGGTGACGGGGCCGAGAGGTCTCTTGGGCGGGTTGAAGAAGGAGTTTCCGGACACGGAGTGGATTGATAAACGGTGGACGAGGGACGGGCGGGTGTGGAGTAGTGGTGAGTCTGTCTCTGCTTTTCTTGACCAATCCGTAAAATGAACTATGATGAGTAATATACTGACGAATAGACTAGGTGGTATCACTAACTCTAACTTTTCACCTAACAAGGGATAGTTATTACAATGAGTGATTATTCTTAAGAGAACTTGTTTCAAGGTTTGTTCGCTTATTCTTAACACGCCTTTTTATAAGTAAATTATAATGTTCCAAAATAAAAACAAGATCCAAACGTACCATCTGCAATAGTAAACTGAGATATGAAAAAAAATCTCATATTAGCAAAGACTTTAAATTAAAAAATGAAATCTAAATCTTAGATGCTAAAGTAATAAACCTAGTGACAACGCTAACAATCTTGCGACAGTTAAAGAAGATAAAAATAATTCCTATGATCATACAGATCAACGGTCAGGACATGGTGGCCGCGTATATCCGGGAGAAATGGCCGGGCCCGACGACGGAGGCAGTACTGGCTGCGGCGGATGTAGGGGATCGAGGCGCGGAGTACAGGACGGGTCAGGCGGCGGAGAATGTTTGGTGGCTTTGGCAGATTTTTAGGGGTTGGATGATTGGCTCGAGGAAGTGAGCGGCCTTTGACATTGAACTTGTGACACGAGGAATAGGAACCTCCAGCGCTTGTAAGAACTCCGGAAGACAGGGCAAGGTATAGAGTTCTCGAGAGCGAGCCATAAACACAGAAAGGGTAGAACGGTCGAAAGCATTGCCACCGAGAGTACCTAATCTTTGATACTGAGCCTTCGACACAGACAGCGGGTTTTATCTTGAGAATGCTGGTCAAGCTGCTTTTCTTTCTTCCTCGAATCTTTACAATGGCTTTTTCGCTCTGAGTGAATGCTCTTCAAGGAGCTACGACCAATCGTACAAGACAATTACACTTGTATCTATTAACAGGGCCCAAGCCGGGCTGATACCGCTGGACTGGTCAAAGCGGGAGCATTCGAGCATTGACGAGTGTACACCGCTCTGCATACTGGCCCTATGCAAAGCATACCAATATTACCGCATGCCTGGTTATGTGTGTTCTGCAAAGCCTGATTCGCAGATTCGGAGCATCATCATGTGATGGAGAGGTTAGGCCGCTCGTTTAGTGCACCGTACTCGGGATGTCAGAAGAGGTGCCAAAGTAGAGTAGGGACACGCCTTATTGTATTTGGAAACCAGCATTGAAACAAATCCACTTTCATGCCTCGAGTTCCCCCTCCTCACTAACGTCGTCCAACTTTGGGGAGACGAGGCCCCTGGTTTCCCGTCTATCGATGCCGTTCGTACCGTTGCTGTGATCCATTGCACCATTCGTCTTCTGTTTTTTGTTGGCAGCGCCGTTACTCTTATGGTGATCTGCCACATCGCCGTTGACCGCCGCTATAACATTATCATCCTCTCTGTCTCTTTTCGTTGCATCTGCTCCAATTACATCGGGTTCAGACAATGGCGCTGGAGAGTTAAGTGGTTCTGGCTGTCCACCAAGACGGACTCCTGGAGCTCGGGTCCTGTCTGAATCTTCGTCTCCGTGCTCTGTTGTGCGCTCATAGACGATCGACGACCTCCGCCCTCGCGACGCTTGCATCGGTTCGTACACCTCCGCTAAAATGTTACATGCCCGTCTCATACTCCCCAAGTCTACACCTGCCACCTCCCACCAGGGGCGTCCATACTCGTCATCAGGGAGCGTGACGTTGCAATGCTTCGCCGCCGCATACAATGCGCTTGCTGCGATCGTTTGGCTTGAGAATTGCAGACAAAGTATGGTAAGACAACTATCGTTGACAAATGCCCATGCTGCGTTCCTCAATGGCTTGTTGTTCTCTTGCCCAAATAGTAGTAGGAGCTCGAAAAGAGGTCTGTATGGTGGTTCAAGACTCAGATCAAAGCAGATAGCCTCCAACAGAAGGTCCTCGTTGTGTAGAATGTTGTCTCTCCATTTCCAGTACTCCCGATCTTGCTCATCGACAATTTTGTTAGGGTCCTTTTGTGCTACCCTGACGCAGGCCATGATCAATTCCTTCATCTTCCGACAATTCTCCTCGACTTTGGTTGCCAGAAACAAACATGTCGCTGCTATAGGGTAAAAGTGTAGACCTTTATGGCCCGGTCCATCTTCCATCGAATTTCGCATGTAGAACCGGTGCAGGAAGACTGATGCGGTGGCAAGCGTGATCTGAGGGAGTTTGAGCATGATGCCGATTTGGAGAATGAAATTGACACCTTTGGCCCGGTTATCGCGCTCTTTCTCTGGGGTCATGCCATCGAGGATTGACGGCGTTCGTAAGAGCTCTTCGTCGCTGAAGAGCCATTGTGCTTCGGCAAGGAAGAGAACCTCTGATGGCAGGGCAGGCTTTTGCTCAGCCGAAGTAGTGGGGACCATGTTGGCAAGACGTAGAGCTTGGAGAGTAGAAGGCAGGCGGGTGTCGTGAATTCAGCGCAATTGCTTGTCGTGATGCTTAGCGCAGATCATGTACCGAGTATGTAAGGCTGCGGTATAGGTTGTTCGACGCGATCAAAGTCACAATCAGCCGAGTTGGAACGGTGATGGCAACATCGCGTTGGAGAACGACGCATGAATGGGTTCAACGAAATGTAGGGGCACTAGGGCCATCCTCTGTCATCTCAAAAGGGTTAGATGAGGGCGTCCTTGAGCGGCTATCCCCACGTGACGATGTGGCTCTACCGGATTATGACGATGACTGGAGCGTATCGCGGGGTAACTTATTTTGATGGCCCAGTTATTTGTGCATAAAGTGACCAATATCGAGGAAGGTTCTCTACTTTATCGCTCATCTAATCATAAAGTACGTCTTCCTAGTAGCCTATCGCATCCTAATCACCGCCGAGATGATGGAATATCTAAAATATAAGAATTCAAAGCAAAGCCATGGAACGCTGCAAGCAGAACCTGAGGAAGCCCGAGGTCCACTGCTCAGCGAAGAAGACGAAGCATTCTTGCAGCGCATCGCTGAAGAAGGGACGCCACCTCCGTTGCCTGAACGCAGACCACTGCTACCAGAGCGTCCTCTGGATCTACCAGTGGTCGGAGAGGTAGAGCACAACGACATGCAACTTGTGCTGGTGGAGGATCCTATAGAGATCGATGATCCGAGAGACATTCCGCTACCAACCACTCCTGATCCTCCAAGAGACGCACCTCCAGCATCCGAGGATGAGCATAGCAGTAGAGAACAAGGAAAAGACAAGGGCAAGTCCGGGAAGAAGAGGGCCAAGTGGAGTTTTCTGCGGCGCGACAGCAGAGACAGCAAGCGCAAGAGTCAGAAAGCTGCAGCAACGGATCTCATGAGTGCTGCAGAAGCCATCAAACCACCAGATACTCAACCGAATGAGGACAGCAATGTCTCCGACCAAGAAGCCAAGAAGGAGGAGGAGGAAATGACATCGCTCTTAGAGCAGCTCAATTTAGCCGCCGTTGACAATCGTGTTTTCTCCATGTCAAAGGAATCGCAAGAGCTCTTGAATAAGTGAGGCGTTCTTGCAGCCAAACTACATACCTTGATTACTGACCGCTCACCCTAGATTCAAGCTTGTTCTCAAAGACCTCGTCAACGGTGTCCCAACTGCGTACGGCGATCTCGAATCTCTTCTAACGAACTCTGAGGGCCAAATGCAACGTTCCTTCGACCATCTGCCTGGCCCCCTCCAGAAGCTTGTGAAGCAGCTGCCTTCAAAGATGACGCAATCCATAGGACCGGAAGTGCTTGCAGCAGCAGCGGAAAAGCAGGGTTTACATTCCAAATACACAGACCAGGCCGCTCACGCCGCGGAAAAGATGGGAATGAAGGTCCGTGTGCCGACTCTAAAGGATCTGGTAACCAAACCAGGCGCTGTAGCGGGAATGCTCAAGGCCATTATGAACTTCCTGAAATTGCGCTTCCCGGCTTTCTTGGGCATGAATGTCCTGTATTCACTTGCACTATTCGGTATGTCACATTCTCCTTCTAGAAGGTGGACTGTTGCACTGACAGAAATTCGCAGTCTTGCTGTTCGTATTCTGGTACTGCCACAAACGCGGTCGCGAAACTCGCCACGAGAAAGACCGTCAATCCATAGAAGCGCAGATCAAAGCCATGGACGAGCCCTCTTCTTCCGATACCCAATCCCCGACAGCAGCTGGAGACCATGAGCAGGGCGCAAGTTATGCGCCTGGCGGGTCCCTGGCCAAAGAGTTGGCAAAGGAGAAGGCCTCGCCATCCTCTTAAGAGGCGCACACCAAGCACGTACATCAGAGCGCATGAAAACTGTGCAAGGGTAAAATCGGGCGTGCCAGAAGTATGAGCATCACATCAAAAACAGCATTGGCGTTCAAAGTGAATGGGAATTGATGGGATAGACGACTGGCGGACATAACGGCGTAACAAGATGCTTTTTGTTATAGATTGTCAAGCTGAGACGAGCGCTTACCGACACCTACTAATAAAAAGAGCAGTGTCACACCATGGCCACAACCTCTGCGGCGGACGACGTGACGCTTTGTCGATGGGAAAGGCTATGCTGTTGCTGCAGGACTGATGCGTACGAGTATGCTTCCACATGACTTCGATCGAACGATAGGGCCATTGCCTTGATAACCAACAAGTATTTCATTTTGTATGAAACGCCCAGTTGCTCGTGCATCCCCTCCAAAGAGCTGTGAAGGAGCTTATTAATCGCATGTTCTTTTGGCTTCCCGACGATCCTTCGAGCCCCACCTTGATGTCATCGTAAAGTACATTGTGCCCTAAAGAGACTCTCAACTCTTCACCATCGTACCTCTTGCCCACGTCTTGTCATCAGCAATTGCAGACCTGAATTCTCTTCTACAATCAATCTTTCACACCCTGTAATCACCAAACCTCGATCAGCCAAAATGGTCAAAGCCGGTAAGTCTGCTGACATAGCACCACCCCACTTTCCGCAGCATCATTCGCTTCATCGAATTGAACGTCCGAACTCCCGCCCACACAAGGGTGCCTGAAATGATATTGAGCAGTAGACCGTGGGCAATGGAACGGCAAGCACAAGATGGTGCTGCCTTGCCCCGACATCGTGGTGTCACTCAATGCTCCTCGGCCTGCCGCTGGACCTTATGTTTCCATGACGATAGGGTCATCATTTCAGTCATTGGAATTGACGCTGATCCATCCTGTTGCAACAGTCGCAGTCCTCCGTGGCGACTCCAATGTTAGCGGTACCGTGACCCTCGAGCAGGCGTCTGAGTCGTCTCCAACCACCATAAACTACGAGATCAAAGGCAACGACCCCTCTGCTCAACGCGGTATGCACATTCATCAATTTGGTGACAATACCAACGGATGCACAAGCGCTGGTCCTCATTGTGAGTATCCCCCAAGCTTTGAAGTCTCATCATGTTTGTGATGAAAGGGTAATATTGGGAGAACAAGAAGTGTTTGAGGCAGGGAAAGAGCAGAGAGAATATAAATCAAGAGACGCTTATCCTTCGGGGGTTCCCTTTGGGATTTACTCCCTGTTAGGATGTGTTTCCAATGGGTAAGGTGGTTGCTGACTTCGACATTTTCCACCCAGTCAATCCATTCTCCAAGCAGCATGGCGCCCAATCTGACTCCGAGCGCCACGTTGGGGATCTTGGAAATTATGAGACGGACGCACAAGGTAATGCCAAAGGTTCCATTACCGACCAACACATCAAGCTGTTCGGGCAGGAGAGCGTGCTAGGGGTAAGATTGCTCCCGACAAACCCCAATCGAGTAGACCTGGAAAGTTTGCGACACGTATTAATACCTTCCACAGCGTACGCTCGTCGTTCACTCCGGCACCGATGACTTGGGCAAGGGAGGCCATGAGCAGAGTAAGCTCACCGGAAACGCTGGTGCACGACCGGCTTGCGGTGTCATCGGTATTGCTCAGTAGGCTGCGTGGGGAATGCGGATGGAGGAACAGTGATTAGGTGGCGCCTACAGTCGAGGAGACGTGTCAATAGATTCATTAAGGCCGTTGCACTGAGCTGTATGTCATCTGATTACACAAATGTACAATTCGATCCCTCGACAATGTGATGCCGTGTTGGAGCGCTCCTCCAAAGGTGATGATATCGGCCCACTGATATCGCAGGAGATCTTGTGATAAGTCTTATCTTACGGATGGCCACGGGATTACTGTTATACGTCATGGCCTGGAGGACCTTCACAGAAAAGGGGCAAACATGATCTGGCTAAGGCTGTCTCAGCTTGGCTTGGCCCTCCAAAGGGCACTTGGTATCAACCTTATTACTTGCAACCTGAACACGCAACACGCAACATCACGAACCATACGAAGTGACAGCTAAAGGTCCTCAAATCATCAAAACTTACTCAAACCTCATACATGGGTTCTCTCAAAAACTCGAAATTACTCAACCTTGCTGCGTCGCCTGTTGTTCCAAGTCTTGGCCAGATCCGGCGCATTGAGTCAACCGCATCAACGTCCGCAATCTCCATCACCGGCTCTGTTCAGTGGCTACTGGTGAATGGTCCGTCCTGAATGGGCGGACGGTAATATCTGGAGTAGAGAAGAAAACAATTCTCTCAGCCCATGGTGTTGAATGTCAGTTTGCTTCCTGTGCTCACTGGACAACATGCTAACATCTGCTTACAGAGCCAAGTTCTCAAAGATCCACGTCGCATAGTCGGTGGTACACATAGTCTGATCTGGTATAGCTCATCCGACCATCAACAACGCGACGATGTTCGCGTTCGAGCAACCTGAAGCCTCTTGGCTAGAAGCGCCTTTCAAAATACCTCAACCTACGGATATCACACTGGCTACGGCGGCGCTCGATAAAAAGAACAACGACGAGGCTACAGAGTTCGCCTACAATCTCGGAATTGCCAAGAAACGCGCGCCAGCACATTTCCCAGATGTTGCCGCAGTCCACAGCCGCGGAGAAGATGGAGATGGTGGTTTAAGCCAGAGTCGTGAGCTGACCGGGCCGGTCGAGCAAACAGTCGATGTAGGTGCTGCAGGAATTAGTACCCCGCCTGTAGATATCTCAGCGACTTCAACAACTCCAAGAGGAAGACACTCGGCCACGTTTGATCACCCCCTGAAGCCAGAGAATCTTAGTGGGAGAGCTACAAGAAAGAAGAAACGAGCACACAAGCACGGAGCCCTTGCGGCTCCGAATGCTGCGCGCGCACTTACTCCAGCCACCTCGTGCGACGAAGATTCCGACTTTTCCAGCGGCGAGATTTTCAGGAAGCGAGATTTGAGTTCTACTAGAAGCTTGAGCATCAGCAATAGCCCAGGTCTTCGTGCATCGTCGCCCGGTGGGGGACTTAGCGCATTGACTCGACAACTCGAGGCGCTCAACACCGAGACAGGGACATCAAAGCCTTCGTTGCTCAGATTTAGGAGCAAGCTTGGTACTGAAACACCTAGTAGTGCAAGCGTCACATCCGATGGTCGGAGCGACGAAGATTCAACGAACAATACGAGTTACGAGGTTCCACTCGAGCATGATTTCGTCAGTCCCGATGCGCCTCAAGACGACGGAGATGGGCTCGGCCAGGGGTCAATCCTCGACAACATATTCAAGAAGATGACTGCAACCGATTTCGAGCCATTGCGGTGCCTCGGCAAAGGAAGCTACGGTACTGTGATCTTGGTGAAGCACGGGGCGACGGGTCGTCTGTATGCGCAAAAGCAATTCAAAAAGGCTTCATTGACGGTACGCAAGCAGCTCGTGGAGCAGACCAAGACGGAGCGCGCTATCTTGGAGAGTATCAATCGGCATCCCTTCGTAGTCAAGCTCTACTACGCCTTCCAAGACCATGAAAAGCTCTACTTGATTCTCGAATACGCTCAAGGCGGAGAACTCTTCACCCGCATGCTCACCGAGCGTATGTTTTCCGAGGAGACTGCCAGCTTCTATATGGCGGAGATGGTCCTCGCTCTTGAACATCTTCACCACACAGTCGGTGTGGTCTACCGCGATCTCAAGCCCGAGAATTGCCTCCTTGACACGGAAGGCCATCTCCTCCTAACGGATTTTGGGTTAAGCAAAGTTGCCGTCGATGGCGACTACCGCTGCAACTCCATGACCGGCACGGTCGAGTACATGGCGCCGGAAGTGATCATGCAGAAACACTACGGCACGGCTGTGGACTGGTGGTCTCTGGGCATTTTGGGCTTCGATCTTCTTACCGGCTCCTCACCCTTTCACGCCAACAATGAGACGAAGATCAAGGAGAAAATCCTTAAAGCGAAGCTAATCCTGCCTTACTTCCTCAGTGCCGACGCTAAAGACCTCCTTACGCGTTTCCTGCGTAAAGAGCCTAAGAAGCGCCTTGGTTTTTGCATGCCGCGCGACCTGCAACTTATCAAATCGCACCGCTTCTTCCGTAAGATTGATTGGAAGAAATTGGAAAGGAGGGAGCTGGAGCCACCGATCAAGCCGTTGATTACAGACCCTGAGCTGGCGGAGAACTTTTCAGCGGATTTCACGGATTTGGCGCTTAGTCCTAGGTGTGATCGGAAGGGCAGCATATGGGACGAGGGTGGAGAGGGTGGAGAGGGGAACCCGTTTGGAGGATTCAGTTTTGTGGCTTCCAGCAGTGTTTTGGAAAGTGGACATGGTTTTTTTTGAAGGTTCTTAAAAAAAAGCACATACTGGTGACATACAAATCCTTGGTGATGGCCTTGGAGGTTAGCTGAATATATGACATTATGCTTTCTGGCCTGTGCAATCTATCTGCTATCCACTGTGCTTTCCCAAGACTTGGCAGGAGAGACGGGCCATCTTAGAGGCTGACATGGCTTGAAGGCATTGAGATACTGGAAGAACTGAGAACTTAGAGATAGAGTGTACTCCGTAGTCCGTACTGCATCACAATTTCGGTGCATGTGAGCCAGACTTAGCCAAGGAAGCATTTGGCGGTTGCAAAATGCTTTGGATACCCGTCCCGCTTTTACCAAAAAAACTCCACCCCATATGGCTTGCGACGACTTTTGAAAACCTCTAATTTCTATTTTTTGTGTAGTGCATTGTTGTGAAATTGTGTATTGAAATCTTTTTAATGTTCAAGTTGCTAAACTTACTAGTATCGTGATAAAGATATTGAGATTTGAAATTTGTTGCTCAATATAATTTCAAGCGACTAAAAATATAAATTATTCGATTGTCTTGTAATTACGCACAATCTTGCTAAAGAAATACAAATCTGATAGTATTCGAGTCGCAAAAACAAGTACTACAAAAACTATTTCAAAAATCTTTGACAAAGCAAAATCGATTTTTCGATTTTGCTACATGAAATGCAGGGCACAAGCTGGGCCGAGCCGCCGTGTTCCGCCAGATCCAGATCTTACACCTCGGCCCAAGGAAACGATGGAGCGTGCAGCAAGCGTCATCGTTCTTCAGATCCAGTCGAGCCAGGCTTCTTTTTTCAATTGTCTTCTTATCTCTATCCCCCTTCACAATTGATATCGATGTACATACCTATATTTCGGGCGCAATCATTATGGATGATATATCCCCGCTGACCGCTCTTCGTCTCTTCGTTCCCAAAGTGCCGTCCGTCCTCAAATCCGCCCTCTATCATCAATTCTGGCTTTCTCCTACTTCCACAAAATGGGATCTACGCACCGAGCTCACCATCCACATCGTGCGCTCTTTCATGAGTGGCAAGCCGACTCCGATATCCAAGCAGCAACGTCTCTTCAAAGACCCAGGTATCAAAGGCGCAGTCTGGATATCGAAAGTCACGCTTCCGCCACCCCCAGAACCTCTACTCGACCTTCTCGCCACCGCTATCAATTCTTCGAAAACAGCGTCGGAAGAATATGATGTACCAAGACCAGTACCAGTCGAAGCTGAATGGACAGGTCACCGCGCCAATGCACGCTCCGACCAACCTCGTCCGGACCTGTCAGAAGCTCAGCATTACCAGAAGCTTATGTCGGAGGTAACGTCAGACCTGACAGTCCTATACTTTCACGGCGGAGCATACTACCTCGGCGATCCATCCTCGCACCGCGGGTACCTTTCACGACTTGCCCGCATGACTGGCGGCCAATGTCTCTCTGTGCGCTACCGCTTGGCCCCTCAACACCCCTTCCCTGCTGCGCTTTTCGACGCCTTGACCGCATACCTTTCTCTCCTGTATCCACCACCCGATTCGCTACATGCACCAATTCCCGCGTCGAAAGTCGTACTCGCAGGCGACTCCGCAGGCGGAGGTCTATGTTTTGCCCTCCTCCAGCTCCTCCTCCAAATCAACCGGGCGGCGCCCACATCCCCATCCCTACGCTTCCACAACATCGACGTCACCCTCCCGCTGCCCCTTCCCGCCGGCCTGGCCGTCATCTCCCCATGGATAGACGTTACGCAAAGTCTCCCGTCAATTCTAAACAATGCACAGTACGACTACCTCCCTCCACCTCTCTCCTCCAGCGCCAGAGCCCGCTTCCCAGCCGATGACGTCTGGCCCACGAAGCCGCCACGAGGAGACCTATACTGTGACACGAGCATACTCTGCCACCCTCTCGTTTCACCCGTCGCAGCGAAGGACTGGGACGGCGCTTGCCCGGTATGGATCGGTGTCGGTGAAGAGATGCTGGTGGATGAAAGCAAGGTTGTGGCTGCGACGATGGCGAAGCAGGGAGTGCCGGTTCAATGGGATATGTGGGAGGCGATGCCGCATTGCTTTGCGTTGATGCTGGATAGAGTCGGTGTGTCGGCTGCCAATAAATGCTTTGAGCAGTGGGCAGGATTCTGTGTGCGGGCCGTTGCAGATGGAGAGGAAGTGGTGACGAGGGGGACATGGTATGAAGCCAAGACGAATAAGAAGATTGAGATGAGGGTCGAAGATCTGGCGCCGCTGAGAGATGACGAGGTCGAGGAGAAGATGAGAGCGGCGAAGGAGGCAAGGATGACAGGCCTGGAGGGAGAAGCCAAGATGATGCCCAGGCTGTAATTGGTTTCCGGCGATCCCGTTTTTACCATTCCCACGTCGATTGTCGCCATGCTCAACCACTTGTTTCCAGAATGTTCAGCGGCCCCGTCCTGTAGGTCGCAGACGGCAGGGCCAGGTGCTCCGGACGGAATGGCACTGGTTTGAGGAAGTCATGAGAAAAAGAGGCACCACGAGCAGGCGGTAAAGCGCTTTGCACAAACATCATCGGGGCGGTTACTTTGAGTTTGGAGAGTATATGAACCGCTCGAAGATCTGGAGAAATAGAGTTATCTGCATTAGAACATTAGGGAGATTGCTCTGGGCTCAAAGAGCGTATGGGCATCTATGAATAATTATGATAGGGCATTTTCATGAAGGCGATTTGCATAGTTAGTTTGGGTTCGGAAAGCATGGGCGGTTTTCATCGCAGAAAGTGGCATTTAGCGTTGACGGCATAGCACATAATGTACTATCAAGTATGATAGTATGTAACCGTATTAGGACCTACTATTGAATGAATAGGCTTCCCAATACCCTACTTTATTCCAAAACAAAGTATCATCATATATTTGCGATTGCAAGGGAAGACTAACGCCCGACGGCGTACATCTGCTTTCGCATTATGTAGATCTAGGACCGTGTACTATCCACCCGAAGACGTTATAGCGGACCGCGCACTGTGCCTTGTTGAAGGGAACTGCGCTTGAAGATTTCAGGCGACGATGCCTGCTGCTGAACCTCGTGCTGTCCGTTTGTAGGACTTGGTTCTTCACCCTTCGCCTCAGCATCGACATTCCAATCCTTCTCACCACCCGCATCCACAGCCCCCACCCCTTCTTTCGCCATCTCCAGCCCTCTCCCCTTTTCCTCATCATCCCCCGCCCTGGTCCCCGACCCAGCAGTCGGGCCCGCCGCCCCTGGCCCTTTCTCCTCATCATCCCCTGTCCTCGTCCCCTGACCACCAGTCACGGCCGCCGCCCCTGGCCCAGCCAAATCCCTCCTCCTCAGGCCCCACCCGCCTCTCCACCCCACCCACCCTTTCTCCCACGGCCCCCTCGCAAAACAAAACACCAGAGCCGCCCCCACAAACCCCACGCTCGCACTCCCACTCCTCACCCACCCCCCGTGTGCATACAGCGCATTCCCCGCCGCCGTCCCGACCAGCTGTCCCACGAACACGCTGACCATATACGCCGTGTTGACCCTATTGCGCGCTTTCGGCGCTATGGTATATATAGCAGAGCGATTCGCGATCTGGCTGGTCTGCAGCCCGATATCGAGCATGAACGCCTGAACCACGGGGCCAGCAACCGTGTGCGGGACGGTGTATGTGCCGATAACGATGCCCGTGAGGCAGAAGAGCTCGCCGACGATGACGCTAAAGAGGGGCACGAATTTATCGATCACGAAGCGGGAAAAGGGCGGGCCGAAGGACATGCCGAGGATGCCGATAAGGGCGAAGAGGCCGATGATGAGGTTGGAGTATGAGTAGGGCGGGGAGGAGAGGAGGAACGTGAGCGTGGTCCAGTAGGAGGTGAAGGTCATGGAGGTGAGGCAACCGACGAGGCAGGCTTGGACGAGGGTGGGTTCGTGGACGAGGAGGGTGAGGATGGAGAAGAGGATGCGGTGGTAGGGGATCCCGGAGGGGTTGGTCGAGGGGTAGTCTGGCATGAAGAGGTAGAGGAGGAGAAAGATCTGTGGGGGAGGTTTGGTATTAGTGGTTCGGATTGGGGGAAAGGGCGGAGGGGGAAAGAGGTTGGTTTGATGGCGGCCTTACAAAGTATTGGAGGCCGCACGATAGCCAGTAGATGTTGCGCCAGGTCGTGTAGTATGTCACTACTCCAGAAAGCACACGTGCGATCAGGATGCCCAGAATGAGACCAGAGACTACGATTGACAGGGCAGTCGCACGGCGGTGAGGTGGCGCCAGGTCGCCGACTAATGGGAGCACTGAATGCAATGTATCGTCAGCCTGTGGGAGATGCAAGTTGGCGTCCTCATGCACACTGTGATGTTAGAAGAGGGGCTGGGAAACCTTACTCAGCTGTGGCGTGACGGTCGTGAGAGATGTTATGAAGGTCAAGAAACAAAATACAGGAAAGGAGTTGGTGATGCAGAGACCGATCCTGCGAAGACTTCAGTCGAGACTCCCTTCGAAGCGAGACATTGGCAGGTCCGACTCACCATGCTGTGGCCGTGAAGAGCACCAGAATTAAGACAAAGTCTCTCCTCTTAAAGATATCCCCGAGGGGACATACTAAAGAGATGAGTACTCAGCATGAATCTTCCTTGATATATTACCCGAGTCGTGGAACGACTTCAAGGGCGGATAACTTCCATCGACCGGCGTCAAGGCTACAATGTTGCCGTTGAGAGGAAGCAGAATGGAGATCAGAAAGAGCACCCACGGAATAAGAGACCCCCAGCATACCCGGCTTGTGCAAGAGTAGGTATTAGGCTGGCTCGCTGATCCGTTACACTGAAGTCTCGCGCAAGGATGTTCAATATGGGATGGTTGTAATAAAGATTTGCGACTGTATTGCAACTCAGCCTCTTCGTTTTCCCCAAAGCGCTGTTATGCCTGTACCGGTAAAGGTCGCAGCAAAGCTGAACAGGAGATTAAGAGGTAAAGAAAATCTGGGAGGCTTGGCGGGGTCATATCGACATCTCTTTGGGGTATAGGTCACGACGGAAAGGAGCTTGCGCCATTTGGACGTCGCTGGTGAGGATTTGGAAGAAGCATTAGAAGAAGCGGATGGAGAGGTCAAGGTCGGGACTGCCGTGGTCTGTGGAGAAGCCAAAGCGTTGAACGAGGCAGCTTTCTCGGCTGTAGTCATAACAAGCAGAATATATCCGCAGAAACAGTCTGCATGAACAAATGGCAATGTGGTCATACAATCATGATGTAGAGGTGGACGTTGAAAAATCGAAGTAGTAGATGACGGTAGATCGGCATTTCATTGATGTGCTAGCCGGCTCCTTCCGAAATCGTTGCCGAGCCATGCAGGAGTGGGATTGTCGTGAATGGTTCATGGACTTGGAGCTGTCTTGAAGTAAGAACAAGAGCACTTTCGACACTGCAGAGGATGGAAAGTAGAACGAAGAAGAAAATTCTTCTCAACTCTTGAGATAACTCGACAGCGAAGTAAGAGTTTATGTAGTATATGGATGAGCTGGTTATATCACACGTTAGTTCTATTTCCTATACCATTTGACATTCGTCAAGTCATAATGTCGTAGCTCATGTATATCATTGCTACCCTTTCCGGGCTGGAGGTCGAGCCAGATCATCGATGGCGTCCATGAATCTGGCGGCGTCTGGTACACCATCAGTCGAACGCGACAATCACAAAGGTGGGAAGCCTGACAGTCCGAACTTTTGAATCTCAGCTCATGCTCGCCTCCTGGGCCAAGCTGTGGGCTGTACTCGTTGGTGAAGATGAAACGTTGCAGATCTAGCAAATATACAGTCTTTGCGCTGCCCCTAGACCGCCGCATCCAGCTAGGAGACGTTATGTGATGAGTGATGAATGCCGTCCATACGGGTGTCCTGACCTTGTCAGTCGACGGTGCTTGCGTCAAAGCAAGCTTTACCTTACTTTTTGAGCTCTCCACCCCGTACTGAGGCTTGCAGACGAACAACGCCGGTTTCTTTGTCCTTGAACAGCCTGAGAACATGCTCATATTGATCATCGAGTATCAGTCTGGTAGGCATCAGTGAGCACAAATCAAGCAGGGATGATGCAACTACTCGCGAAAATGCTCCTTTTCTCCATGGATTACGTCGTCAACAGTCCCACCGGTTTTGTTCGCCGAATCTTCGGCTTTTAGTGCGAGTATCGTGCAATAGAGAAGTACCAGTCCTGGTGCGGGATTAACCTGTAGCCCTCACACAAGATCGTCTCAGGATTCCTAACGTTCGTAGCTTGAGAATCTCAGGTTCGCCCATAATTCAGCCGAATGTCCCGAGCGATCTGTGCGACAGAGTTGCAAGCAGGAGGCATTCCTCTGCACTCGCAGCGAAGTCAAGGGAAGGCAACTCTGCTTGCGAAACTGGTTGGGACAAATGATCCGACAATGAATCCGTGCTCGCTGGTCTGAAGGGCGGAGGTAAACTCTAACGAGCAGTTCTCCGGTTTCGAAGGGTCTGACGAGTCAGCTCCACAGTACAAGCGCGGCACATATAAGCTACTCACAGCTCCATGAGCCTCTCATAGTCTTCAGAAAGCTGGGCGCTAGCATTTGGCATGTTTTCACCAAAGCACGCAGACCTGGAAGGGGATCAGGGTCGTCCCGTATGCGGAGGAATTGAGACGAACACTTGGCCATCCTTGTTAAAAGGCGTTGAAGGTCTACTCTGTTCATACATCCTTTGAACCCAGTGCAAATTGGCAAAGCTCATTCGTGAGGACTGGGTGGTCGAGGAAGTATTCGTGGTAATTGGGGAAAGTGGCACTTCAGGTGCTGGGGGAGACCAAGAGAAGCCTTGTCCTTGATCAAAACCGGGGGATAGTGGTGATATTGGTCCTGGTCTGCGAGCCCAATCACGGTCATCAAGTGGTGAAGGAGGTGATGGAGCATGGGGACCAATTGGCCTTCTTCTTTCGAAGGATCTCTTCTGTCTATTGGCGCCTGCAATGAATTTGATTAGTACTCAAATGCCGAAAGCGCTTCCATGGCAGTCGAGGCTTCCCTATCTGGTCTGGACTACCCAACGAAAGATTATTCAGGTCCTTAGCAAGCCGGTCATCTTGTATGGCAAAAAGACTCTCGATACGGTGTTGTAGTTCATCGTATTCGTCATCATCAGGACGTTCCCTACAACGACGTCAACAGTCTGTGCTGTGCCGATTATATGTCTAGAATCGTAGCAAACCCTTCTACAACACAGACAAGCACTAGTAGAAACCTGCGGTAGAATTCAAGTCGACGGCACAGCGAGTTGCCGCTCTCTTCCATAAAATGCGCTGTTATTTCTTGCCATACCGATCGGTACGCTGCGCTTTGGGAGATATAGTCGGCTCTTCCCAGATCTCCAAACAATCGTTTGACATCATGGAATGTATATTCAAGGCTTTGTAGCGTGATGGTGAGATCTTCAGAAATCTCGTGATATCCGCTGTTGTACCGTGAGTCTCCAATGGCAGTGCTCAATTCTCGTAGCGCCGAGCTGATAGCAAAACATTCGGAGATGAGCGCAGTGATCTCGGTCGAATATTTTGGTACTGGGCCCAAGAACTTATTGAGGCCAGCAGCGATATCTTGCGCCGCTTCGGCCCTCGCCACGAGACCATTCATCGGCGCTCAAGGCCTGGGCGATTTCTGAACAAACAGAGAGAGATGCGATACAGGGAAAACCTCGACATGACCTTGATTCATAAAGGTGAATCGAAATCTCATCTGGCATCACGCGTGCAATTTCGGAGTTGCAGTGCGGCTCTTGCCTTACGATGCAAGATTGACGTGTTCGCGCTTCTCAACTAAGCCGGTCGCTCATTGGAGATCCGGAATCGGTCGTTTTGACCTCCTTCGAATCATCACTCGACGTTTTGAAAATCGACCGTCTGGCACGCTTACGCAGTCGCGCTCGTGCGTCGGACCGCAGAGCAGACCAGTAAGGCATAATTGATCTCGCTTGGTGGAGGCACGCCTTTCTGCATCAAACCCTTCCATGACCGTGTTCGCGGATGGTAAAAACAACTAGCGTACTCCACACATCGATTAGGGCAGAGGAACTTAGGCATGGTGCTGTAGGCAGTATGTGGAAAGCTCTGGTTGGTCTTTGAAGGCCCAGCAGAGTGGCGTATGTAAAGTAAAATCGGAGCCATTGGTTGAACGCATTACGATCATGTACGTAGTAAAGTACCTAAGGGTAAAGTAATGCGCGTGCTGCGTGATTGGACGGCGCTAAGAGCCCTGCCAGGCAAAGACGAAATACCCACCGAGCCTAGGAACCACGTCGCATGTAGGCCATACTTTATACTTGTCTGTTCACCCTCCGCACCCAACTGCCCACGGCACATGATCCTACCTTACACTTCTAACAGCAAACACGTTCCCTTTCGCCCTACATCTGGCACTGTGAGTCCAAGGATTCGCGTCATAAGATCCGCGCCCCTCCTCCTCCTACCTACCCTCTGAGGCGGTTATCAGCATGCTTTCAAGCTTTGGCAGCCCGCGACAAGCCCTCACCCAGGTCCTCAACTTCGCCCTGGTTCTCTCCACAGCTTTCATGCTGTGGAAGGGGCTTTCGGTTGCCACAGACTCACCATCGCCCATCGTCGTTGTTCTTTCAGGGAGCATGGAGCCGGCCTTTCAGCGAGGAGATTTACTGTTTCTATGGAATCGAGGCATGGACACACAGATTGGTGAAATTGTTGTCTACAACGTTAAAGGCAAGGACATTCCGATCGTCCACCGTGTCGTGCGGAGGTATGGAGGAGGGTAAGTTATCGGCTCGCGCTTGCCGTTTACCGACGACGTGACTTCCCAGTAAGCTAATCTTATCGTACAGCAACAAGCCATTGAAGCTTCTGACCAAGGGGGACAACAATCTGGCGGACGACACAGAGCTCTACGCAAAGGGCCAAGCATATTTGGACCGTTCAACCGATATCATCGGCAGTGTGGTGGGCTATGTGCCTTTTGTGGGCTATGTTACAATAATGCTGTCAGAGCATCCTTGGTTGAAAACAGCTCTGCTGGGCCTGATGGGAGTCATGGTGGTGTTGCAGAGAGAATAAACAACCATTGGGACCGTTAACCCACCACTAGACCTCGTGACATGGTCAGGAAATGTGTCAGTCAAGACAGTCATGATACGACCTTTGTGAAGTCTTTTCTATGAGACTCAAGGCTCATGCTGGAACAGAAGCGACACACACTTCTGGCCTCAACAGCACGCTTCATGTGCTGCGACTTGGGGCTGCATCCCCAGGTACGAGTGTTGCGAAGACGAACGCATGCGCCTCAAACAGCTCATGATGGTAAGAAGGGTCGCTGAAGGAGGTTGGCAATCGATATATTGCGCTGTCCGTTCCTATTTTCCGAGTCTCTTGAGCGACCAAAGTGACCAATATGTGAATGAAGCGGCTTCATTCAGGTTTTACTCGGATAGCTCTAAACGATCTCTGGCAGCACTCTAAAGCCAGTCATTGAAGCAGTATTAATGGATCTCCAAACTTGGTGTATGTGAGCACCACAAGAATGATGCCGTGACGTTGATCCGCGGCCGGGACTAGCCGGTGCCTGACTCAGTCACCGCAATTGAATTGCACCGCACTCTCTGACACAACTCCTGTTGACGATGAACGGAACCTGGCTCTTACGCCTATATAACCTACTGGAAGTCCCCAAGCTAAATTCCATGCTTCCCCCGCCCACCTAACATTCATCTACCAAAGAACCACCAAAGCTCCTATAACCGAACATTAAGCAAAATCGCATCAACTATCAAAACTCGTTTTCGAAGCTCCTGAGGACTACTTTATACCATGGCTGCCCAGAAACGTCTCTCGAGGGTAAGGCCTAGTTGAAGTCCTCTAATGCGTATTGTCCACTCACTCCTTCCCAGGAACTCGCCGACATTAAGCAGAATCCTATGGACGGCATGAACGTTTCGCTTGTCAACGATTCCGACATGCTCAAGTGGCGCGTTCTGATCAATGGACCTGCCAAAACACCCTACGAAGTACGTCCTTCTAATACCATACTTTCCCTTACCGTTCAGCTTCCTCGTGCCCTGTTTGCGTAGTTTTGCGCGCTGACCTTCAGTTGAACAGGGTGGCTTGTTCCAGCTCATCATCTCCATGCCCAACGACTATCCCTTCAAACCCCCTGTACTCAACTTCGACACTAAGATATACCACCCAAACGTTTCCAACGATGGGACAGGCGCCATGTGCTTGGGTCTGCTGCGTTCTGACCAGTGGAAACCTAACTCGAAGATCAACACCGTGCTGCTCTTTGTACGCCAGCTACTGCAAGAGCCCCAGCCCGATGATGCGGTGGAGCAGAACATAGCCGCAGAGTTCAAGAACGACAAGAGCGCGTTCGAGAAGAACGCGAAGGACTGGACCAAGAAGCATGCGAAGAAGTAAGGCGGAGGCTACATGGGAGGCCTAATTGATCTCTACATGCTGGCTTGATTTATCTGATGAATCATGATTGATGCGTGCATGGCGTGCGTAAGCGTGGTTCGAGGAGAGCATGGATCGATGGTCTTTACATGCTTGATAGAACACAATTACATGGATCAAAGTCATGTTCTCAGACTTCCAATAGCCTCCTTTTTGAATGAATTGACTTGCAGCCTCGACGAAGGCGATGTTGCCATTCCAGTATTATTCGATGGATTTCAGATGGTCTTAGATCTCCTCCAGATCATGTTATACTCTTTCAGAGGGTGTTCTGACTTTGTGATCACTAAAGTACACGTTGTGTGCGTAATGACATTCCACCATGGAGTGGACCCTTTCCGGTGCCACCACCGCACACTCTCTCTGTATGCCTTGACAATTCTCGTAGATTTCTTTGCAATACCCGTCTCTAAAATACCTCGAAAATATTTTCTTGGGGGGAGGTTGTATGGCGGAAACAAGCGCGACCCTGAAGCCTTCGATTGTTGGTACCGACCAACGAAATCGAATTCTAATTGTACGAAAGTAGCCAGCGGTTAGATAGCACGCTTGACGCGGCCTAACCGTTCAATTATCGTGATGAACCATGTGCAAACGCCAGGGGGTTCGAAAATTATATGTAGAGAGTCGAGTATGATTGGCTCAGGGGTGCCTTGGTGATTATGGTAGGAGGCATATCCCCACATGCGATGGCTCAGCCGCACGCAGCTGTAGGATGTGCGGCGTCTTCCGTGGTGATCTGTCTCATCCTTACCTAAATTTGAAATTTCTTCTCCTTCGCCTTCTGTGCTTGCTGTCGCTCGTTTTGACGGATGTTCGCTTCCTTCCTTTCTTTCCCGATGCGATGATCCTATTGAGGTAGCTGGACGCTTTTAGGTCCAATGGCGACGCCCATAAGCGTCCCAGCAAGCCAGTCATGGTACACCTTCAGCCTTGCACGTATACAACATGTTCACACACGATTGTGGCTTACACCTCTTAGGGACGGCAACGATGGGCCGTGGTCCTCCTTCGTCATCCGAGTCGGCAATCCACCCCAAGTAGTGTCAGTCCTTGCCTCGACGGCAGTACCGGAGACATGGGTCATCGATAAACAAGGCTGCACGTCTCAAGATCCTTCCAATTGTGCGGCCTCTCGAGGACACACATTCAACCCGAACACCACAACTACTTGGAAAGATCAGGGTCTATACGGACTTGGCGCAGAGACGAATTTGCCGTATACCTCGAACTTTGACGACGGAGACTACGGTTTCGATACCCTTGGTCTAGGATATTCAGGATCCGGCGGTCCTACCTTGGATCACCAAGTTGTGGCAACAGTAGCCACAAAGGATTTCTACCTGGGTAACCTGGGACTGACCCCTCGGCCTGTTAATTTTTCAAGTTTCGATAACCCGTCGCCGAGCTTTCTCACTAGCCTTCGAAATCAAAGCTTGATTCCCAGTCTCTCCTATGGCTACAATGCCGGAGCGCAATACCGTACGTGCTCGCTTTGACTTGAATTTATTTTTGGTCCACATTCATTGACACTGTACAGGCTTCAAAAAGGTGCTAGGGAGTTTAACGCTCGGTGGCTATGATTCGTCGAGGTTCGTTCCCAACAATGTTGTCTTCAACTTTGCAAGCGACATATCACGAGATATCGTCGTAGCACTGCGGTCAATTCAACTCACGGACTCGAGTACCACTAACAAGGAACTGCTACCTTCTGGCGGCATCCTAACCTTCATTGACTCAACCGTTCCTCACATTTGGCTGCCAATAAACGCCTGCAAAGCCTTCGAGGATGCGTTTGGCATTACTTACGACAACCAGACTGAATTATATCTTGTCAACGATACCCTACACGGCACTTTGATGAAGCAGAACGCAAGCCTCTCCTTTGTATTGGGCAATGACGCCCAGGGCGGAGAAACCGTCAATATCACTTTTCCCTACGCCGCTTTTGATCTCCAGGTGGAGTATCCGATAGTCAATAGAACAACACGATATTTCCCTCTTCGTCGGGCAGCAAACGATAGTCAATACACCCTTGGCAGGACTTTTTTTCAAGAGGCGTAAGCATCGGTTCTTTATGCGCCGTCTTGCAAGCTGACCGCAAATGCGCAGATTCCTAACTGTGGACTACGAGCGCACCACTTTCAAGGTCTCACAGGCCCTCTGGCAAGAAAACGCTTCCCCAAACCTCACGCCGATCCTCTCTTTGAATGCCAGTACTCCTAGGCTCTCTCCAGCAACTCCTCAACCGAACAAGCTCTCGTCAGGGGCCACGGCGGGCATAGCTGTTGGAGCTGTCGTTCTTTGCCTCTCCATCGTCGGTGCCGGCGTCTTCTTCTTCTGGAGGAAGAAGAAGAGAGGTCACCATATTCCGGAATCTGATAGCACAGATGACAAAGTGGAGATGGACGGCACATCAGCCTTGAACCCGTTGGAGCTACATAGTGACGTAAAAATACCAGGGGAACTAAATGGAGATGGGGAACCACTTTCTTCAGAAAGGAAGCTCCACGGTGCTGAAATGGAGGGAAGCCCGGCACCTAGGGATCGGGCAGAAGTCCAGGGTACACCCGGCGGCGTCGAGATGGAAGGGTCAAGAGGTGGAGCGGAGATGGAGGGCAGTTCGGTGCCAGAAATGGGTCATGGAGGACAGAGTGAGGTATTTGAATTGCCCGCAAACGAGCATCTAACTCCAGGATCGCTGGGAGAGGCGAGCCATGGGGGGCGACAGAAGATCGATTCGAATCCGAGGAGGAGTTGGCGGAGAAGCAGAGGAAATGGATCATGACCAGCGTTTCACGAAGCATTGTCGGCGCATTGGAATTTTGGATATACCACTTTGTATAGCTCGTGCGACTGTTAGCCTTGTCTAGGATGGACCATGGGTTACTCTCATGTCTTGATAACCTCGTGTCTTTAGAAGAACAGCAGAGGGAGTCCCTAGCGTCCCTCGACCCGATATACATCAGATATTTGATTTGGCTACAACAATGTCCTTTAAAGTTATGCTCGCAGAGATGAGACGCCATGCATGCGAAACTCCGCCCAATGCACCCTGGTTCGCCCACCAGACCCACCCCGTCGAGGTTGTTGGCTCTTCACTTCTCCTTCGTCCGCCACACTCCATCCACACCCTGCACCATCTCCCCCTCCTGATCCTCCCTCCCCTCCGTTGCCTTCTGCTCCCCCAGCGCTGGCCGTCCTGCATACAGCTGCCCCTTCCCTTCACCCTGCAACTCCAGACTCGTACTGATCGGCATGTTCCCTCTGAAGCGTTTGCGCATGTCGACCATTCCGCGCTTACACTGCCCGTAGCCTTGCTTGAGCTGCTGGCATTGGGTAGGGAGGGTTTCGAGGAGTGGGGGCCGGAGGCATTCGAGCGCGGTATGTCGCTCAACGAGTATGCAGTCGGAGGAGGCAAGGCACGAGGCGAGTGCGGCGCCTGATTGAGGAGGACGTTAGCGGTATGGGTCTTGTGGGGTGACGAAGGTTTTGAGAGTGGAGTTGAGGGGCGTACGAATATCTTTGCAGGAGGAGGGCATAGTGGAATTGAGAGTTCGAAGAGTTGGGCGTGACAGAGCTTCAAGATGCTAAATGCATTCTTGGACCGTATAATCAGCTTCGCGTATGAGATGACTACCTAGAGACGATCAAGCTAAGTATTTGTGCCGCAGAATCGACGACATCCTGATTTCTAGGTCCATCAAAAGGATCGATGCCGGGATGTGGATCTTCACATGCAGATCGTTTCAGTGACGGCCTTTTCATTTGCTTTCAACAATTGTTTCGTTTCTATTCTTTATTCTTGTCCCACAGAGTTTCGAGCCCTGGAGAGGGATCATTGCTTTGTCTATGATGCACTTTGCCCTACCAGATTAGCCTCTTAGCCCCACAGATGCAGCAATATGGCTCGAGTGCCGGTCATTGGCAGACTGTTTTGGTATGTGCATGCCATATTGCCCCATGCTCCCATGGGACCCTTGAAGCTGAGCATAAACTGTTGATCTGACCATCATCGCAGGCGAGAATACCTGGCACTTGTTGGATCATTGGTACTGGTCCTGCTTGAGTCCGTCATTAGGATCATTACCCTCGGGCTACCCCAGCCGGTCATTCGCTTCTGCTACAACCGATCGAAGAACGCCTTCGAATTCCTCTCCTCAAGTCAAAGAATACAGTATCATCCAAGAACACGATCCATCAGTGCGTCGATAGCCAATGCTGCCGATTTTGTTGATCTTTGCGCGTTATATGGGTATACTGCGGAGGAGCATATCGTTCAAACCGGAGATGGTTGCCTGTTGGGCTTACACCGGCTGGGTTGGAAGAAAGGTGAGGAAGCCACAAGAGTCAATGCGGGAGAGGGAAGCATCTCGAAGAAGGTGGTCTACCTTCATCATGGTTTGATGATGAACAGCGAGGTCTGGGTATGCTTGACGGAGAAAGAGAGGTGCCTGCCGTTTGTTTTAGTGGAGAAAGGATACGATGTTTGGGTACGTTGCTTCATATCAAGACATTTTGTAATTCAATCACTGAATGTCTGCAGCTGGGAAACAATCGAGGGAACAAGTACTCGAAGAAATCGACTCGCTTCTCGCCAGCCTCTAATGCTTTTTGGAACTTCTCCATGGACGACTTCGCCTTCTATGACATTCCCGATAGCATCGACTATATTCTCACGACGACTTATCAGTCGTCCTTATCCTACATCGGCTTCTCACAAGGCACAGCTCAAGCATTTGCGACGCTATCAATACACCCGATCCTGAACGACAAAGTCGACGTCTTCATCGCCCTTGCACCAGCAATGTCACCCGCTGGACTGACCAACAGCGTAGTGGATTCTCTAGTGAAAGCATCTCCGCAGGTCCTGTTCCTCGCCTTCGGGCGTAGAAGCATGCTCAGTTCGGCCACCATGTGGCAGTCAATACTGTACCCGCCAATCTTTGTTCAAGTGATCGATAGATCGCTGAAGTTTCTTTTCAATTGGTCGAGTCGGAACATCAATTCACACCAGAAGCTTGCCGCGTATCCGCACCTCTTCTCGTACACCAGCGTCAAGAGCGTGGTGCATTGGTTCCAGATAATCCGAAACAAAAGCTTCCAGATGTACGACGATGACGTCCAAGCGCCTCTGAGTATTGGCGCCAGTGACCGATACTACAAGCCTGCGAAGTTCCCAACTAGGAACATCAAAACGCCAATCCTGCTGGTGTACGGTGGCAGCGACAGCCTCGTCGACATCAAAGCCATGCTCAGAGAACTTCCAAGACATACCATTGCGAAAGAAGTGGCCCATTTCGAGCACCTGGACTTCCTTTGGGCGCAGCATGTCGAGACACTCGTCTTCCCTCACGTCTTCGCGGCACTTGAACAATACGCGGGAAGGGACCATCGTCAAAGTTTTCCACTAAATGTGCGACGAGCTGTCGCATCTGGCGCGGACTATTCGGGAGACGATCTATCCTCATCGATCACAGCGGGTGAATCTAGCGATATCCCCGACGGATCGAATGATGTAGAACCCGATAATCATCACATGCACGAAAGCCGCGAGTCAGCAAAGTACACCTCACCGCTCGCTTCCTCAATCATCAGCCAACCTATATCGCTCGATGGCCACCAAGATCCAGATACCCCTACTGTACCAAAGCGCAAGACTCTGGGCGTCAAGTATCTGGGCAGCAACGTTAGACACAAACGGAGCAACAGTCGATCCAGCAATATGAGTCTTGACAACATCAAGTCTTTTGGTGAAGGCGGTATCAGTCTTGGTGCTGCTAAAGCCACGATTGGTGGAGTCAGTCCGACGAGTAGTGTGAGCTTCGATGATACCGAGAGGAAGGGCAGAGGACCCAAGAAATGAAAGAGTGACTGCTAGCATGAGTGCGATTGATACTGCGTGCACTCTTGCAAAGAAATACGACGATGCTCGCTTGTAGGGCGGGTTCATAATCCGTCCTCAGAATGGTCTTTGAACGCATCACGAGATGCTTCTAGCCAAACGTTCCAGGGCGAGGACAAGAGTGACAACGATCGACTCGGGTTCTGCCACAGCCTTCGGCTTCTTCAACTCCAAGGACTATTGAATCCAACAAATGCGTAATCCCGGCTGCGTAGTCTGCATGAACCGGCTTCACATGCCCGACGCGGACGAATGGGAACGATGATCTCAGCGGATGCAGGTCAGAGAGTGGGAGACGAGATAGACACCGAACGAGGCAGTCTCGGTTGGGCTGATGCTGGCTGGCGTGTTTGCTAGAGTTGCAATACCGAAGTCAATAGCAGCCTATTGACGATGATGTTACATGTATGAGAAATCACGAACGTCAATGACGGGTTAACGGGCTAGTATGATCATCTTCTTCGTGGTCGTTGTAATGGAAGGTTGAGAAGACCCTGAAAATGGCCTTCGCCGTTGGCAATTTGAAACCTACTACGGTCACAAACAACGAGTCGCTGCCATTCCACTATTCAACCCCCAACTGCTAAACCTTCTCCCTCTCCCTCTCCCCAAACCCCCCTTTCTCCTCATCCGATATCTCCTGATTCACCATAGTCATCTTCTTGAACCGCTGCCTCAACGTTTCGGGGTCCGCACTGACCAAACTACTGTCCCTTCGCACCTGCATCTGCTCATACTCGATAAACACGTGCGGACGCTGGCTGCTGATGGCGTTTTCGTCACGGAAGACGAGAACGGCTTGGTTTACGTGGAAGAGGCGGTCGATGTCTTCGGGTCTGCGATCGGAGATCGCGGGGCAGCATGAGATGTATGAGAGAAAAGGGCAATGGGACGAACGGTAGACAATGGGAACGAAAGAGGCGTTAAGGACGGTCCAGACGATGTAAAACTTCCAATGGAGGGTTTGAACGTCGATGGGGGTAATCTCGACGACCATGACTGCGTTCTGGCCAGCGCAATCTCATTCGATGCTGCCATTTCTTGCTAGGCTGACCAACAATTGAAGGCCCTGTTCGGAACAATTCCCACGCGGCGCCTTGAGTCCGCAAATTCAAAGAATTGAAGTCGGTCGGATATAGCCACGGTACGCCCTGCATACCGATGCTAAAGAAATATATTATACAAGAAGAAGAACGCCACCTACCCGGAGGCCATTGCTTCGCGGGAGCGTAACCAGGCAGCTCATTAAATTTCATTAGACATCTTAAGCAGATGCTATGAGATGAGTATAGCGGTGGTAGGCCGAAAGGGTTGTTGGACGCTGCCTCACCCAAGTCAATTCTCGATCGCATGCGCTGGCAGGATGCGAATCTCAGGGGTTCGCTAAAACAAGAACCAATTGCTTTGCAGTCTGGAAAACGTTTTGATGAGATGAAGTGTACTGATCAACCAGTGACGGCCCATCGCCAAAGCGGCAAAAGGTCAAAGATCGTTGGTGATATAGTTGGAAGGCCCCCAAGGAAGCAGCAGGAAAAGTTTCTCTCGAGGGAGGAGAGGCAATGGTTCCACCGCGTGGGATAGAGTCCTCTAGGCATAATCTGAGATATCGTCCTACCAGTAGAAGATTGATCCCTATCTACACCTTCAGGTGGCTGTTGAGCACTGACCGCACTATGAGAGCGTCAGAGCCAGGGATTGAGTGAAACGAAAGTTGAGAAGCCAGCGCCTCGATACTCAAGCAAAGCACTTGGAGGCGAACAAGAGGATGCTCATATAATGATAATATACACTTAACTGCCTTCAATGAGATTAAGTGGCTTACCTGGATATCTGTACAGCCATCGCTGTGGTCAAGACAAAATTTCTGGCCACAGAGCGTGCAATACCTCACCCTGAGATTGTTGCAGGTCAGACACATCATCCGACAACCGTAACATTCGCGTTTGAGAGGGTTCTGCATTGTCGTTAGCCTCAGTCTCTGGTAAAGAGGGTTTCATGACGAAAAGAAAGATGCATTATGTAATTGTCAGCATCAACGATAATGATCGTGTAGCTTCTTATATCGCACATTTCTATATCATGCACTGGAAGGGTGCAATATCTGGGGAGCACTCGTTCGTTGGCACTCTTGAACAACATGTCGACAGAAAAAACGGGGAACCAATCTACTAGTGACGACCCATTGCTGAAGGGGCGAAAATTCATTCCATATCGCCTATTTGGATGCGATACCCATGAAGAAACCTTGAAAGGAAACGTGCTACAAGGGAACTTTGGGTCTTGCCAAATACAGAGTGCACCCACTCTTGCCGGCGCATGAAATAAGAGTTCCCACAAGACGACCCGTAACACGGTGGCTACTAGACTTACCACAATTCTATAAGGTCCCTCCATGTCGTTATCCTTCGGAACTGACTCAGGTAAAGTATAGCAGGACTCACACCACCAGGCATTGCACCCATTACAGTGCCGATCCTTAATGCATTGTGAACATCGAGCGTATAACGGTGGAGGTGCGTGCCCGTTAGTCGCAGGCATTTGAGCCGCTCGAACAGTCGATGAATGTAGCGGAGGCGGTGAGAGAAGAGGAAGATGGTCAACTGGGGATTTTCCGAAAACTGCGGGACCTTCAGGTGCAGTATGACAAGACTCACATCCTCTAAGACTGACAGTCGCAACCTGAGGGTGTGCATATCTCTCGCTCCAATTGCCCGATAAAATTGACTTGGGACATCTTCTGCAGAGCACTGCGTCAAATGAGACTATCCCAACACACTCTCGCAATAAGTATTCCCCCATGCCATCACCAAATACATCTGCGAGGACCTGACCGTTACCATCGTACCATCCATCATCACTGTGCCAGGGAGCAATGGCCGCAGATGCATGTGCTGCTTCATCGAAGCTTAGGCAACCAAATCGAGCACCTATCGTCGCAGTAATTCCGCTTCTGGACACTGACAGGATCCTGGATTTATCTCGACTGGCATCTGCGTTGAAACAGTAAAGACCTCTAAGTTTGGGAGTGCCGGGCGGCCTTGAAGGCCTTGTAATGTCCTTCAACACCCTCTGTATAGTGTCTCTCGATAGACCAGTGACATTGCGGATAGAAAGCAACTATACGTTGTATCTATCCATGCACAGGATGTCGTTAAACACGGCATCTAAAACACAGAGTCCGTCTAAGATGAGGGTGGTAACATCGTCCAGAACGAGGTACTTCTTGAGGACATCAATTATGCAGCGTAGAGGCATGGCATTGTATTGATCTAAAGTCGTCTCATTTGGTCCAGCTTGACGCCTTCTTTCGCTCAGAAGCTCGAACTCTATAGTTGACGGTTTCCCACTCTTTGTCGATAAGTTTAAGTGTCTGAAGGTGTTTGGGGTATTGTACACGAGGTATGAGAGTGTTTTCGAGGTGGCGGACAGCGACAGAAGGGATGATACAGGTAAGAGAGGGCAGATCTCAAGAAGAATGAGATGATTTGATAGAACAGCGCAGAGCAAAGGTGGAGCCTCTTCCGCTTGTGGCATAGTAGATATTAGCCTATGAGAGCTTCTCCAATACGGTTATGTAGGTATCTTAATAACGTGAACGGCCTCTTTACAAGGAAAGAGGAGAATGTTTTCCAACGAACACTCAAAAAACGATCTGGGAGCATTGTATACTCTACATTTTAAAGTACAGTTCAGGTCTTTCTGCGGGGCGGAGGCGAAGGATCACATGTCATGGCCCGCGACTGCCAAGACTACAAGGAACGCCTGCCGCCTAGCCAACCAGTTATTGATCAAAACACCATAGATGTTCCGATAGATTCATCGTCATCGAGTCAATTGCAGAGATTATTGTCTAGCAATCATGGAACCGCCGCCGAAGCCATCATCTACGTCGCTTTTCCAGGTTTACCTCCGACTCAGACCACCGCCGTCGCCTTTGGTCCAATTGACACAACAGTCTCTCTATCCTCTACTCGCGCCGCCAGAGAGGTATCTTACGGTAGAGCCTCCCAATGGAGAAAATCCAAACGCGAAGCCGACACATATTACGATACATCCCCCCAGTGAATCGAGAAAGAGAGCCGTGGAGAAATTTGCTTTTACCAAAGTTTTCGAGGAAGAAGCTGGTCAACTAGAAATTTTCAAGGAGACTGGTGTAGTGCCTTTGGTAGAGGGCGTTCTAGGCGAAGGAAGAGATGGGTTACTCGCCACCCTTGGCGTGACTGGGTCAGGGAAGGTCTGAATACAGTCGTTGATGAGCAGCCGGGAAGAGAAGAGTCTAACACAGAACAGAGTCATACCATCCTCGGCTCCAAGTCTCAGCGAGGTCTCACGCAACTGTCTCTGGATCTCCTCTATCGGTCCTTGGGAGTTCAGACACTTCATCCCGCCGACAGCTTATCCTTGGTTGCCTCGTTAAACGCTGCAGACGCCTCAGAGGCACAGATTTCGTCGGCCTCCGTCTTCCTTAACGGTGTTTATGGAGATGCAAACCAGGAGCGGAATAACTCAAGGGCCACAACCCCTATGGTGGTAGGCAGGAACTCTACTTTTTCCTCAAAAGCCCCTAAATCCACTGGACTTTATCATCAGTGGTCGATACTTGGCATAAGCTCTCCTCGAGCCACGCCTCGTTTGAGCGAGGAAGCAGCACCTAGCATTGGAGCCCAAGGATCAGCTGCTGTTGCCATGGCCCCTCCCCAAATCCCACCCATTCATACTCCCAGAACGACCAGGAACCAAGCTAAGCTGCGCTTTCATAACACTGTACAGGACTCATCGTTTGTTTCAAACGTGCCGAAGCGCCATGCTCCACAACGGCCGTCAGCTTTACCGCAGTGTCCCAATATCAGCGATATCTCAGTACCGGTAGACTCGAACACGGAATACGCAATACTCGTGTCCATGTATGAAGTCTACAACGACCGGATATTTGACCTACTTTCCCACCCCCGCAACCCCAAGGATCTTCGGCGACGGCCACTGTTATTCAAACCAACAGAAGCATCTCCGGATCGAAAAGTTGTTGCAGGTCTTGGTAAAGTTGTTTGTGGGACCTATGCGGAGGCCTTAATGGTACTCGAGACCGGCCTGCTGGAGCGAAGAGTCGCGGGCACCGGAAGCAACAGTGTCAGCTCGCGAAGCCATGGCTTTTTCTGCGTCGAGGTCAAAAAAAGACCAAAGGGGGGTATGTCTAATGCATGGAGCGGAGTGCAATTGACTATTGTGGACCTAGCTGGTATGTATCGCAGCTAGCCTTTCTTTGACCTACCTCTTCAACATATCACGTATCTCACAGATTTAGGTTCCGAGCGCGCCAGGAACGCGAAGACCGCCGGTGCCACATTGGCCGAAGCTGGAAAGATCAACGAAAGCTTGATGTACCTGGGTCAATGTCTCCAGATGCAAAGCGATTGTCACGAAGGCTCGAAAGTAGGTCTCCCTCCGTGGCTTGTACCCCAAGCTAACCATGGACGAGGCCATCGTTCCTTTCCGACAATGTAAATTGACGGAGTTGCTATTCTCTAATTCTTTTCCTTCTTCGTCCCATCATCCAACCCAAAACCACTCGCATCAGCACCGTAATGCGCAAAAGGCCATCATGATCGTAACAGCGGATCCCCTTGGGGACTTCAATGCAACATCGCAGATCCTCCGCTACTCTGCATTAGCTCGTGAGGTCACCGTCCCCCGTATACCATCCGTCACTAGCACGATACTTTCTGGCACGACTGCTGCAGCTTCAAAATCACATACAGCAAGTGGACGGACATCGCCTAGCACCGTACATGCGGATGAAGCAGCTTTGGAGGCGGCGCATTCTGAAATAGCACGGCTGAACGGGGACTTAGAGATCTTGAATGTGAGGCTGGATGAAGAGCAAGGGCGCAGGCGTGAAGCAGAAGAAGAATGGCAGAAAGCTGAAGACAGAGCAGAAGAGACCGAGGTCCAAATTAGAGAAGAGTGTTGGCAGGAGATGGAGAGGCGGACCGAAGAGGAGAGGAGACGCTGGATGAACGCTTGGGGTGAAGAGGTATGTCTGGCTTGTCCCCACCTGTAGTAACGGACGCGATAGGTGCACTAACGCTGCTATCAGGCTGATCGGAATGACGAGCATTTGGACCGCAAATTGGAAATCTTATTTCAAGGCATACAGAGTACGTTCACAACTCTTGAAGTGTCTAAACACAATAGAAACCAGGCTAAAATTACAAACAGTCCATGAGGACCCCAGGGGCCCCAGTGATCGGATATCAGAGCTCGGGAATGAGAACGATGCGCTTCGCCGGCGACTGGAGGCATTGGAGCGGGAGATGCAGTCTCGCTCACCCACAAAATCGGCAAAGAAGCCACAGTTGGATTATGGGTTTGATTTGGGGGTAGAAAACGGCGTCACTGGTACCACGCTGTACGAGAATCTGAACGGCATGAGCTTGAAGGAGAAGCGGATCATGACGCCGGGGAAGAAGATCCGGAAGCTCACAGCACGCAAGTGGGATTTGATGGACGAGAACGAGCTGGATGCCTATGAGAACTTTTGATGGGCGTCGTATTGATAAGCACGCATTGGGGTGGCCTTACTTAGCATCTAGCGAGCATCCAAGGGGAATCTTGAGTGGAAGCGTATTCCAAGCGTACTAACTGTCACCCCCTTTTGGTCATACCAAGATGGCAGCTTCAGGTCATCTGCAGCGGCCTTTTTGTTGTACATATGGCACATGATCGGGGTACACCGCAGGTCATGCCATGGCCTGATCCGGTCCTTCCCCGTTACTAAGGTATCTCACCAGAGGCAACATCGACCCTGACTCGTTGCCATGCTCTTTTAAGCATCAGGTCAGCTTCTTTCTTCTTCCAGAGCTGAACCATCTTCCTTTCTCATGTCGACCAGCCTCATAAGAACAAAAGAAGGATCCTGCCAGCGAGAGCCATGTCCACGCACTTGACTACGTTCGTTCTGTTGTGTCACTGCTTTCTCCCCAACATTCAAGCTGCCGCAGCGACGAGCCTCTCGGACTGCTTGTCAAATGCAGGAGTACCGGCGTCTTTCCCATCTTCATCGAGCTTTTCGCAGCTCTCTCAACCTTACAATCTTCGTCTTCAGTACACTCCAGCCACCATTGTGCTCCCAAAATCTCCTCAACATGTCTGTAAAGCTGTTCTATGCGCTAGGGGCTCAGGCAAGGTGCAAGCTAGGAGCGGTGGGCATTCATAGTAGGCAATCCTCAAGTCTTTCCTTCTGATCTCGGGCTCTCTGGGGCTGCAAAAAGTCGCTGGGAGCCTGGTTCTCGTCCTCTTGTTTCGGGGCTTCAAGCACTGCTGACTCCGACCCTTTTTCAGCGCCTCATTTAGCCTTGGTGGTCAGAATAGCAGCATAATTATCGATCTCGGCGCGTTCAACAGCATCTCCGTCAATGCCGCCGGAGTTGCCCAGGTTGGTGGTGGTGTCAGACTCGGCAATCTCGCACTGGCAATATACAATCAGAGCAAGCGTGCTCTGCCTCATGGCGTATGCCCCGGTGTGGGCATCGGCGGCCATGCTAGTCACGGGGGTTACTGTAAGTCATCAGCCACCGTGTTTGGCAATGGGAATGGGGTCATACAACCCCATCTCTTGTTGCACTCTGGGTTCTTCAAACACGTCGCTGGTATCCTTGAACGTTATGCCGCTTTGCTAATGGGTCATCACTGGTCGTTCAGCCAATCGCTTTCTCGTCAGAACGAAAACAGCCCCTTCTTGTTCAGCGATCCCTTGATATTAGCACCCTGCCACTGCATGGCTTACAATATCATGTATGGCTTACAATGAACTCTAGGGTATAGTAGTCGTGGGTGGGGTCTCACGTTGGATATGATCGTCGGCCTGGATGTGGTACTTGCCAATGGCAGCTTCGTCCACGCTTCTGCCGCTTCGTATCCGGACATCTACTGAGTACACAAATCCAGTCTCTTTACTAGCTCAACATTGGCTAAAAGAACACTAGGCTCTTCGCGGCGCCGCTGAAAGGTCTGTTCTTACAGTCTTTGACTGGTGGATAGATGCTAAAAAGCCCAGCATCGGAATCATCACCACGTTCTACTTCCAAACCCAGCCGGCACCGTCCTCCATTGTCAATTGGGCCTACACCATTCCAATATCAAGCCCAAATGTCGCCGCAACAGCCTTCTCCCATCTTCAAACCTTTGCTTTGAACGCCTCGGTCATTGACGGCAAGATTGGATTCGGTGTATCACCCAAACCTTCCTCGTTCTATATCAGTGGCACTTACCGCAGTGACCCGAATACCTTCAAGAGAAAGGTACCGCCTGACAACGCCAACGATGGCCCATCCTTAGCGTGTGACGCAGAAGCCATGCTGACCTATGAGCACAGATAGCGCCCGAGCTCCTCCGCGGTCTCCCAAAACCATCCTCCGAAAGCGTCCAGTCGCTCGATTGGATAGCATCGCTCACCAATCTATGGGGCGGTGATCTTGCGCAACCATTGACGGGGTACAATGCCCATGACAGCTTCTACGCTAAAAGTGTTCTTGTGCCTGAGGATAGTCCTTTGATCGTGAGTCCTCCATGCTAGGATTGCTTTTGAGGTGAGCCGTCACCCGCCTCATATATTGACTGAACCCAGATACCTGCCCTGTCATCCTAGTTCACCTACATCGCCACCAACGGTCCCCACCACCCTGCCCTCTGGTTCTCGGAGCTCAACCTCTTGGGCGGACCTGGCTCACTCATTAACCATCCGCCAGCTGCAGCCGCCAACGCAGCCTACAGCGAGCGCGGCGCGTTGTGGTTGTGCAACACTACTCTGAGACCCCCACTGCCTCATCAGGAGGTGCGAAAGTTGCGATCGACTTTGTGAGAGGGCTGAATAGCGCTATGGAGAATGCTATGCCAGGCACTGCGTTCGGGGGGTACTTGAACTATGTGGACCCTAAACTGAGCGCCGCACAGGCGCATGGGCTGTACTATAGCAAGAGGGCGTATGACAGGTTGGTGGGTATCAAGAAGGTCGTAGATCCGGATGATCTCTTCTATAATCCGCAGGGTGTGGGGGCTTTAGAGGCTTTTGCTTTTAATTCTGGCTGATGGCTGCCAGACAGATGACAGGAATAGCAGCGCGCTGGGTCAGAATGAAGTCGCAATTATAGATTTGCTATCAGTCTTGAAAGTAGTATTCTTCCTGTAGCATACAGGAATCGAGACAGCGATCAAATGCCGAGAAAGGCTTACCACTGTTGAGGTTACCATCTCGGCCCATTCGCTGGCAAGAGGTGTGCACCCATTGTTTGGCACCTACGAAATGACGAAATGACGGCTTGACGCTGGATTGTACGACCAGCGAAGATCCACAGCTAAAGTGCAGTCCCGTCAAAGTACTGACATACCCGGTATGTTCTCTATCAAATCCACTGCATTTCTACGAATAAGCAAACTATGTTAGCCAGCCCAAGCCACCGCCGCATTACCCTCCGTCAGAACACCTAGAGGATCCGCCAGCTGGAGAGCACTGGGCCCAGCCCCGTCATAATGTTTCGGAGACCCTACCGATATCGCATAGAGTCGTCTATTCAGAGGCTCTCGGATGGTCTCCCGAACATATTGATAACCAACTGCTTCCGGAACGGTACCTGTCATATTGTTCCTTGAAGACTCAGATCTCGGGCATGCTGCCCAACTAGGTCTTTCTCCAGCCAGGGTCTTTGGACGATCCATTGACAGCATCTGCACACTGTCCTGCGATTTGGCTCTCGAGATATGCAGAGGCCGAGGCGTCGCCATGCAAGGACCCCTTGGAAGTCCGTTATTTCCTGATCGGTGGAAAGTACCCTTGCGTACCATTCTTCTAGACGGCGATCTTCGTTCGTCGCGTGTAGATCTCCAGAGACCGCTACCGTATAGATCTTAGCGGTGAGAACGATAACGGTCGACAGTTGGGCGTTTCTAGCTAAGTATCTGAAAGCCGTTTGCACAATAACTCACGCGAGATAGCTGGAATATGAATCTTGAGTACAAAATTGTACTCACTGTGCTAGGTCAACGCTGCAACACTTATATATTCGAAGACATGCAACTCATAGAAGAGAAGTACAGTGATACTGATCTTGCCCTTGTTAATATAGGAAACGAGAAGCGTTCAGGTCGGGCGATAGCGCATAGCGAGCCACAGAGAATTTAGCGCTTTCACAACGATTGTCGCCCCTTGGTCTTATTTTTAGATTCTTGACCCCATTACCTAAATTTGTATGCGAATTACCTGAGAGCATCAAATGCAATCAATTGATCTTTAGTAAAGCCTAAATTCGTGAATATTAGTCAAATCCTAGTGTTTCTATATTTACTTTGCAATTTTATTGCCTCTATCTCGTTCATATTACTCTCTCGTCGTCGTCATGTCTAATAAACGACAAATTGTCGTCAAGAAGATTGCAAACATTTGTCGCGAAAATCAAAATAGAATTGCGACGCAATTGCTACTAAATGCGACGAAAGATCGACAAGTAAAGAAGGAAGTGCAAAGGCGAATTCGTCAATTAAAGACTAATTATTGTCGTTGTGCTTCTAATCTTTCTTTTACTACTTTTGCATTCGATTTATTTTTATTTTTATTTGATTTTTCTTCTTCTTCTTTTGATTCTTCTTTTTCTTTTGATTTTTCTTCTTCTTCTAATTCTTCTCCTTCTTTTGATTTTTCTTCTTTTAATTCATTCGCTTTTGTTATATTAACAAAAGATCTATTAACAAAAGATCTATCAATTAATTAACAAGTAAATTTAAACGAATTGCTTATTGACGATAATTGTAATCGCAATCGATCTATTGTGTTTTTTTCTCAAAATTTTGCATTGTTACGTTGTACAATTTGAATTTCGATCTCAAAGAAAAGATACAAGAATAAAATAAATTAGCAATCGTCTCGTATGCAATCGTCGAAGTCAATAAGAATAACATAAAATTTATTTAATGTAATAAAGAGAATCGAAATCAATCGATCTATAATAAAAGCGAACAAGAATTAAGCAAATGCTCGTAAAGCTCTTGAAAAGCAACAAAAAAACCAAATTTTTGTATTGTTGTTATCTCGAACAAGCGATGCAAAGATGTCAAATAATTTAAATAAAAAACGAGAGAAACAAGAAGAAAACAATTATTAGAAGTAACTAAAATAGCAATATTCTTTTCGCGTCAAAATCTCTTTACGTATTGTAAATCGCTTCAATTCTCGCATTAAATAATTCGAAAAGATATTCTCTAGTATTGATATTAACAATTAAATAAAAAATTAATTTAATACGAAGATTTTAGAGCTAAAGCTAGAGAAACAAATGTTAAAAAAGCACGTTAACAATTTGATCTATATTATTATTAGCATTAAATTCGATAATAGCAAAAGCAAAATATAGAAGATAATATTGTCTCGCATTTCGACAAATGCTTAACACAATAAGATAATATTAATATTAATGTCGAAATAACAACGCTTTTTTAATTATAAACTAAAGATTGTTGTTAAGACAATCGATAAAATTGATTAAGACAATAACAATTAGTCTATAGCTCTATCTATCGTTAATCGATGCTTTTGTTCAAAATTATTATATTGTTGTTAAACTCGAACTATATAACAAAAGAAGCAAATAATAAAAAGACAAAATTGCAACGAACGTTTCGACAATTATTGCGAAATTTTGATTAAAAAGTAACAATGCAATAGTAACGTTTGCTCTAATAAATACAATATGTGCTAAATAAATAACAATCGTTACTATAAACTTACAAATTTGCAAATAAAGCAATAAATTAATTGTATATTTAGCGAAGCAAAGTACGTTTTTGTTAAATTTTTTTTTTTTTACTTTGTAATCTTTTGAAGTAAAGAAATAAATTTATATTATTTATTAGTCGAGCAACAACTACTTAAATTAAATAAAAATCAAATATTAAGTTTCTTGAATAATTGATTAAGACAACAATCGATATTGTTTATCTAAATGTAACTAATAGTTTTGTCAAGTCAATAAACAACATAATCGATAAAAAATAACATTCTAAAACTTCTTCTATTGCAGTTTCTTAATTTATTTGTTTGCATTTATCGATAAAGATATTAACAACGTTGTAGCAACAATACGTTTATTATTCTTAATCAATAATAGGTTCTATGCTTGCTTTGTCTCTTTCTAGAGCGTTCGCTACTTTTGTTATCGTTTTAATGTTAATACGATATTAAGATTATTTGCTTACAAATTGATTTAGTAGTTTTATTAATTTAGAGACAAAGAAGAGAGAAATTATAATAAGATTTTGAAATTAAAAGATAGTTACAAATTACTCGAAAGATTGTGTTTATCTTATTAAGATTGAAAATATTATAAGAAGACAAATGTTTAAGTTGAAGAGTTACATAGTAATAAAAGACGAACACTTACGTCAATATCAAGTAATTATTGATTTAGAATTGTTTAATCTCTTGATTACTAGCTTCAAAGCAAATCTTTATTAATTCAAAATTATATATAGATTGTTATAAATAATTTGACAACATAATTAACGCAACATTCGTTAACGAAACTTGTTTATTGCTTCGTCTATTGTCTTGTCTTTTGTCTTAACTTTTAAATTGTTTTTTGAATCGTCTCTTAAATTGCTTGCAAAAAACAATAATAAGAAGAGCAAAAAGAATAAATATAGCGAGAATAATTAGAGCGAAGAGAAGAATAATAAGTAGAAGAATAACGTTTAATTAGATGTTAGATTGAACGCGTTTTCGAAATCAATTTAAAGCTTTTATTAAGATAATTTCAATATTTTAATTTGTTAATTGTATCTTCTTACATCTTGTAAGAATATGTTTGTTTTTAGCTTGTTTTTAATATAAATGTAGACTTTATTCTTGCATGCAAGACAAGAATAAATAGATAGCAATTTAATTTGCAATTCTTACATCTTCTATATCTCGCAAAAATTATTCTCGCTTATTATCTAAAATACGTTTTGTCTTAATGCAAATGTTGAAATATCTATAGTATTATATCAATTAAATTAGTAGTATTTGACAATTTCGAATTGTTAACATATTGCTTATCTAAAGAATATCTACAATAACAAAAACGACTTAATAATTATTCGATATACTTAATATTATTATTAAACGTATTTATTAATTATTAAATCGTTAAAAATAAATGCTAATTAAATAGATATATTTAATATATTTGCATCTCTTACATCTTGCGAGAATTAATTTCGTTTATTATCTAAAAAGAATTTTATTCTCGTACAAATCTTGAGAGATTTATAGCATTTATTAATAGAAACAATGGCATTTAATAAAGTTGAATCGACGACGTATTGCTTGCTTATATAGACAAAAACGTAAATATTGTTGTAATTAGTAAATTTATGTAAACGCATTAATTGCAATAGCACTTATTAAAGAAAAGATGCTAATTCGAAATATAAATCTACTAAAATGTTATCTCTATTAGTAATACGAGAAGAGCATAGATTTTACAATTATTTTAATATAAAGACAAGCTTTATCTTATTTGACATGCGAGAAAGAGAACATATTAATTAATAAAAAGATCTATTGCAATGCTATATTAAGTGCTAGTTTAAATATTGTTTGCATTCTCAAATTATGTCGTTTTGTCTACTAATAAAGCAAGAATATATTGAATTTGACGTTTATTTTATACGCAATTTGATGTATTTTCTTCGATGCTATTGTTTTTGTCTCGATTAAGCATTTAGATCTCTTTGTAAAGTCTTGTACTTACTCTTAAATTTATATTATTTATTGCATATATATTTGTAATGCTTCTTCGCAAATTTATTACATTTAAATACGTTAACAACGTATCGCAAAAAGCTCTTAAAATTGTCTTAAAATTAAGATTACAAACTTTGTTAATATTGTCGCATTCAAGTCTTAAGAACGCTAAACGTAAATTCGATAAAATTGTAATTTAATAAATACGAAAATAAATAACAAATTAAATATTTTTTCGCTTTGATCGTTTGTCGTATGCGAGCATTTATATAAATAGAGACGTTATTTAAACAAATTATATTTTACGACTCTAAATAGACGTTGCAATAGAACAAGAGTTTGTTAACAATTTATTGATAAAACTTCTCGTCATTATAATAGTTTTTCTTGATATCAATATACAATAAATAGTTGTTTACGATGTAGATAAATAACACGCTATATATATTTAGTGTGACCGTTGGGTCGGGTCGGACACTTTTTTCTCAACCCGACCCACCCTCTTGGGCCCCGTAGGGTTGGGCCAGGGTCAAGGCGCGAACCTGATTCGGACCAAAGCCAAGAACCCAAGCTAACTTCGTCGCGTTAGCATTCGATTATCTTATCTTATCTTATCTTATCTATGCACTAGCTCGATTGGGCTAGCGCAGGGTTCACGCTAACCACATATGGTTAGCGCGTCACGTGTCATCACGTGATCGGGTGGATCGGGTTGGACACTCGGCGCGCATTCTTCGCCCGCCTCACCCTGTTGGGCTAGGAAATTTGCCTGACCCCAGGGTCAGGGTTGGGCGGGCCAACCCGACCCGACGGTCACGCTATATATATTATCTCTTCTAATGTTCTAATGTTATTTAACATTTATTTCAATAGACTTGTACGTTATGCATTGTTATCTCGTCGTCAATTTGAACAAAAACTTGTCGAAGAACATTAATTGCTTTGTCGTGTAATTAATTATGTTCGTTTGTTAGACAATGCGAACTTGTTTGCTTTGAGAATTTATAAATTGTTTTTTCTTTCGACTAATTAGTTCTCGCTTTAAGAGACGTGATATCGTAACATTAAACATGTTGACATTTTACTTCTCTTTACAATATAGTGTTAATTTGTCTAAATATGCTTATAAATGTTGCTTATAATACTCGAAGAAATTGCGAACTATTAACGAACAAAGTTGTTAAGAAGATCTTGTCTTTAAACGAGAAAAATTAAATAAGTTATAATTGCTTTGAACACGTTGTTGTTATCGCTATATTATTTTAGTAGTATAGATAATCTTTTTGACGAAAACGACAAGAAATTAATAATTATAAAGAAGATTAAGAGCTTTGAATTTAATGACGAAGTCGATTTTGCGATAAATTATATTGTAAAGTAATTGCAACACTAGGTTTCAACGTATATTATCGTATTTAGACTTTAGATAATAAGAATTGTGAATAATTAACGTGTTTTGAGTTCTTAGATAATCTGCATATAAATTTAGGTAATGAGATCGAAAATCTAAAAATAAGATCAAGGGGCGACAATCGTTGTGAAGGGCTAAATCCTCCAGCGATCCTCTTGCGTTGGCAACAAGGTTTTTCCTTGGCAGCCATGGAAGAACGAAATCACGGAACGACGATGGACTGATTGACCGGTGCAAGCCCATAGCTAAAGAGGCAAACGGTCGAAGCGTTCCACTGACACAGTATCAAATTATCCTATACGAGAAGCATCGGTAAGATGGTCAATATCTGTGTTCCAAGTTTTCCTGATCTGAAGGGACGGCTTAAAATTGAACAGCTGCATTCTATATCCTGGTTTATATGAAGGGTTGACCCGCTATGCCGTATTCTTTATCATAGTCGGTCAAAGATTGATTCTGTGCGATCAATACCAGACGGCCACTTAGAGGTTGATTTGCCAGAACGATCGATCGCAGGTGTGCACTACTGCATGGCCAATCGAGTGTTATGGAATCGTAGTCGTGTCGTATTAATATATGTTGGACAGCCATCGAGCCGTGTCTCACTGGAAAGATATGCAGGGTTAATATGGAGCCCCTCAACCCGGCTTTGTCAATCTAAAACCACAACACGACCACCAATTTATTCTAATATAGTCTGTCCCATTCACGCTTCTGGGCAGAAGAACTCGCCGCCTTAACCATGGGGACGGAGTCTCTCTCTCTAATCACTGCTGTCGGGTTACTGAGCTCGCTCTCTGTGGATCCTCCAGTTTAGACCGGTTTGTGCTCCGGGCGGCGCCTAAGGATGTGTCATTGGCTAGTATGTAGATGATGGCCCGTATGTTGGCCTATAGAACAAGAAAGGTGCAGCCGGCGCTGAAGATGGCCTCTCCGATGGACTACACAAGAAAGATGGCTTGTACCAACAGGAGGTCGTTAAAATCGATAGCCTGTACTTGAGAGATGGGTTGTACAAGTAGAATGCTGGCAACCAGGATGCCTTGTATAAGAGGGACGGCTTGTACACGAACATGATTCTACCTGAGGTGCTGCTATATGTATGGTACGTTGGAGGACTCGATGAGCTATGCTGGCTTGTGGATGGGCTCTCAAAATTGTGTAAGGAAGCAGTGAAAGAGTAACTGCTTGAGTACAATAACGATATCGGTGATGTTATTGAAAGAGACACATAGACCTGAAAAGAGCCGACAAACGAATATGATGCTAGTGATTGTCCTGATCTTCTGGAATCGATATCAGAAAAAAATCATGTGCATCAATCGTTTTTACCATGACTAGTGTCAGTCCATTGCTCTATGAAATCTTGAGCCAAATCGTTCAACCTGGCCATGATTTTGCCTTTGACCTTTTGTGCCTGACTTCAGATCCGACGTTGTAGCGTCTCGAATGTTGAAGGGTCCTGGCGCTCGAGTATGGGCCTCAATGGCTTTGTGATCCTTTCGTGTGCAAGAGACGCTGGAGGACTTGCGATCTGCATTCTACAGCCAAAGCAATGGGGTCAGCATAAGGTTGGTTGAGCGAGCTGCATTGCAGCTCAATGGCGCTGCTGCCGCCACGCGACCGAGTGGTCCTTGTCTCTGGAGAGCATCGAGCATCGGTAGCAGGTTCGAGGCCATAACAAAAGGCTACTCGGGAGTGTACTCATGGATTTCTGATCCAGCTCCTCATCAAAAGACTTCTCTGCATGTTCATGGCTTTATTCTCATAGTGGCCGCAATCTCAGCCTTGACTACTCTTCAATATTTTACGCCCTCTCTACAGTACGTACCTATACTGATCAATTGTGCTACTCTGGGTGCGAAACCCAAATTGTGCTCGCAGACAGACGATTTTAGAAGTTGTAAGCCTTGAGGCGAATTGGTACTTCTCAGTGGAGCGGTGGCTCGGGTGGACGTACTCTAAGTAGCGTTTACTGGGGCGATCGAATTCAGACCACTTTACGACTGGCGAATTGACTTTCTTCATCTGACTGGAATCCTTCGTCAGGTCAGCGAATAATGTTTGCCCGTTCACCATTTCCCTTTGCAGTGCCCAGCATGATCCGATGACCGTGCTGATCCACAATTCGGCTAATATGAGAGTACCAAGCATTCGATGCAACCTGTTCCAAACGGTCGAACATCCCTCTTCGAATACGGCGATTCTAGATTTGATTATTCAGTCTGGAACAAGAGTCCAGACGGTGCCATGCTATTTTGCTTTTGCAACCTTTTCCGGGGCAATCGTGTGTCCCGAAAGATGAGGCCTGGCGAGTAGTCTGGCCCATAGATTTTCGAGGCTCCGGGGACCGCTATTGGAAGCCGGAAGTGCATAGGGAGCATGCAGGGGCGACCTCGCTTGGGTCGATCGTTCTTCGAAGCTGGGTCACGTGGAAGAAATCGTTGCTACCTTACCTCTTGGGAAAGAGCAATCCGATTGGGGCTCTACAAACGAGCATCAGCATTACGATGGGATTCCTGATAGACCATCAATGGCATCTTTGCGAAGATGGGAGAATATTTTTCACTAAGGTGATGGGACTGATTAACCCCTCATCGAGCCACGGGTACGGAAGCCTTATTTCTTAGAGAGTCTTGGCTTTAGAAGATGGAGGAGCATCGGGATTCGGAAAGTCAAGCCGGAGGATTTTAAGTCAATAGCGCCGTGATACAAGGGTCGCAGAGTAGTGAATGCAGAGGCCATGATACGGAGGCTGACGCCAAAAGTCCTGGCAGACGTATACACTAGCATCTAGCCCGATGCTACACTCATACCCTCGTCTTGGCATCAGGGTTAGGGTTGAAAACACATTGAATTTATCAGATATGTTGCGCAACTGAGACAATAGAAAGAAGTAAAGAGCTACATATGCAGCAAGAAAGAGAGGAGTTCGTACAAATAACAGAGTGGAACGGGAGAAGTGTTAACAATTGCTACAGAAGATTAACCAGTAATACTCAGTATATACCCCCCTATTTTGCCAAGAGGCCTGCGAAGATACCCCTATCTACCCCCTGCCTGCCAGGACTTTTGGCGTCAACCTTTGTACGGAGTAGCGAGTACAGTATCAATAGATAATGGAGATGCTGTCAATTTGGCCAAGTGGGGTGGAAAATGTCTAAAAGGCCCAAACCCACACTAGACATAATTGGGTTTCACACCTACAGCGGGAGCTAGATTGCTTTTGGAGGGAGATCGTGAACACCAATGGCCAGGGTCTCGAAGACGTTTTTTTACGAGGGCGGCTTGCCCTCCTAATAATTTGCCAAGTTCAGCAGCAGTACCATGAGTCCTATCCTTTGTTCACGCTGTGTGACAGGCTGGTGAGCAACAGTGACAAACGTCATACCCTAACACCGATATTACAGCTCCTTTTCACTGCTCCTGTCCCATCAGCACTTTACGTCACTTGCGGTGCGATCATCCTTATTAATTCCCATTCTTAGCTCTTTTAACTTTATCCACAAACATCCGGTTGCGCTCAGCGCATAGCAAGTGCATCAAGTCAACCACGCATATCTCATACCAGTCTATCGTTAACAGTCAAGATGATCTCTTGCAGGCTGCTTACGCACTCTTTAAAGACGGTCAGCACAGTGACCAAAGCTCGTGCTACTCCTGTCTTTATCTCAACTACCTTGAAACCAACGCGCATCCTCCGTGCTATCACGACTACGACCAAACTGTACAAACAAGACCGCCAGTCGCTCCCCCCATCTGTGGACACAAGCGATAGCAGCCATGAGGGTCAATTCTCGAGGACGGACAACAAGGTCAGCATCGAATACCCCGCGGAGGACCAGATGCCAAGAAGCGCACCGGTGCAAGGGCGTGGTTCCATCCATTTCAAGAGGACACTGGCCTCCTTCTCACTGGAGGGACGAAGTGGTGTGGTCACAGGAGGAGCCCGTGGGTTGGGGCTCGTAATGTCTCAGGCTCTGGTTATCAGCGGAGCCGATGTTGCGATTGTGGATCTGAACAGTGAGTTCCAACCTAAACAATTACACTTTCCAACGCTGACAGGTTTGGCAGAGGAGGAAGGGCAACGTCAGGCAGACTTGCTCATGCAGCATTTTCACGCGGAGAACCCCGGCGCAGAGAAGTGAGTCGGCCCTCTAAGTCGTTGATTTATTGGACACTAAAGATTTTGCAGCATGCCAAAAGTCACATCGCACTACGCCAATGTGGCAGATCCCGATTCGGTCAATGCTGCAATTTCAGAGATCATCAAAGATCACGGCAAAATCGACCATCTGGTAACTTCTGCCGGGTTCACGGAGAACTTCGATGCGATCGAGTACCCCATCGAGCGTATGAGGAAGCTCTGGGGAGTTAATGTCGATGGCACATACCTCTTTGCGATCGCTGTCGCTCGTCACCTAATGGAACGCAAAGCGACTGGCAGTATGGTGATGATTGGGTCCATGTCTGGAGCTGTGGTAAATGTGCCGCAACCGCAAGCACCATACAACGCAGCGAAGGCAGCCATCCGTCACTTGGCCGCGAGCTTGGCTGTGGAGTGGGCGCATGCTGGGATCCGCGTCAATTGTATCTCTCCTGGGTATATGCTGACAGCTCTGTACGTATCTTCTCCCTAAATATCGATCATAGAGATCCTCAGCTGACATTTCCCATAGAACCAAGAAGATCCTCGACGACAACCCAGAGCTATACAAACACTGGACCTCTCTAATTCCTGTGGGCAAGATGGGCCAGCCCGAAGACCTGATGGGCGCCGTTACCTATCTTCTCTCGGATGCCAGCGCCTATGTCACAGGCGCTGACCTTCGCGTCGACGGCGGCTACACAGTTACGTAATTGAGTCGATATTATTTCGACGTCAGTCCTATGATTTCGCTCGTTGCCTTTAGCGATTGGTTTACACGGGACTATCGTGGGTTGAGTAAAGCAAGCGGCATTTGAGAAAAAGATGCGACATGGCACAAGGGAGCTTCTAATGCGTTATGCAATGGCGTTTGCGAACATTGTCTATAATTGATATCAAGAGGACCCGATACTGGGGCGCTCGTCAGGCCATAGCTAGGCAGTCTGGCGTTTAGTGCAGAATGCAAATGACATTTCTTCGAAGACGCATGGTGGTGTGAGTAGGAGTTAGTCTGCGCTGGCACCAATGGGTGCTGAACAACTTGGGGACCCTTTCAGTCATCTTTCTCTTGTTGCGCTCCGACTATGCTACTGATACGCTTTGACGTTCTGTCGTCGTTATCTTGCCAGCACCCCTTAGGGACCCTACTAGTGCATGGGATACTGTTCAGTGGGAAGTCTTCTCTCTCATATCACAACCGCCTCTCAGTACTTGGTCTTATCAACTCAACCAATATTTCATAATCATCCCTTTGAAGGTCAGTCGTTACTGCTTCGATACCGGGTCGAATATCCGCTGCTGTCAATCCAGAACTCACTTTATCCTACCTACTGGCCAGTGGGAAAAGATCAGTGATCAGAGCTCATTTTGGTGACCATGGTGTTATCACCTCGTGGAGAATGGGTCAACATCTCTTTCCCTCACCCACGGGGACAGAAGGGTCTACATGTGAAGGGTTTCTACAGCTTAGTCCGTGAATCTTTACTATTCTCTTAGGCCATGAAGGATTGTTCATTGTCCCTTGGCGACGATATCATCAACTCAAGGACCTCGTCCACCCAAGCAAACCTTTCAATATCTTCCCAGTCATCCTAGCATCTACTATAAACTTCCCTTCTTCATACCCTGATCACTTCGAAAGTGTCTCTTATCTAGCTTGCTTGGTAGCATGTCCGCTCTCGGGGATCTCAGCATGACAATCTACTAGTCGATTTGAGAAGAATTGGATATGTACGGTCGTCACTGTGGGTGTACCAATCAGGGTGGTAGCGATTGACTTGGAATTGCCGTCTAGTCGATGCTATAGCACATTGTTCGAAATGATACGAAGCTCTATGAAGATTCGTTGCCTTAGAGGACGTCAAAATTAATACTGCCCTGGCGATGTCATGGGACACTTGTCATTCAACGATTCAAAGACTGCACCATGGTCTGTCCTCACATTGTCTTACCGTGGCTCATTCTTGAAGGGAGAGCGGCAGGTGGTGGCCATCTAAAGGCTGATGTGCAAGATCTCCCTGCCCTGTACACTTGCACACCTTCTTCTTATCGCGTTCAAACATACTGCTTCCCTTGCAGTCGGTAACTTCCGTTGCATATCTCACTATCAGCGAAGACATGATCGAAAATTTGAAGCTACATCTTCCCAGCTGCTTCAGAACGACGAGGGTCTGACACCGGCAGGGGCTATAAATCAATTATCTACGGGACTATCAGATATCATGTCGTCGCCTGAAGAACATCTGTCCAAGAACCAGCTCCTCTACATAATTTTCGTGACCATGGCTTCTATGACGGTTGCGCTTGTGGTCAGCCGCTCAAGCACCCTAGGACGAGCTTCTAAGATCAAAGGCAAGATCACTCGGTGGGCCGCTGCATATCAACGTCTCGAACACGACTCGGAATGCAGAATGAAGGAAGATGCTGCACGGAATAACCGACAGAAGTGTCGCGTCTTGAGGGCACTCCACAGCCACAGTCCTTCTCGTGGTTTCCCATTTGAGCCCATGTATGCTAAGGTGGAAGGCATGACGAGCATAGTACGTCTCAGGCTAGTCTCTCCGACGGCAGCGAGAACTCGGATGCTAACAACTTTAGCTTTACCAAAGTCCAATACCAAAAATATACTCTGCCGAAGTGGACAATTTCGCAGAAAATTGGCATGGGAGCCTTTAAGTGGTAGTGCGAATAAGGTCGGACTTGTATCTCGTTTTACTTACGAAACGTTCATGTCTCGAACGGTCAGATCTAAGAAGGTGGCACCTAAGACTACCCCGAAGAAATCCCCTGACTATGAGAGAAATGGCGACCCTGTCCTGATCCCGACGAAGCGAGAGATATAGTCTTCAATACAAGGCAGTGCTCGGGTTAAGGCGTCGACGGTCGCTCACGAACAGAAGCGTAGGTCGGGAAATGGCTGTTGGGTTTTTGACTCGGCCAAAGTGGGGTAGAGGCCGATAAATGGAAGCACTTGGGGGAGGAGTTGTTGGTACACATGGCGACCGAGAGTCGGATGGAGAGGATGTCCAACATGAGCTTGCGAGATGTGGGAACCTAGACCATGAGTAAGAGACTGTTCCGAAAGCAAACAAGTGTTTTGACCCTCCGTATGTTCGACCTGACTGTCTGAAAATCTGTTTGGACTGTCGGGAAAGTCCGACGAGACCGTTGGTAAAACTAGGACATTCGACACAGAAGTCTTAAAACCTAGAGAGGGCTTAGCGGCTCTGCCAAGCCATCTCCAGATTTACGATGCTGGGAGGGAAGCATGAAATAAACCAACATGAACAATATAGACCTGCCCAACTTCGACGCAACCCCGTCCCAGAATTTGATTTGCGACGACGTCGTGGGAGAGCTTCTCACGCTCGTACAATTCTTATGGTTAGATGACTCGGCGGATACCATCTTCTCACTTGTGGGGTATCAGCAGAAATTTCCACATATATTCCGCTTGTTTTCTTGCGATGAATACAGTATGTTGGTGAAATGATCATGAAATGAAAAATCACCTCTCTTCTTGGTCTAGGATTCTAGGGTGGAATGCCACTCTAGGCCCTAGGAACCGATGGTGCACTTTTCCTTTACATTTTTGTAAGAAGACGTTTTGACGAAATGGCGATGGGCTACTCAACCAGTAGAGGCCCAAAGCCGAAAAGCCAAAGCGTAGAAGCATGTTATCTAGTGGGTGCTTGGGCATATGAAGATGGTCCGGATGGCTAACGTTGCTCTATCTTCATCTTAATTAGACTTCTAAGAAGCGTACTATGCTAGCTCAGGGGATATCACAAGCTTGTATATCTTCCAGGTGTCCTACGCCAAGCACTGAATAAGCAGGTGCGTAACAAGTCTATATATGGGGCATTCTATCAGTGCAAAAGATAAGGGTCCGAACGCGTTATAAAACAGTGCTACTGTCCAGAGCCTTTGATAAGAGATACTATGGATGTCTGTAGAAGAGAGTCTTTGCTGAAGCATTTTCGATCGATTTTCGTCGCACAGAATATCCCGGATGCAGAGGCATTTGGGGTCACGTGGAAAACCCTAGGCCTGACCCTATTCGCACACACTTTTGAAGTAAAAGTTATGTAGAATAAAGTACGAAAGGTCCACTGCCTTTACCGAAACGCTCTACTATTGATCGTACTCAGTAATATACAGTTTTTGAAGACTTAGTAAACCAGGCATAGGCGCTAGTGGTCGGTTTTCCCAATAATTTGAAAGAAACAAACTTCAAATTAACATGAATTCGACAGGCATATCTGTGGTGTTACTTCGGTTTCCTAGCAGGAGGTCACTTCAGCGTGACAGAACTTAACCGGGGAAGAACCACTTATCGATTTGTCCTTCGGCTTGGTGTGATTTGACAGACCATACATCTCTTTGGAAAATGTGTCTACGTTCGAATTACTAGCGACACTTAGAGTACACCGCGGCGAACGTTCCCAGCAAAACATGAGTCATTGATAGTTGATTTTTCTATCAACACCGAATGTACCGCCTCTGACTCATTCGTTTTTTTTTGGAGAACCTACCGAACTCCAGCTGAACGCGAAGTATCTAGTTCTACATCTTTCTCACCGAACTCCAACGGAATTCGAAGTATCTAGTTCTATATCTTCCTCGCTCTGTTTTCATTGAGCCGGCTAGTGTTGTCATTCAATTCACGTAAATTGATTATACGGCCTGGAGACGTGTCGAGCAACTTTTTCGTTCTTCCTCCATATCATGTCCAAAGAGGCAATTCATCTAGACGGGACGAAGCTTGAAGGTGGCGGGCAGCTCCTACGTCTGGCGTTGTCCCTTTCCTCCCTCACCCAAATCCCAATTTATATCACCGATATCAGAGGCAGAAGAGGGCCGCGGTCCACGCCGAGCGAAGGCGGAGGATTGAAGGGCTCTCATCTAGCAGCAGTTACATGGCTTGCACATACAACCAACGCCACTATGGACGGCGCTGAGATCAAGAGCCGGGTGTTGACATTTAGACCATATGAGAAACCGAATCATGCTACTGGAAGCAATGACGCTACGAGAGCCTCCGGCTCAGCCAAGCAGCGAAGAGCTGCAGGGGAGATTATGTGGCATGACCGATACGACGGACCTAAGCTTGTATGCAAAGAATCTCTGATCCCAGCAAGTACCCCAGGGTCGATCTTCTTAGTTCTGCAGGCACTTTTGCCGTACATCCTCTTTTCTGCTGTTCTCGATGAGCCATATTCGGAAGTTTCTGGAAGTGAAGAGCAAAAGCCCATCTGTCACCGACTCATCATCGAAGGAGGTACCAATGTCAGCAAGTCACCCTCGTACGAATACATCGATCAAGTATTGCTGCCCATGCTCCACAGGAAAGTCGGCATCCCACCAATCGTAATGTCCATGGACAAGCGTGGCTGGACGCAGGGAAGGACAGAGGTGGGGAGGGTGACATTCGACATCAACCCCTTGTCTCCGGGCTCCACACTTCCAAGCTTTTCTTTCACAAACAGGGGCGAGGTGACTGGTTTCTATGTGTCCATACTTGCGCCTGACGTCGCGAGTCGACAAAGCATAAGGCAGAAATCAATCAAGGAGATACTGAAGCGCTATCCGGAGGCTGAGATTGACTTCCTCGTGGAAGAGGACTCTAGGCATCCCAAACGGCTCTACCTTCACGTAGTCGCTGAGACATCTGAATGCTTCCGGTTGGGACGAGATTGGATGTATGATCGGAAAGCCACAGCATCGACAGCGAAACAAAAGAATGAACAGCTCGTGGAGAAGGTGCTCGATGACCTGGACAAGGAGTTGGCGCACGGCGGCTGCGTAGATGAGTACATGCAAGATCAATTGGTTGTCTTTCAAGCACTTGCCGAAGGCCGGGCGGAAGTTGATTATGGAAAAGGAAGATGGCCAAGCTTGCATACTCAGACGGCAAGGTCGGTTGCAGAGCAGGTTCTTGGAATGAGGTTCGATGAGAAGGGTACGTGCGATGGGCATGCGTTCAGGGTGGGCGAAAAGTTTTGGGAAAGAAAGGGGAAGCAAACAGACCTTGCTAAAGACATCGAGGATCTTAGTATATCAGACAAAAATGACATGGTATGAAATTCTGTCATTGAGTCTCGACTGTCGGTGCGCATGATGCTATACTTGAGACTTGTGCTGGGTGTAATATTGCAATGCAGGATAGGATGTCTTCTAGCCTTTCCATGCCACAATTGACCAGCGCTGCCAATTCACCGAACGCTTAAACACAAGAGCCTTTGGTCTTGTTGCGACAGCATACTGTGGAACTCCCAAACGCCTGTCGCCTGCCCATGTTCGATCTTGAGCCCCCGCCCCATGTTGTACACCACGCCCTACTGAGGATCATCATATCCCTCGGGTATCCTCCTCGGTCCTCGCGGTACTAACGCATATTAATCAGCCCACCCGTACGTTTCACGGCAACCGCACCGTAGAGTGATCCTCCCGTTGTGCAGCATCTGATATCGTAGGGCCACTTACTAGGATAAGTCAAGGGAATCCTCTCTCTCGGGTCATCACCGAAACGCCTCCTCAACGGCGGTACAGCAATCAAGAATACGGGGCCCATGCTTGCAATGCAGCTGGCGTAGAAAATGGCGGGTTTCTCGTGGGATGCCCAGCGGAGGTAGCGGATTGGGGTGCGGAAAAAGTAAGGGGAGGGGGCGGACATCTTCGCGTTGGCAGGATGGACTGATGAGATACAGAGGCTAGTTTCTGGTGTATTCAATGATGGGCTTGGTCAGATTGGATGGAGACTGTCGCTGACGTTGCAGCTGGTGTTCTGAGCTCGAGTCTCGAAGAGGAAAGATCCGCGCAAGAGAAGCGCAAGGCTTGGCGACACGTCGTCGTTTGGCGCTGGCAGCGCTCTGCAAAGTCTTTCTTTGGAGCACTACGATTCGACCATTATCGATCATGCGAAGGCTATTGTCTTTCCTGCTTTTGGGCTTGCTGAGCTTGACTCAAGCGCTCAGTAGCAGCGGCAATCGATTACTAGTGGTCATCGAAGAGGCGGCTGAAAAGGACAAGTACTCGCAGTTTTGGGGCGATCTCGAAGGTATGTTTGAAGCCATTGGATCCAAATCTTCTGACAAATTGTATTGACTGTTCATTGTCAAACAGGCAGGGGCTACAGACTATCATTCGAGTCGCCCAAAAACGACCAGCTCTCGTTATTCAAGCATGGCGAACGAGCCTTTGACCACATTATCCTCCTTCCCCCCAAGTCGAAAGGTATACCTTGAACCAAGCTGGACCGAAAGAGTATGGAGATTGACCGGTAGTAGGGTTGGGGCCAGCGCTGTCCCCCAAGATTCTGCTCGACTTCATCAACCAAAATGGCAATATCCTCCTGACCCTTTCTGCTGATTCTCCAACCCCATCCGCTATCGCCTCCCTTCTCCTCGAACTCGACATCCACCTTCCTCCCGACCGAACAACGCTTGTAGTTGACCATTTCAATTACGATACCCTATCAGCGGCAGAAGAGCATGACGTCCTCCTACTCCCTCAGCCCTCAGCTGTGCGACCCGACGTCAAGCACTTCTTCGGCGGGGATGGCATGATCGCCTTTCCCAGAGCTGTAGCTCAGGAACTCGGTAACACCAGTCCCCACCTTGCGCCTATCTTACGAGCAACGCAAACGGCATACAGCTACAACCCCAAGGATGATGTTGAGAGTGTGGAGGATCCATTCGGTGTTGGATCACAAATATCACTTGTGTCTTCAATGCAAGCCCGAAACTCAGCGCGCTTCACAGTCTTCGGTTCTGTCGAAGCTCTGGAGAATAAGTGGTTTGATGCGAAGGTCAAGGGCCTCGAATCTAAGCAGAGGAAGACGGCAAATCGCGAATTTGCCAAGCAAGTCACTGGCTGGACATTCATGGAGACAGGAGTTTTGAAGGTCGGCAGAGTGGAGCATCACTTGAGCTCCGTCAAAGCCAACTCCAAGAGTAACGACAACGTGACTCAGCTGGGCTACTTGAATCCCAGCATCTATCGCATCAAAAACGATGTGGTAAGTCCCTAAACTTCCTGAAACTTACCAATCTGATTAAATTCCTGTCGCAGACCTTCACCATCGAACTTTCCGAATACACTTACACCCACTGCATTCCTTTCGCCGTCCTGCCTAGCGACGCCCTCCAACTCGAGTTCACCATGCTCTCCCCATTCCACCGTCTCAACCTCTCCCCCATCTCCACCACCGCCAACAGCACCCTCTTCAGCACCACCTTCCGCACGCCGGACCAACATGGCATCTTTTCCTTCCGCGTCAACTACAAGCGGCCATTCCTCACCAGCATCGATGTGAAGCGTGAGGTGACGGTGCGACATTTTGCGCACGACGAGTACCCGCGGAGCTGGCAGATAAGTGCGGGCTGGACATGGATAGCGGGGATCTGGGTGACAGTGGCAGGCTGGGTCGCATTTGTGGGGGTTTGGCTGTACAGTGAGCCGGCTTATGAGAAGAGATCGAAGGGGAAGAAGGCGCAATAGAGTCGAAGAATTAATGGGTGTTTACTGTACTATATCCTCAACGCCTAAGCTACCCCGACTATTATTCGATCATAGTACACGTCCTCTTTCAATTCTTCGCCGCATCGAGATGCCACTCCATAACTTTCTGGCCACCAGTCAACAGGAATCCTCACAAATGGAAACATCAGCCAGCCAGCTTACCTGAAAAATCCCCTTCGCCCCCGTCTCAATCACATCCCCATGACACGGCACAATCCTCTCAAAATCCCAGCCATTGATCCTCTTCACACTCTGCGCAAACCCCTGCCTATCCCCCGCACTAGCCACATACCAGAGGAACCTCTTCTGCCACGTCGCCGGCCCCGTCGTATTCTGCATCGCGACAAACAACCGCGTCCACACCCCTCCCGTCGCACTCTCCCCACTCCTGCTATACTGCTCATGCGCGGGCAGGTTGAACATCATGTCCGCCTCGATGAGCGTCCTGTCCGGCTTATGCAGCACCACCAGCTCCTTGTTCGCATGGCTGCCCACATACTCGACCTCGAATTCGCGATCAAACTCCTCATCGACGGTCATATCGCGCTTGTTCTTCTGCGTCCAGACGTGCGAGAATTTCGTGCCGGCGGTCTCGTGCAATTTGGCGCGCTTCTCGGGGAGGCCATCGACGCCGAGGAGTTTCGCATCCGGGTAGGCGGCCGCCCATTCGGTGAGGAAGACGTGGTGTTCGAAATCGAGGGCGGTGAGGTAGCGGACGTTGTTGCCGAGGGAGTGGACGGTGGCGCGGACGTCGGGGGTGAGGGCGATGGGGGAGAAGACGGCGAGGGCGCCGGATTGGAGGCGGACTGGAGGGGAGGGAAAGTGGGTCAGTATTGGGGGTTTGGTAAGGCGGAGAGGGGGGGTGTAGGGAAGGGGGGTGGGTACCGATGGTGCCTCTGCCGCCGACTTTGAAGCGGCCGAAGCGCGCGAATGGGGCGGAGCAGATGGTGATGTTCGGGGTGAGTTTGCGGATGACCATCACGCTGGAGGGGTCTGAGGGGATGAGTTTGGATGTCATGATGCGTTGGTTGAGTCGATGGATTGTTGGGAGGGACCTTGTGGGGTTAGACCTAGGATGAGATGGCTTTAATGGTATTGTATGTCGTATTGGCCATTGTTATAACTGTGTATGGAGAGTTGAGCAGCATCTATGTAAGATGCTGACCGCGTTCTATAGCTGCATCATCATGGCGTCACCGGCAGCGACTGCTTCATGTATCGACCTCGGCTAAGGAGTTTTCTTCGGCCAATCGATCTTTCTACACAGGTTTATCGTAATTCCACGAGGTCTTGGAATTTCCATAATACCGTAGACCCATCTGTTACGAATTCGACGAGAGAAATGAGTGAGATCTAAGCCAATACAAGACTGGTCATTGGGACCAATGAGGTTATAAATGTCCATACTTACTCAAAAACAGGTCCAGTATTAGACATCACTGCGACTGAACTCTCGTTCAGTTCATTACGTAAGTAATTGAGCTCTGCTATGCTAGTCTGTCAATTGGTATGCTTGCGCATGTCCTCATTGCTGCCAAAGCAAAGCCCAAAATCTCCAAAAAATATCTTTAGCGCGAAAGGGGTATGTCCATCGCTAGACGCCGTGAGCTTTCTTTCGATTTGACCATTCAATACCCTTTGCTTTGATCCGGTCCGAAAATGACAAATAAGGGAATAATGAGCGCATATACGCATATACAAAAGCTCAAGCCTGTGTCGTTAAGCCACGTAACAAATTGTCGTAGCAGGGCCACATAACGTCGTCACCCCTGAGTCCTCATAACATGTTATCTCTCAAGTCTGGCGGGACGTCTTGCCAGAAGGATTGCCTCCTACCACTGGTCAGGGTCGTGCAAGCGATTGGTGAGTTGGATCGAATGCGAACCACACGTCGTCCGGGGACTGAACCACACCCGGGTCTCCATGTTGTTGATCTTGCTCGATAGCCATCTGATCTATCTCACCCGCGGATGGAAAGAGGTTTTGTTCGCCGTATTGCTGGTAGGAGCCGAAATTATCCAGACCGTCCATTTGCATGTTCCCTTCCACAGGATACCCGCCGTACTCAAAGAAATTCATTGGATCCCAGGCAGTTGGGTCGAAAGTTCTGGACTGCGAAGGCATATAATGCCCCGAAGTCGCTCGACCCCCTGACATAGATCTTGTATGGAAAGATCGCCCCTCCGACAGCGCGATCGCGATATCATCGGTAGACCCCCCGACTCTCTGTGCCGCGAGCCGCAGGAGATTACTTAGAGTGACCCAAGATCGATAGGCAGCAACGCTAGAGCTTCCTAGAGAGCGAAGCCAATTGATAGCCTTCTTTGCGCTTTGCAGAATTTCTTCTGCTTCCGAAGGCATGTGCTCTGCTCGATAGGATAACTCCAATAAGAGAACCGTGGCAGCGCGCTTGATGTGGTGGAGAAGCATCCACCAGACAGGGCTCCAACGAAGTGAGTGGGGATCAGGTTTGTTGGATAGATAGCTGAGTACCGTTTGAGCTGATGACACACATTTGTTGGCAGCTTCACGATTGTCTTTGAGCGAAGCGTCGGACTGGTGCGCAATACGACGATCAATGCTGCAGAGGCAGGGTCGATTGATGATAGCTCTCATACCGTGCGACATTATGGCAAGATTTACTCGATAGGCCTCGGTGTGGGCTTCGCGCGAAGGAGTGTTGGGCTCGAGCCAATCAGGAAGCGTCGCAGTCCATTGTGAGAGTTGGTCGTCGAGACGTATGATCCTTCTCTGGATCTCGGACCACTTCAGATTCCTCACATCTGGAGCATAAAGACCCTCTAGAATTCCCTGCGACAGGGAATGGAGTTCGACGAAGTGGAAGAAGTAAGTCATGGCGTCGGATGAGCTGGAGGTCTGAACTCCGGATTCCGGCGACCTGAGGGACGGTCTGGAAGAAATGCGGCTCCCAGAATGGCGTCGTCCAAGATCTCTTGATGAGTACGCCAATGAGCCTAAGGACGCCCCCCTAGAATCCTGATCATCCGAGGGTGAAGGAGGAAGCGGAGGAGGAACACAGCAATCGTGCTCCTTGACCATACATGGCCGGCCAGTCACCATGGAAAGGATACGCTCCGCTGCCAGTATCGAGAACCAGATCCGTATGCGGTGCGACTTATCGCTTTCGCTCATATATGGAGTTACATTTTCCAAATGCATCCCGAGCCCTTGTGCAGATCGAATCGCGAGGCCAGAAAACGCCCAAGCGCTACTCAGCAATCAGTGGTTGTCGGGGTCCTAAAGAAGACAACATACCGATTGACTTGGTGACTTGCAAGGAAATACAAAGAAGCCAATCCAAAGATCTGCACCTGGTTAAGGTCAATGGTTTCTGTCGGAAACCCATTCTCGCGGGTCATGACCCGTGCTCTCGCAAAGTACAAAAGATGATCACGATCATCGCCAACCCACTTCGCTTCTGTCATGTGTGCGTGGACGGCAGCTATTGCAAAAACTATTTGCAGCTTTGGGACAAAGGTCAGGTATGCAGATGGCTCTCGATCTGAGCTAGCGAAGTATTGCGCGTAATCATCCAGGAACAGATCATCATTCAGTAGCGGAAATGAAGGATGAACAGTGTTGAGGTAAACATAGAGTAAGGCGTCTGCAGTAGGCTTGACTGGCATCTCGTAAGGGTCGATCTGGCTTTCCATAGCCGATAAGCTTACGTCTTCGAATTGTCCGCCTTGTTCATTGAATGCAGGCACCGTGGTACGGCTATTCATCGAAGAGGACAAAGCCGCTGAATTGGGCCCACCGAGATTGGCTTCTTCATTGGATTCTCTGGTTAGTTCGGTAGTCAGTTTCTGCATCCAGGTTGTGCCAGAAGCTGGACCAGCATAAGTCCGATCTTGTCGTTCAGGGGTTGGATCGGTGAAGTGGTCCTCGTTCACATGGTCTGTTGATCCCATCGATCCGACACCCGAAGCTACCGATTCACCATCGCTTTCATTAGTACTGTGACTGTCCTTTGTCGCTTTTCTTGTGAGTCTGGTAATGGCCTCTTCAGCATTCTTGAGTTGAGGCGGCTACGATGTATCAGTGCTGAGGCATTCTGGAACAGACTAAACCTACCAAAAGTAACACACGCTGAGCCGCCGTCCTACTAGCACTATTGAGCTCAGGACCTATCTGTAAGAATAAATCTTCGTATGCTTTAACTTTCTTCCAGAGTTGTTCTGTCAACCTGTCGGATATCAGCATCTTGATAAATCACGCGGCTTCTGAGCACCTCGTACTTCTTCCCATTGTCCTTTTTCCCATCTTTGTAATAGCATTCCATACTGAGAGCATGACATTGCTTGCACACCGGCCGCTCCCCATCGCACTTCGACTTCCTCTGCCTGCACGGTTCACACGCTTGATTCACACGCGACGAACGTGCTACGGTAGTATTGCCGAGTGTGGGGCCACTTGCTGCAGTCCAGCTGATACGTGGGATAGGTATACCTGTCGCTTGCCGCTTGGGGTCTCTAGGATTCCCATCAGGGGCTCTTATCGGGATTGGCGTCCCTTGGAAAGCGGCGCTAGGAGGTTTCGCGGTATAGCTTAGAGGAAGCCCGGCAACGACATCTCCTGTGACCTGTTGGTGGTGTATTTGGCCTGGATTCTCACTGTACACTGCGGCTGAGGGTACTTCATTCTTGGATTCGCTTTTGGTAGTATCCTTCTTCGTGGCCTGCGCTGCATTGAAGTCGGCCACATATTGGCTATACCGTCTGTGATTATCCGTCTTCTGGTACTCTGCCAGATCCTGCTTGTACTTGTCCCAAGGTCCAGCAGCTGTTCGCTTCCATTCTTCTTTAGCCTCCGATGACAACTTCTGCCATCTGTCGCCCACCTGTCGCGAGATGTCGGCGAAAGCAAGTGGCTCTTGTTTCGTTTCTTCGCGTACCCAGTTGGAGAACATGACATAGGCAGAGTATGGGCGTGCAGGAGCATTTCCGTCGGGTTTTGGATGGTGTCGATATCCTCGTTTGCTGGAGGCTGAGAGCGGAGACTCTTGCTTGGTGACTCCCGATAGAGCGGCAGAGAATCTCCCGCCTGGACTAGGCTTGGCTTGATACGAGGGGGACACCGGAGCTGGAGCTTGGGACAAGCGGCGCGCTTTGGAAATCTCTCGTTGTAGCTTTCTTCGATGGCCCAATTTAACACCAAGAGTATCTAGGTCTGCTTCGGTGATCTCAAGTACTGTATCCCAGCAGTCGAACCCCGCCTGCATAAAGCTTTCGAAATACTGCGACATCCCCAGCCATGACAGTGTCGCCTCTAGATCACTCATAGTAGCGGATGAGTCAGTGCCTTCTCGTACTATGCTGTTCCTATGGCCAGGGTCCTGGTCAAAGATTTGAAGAATGAGGGAGGTCAAGTTTCGTGAGGTAATGAGGACGCGCAGCTTGTAGTGTCAAATCCTAGAATACAGCGGGCCCGAGAAGGAGAGGTTGAACCGCGGCTTGTCCTAACGCAGGTGTTATGGGTGATCGGTTTCAACCGTCGGCGTTGGAACGCCTAAAATGGTTCTTTCAGGATGAATTTTACAATGTGTAGCGGCCAATACTAAGACGATGAGATCCAAGCCCGGTAGTATTAATTGTTGACAAGGTCTTGGCAGATTCAGATCGCGACTCTTTTGGACGCCTGTCTGAGTGTCATAATGAGATTGATGTGAGACCTGGTGGACCAAATAGCATTAGCTGACATCTGTGGAGATAGACAGTCCGAGAGAAAAATACACTTTAGACCCAAGGATAGCTGTCCATGCCTGCTGTGTCTGTGTGAAACAGCTGGTGATGACGCCTGAGAGAGTGCTGCGAGGCTCTTGAACAGTCCACGAGTCGACCGGTCGAAAGCATCGACATCGATGATTCTGTGCACCTGTAGGCGTATCAGGCAATGATATGGACAGCTCAGCAAAGGCTTTAGCAAGGCAAGGTGTTGCGCTGTACTCCAGAAACGACGTCGGCCTCTGAAGCTTTTGCGCGGTACGGAGGTAACTATGTCTTAGCTTCAGATTCCTCTGCGTCTTTCATGTCATCTGCCGATCCAGGGTCCAGCGACAGACGCTAACGTCCAGCTGCATCTCTCGATGGACAGGATAATCTGTACACCGAAGCTGTATGTGGCTGTCTTCTGCGTCTTGACTCGCCTCTCGAGCACGTCTATCTCCACTATTGGTACATCGTCACTTGGCTCTCTAGATCACCTACATCCTCCAAGTCGTTATAGTGGTAGCAGATACGATGAAGAAGTATTAGTAAGCATGCAAACTGACCGGACCCATCTCCGTCGAAAGCGATCCAATGAGGAGCCGCTCGGCACTGATCAAGATCTGATCTGGGATTCCCCATCGGGGTCAGTCAGGTGATTTGGAGTTTAGATCGTGCTGTCTGTACCTCGATCCCCAACTTTTGAAGTCATGTAGGAGAAACACAATTCAGGACGCTTTCTTAAGTTTGGGCTCGCCGACTGCTCATACCCAAAGATGACTGGATAAGTCTGCCGTTCTTACAATCGGCTCCATCATACTGCCGGATTCATAAAGGTTCATCTGGAAACCTGGACGCTGACATAGTTTGATGGCTTCCTAACACAACTGAAGTCTCATAAGATGTATATAGCTCGAAGGATTCAAAGACAGTCGTGGCACTGTCCATCGCTCGTTCAGATCATCCGCCATCGAGCCCCAATAACTTGCAACAAGGGTCCGTCTCATGCCACTTGGAACGACAAGATATCACTGAAGAAGGCCATACATGCACTAGAAGGTTCGCCAGTGGGGTTGTTCTCCCTTACTGCATACAGCGTCCCACAGCTTCCATTCAGTATGTATGTCTTCTTGTACATTAAGATATGACTGGCCCCAAACCTTGAACAGCACCCTCCCTTGGAGTGTTGGTTTGGCCGGTCCGTGATAGGTGCCCAGAGTTCATTCAATAATTCCGCAAAGGTTCAGTGAGGACACATATCACCGAGATGCAAGGCTGATCCTCTCCTGCTTATGACCTACGTTGTTTCGTCGTACCACTCACCCCTGCTGAGCGTAGCGTTTGATATATCTACATCGCCAATGGAGACCAGTCGCCGTGAATGGAAGTGTCTTCTGTTTTACGCACACGAATCCTCTAGGATGAAACCGACTGCCTTTAACATCGGCACCATCCTAGAGCTCATCCGTTCTCATCGCCTACATCACCCCTGTGTTGAATGGGATGTTGCTGGGGTGGCTAAAGGCAAGGAAAGACGTGAAGGGTGGTGTCAGCTGCATACTCAGATCTAATTTTCTCCTCTTCGACAAAGGCCGAGAGTCATCTGTCGTTGGTAATATATGGTCCATATGAGCTAGCTGTAGCGACTCAGTGCACACGATGTCGCTTTCGGGAGTCAGCATCCACCCATCATTGGCCCCGTAATCAAGAGTATATTCGGGAGTCGGCATCCACCCATCATTGGCCCCGTAAGAAGGTGAAAATTTGGGGGCTGATGTCGACCCATTATTGGCCCTGGAGGAAGGTGAACATTCGGGAGTCGACGTCGACCCATCATCGGCCCCGTAGGAAGGTGAAAATTCAGGAAGTTGAGGTAATGAGTTGGGAAATCCGACGTCAAAAGGCGATTGCGGTGCGGTGGTTAAGGCGTCTCTGACATAATCTGTCTCATCCCATGGCCCTGGTAGGATGCCAAGGGTTTCCAATACTTTGTGGGTCAATGGCTGAGGACCGAGATCGTCCTCCGCGACAAAGCATGGCCATGCCTCGTTGTTGCGTAAGCGCCGGTAAAGCTCCTGAATGCCGGCGATCATTTGCAATTGCTGTCGCTCTAACATTTGAACATAACTAGCGCAGGTTAGAACATATGAAGCTGAAGCTGAAGCATGAGCATTTCTTCCCGTACCCTTTTCTGTAAAATATCCTGTCGGATTGTCTCGCCTTCCCGTACGCACAAATCGCATCGTCTACTCGACAACGAGAGCATGGAGTCACACCGTCGCACTGAACGATGCCAAAACGGATCAGCACTGAGTGAAGAAACCACCGAGGAGCTGAAGTACTTTGCACTTCTTCAGTCTACACCGCTGGCAGGCTTTGATGACCCGTCGCTGAACATCACTGCCGGCAGACTCTTTCGTGGGGCTGGTTTGCTTGGTCCGTGCCATTGCGACACCTTGTGGGGACAGATGGATGTCGAAATGAGTTTCGCACTACTGTATGTCAGGGCAGAACAAAGGTTCGTCTTCGAGGAATCTGAAGTATACAATGGTTCGGAAGTCAGTCAGTATTTGGCGGACATGGGCATTTGTATGACGTCGAGCGGACAGGAGAGAGGTCCTCAGCATACTTTACGCTGATGATGTATGCGCTGCTCTTCGTCGAACCAACCCAATTGGAAGCATCCAACGTCCCCGGCTTCCTAGCGTCAGGGATGCTTTGAGGCATGACGAATCAACGAGTGAGTAGTCATCAAACTTGTTGTAGCCGGCTAGCCTACAATAGATCGACTCATTGTACACCTCCAAGGTTCTCCACACGCGATCAACAAGGAGAATCGTTTGGTTTCTTCAAGTACGGATAATCAACAGTCTTGCAGGGATTGCAACTCTATATTAGCCCTCGATCTGCTTGGCGTGAGCGGAGTTCGCTCCTGTGCGCGATCGACTCGCCGGGCTAGCCACATGGAGGCGCTATTCTGGAAGGACACTAGAGGGGACGGGCATGCAAGAACCGAGCTCCCAAGTGACGACATGCTTACATCTGCCAACTCGGGCCTATCATGATGCCAGCCCCCCAATCTCCCTTTTGAAACGAAGGGAGATGGGGACTACCAGGGCGCGTTTTAGCCGACTGCTCATCGACTTCTTCCCTCAACTGCCATGCAAGACTTTGGCATCCGACGAGTTCGGAGCTTGCCATACGCGTATCCTGCACCGTCTCTGGCCATTGACACATACTCTACATCTACCTCCAGGTGCCTTCGTTTCGACGTATTCGCTGCTCCTTTTAGTCCAATATTGTAAAAGACGGATGACGATACGGAAACGAAGCGCAAACACAACGCAGTGTGCTTTGGTATCATCGATACTGGGGTTTGACCTGCGTGGTTTCTGTGCGAGTGACGCATATGCGGGCCAGAATTGTGCGTCAGAGCCTTCCGGTGGAAGAAGGATCCGGCTCCAAGGATTACGATCTCCCACGCTTCGGCTGAAGTTTGCACGTCAATGGCCGCATTGGCTACAATTCCATCAACCGCCAGAACCACAGTGCTCAATCAAGCTATGCACTTCCTCACTTCTCATCTCCCTCAATACGTCTTCATATAATCGCGCCTCTTCAAGCTTCGTCCACTGAAGCCCGAACGTGGCCTGCTTCCGAGCAGACTGGGTCGAGTTTGTCCAGGATATGCCCACGCGCATTTCATATCTGATCATGGAGAGCAATGGTCTTAGCCCGACGAAGCCGCCCTCAGTAATCACACCACCACCGTCGACTCCCCGAACCCACAGATCGGACTCTAGTTCATCGAATGGTAGCGAGCTTACCAACAATAATCCAGCTCCTCCGGCGCGAAAACGTCGAGCTCCAGGCGCTATCACCCCAAATGCTTGCACAAACTGCAAGAAGGCGCGAGCGAAGGTAAGGACATATCCAATGGCTACTCGCCTGCCTTTGGCGATCAATCATGCTGACTCGAACACCTTCACATCATAGTGTAACGGTATTAAGCCTGCCTGCAAGCGCTGCACAGCTCGAAATATCAATGACTCGTGCCACTACGAAGTACATGCCAAGACAGCCAAGGAGCAGATGATGCGGGAGATCCAGCGTCTGCAGCGGGAAAATAGAAGCCTCGAGGATCAGAAGGACAATTTGTCCGCGGAGAATAGCTCAATCCAGCAGATCATCTTATCATTAAAAGACGATGGACAATGCGTTGAAATCCTTCATCGGTTGAAGCAAGGTCAATCCTACCAAGACATCACAAAATGGCTCGGTCGAATTTTTGCGCAAGAGACTGAAATGTCACCGGTCTCCGAATTCAAGTTCGATAGCGCGATTGAGAAGTACCATAGAGACTTTGTCAAGCACAAGGACCCCCGCTACTGGACAAGCGTGACTACGGACGCTTCTCTCATCGAACATCTCCTCACTCTCTATTTCAACTGGGTACATCCGGTGCACACGCTGTTCGACGAGACCCATTTCATGTCTAGTTTAAGGGACTGCGTGGACGTTTATTGCTCGGCCGCTCTGGTCAATGGGATATGCGCCATGTCCTGCCACCTCCTCCACAACACATGGGAAGACGAGGAGCAGACCCGGCAAATCATAGTCTCACTTCGAGGACGCTTTATCGACGAAGCACGGGTCTTACTCAAAGGCGTGGACAATTCCAAGTGGACGAACATACAAACGTATGCAATCTTTTTTCTGATCGAGTTATCGATGGGAAATGGGCTCATGGCGACGGCGCATCTGAGGTTGGCAACGGAGGCTCTGACTGCTAAGGGAACAGCGGAGCAGTCATCAGAAGCGGTGGAGGTGACTAGATGGGGAATAATAACACTTCATACGTACGCATGGGTCGGGTCCTGGGTCGTAGCATGCTACTTACGCGCGCAATTAGGGCTTGGTCTGGACTCACTTATGTCAAGCCATCGGCGCCTGTATCACCTATGGCAAGTGTCTTCCAAGGAATAGCGTTTGATGAAGATGGTCATTTCCAGGGCGAGTTTCATCCCGACAATGTCCCAGCAAGAAATCGACCGAGCTACACCGTCTTGACAGCTTCCGAACTAGCAAGGTTATATCGCGTTATCCACGAGACGATACTCCTGTATTGCGGAACTAAGGGTAAGGTCTCGGCCCATCACCTTATCAAAGTCTACGAGCGTTTTTTGGCTTGGAAGGACGAGCTTCCCTCACAGATATCTCACGTCGCCGATGATCATAGTGCGTCACCACACGCCTTGTCACTGCAGTGAGTGGAGCTGTCCGTAATCGACGAATGGGCACATTTACTGACGGGAGATCCTAGCATCCAATACTACACCGCTCTTGTGCATCTCTTTCAGCCCCTCTTGTCTCTGGCACAAACCCCTCGAGCAAGTCACGAAGCCATTAACGATCTCCTTTTCAAATATGCTAGAGAAGGTCTTGCGCTCCTAATCCAATATCGCAAGGCTTATGGCACCTTCCATCAATCCCCTCTCCAACTTTTTTGTATGATTCATATCTGCGATGCCATCGTGTCTCATGATGGCCACGGCGGCGATACACTCGATACAATTCGCTTCTGCATAGAGTCACTAGAAGATGCTAAATTCGGCTACCCGGTTGCCGGCCCGTTACAAAGGATGTTTGCGAATCGGCTTATCGAGTGCAATATTTCTCTACCTAATGACTTGGAGAATCTCGTCGGGTCCCCACATATCTACCAGCTGGAGGACCTACTCAATGTCTGCGCGCGGTCATCGTACTCGCCGCCAATCACCCAACTACTGCAGAATTTCAAGCCGAGCCTTGCGCAGGACTTTATGGACGAGTGGCAGGCGGCTTGTGATCAGCACCCGCAGACGAATCTGGAGAACCCGACGGCCGTACACAACCAAAGATCGATGCACATAGACACCCTACTGAACTGACGACTGAGATATATGGGACGCCCTTGAGCAATACGAAGACACGATATCAGCACGCACAGGCTGAATAGAATTTCCAAGTAATTTCATCGGATCCTGGGCTTTCTGCTATTAGCGAGGAGTATGAGCTCCAAAATTCAGCTTGGCTTCAGCAAGGAGTATCAGCTCTCCAATACCCATCTTAGCATCGACCCGTTCGCGACATTTTCTGGGAGTCGCACAAAGCTAGGCTTCCAGCACTAATTGATACCATCGTGGTCAGCTGCTCGTCGTGGTAGCGTCACATTGTTATATGCTTTTTTGACAGAGCTCCCAGGTCGGCATGTATAGCCACGTAGGCCTTGGGAGCGTAGCTGTAGCTATGGGTAATCAAGGAGGATCTAATCCAAATTTGACCACAATTGCTTCCGATGTATAGTTTAATGGCGCGCGGATCTCCTGTCGTTCGTACTCAAAGGGTCACATAGTCGTCATCCCATTCTGTGCGTCATACCAGGAAACGCAGCGAAAGACAGCTTGTCTTCCTTTATGACCTCAAGTGCTTTCTCCCAGCGGTACCCCAGACCAAATCCGGCCCCTATACCTCCAAACCTACTTCCAGTGACCCAACCCCCCCAGCCTGCTAGCTCGGTCCTTGCTCCAGCCCTTCCTTGCTATACTCACCTTGGTTGGCTGACCCTACATTCAACATCTTCCCGCAATAACCCAAATCAACTTTCACTATCCTCCGCTGTAGCCAACTCACCCTTCATCATGTTCCGCTGAGCTTCGTAGTAGCATTCTTGTTCCTTTCCTGTAGCATGGTTACTGCTGTCAGCATGCGGATGTGTGGCTACGCACAGCCATAATCATGGGAAAATGAGGGAGTAAAAGGAGAAAAGTAAAGCATGAGATTCCGTAGTACAGCTATTGCTATCCCTGCTTCCAAGCTTGATGCACACTGATATTATGTACATGCAGTAAAGCCGTCGTCATGACCTTCAGCAAGAGCAAAACCAGCGTCATCGCCTCGCTGGTAGACCTAGAAGTCAGCTCACTTCTTGCGTAAGCCCTTCCTCACAGACTGGTTCGTTCTCTGGGAGCCAAGCTTCGCCCCTCCAGCAGCAGTCGCCCTCTTCGCTCCCGCTCGCGCAGACGCCGTTCGCTTCCCGGGCGGTTGGAGGTCTTCTTCTGACTCTGGGGTTGGAGCTTTTCGCTTGCGGCCCGTGGGCGGTGCCTTTGCTTTGGGTGGGGGGTCGGACTCGTCGGATACTTCACCATCGCCGTTGGCTAGTTCGTCTTCGCTGGGGGGAGCGTCGGGTGCATCGAGCTCACGGACTTTACGTTTTCGTCGGTTCGAAATTGGGGGTTTTCGTCCCGGGGCCGTGGCAGGTTTGTTGGAAGAAGTGTGTGCTCGTATCCGTCCAGCTTCTGCTCGTGGTTCTTCAGTCTGTGTGACGCCGTTGATGTTCGCCGAGGCCCTTGATCTCTGTTTGGCCCGCGAAGAAGCTGTACCAGATGTCCCATTGGTAAGCGCCTTGGGCTCCGGCTTCTTCCCCTTTGTAGGCAACTCCTGGCTCTTTATGCCCGCAGGCGGTGGCATGCGCTCACGGTCGTCCTCAGTAGGAGCCCTTCGCTCTATGACTACAGCAAGCATGGTCTGGCTGGCTTTGCGAGGCATCTTGACGAAGCTGACCTGAGGCGACTCTTTGAATCTGTCTCTCCAGTCCTTCAGGATAGCTACCTTCGCTCCCTGCCCCTGATCGACTACAGGATGTGCTATCGGATTGTGCTCAGCTGACCTCCAGACCACTTTTCCTGTGGCTGTGACTGGTTCGCCCAGAGACAGTTCAGGTATTGCATCTGTAGCTTCCAATCTCCTCCGCTTGCTGCTGACGCCTAATTTGGGCCCATCCTCGTCCTCATGGCTTCTTTTCTTCCGCCTTGTAGTTATGTCCTCATCAAAGAAGTCACTGGGATAAAGCTCCAATTCATCCAGGGCGTCGTTTGTTTCAAGTGACGGATCGTAGTCGATCCAGACGGGAGAATGCATGGTGTGTTCGGCAAGATCGTCCTGCAATTGGTCAGCTAGAGGGTTCATACTGCTGCTGCAAACACAAAGGTTCACTGCTTCCGCGTATGGAACTTCTTCATAGTATATGTAATCATCGTCATCGTAGTAATCTTCATCGTCGGACATTGCGAGTTGACGGTCGCTTATGCTGGGTATGGGGGTTGAAAGTGAGCTCAAAGCTAGTCAAGGAGAGCACTTTCAGTAATCGATTGCATGTAGAGCATTCATTGGTGTAGCCAGCGAGGAAGCCGGGCGTTGCGCGTCAGTGCTGTGGGATGACAACGCGTCCGTGGTCGTTGGAAGCAGCCCCGGTCAACGGTGAAGTGCGCTCTGTAGGCATGCTACTACGTGCGATGTTATATGGAGGACTACCTGCCAAAGAACCTTAACACCGACGCTCATTGAAGGAACAGGCTGCGCGTTCATTGGCTTATTTTATTTCCATACATACATCATTGCGCTAAGGCTAGGCTTTTAGAAAACATAGTAGGATGTTGAGCTTAGAGTGTCGCCGTGTAGCACTTTAGTGGTAGCGCCGATGTTTGATACGCAAGTGGCAGACGGAACTTTCCGATTTGCAGTCTACTGCAGTACCACGTAGAAGACCATCAAACAAAGTAATATTCGCTTCACCATGTCCATCCGTGGAGCCTTCTCGGCTTGCCATCCAACTTACACACCATTCTCCAGACCCTTCCGGGTTCTTGTGACCTCACTTGCTCGGAGGATATTTTTCGATGGAGAACTGCCCGAGCCTGGAAACACAAGTATCCCAGGCCCACCGGCAGCGAGCCAAGTCATCAATCAATGCGAGGATGTTTTCATCCCTTCACCGTAGCTGGGCGGAGGCTTGCCCAAAAAAGATGGGTATGGCATCAGCTGACAAGTGTGACCTCGCACCCGTTCACCATTTACCCCAACGGTCACCCTGAGGGATCTTTTGTGTATCACCGGGTGATGATAGTCTAAGATAGTATCGGCATTTGGAGGTGAAAGTTTTAGCTGCAGTTCCCGTCTTGTGCAATTTCAAAGAGACTTTGCAGTAGAGAGGTATGAAAGCCTTGATATCTAAGCATCAAAGCAGGCTTTACCATCCTTTAGTAGAAAACTTATTTAGAGACGATAAAATACCACTCGACTTCCCATTACTGGTGAGCATTTCGACCTGATCATTTCCAGGTTTCATCGACCTCTGTGTACGAGAGAGATGGAAGCCTGCCATTACAGAGCTATACGTGCTTCGCAGACACCGAAATACTAACCCTGGAGTGACTTTTGTGGACGTCTGTAGGAAGATATGCACGGAAAAGTGACCCGTATAGGGCTAGATCTCAGCACTAAGCTCTTTGAAGGTTTTCGCTTGGTGAGCTTCAGATCAGGTACTCCGGTCCCCTGCATCTCCTCTGGTCGTTTCATGAGGTCCGGACCCACTTTCTAGCCATCTCGAGGTTCTTTTGTCCTTTTTCGTGCTCAGAGTTGCTGACGGGGAATTTCGCAATAAAGAAGTGCACTTAGCGCTTTCACAACGGTTGTCGCCCCTTGGCCTTATTTTTAGATCCCCGACCCCAACTTCTGGCAAGATAATTTTGGTCAACTTTCGCATTTCGCTATTAAAACATATAAAATTAATTAATTATTACTCTAGACACTATACGCTTTCTAAAATTGCTTTGCTTGTAAGTTTTGATTATAAATTGCTAGAGCTATAGAAACTACAAAATTCGTTAACATGTAAAAAGTTCAAGTCGATCTTTGTTTTTGAGATACGCTTCGAAACACAAAAACTTTGCAATCAAATGTGATGCTAGCCCTCAATATTCAACGAACACGTTGTTAGTGCTAAGTTATCGTAGTGGCGACTTAACATTGTGCAAAGTTTTCTTTCTAAGAATTTTCTTCTAGAATTTTTACGAATTAATGTCTCTTTGAATTGCAATTCTATATACTACGTAGTCTCGTCTTTAGTACGTCGATGTAGCAATATCTTGTTATACGTTTGTATATAGTTTTATAGTATTAATTCGTCTCAATCTTTATAAGCAATTATTCGACAAAATAATCAATTCGACACGCAATACAAAGCGAAATTTGAAGACAAACAAGAGACAAACAACGTTTTAGCGCTTCTAAAGCGACAAGAGTGCGAATAATTAACTTGCCTTCAACAATATCACGAAAATTTATATTATATTACAAGAAGAAGTCTTGCAAAGTAACAACATTGCATAGTTGTTACAATTTAACAAAGACATTAATTACAAAAAGCTTCTAGTTGAAGAGAAAGCAAAGAAGCGTAGACTTTAGGCAAAGCGAGAGCTTTGCATTACTCAAGTAAAAAACAAACTTCTTTTAAAGTTGCTTTGTAAGAACAAGATTAAAGCGACAAGTTCGCGTTGTTTACGCGAAGACTACTTCGATAACAAAACTAGCAAATCAATATTGAAGAGATAACGTTTCGCTTGTTTTATAAGATTAACTTAGTTAAATCTCTACTACAAAAAGAACTTTAAAAAATAAAAGAATTGAACTCGAAGTGCAAGAAACTTCTTTAAAATTAATAAAGATTAATTCTCGACAAAGAACTCAAAAATTTGTTAAGTTCAATATTATCTTTGCGATACGTCGACGACGCAATAAGAAAATTACAAGAACAAGCGAACAAACAAGATAAAGAAGTAAAATTAAAAATAGTTTGCACAATATTTGATTAATTTTATTAAGAATTTAAAAAATTGTTGTCTTGTTTTCTTTCGCAAGTACGAGAAGATTAAGTAAAGTTAATTTTAAAACGTTAATAACTTTGTAGTTTATATTAAGATATTGAAGATAAATCTTAACAAATATATTGAATGTTAACAACGTAATTATCTCTTGCATCGTTTAAGAAAAAATCTTCGTAAAAAATAACGTAACTTAAATTCTCGAAACAAGAGACGTTTTTGTTGCGCTAGTATAGCGCATAAAAAGCGCTCTACTTTTTCGATTCGATATTAAAAACAAAATTTTGAATTTTGAATTGTTTTTAAGATTATGCAATAACTTTAAAGAGAGTTTGTATAATTGTAGATTAAAAAAGACTACATTAACAATTAAGACTCGCGACGTATTAACAACAAGAAGTTGTTAAAAAGCACAACGAAACTTTTTCTACATAACTTTGACAAAGTTAACTCGAATATATAAAAGAAATACATTTGTTACAATTGTAACAAAGATTAATATATCTAAAGAAAATGTTTTAGATTTGTTAAAAACAACTCGCAAGTCAATGCAATTAATAGCTCTCAAAAAAGTTTCGAAACAAATATCTTAAAAATGTTGTTATTACGTTCTCTTATTAAAGAGATTTTTAACAATTCGAAAAACTAAATAAGTTCGCAAGAATTGTAGTTGCAATTGCAAGTTAAAAACACAAAATAAAGACTCTTTTTGCAAAGCTATTAATATTTGTCGACAAAAAATAACACAAACAAAGAGATCTTCTTAATAAGAGCGCTTATATTAATTTTATTAACGAACGTCTTGCAAAGACATAATATTTCAAGAAGATCGAACAATTTGCAATTGAAGCAAAAGCTTTTACAATTTAGAAAACTCGATTTGTAAAATTCTACGTTACAAAAATTGATATTCGCGACAATAAAAGATAAAAATATATATTAAAACAAATTTTCTATATATTCAATAAAGTTGTACACAATATTATTGTCGATTTTCTCTAAATAACAAAAGCTAACTTTTACGTCAATTAATATATATTAATTTAACGCTATTAAGTTGCAAAGAATATTATTGTTGTTAAATTCTCGAAGAATTTTTTGAAACTCAAGAAACAAGTTTTAATGTTTGTCTTAATTTGTTGCGATTTTAGCGTCGATAAAACGTTCGCAATGCGCGTTATATTTAAGAATATTTAGAACTACGACAATATCTTTAACTCAAAAAATGCATTTACTTTCTTTGAGCACAAAGAAAAAGATTATAAGATCGATTTGCTTTTTAGAAAGAAATTGTCTTATAATTTGTTATTTATTTTGTTCGAACAGAAGCTAATTGTTCTATGTAATTATCTTTTGAAAAATTTGATTTTAGACAAGATTTGCAAATCGATTAGTTAAATTAAAATATTAATATTGTTTGTGTTAAAGAGCAATAAAAGTCTAAAATTATATATTAATTATTGCAATCTTAATGCGATTACAATTAAAAATTAATGTCTTCTTTCTCTTATAGAGAAGATGTTAAACTGTCTAGTAAGCGTCGCGTACTTTATAAAACTAAATCTAAAAAACGCTTATTATTAAATTCGAATTTGTTAAAACAATAAGTAAAAGATAATCTTTCGAATATAATATAAATACTTCGAGTATATAATAATATTGTTTAAGTTAACAAACGCATCAATTATTTTCTAGATTTTAATCAACAAAGTTTTAAGAAATTTGATAGATTATCTTTGTGTAATTTATCTTAATAATATTTTGATTTACTTTAAGATATAAGAGAAGTATTAAGATTGCGTACGTTAAGGACTTGATAAACTACGCTTCTACAAGCTTTACGCAAATCTATTTAAATACTTTTTTATAACAATTTTGATTAAATTTCTAGAATATATTATAAGCAATTATAGCGTATTAATAAATTTACGACAAATCGACTTTATTAAAATATAATTTTTAATTTATTACTCTATGCGAGCTTTAAGTGTTCTTGAATTTCGCAAACTTTTATCAACAATTTATAAAATACTATGCAAAGATTACTTAAGCTTTGACGAAGCTTCTAAAGAATAGCAAACAAGACAAACAAAATAATCTTTTTGTATTTAACAAAAATACTATTTTGACTTTTTGAAAGATTATTATAGTTTTTACGCAAACGCCTATATTAATTTACTTTAATTTAAAAAATTATTTATATTTGCGTTAAGACAAACGCTTTGGAATTTGCGATTGCGACAATTTTGTCGCAATTAATTTATTTTATAGAAGAAGTCAATTAGACGACGTAGCACTTAATAACATTCTATTTAAGAAAGATAATTTTCGCGAAAATTCGATATAAGACTTACAATTAGAAGTTACTTGTTATCGTTATTAACTTTAAGCAATATCGACAATATTTAAAGAGTAGTTATTATTCAATTATTGTATTAATAAATTACAATAAATTACAATATTTTATAAAGATAACGACGCTAAATTGTCGTTAATTTAAATAAGCATTTTTGTTGACAAAATATGACTTCGAAATTAAATATCGTACGAGAAAAACAAATCTAGTTGACAAATTCTCTCGACGTCTTGATTACAACAACAAATTAAATAATAAAATTTGTCTATTTATGTTTCAAAATAAGTTGAAAAATATTACTATTGTTGCTATTGAAATAATATCAATACTTACGAAAGATGTTTGTTAGACATTAATATCGCAAAGTAAAAATAAATCTAAGACTTAAGTATTGAAGATTAAAAAAAATCGATATCGAACTTCTTAATAAAAATGCTTTAAATAAAGAAAATACAATTAGTAAATTTGAAGAAAAAGAAGTTGTAAACATAGCTTAAAGCGCGATAATTTAACAATTGCGTCGCAACAACGTTTGTATCGCATACAATAAGAAAAACAATTTAAAAACTTTCTTATATTTGTTGTTGTTCAAAATAGAAAAATTGCAAAGAAAGAACTCTATAGCGCTCAAAATTAAGAAGCAATTAATATCGCAAATCTTGAGTCAAATTTGCGCAAAAAAAGATTGATTAATTTACAAAAAAATAGTATTCTTCTTTTATGCTATTCTAATTTTTGACAAAGTATTATTAAAGAGCAAGTTGTTATGCTTGCATTATAATAATGCTCTAACAAGATACTTTAAAATTAAAGAGACACGCACTCTTATAAACAAAAAGTTTTATTAATCAAAAATAATCGCGAATATTAATATATATATTAAAGATTGCGACGTTTGTTAACAAAATAAAACTTCGCACTATTGTCTCTACAAGAAATTAATATTGCTTTCTATTCTTGTTTAATTATAAATCGAAATTTCGATAAACTTTATAACAAAGTTGTCTACTAGTTGTTACAAAAATAATGTGTTTGACGCAATTCTAATAGTAATTAATTGATACTTTAAAATGTTTCTATATATTTTTGTTAAATCTATATAATTGACGAAAGATCTAATTGACATTTTGTTCAAAAAGATGTTGCTTGTTTATCTCGAAATGTGTAAAATTGTTTTTAATTGTAAATTGCTCTTTACTAGTAATTATTAATTCGCAATATATTATTGTATACGTATTAAATAAAAGCTAAGTATTGCTTTCTATTCTTAGATTAATAAGCAAATCGAAAGACAAAACTAGATATTGATCTATTATTTGCGTTGCTATTGCAATTATAAACAAAACAATTAAGATTTGTTGCTAGCTTTAATCTAATATACTTACAATAGCGCATTGTATACGTCGACTAAGATATTATTTTTTAAGTTGATATTTAAATTTGTTGCAAATTTTTTATTCAATTAGAACGACAAGAATTGTCTAGACATTTTTGTTGTTCAAAAACAAATTTAATCTTTGTAAAACAAATGCAATCGATTAATAAGTTGTCTATGAATTGCGCAACAAACGCAAGTTTAAGATTACAATAAAAAGATTACTTTAAAAAGATACTAAGTTAGTAACAAAGTTATACTTTCTATTTAAAAATCTTTTAGACGTTTATTTGAAAAAGAAGTTATCTTACAAGTTTACGAGATCGTTTAAGATTAAAAATATATTAACTCGTAAACGTATTGTTTGCGTCTTTTTGTCAAATAACGTATTTATTTTGTCTTTTATATTTTACTACTAGAATTATATTATCGTAACTCAAATATTGTTGCCTCGAAGAATATAATATTGATTGACAAAAATAAGAAGTAGAAAGTAGAAAATATTTTTAATTATAAGTTAAGAAATAACAAGTTGTAATATCTTATTCAATAAAAAGAATTTTTATTATATAAAGATAATTAAATATTAAGAAACTATCTTGCAAATGCGAGACGAAAGCTCAAGAAATACAATATGCGTAAGTCTCTCAAAAAATTAATTGCAAAGATAAGAAAATCAAAACTTTGTATTTGCAAAAAGAATTTTGACAATAAGAAGTAAAATTTGATGTTATTACATATATTTAAGGCACAACAATAATATAGATAACGCGTATAAATAATATTATAATTCTCTTAATAAGTTAATTGAACATTAAGAGTTATAAAAATGCGACATAAAATATATTTAAATTTAATTATTTTTCTTACTTAATCTTTGTCGATAAAGAGTTCTTGCACGCGTGTTATTTGATACAAGATTTAACATTTTATTTACGATTAACTATACGTATCTCTCTTAATTCTTCAATTATTGTTGCTAGTTGTCTTCGATAATACACGAACGTTGCAAGTATAGATTGTCGATAACAAAAATAAGAAATGCAATCTTTTGAAATACAATTAATTTTATTGTCTTAAATATAATAAAAGCATATCTTGAACAATAATCTTTTAAGCATAAATTTTATATAAAAGTTGCAAAGATATAATGCTCGCAAAAGAATATAAATAAGATTCGATTTTTTGATTGTTAGCTTTTATATTATTGAACAAGAAAGTTGTTTATCTTGAATATTCTTGTTTAATAACAAGCAATTCGATATATTTAAATCAAATATATAAGTTGTCGAAACAACTATAATATATAAGAGAAGTCTCGCTTAGATATTTATGTCGCTCTTTTCTAGAGAAACCTAATTAGTAAAAACGAAACAAATAGTGTTGTTCTTAATAAAGTTATTAGATTACGCAAAATTTACGAACTCTTAAATTTGTTGTTTGCAATAGCATTGTCAAACACAAACTTATTGTTTTTGTTTAACTTTTTAAAGAAAGAGCATCAAGATTTGCTCTATAATGCATTATGTTAAATATTTCTTGCTAAATATTGCTTAGACAATCTAGCTTAGTATTAATGCTAGCTAGAATATTCTTATAAATTAAACGCAAAATCGATTTGTTTTTTTGTTGTTATACGTATATAATAATAAGATAACGTTGTATTCGCGAAGCAAACGCAACTTGATTAATCTTAATATTGTTTTTATTAAAGACTCGCATATTAAACTTTAACAAAATATTAACTTGCTTAATATATCGAATAGCAATAAAGATATATTGACGAGTTAGATTAAAATATAAGAGTATATAGACAACTTACAATCTTGCGCTTTGAAGCGCAATATTTACAACAAATATTCTTTTGTTTAATATATTATATATTATTAGATTGCAAAGCAAATAAAAGTTAAAATATATTTAATTATTAATACTTTTGTCGATGTAAACAAGACATCGCAAGTAATAGAAACAAGAAAGAAAGAAACGTTGCGCTTGCGTGCGAACAAGAAGAGCAAAAAAAGTTATTTCGATTAATATTGCTATTTTTATTAATCTTACTTATAGCAAGATCTTGTTAAAGTATTGCTTACGTAATTGACTTGCTACTACAATAACAAAAATTTAACAAAAATTTACAATTATTTCTATTGAAAAGAAATTGCAATACGTCAAAATAATTAAGAAAACTTACATTGAATGCGAGATTTGTGCGTAGTATTGTTGTTAGCATTAGAACAATCTAGAGAACGTCGCATTTATCTACTAACTATAAATCGAAAAGTAATATAAGAAGAGAGAAATTATAATAATGTTGTTGATAAATATTATTTGCGAATCAATTGCGCTAACTCGATTAAATCAAACAAAAAAAGTTAAGATAATTTATTCAAATAATAAGTTAAGCTAAACTTAGAGTTTATAAGATTCAAATAAATTGCAATATATTATTATCGAGTATTTGTCGCAATAACGACGCAACAACATAGCAATTAAAAATATATTTGCGCTTTGAAATAAAAGAACAAAATATCTCTTTGTTTGTCGATTTAAAGTTAACACACAATAAGACGCTTAAAACGAGCAATATAGAGTCTCGCAATAGTATACGAGAAAAGTTATTGTTGCTTTTTAACTTTCTCTCGAATACCTAAAAAAGATAGAGAAAGAGATTAAAAAATCTTTTTTATAGATGTCTTGAAGCCATAACAAGAGAATATATGGACTAGAAAATGCGTTGCACATAAAGATATAAGATATTGTTTATTATCTAATTAAATCTTAGAAAGTTTTGAAGAGAACTTGATAAAAGATCGACGTAATTGCGCAAGTAGAGCGTTGTTATAACACATTAATTCTAGAAACTAGAATTCAAAAGAGAAAGGCAATTGTAATATTAGTTCCCAATAATTAACGAATACGTTATTAGTGCCAAATTATTGTAGTAGCGACTTGGCATTGTGTAGAGTTTTTTTCTTGAGAATTCTCTCCCAGAATTCTTACGAATTAATTAGACTGGCCGCGCTGACCCGGAAATGTCACGTGCAAATGCCAAGACTCGGGTCAAAAAAAATTCGAAGAATCGAATCGCTCAAAGTAGTTTAGTCGATTACTATAAGTAGTTTAGCGCGAAGCGCGCTAAACTACTTTGAGCGATTCGATTCCAAAAATTCGTCGCGACCCGATCTTGGCGCCGGGTCGGGCCAGAGGGGTGGTATCATAACCCGGCCCGACGGCCAGTCTAGAATTTATGTCTCTTTGAATTGCAATTCTACACACTACGTAGTCTCGCCTTTAGTGCGTCGGTGTAGCGACGTCTTGTCACACGTCCGTACACAGTCTTACATCAAAAAACTTTCTCAACGTTGGCTTAAACTCTATCAAAGATATGCTGTTGAAAGCGCAAAGGCTACTCTATCAAACGTAAGATTTCGATAGTGATAAATCAAGAAATGCGAAAGTTGATCAAAAGCATCTTGCCAGAAGTTGGGGTCGGGGATCTAAAAATAAGGCCAAGGGGCGACAACCGTTGTGAAAGCGCTAAACGGCGTCGCGGTTAGCATCGGCTTCTAGATAAAGCCCCCTCGACGCCTATGACATGGAGTCCAAACGTCTTTGCCTACTTCAATTACTATAATGCAAAGATGTAAGTCACGATGTCGTTGTCTTACGGTCCTAGGAAGGGTGCCGTGAGCCTCTTGCGCATTGCTCAAACCACCACCATCGCTGGATTGACAAAGCGAGGGAATGCTTCGATTGCTAACACTTCCTCATCAACGAAACCACTCCAGTCCATTCTGATCGCGAATCGTGGCGAGATAGCCTTGTCAGTAACGCCTGCTGGATACTGCTTCATTGTGTGTTTACCCACCGTAGACGCGTTGGAAAGACTGCTTCACAGTACGGCATTAAGACCACTACTGTTTACACGGACCCGGACTCGCGATCACAGCACGCGCTGAGTTCCCCCTTTGCAATCAACCTAGGCGATACATCTGAGTACCTTAATGGCGAGAAAATCATAGAAGCGGCCATAACGCATGGCTGCTCGAGCATCCACCCGGGTTACGGCTTCGTAGGTAATCACTCAAGACGCACCGTATAATTTAATCTAAGTTTTTCGTAGTTGAGTGAGAACTCTACATTTGCCCGAAAATGTACAGAAGCCGGCTTGGTTTTCATTGGGCCTCCATGGGAGGCTATCGAAGCTATGGGCAACAAAAGGTAATACAGCTTTTCGCCATGCTTTGCACCTATAGCTAAGGGCAAGAAAAGTCGTTCAAAGGATATCATGATCAAGGCTGGCGTACCCTGCATTCCTGGTTACCACGGCAGAAACCAAGACCCAGGCTTTCTCAAGTCAGAAGCAGCCAAGATTGGGTTTCCAGTACTGCTTAAAGCCGTCAAGGGTGGTGGTGGGAAGGGCATGCGTATAGCACCGACGCCTGAAGTCTTCCTCGACCAGCTGGAGTCTGCGAAGTCTGAAGCTCGCAGCTCCTTCGGCGATGATGTCATGCTTGTTGAAAAGTACATTACCACACCACGGCACATTGAAGTGCAGATCTTTGCGGACAAGCATGGAAATTGTGTTGCTCTAGGAGAGCGAGATTGTAGTATCCAGAGACGACATCAAAAGGTCTTAGAGGAATCGCCTGCGCCGCACCTTGAAGAAAGCGTTCGCCAAGACCTATGGGAGAAGGCCCGTGCAGCAGCTTTGGCTGTTGGATATGAAGGCGCGGGCACGGTTGAATTCATCTTCGACAACGAGACCGGCAAATTCTTTTTCATGGAAATGAACACGCGATTGCAAGTCGAGCACCCAGTGACAGAAATGGTGACTGGGGAAGATCTCGTGCGATGGCAGATCATCGTCGCCGAGGACGGGAAATTGCCTCTGACCCAAGAAGAGATCCGGACGAGAATCGCACAGAGGGGTTGGGCGATAGAGGCCAGAATCTATGCCGAGAATCCCGAAATGTATATAAGCTGGCTCTATACAGACGGTATGCTCAAGGTTCGGCTGACAGACTTACAGGGACTTTATACCAGATTCAGGCCGTTTGATACATCTCCGCGAACCACGTACCTCAGATACTGTGCGCGTCGATGCAGGTTTTATCGAAGGGGACGAGGTGTCATCCCACTACGATCCCATGATTGCTAAGCTGATCGTCCAAGGCAGCACGCGGGAGATTGCTATACAGAAGCTCCATGCAGCACTAAGCGAGTATGAGATCGTGGGGCCTGTAACGAACATTGAGTTCTTGAAGAATGTTTGCCGGACCCCAGCTTTCATCGATGGTGAGGTGGAGACGGGTTTCATTCCTAAATTCAAAGACCACCTGTTTCAGGAGACCAAAGTTCGTCCTGAAGTCTTTGCACAGGCAGCTTTGGGAACGTATTTCCTTGAAGCTGCGGTATCGGGCGGTCAAGTTTCCCACAGGGTCAATGAGATCGGCTTTTTGTCAGGTGTCCAGAGCCGCGATTTTTGGTTCATGGTACCTAACGGAGATGGCAGCACCAGTACCCGAGAGACTGTGGTGCATATTCAGCCAGCCGGTAATGAGTTATTCAACGTCTCGGTCGACGGAATATCATATCAGTCCGTCGCAAGCCACTGGGACTCCCAAACCCGCAAGGTCACTTCCTATTTTCCCCACACAAGACTCGATACCAGACTCATCAGTGATGCCGGCAACCTCACACTCTTCCAACAAGGTCAACAGTACCGACTCAAATCAGCGACACCCAGCTGGGTTGAGGAAGCCTTGGGTATCAAAGACAACGCGCATAGCGTTCTGGCACCAATGCCATGCAAGATTCTGAAGGTACAGGTCGACGAAGGAGAGATCGTCAAGAAGGATAAGCCACTTGTGGTCATTGAGAGCATGAAGATGGAGACGGTGATTAGGAGCCCTCAGGATGGGGTAGTCTCACGCATTGTGCATCGGCAAGGAGTGAGTATACTTGCTTTTGACGGCTTATTTGCTGCTAACGGAAGCGCAGGATCTGTGTAAAGCGGGTACTGCGCTTGTTGAATTTGAGGAACCTGAATCCACAAGCGAAGCCTGAACGTTAGCGCAGTGCTGGAAACAGCTCATGCAGAGACACTCTGGAGAGTGGAAGCCTCAACGTCTTCCCGAACCACCAGACAACGTACTCACCCCGAGCTACAGATTTGTTGTGAATGGTTGGCAACCATCTCACCAACAGAACTACGATTCTGGGTGCCCGAAGTCGCCTTCGATGTTCTGCCGATACTTTTCAATACAAAGCTAACAGATACCATCGAATGCAGATTACCAGCTTGCACCTTATCCTTGCCAGACCGAGGTGGGGATTTGACTCACAAACTCGACTATCTTCACTCGACCTCGCCACGGTTCAGTCGTCCCCATCATCTAAAAGGTCGTCTATTCCTCGCGGGCATTATTCCCATCAACATGTAGCACCCGAAGCGTGTCTCGATAATGATTTTGGAAGTCTGCCAAGTTTCTATATGCGGTCTCGATACGCCCGAAGAAGGCTCTCTCAAGGCGGGGCCAAGTGGCTTCCGAGAGCAAGTCTATCATATCGGTCCACTTGTTGGCAAACCAATAGCCTGTACTAGGCCTGATATTCGAGATTTCTTCAATAATTCGAGTCTCCAACCAGCTCGACAAGGGCCTGTCCTCGCGAAACTCACAAGGAATACTCGATTTCCAGTACCAAAAGTCAAATTCCAGGCGTCACAAAGTCCGAAGTGATACTGCGGCGACACTTCTAAAGAACTCTCTTGCACTTCGACTCGCCAACGAATCAAATTTCCCTTTCCCTTTCAGTTGCGTTGAATCTTGATTCAATGTCTTCGGCCCCAGAACCGCCTCATTACATGAAACGGCACTCCATAATCCAGGACACATCTTCGCTCACCCGCGCTATACTCACAAGCGGAAATTGGAAAACCCCATCGAATATGTAGAGACTGAGAGCTGTTATACGAAAGGCGATCAACCGCTATCTTCTCGACGACCATGTAGAATGCTCGCTAGCTGCATAGGACGCCCGGTCTTTACAGAACGCCTTGCCCTGAGATGGGTGGCAAACACATGGAATCAAATATGACCCAGCACTTGACGTTCAGACAACTGCTATCATTTTGCATGCGTCGCTCTCGAACCACAGTACCTATATAGATACTCTGGCACCTACTTACTGCATCTCGTGAGGGTAGCACCAGTGTATGTTAGGTCTTTGCTGTCCCCTGCAAATTGTTCATATTAACAACTCTATATCTGGCGCTGACGGGTCTTTCTTTTACTCGTTGTCTAGGTCATCGACATAGCAACGCTCGAGAGCTGCAATTGCAAGCAGCAGCGGTAGTCAAGCTCCTGAGTGCGATGACACAGAACCTTCACCAAACAGAGCTTTGTTTCGGACGTGCCCGAGGAAGCCACTTTTTAAGATGTAAATGAGATCCATGACATGCAGAAGGTAGCCGTACTTGATAGTGCTCGTACCTTAGGACTGTCTCTTCTGCAACGTTCGTACCAATGTGAATATTGTCATCGAAAGCTCGCACGCTGGAGAAATGTCTTTATCCAACGCCAAGCGAACCTCGCGCTAGTCTGTCCTAAGTCACGTGATAGAGGTCCGTAACCGCCCCTCTGCCCTGCTCAATGATTCAACCTCGCCTCAAACACCCTTTACACTACATAGGCCGCTTTCATCCTACTCGATCTCAGCACGATGTCCCGCCCAACAATAATCATCTCCAAATTCGTCGGCACCATAAGCCTCGGTCTCCTGACGGTACCGCTCCCCTCCATCCCTTGCTAACATTTTCCTCAAAGCCCGCAACCCCCTCCCCTCCTCTCCCCCAAATCTCTCAACAAATATTGATAACCATTCACCAGGGCGTATCCTACACCCTCTCTACCACCACCCTTCCACCCCTCCTCGCCCTCCCATCCGCCTCCCCCGCCCACGCCACCTTCCTCCAGCTCCGCGCCCTCACGACACGGCACCAAGTCGCCCTTTCGGCGCTCAGTACCTCCTCCTTCCTCCTTGCCTTCGCGCTCTCGCCATCGCGTGCAAAGCACCCATATCTACTGTGGGCGACCTTGGCAACAGTCGCAGGCTTTGGGAGTGAGATCTGGGGTATGGTCGTGAAGCGCAAAGAGACGGATGATGAAGGGTTGGAGGAATGGGAGCTTGAGGAAGGGAGCGTTAATGGGGAGGTGTTGCGGGAGGGGATGGAGAAGTGGAGGGGAAAGATGGGATGGAGAGCGGGGATTTGGGGCCTTGCGTGGGGGGTGGCGGTTGTGGGGATTTGGGGTGATAGGTTCTAGGGTCAAGGGTACGGTTGTGAGGTGAGAGAAGTGAGTAGGGAACATATTGTTTGTTGGGATCAGAATTGCGGTTATTGATAGTATTGTTGAGGGCGTTGGTCTGCTGTCACGACTCTATGTACTTGGGATCGCAATCTCGGCTCTGCAATCGATGATCCCGCTCTCTCAAACCAGCCTCATTAATCATGTACTTATGTGCTAGTGTCTGGCTGCATCGAGTGACTATCTTCGGACCCCTGCTGCCGTTTCTTCATCTTCCCTCTGTTGCTCTTCTCGCGACTTGTGGCCCAGGAACATCTTGAGCATCGCAAGGTCATAACTCGCCTTTAAGCCTCCCGCTATCAGGAAAGCGATCCAGAACTTGCCGGCCCCTGCAAGCCAGCCAGTTGCTATCGGCCCTGCACTTTGACTTAATGTTTTCACAACATTCACTACTCCCATCACCGCTGTCCGCTCGCTTGGAAGGACTGCAGCAGCCAGGAAAGCCTGCCGAGGTGCCTGATCCATGGTCTGCAAGCAGGATCGCAAGATCAGAAACGTCGTGGCCAGCCCAACATTACTGGGCAACGGTATCAGCGCTAGAAAGATTGCTGACGGCAGATGCGTGCAGACCATGGTCTTGACAAGCCCAATCCTCTTCGCAATCGATGACGCAACCAGGTTTGAAATTGACGAGATGATGTTGGTCACAAAGAAAAGCGTACCAAGGATTCCTTCGGCTAGCAGGAACTTCCGCGTGAAGAAGTAAGTGATCCAAGAGAGAGGTACCAGACCAGATGCTAGAGAGTCCACTGCGAATAGCATGCAAAGTCTCAAGAGGATGCCACGTGAGGCTGGAGAAATCTCAGGCCAGATGGATTTCTTCACTTTGCGATTTGGAACATTTGGTGAACGCTTGGGCTTTGCAGCGACATCATCCTCCTCGTCATCCGAGAGCAATCCTTCGGCTTCCGCGGAATCCAGCTCTACGGGATCTTGACGCTCTTCTTTCTTGGCTTCGGGCTCGCATGCCTCGCTGAGCATCAGTGAAAGCCCAAGCTTGACCAGACCAAGGAGAGCGTAGATCCAGAATATGCTACGATAAGCGCTCGTGTCGGTCCAAGACTCGAGAGACAACAACTTCTGCACTAGCCATCCACACACGATGGTGCCAAATGCCGTACCTGCGTTGCCGAGTAAAGTGTACCAGGCAAAGACATCGCTACGCAGAGCTGTAGGAGTCAATTGAGCAAGCGTCGATTCCTCGATGGCGCGAAAGGGTCCAATCTCGTTACCGCTAGAATGATCAGTAAAGAGGCGGTTGGACATTCAATCTCCTTATCATGCTGGTGTCTGACCTTGGACTGATAACTCCAAATATGCTGGCTGCCACCAGAATCCAGTAGTTCCCAACCAAGGCGAACACCACACCGCTACCCGTCATCAACGCCGCTCCTACTACCAATATTCTTCGTCGGCCCAGGCCATCCGCGAAGAGCGTCAGTCCAAAGCTGATGACTACATCTCCGAGTAAGGTCAATGTCATGAACAAACCAATTCGAGCATCGGAAATCTCGAGAGCTGAAAGGTAAATAGCGAGGATCAATGTGGATGCGCCATATGCAAACAGTCTCACGAATCTTTGTGCACACAGAAGCTTAGTGTCTCGTGAAGACTCGAGGATGGAGAAGAGGCCAAGCTCATTCGCCAATTTTGACGAATAATCCTTGGCGGTGCCGAGAGCCATGGAATGAGGGAGGGCGTAGCTTGGCAAATATTCCTAGGCTTCATAAGAACATACCGTTGCTGTATCCACAAACTTCTATCATGATGATTGGGGACGCTGCGCTTTCCTGGGGATACGCTGATAGCCTGCATGCTGACGACGCTCATGATCGATAATGTAGCCTGCCGCTTGGCCTTGGTAGTGCCAAGACGAGGGCTACAGCAGGGTTCAAACATGGTCTAGATTTCACCCAATTATCAGTCACTGTCGCCTATCCTGTACGTTATAGACGATGCAGGTATAGTATTAAAGAATAATCTCGCAATTTTGCAAGAGCTGCTATCTATAATAAATCCAGAGTGCTGCTGCGCGGTTGAAGAATTAGAGCACAGATCGCATTTGCATCAACCGCAGTGGTCAGAGCGGATCACCCAGCCGCGACGAGACATACTTGATACTGAGACAAGTCTGGATATTATTGCCTTAAATTAAGTGCGCATGCTAGGCAGACCGAACATGAAGGGTATCTCTAGAACCATTAAAGTAGGTGTTCAGTTGAGAACCACCAACAACAAACGCCAACGCTTTCGAGCACAAAGCTGCCACCGAGAATCTCTGGCAATACTGTCCTGCCCGCATCACCCTCTCGGTTTCCACTCAAGGAGAGTTGCCCATGCTGGCACGCATCAGACTCTTCTCAAACCGCAGCCCGACCGGTATGGAGGGATCTCCCTCCTCTCAGGAAGAAGAACCACACTGCTGCGAAGACTGCAGTGATGAACCACAACAGCATATTGATCAAATCGATCCACACCGCGTTCTTCATCCTCGTCACGCCTGAATCGCCTTCTGGGTTCTCATGAATGTACAGCTTGCCGAAAACGCCGAAGACGGCAGCCCAGAGGATACTGTTCAGAAGCGCTTATCAGCTCATAGCCCCTTGTTGGAGAGACCGACCGTCCTTATTACTTACAAGAGCACGAAGTCCCACTCGAAAGCCCAATAGCTCTTCAGCATCGGCACACAGTATACGAGACTCGTGACCGCACTCAACACAGCGATGGCCACGGCGTATGCCCATTTTGAGTCTGTGTATGCATGCGCTTTGTGTGCCGCACGCAAATCTGTCGCGTAGAGTCCAATTACTGCGCAAGCGAAGACCAGTTGGAGGAAGCGAAGGACCCAGTTGGCGATCAAGAGGGGAAATGGATCGCCCAATGAGGTGGAAGAAGACTTCTTGAAACGCGAGCGACCGAGAGCCATGTTGTGGAAAGGAGATCTTGATCTAAGCTTTGCCTTCAGTACAAGACTTACGCGATCCTAGAATAAGTCTTACTTACCACAAGCCTGGAGGGGTGCGTTAACTTCGCCTATGCAGTCACAAGTTCTTGGTTCAAGGTCTTGGAGCCGCTGTTGATCAGAAGAGACAGGAGTGGACGGGCAAGCAGAAAGAAGTTGGATTCGCAAAAGCGTTTGGAAGTGATCATATGGTCTTTATTTGTTCAGTGTTCTCATGCGATATGACGCAGAGGGGGGTTTGTGGCTCAGTAGATTTTGCCGCGATAAGCGCGGTTGCGGCTCTAAATGCTTGCGTAGAGTAATCGATCATGCACAATCTTTCCATCGTGCAAAACATTTCACAAACCTGATCCAAAGCTATCTGTTACCTCTTCTATTAGCCTATATGCACGTACGCATTATCTGTTGGTCATCTCAGTCGGGGGAAGGTCGGTGATTACGCTGTTGTCTAGATCTCCCTTAGAACAGTAACATGCGAAACCAGCTCATATCCTGGGAGCCCAGTCTAGCCCTAGGAACAGTAATATTCGGAGCCATCATGATATTGGAGCCCGGTCTAGCGCTTATTAGGGCCTCAAGCAACCGACTTTGTTGTAGAGGATGCTCCCCTTTGCCACGTCAATAATGGCCAAGCGTACTGGAAATAGAATTCGTCTCAGTCTGTGTCAGAGAATTGCATGGAATATTTCTCGGTCTGTCTGTCAGCAAGAATGCCAATCGTTTGAAGAGGAAGCCCAGGGAAAAGGCCTGCCTTATGATGATTTTGATCTGGGAACACCAAGGTGCCAATCCAAGTGGCTTCTTAAGACCACGGGACAGGTCGTTCCGTGTATGCTTCGAGGTAAGGGAAGGTTGGAAGTCGCTAGATTCGCGTGCATGAGGTCAGTCGTTACTTTCTATGTTTTACTTTAGGCTGCAAAGCATGCAACCTTCACTTGTGGGAGAAATTCTCACCGAGTCATCCGGAATTCACTACAATATAATCGGAATTAGCCAGATTTCATCCTTAGGGGCGATTGGTGCAGTGGCATCTTTCTATAAAACCAGACCCTTGTCAGGCCAATGGCCGCGGTTCGAACTCTGCTACATTCATGATATGCGCTTTCAATGCAATACCCGCTTCCGGTGACTAGAATACCCGGTACGAGAAGTTATGCCGAGTGTATAGAATAAGGGATTTATTTGATCTACCAAGCGCAGCCGAATGGTCACTGGGGCTATCATGTGAGGAAGCACCACCGTGGGGCGGGCTTTCGAGAGATTACTTTTTCTGGCGCTATGGCTGGCTATCTTCGGCATATTCTGCCCGGGGACAGCTTATGCTAGGTTGCTGGCTATCAGGCGTATTCCTCTGATTCCGTTATGCCACGGAAATTGAGCTTTCTCGTTGTTTCCAGGACATGGTGCACCAATTCTTGCCAAATACTCGAAATTGTTCGGCTTCCACTGTTCTTCGATTTACTATCTGCCTTTCGCAAATGTAGATGATTGCAGCCGTTTGACCTATGTCAAGACCGGGGGAGGCACGTCTCTGGGGGGAGGGGAATCTAGCTAGTAGCAGCACAGCACTTGGTTCACTCGCTGGTCTTTGCCCGAATGCGATATCATTCCGCTCGTCGAGCGCTTTTTGATACAATAAGAAAATGCTGGTTTGTTCGGCGAGGCATATACAAGAGGGTAGAGGAGCTGTAGCACGGCTCCGCTTTACTCCATAGGCGTTCGTACATCGGCTAAACGGTAGGAGAATGTTGTGAAGCATTGCCGCATGGTCAAGGCTGGGTTTCATGATGCTGCCACGAATTGATGCTCAATGACAAGGCCCCCATTGCACACACCTGACTGTTCCTATCCCATGCCCCGGCCTCGGCAATCTCAAACAGAATCGTTTGATGATGGGCAGATCAACCAGTGAATGTCCACAGCTTAATGGGCAAAACGTCAAAGCATTTCACTTGCACTCCCAATGGGTCCAGAAGGAGCAATTACAATACTAATCAAGTTGGAAACCAAGCTTTGTTCGTACTTGTGTGGTTCTTTTGTTGATGAAAAGTAAGCTGACTTTCGAAAACCTTGTACTCGGTTAGGTGTTTTCATGGGGAACTCACGACGAACGAGAAGCACTCACCGTCACTTTCACAACGGACATCAGGGCCTGACAGCTCGATGATCGTCCCATGAGTTCCTTGCAATCCAACAAAAGACATTTCATGGCATGGGTGTCAGCTGGCTATGAGCCTGCAGTCGAGATCAAAAAGTCTATCGTTAAGACTAGCTTGCTCACAGTCAACCCCGGTCCCAAACGCCCAGCTTCTGTGAGCATTGGAGTTCCAGAACCCGAAAATCGAAGAGAAAACCTGTCCTGACTCGGAGCCAGGGCCTTGGTTGATTAAGATCGTGGGCTGGCGTGCGTATCGATTGGAAACCGGATGGCGCTATATGTGGAAGCAACTGCCAAGCCCAAAAGTAATTCGCCTGAATACAGCAAGGTGCGTACGACAGCCGCCAAGCAAAGGAAAGAGCACCCAAGGTCTCAGGGATAATGAAGATTGAACACTCCGCAAAGACACTTTGTTACCCTTTTCCGCTGCAGTCTCTTACCACGACTGCCTTTTTCGGAACAGCACACTGGTAGTAAGAGTCACACTCGTTCAACAGCTGAGTCATAACTCTCCTCTTATTTGACTCATCTCCTGTATATCTCAGGAACTCCACATTTTGTTTCTATTTCGTCGTTAAGCAAAATCATCCCGTATCTCTAAGCTCTAGCAACTGAGATATCGTTTTCACTGGGACTCTAGGCCGAGAACGATATCCAAGGTCGAAGGCTGCACTATGGCCGATTGGAAGGAGAAGATCACGGAAGTTTCCAATGTACGCACCGTGTCTCTTGCAGCGGCAAAGAAGTTCTTCGCCGTGGATGTCTCGGGTTCCACTCACGGCAGGATCATCGAAGTGGAAGGGCAGCTGGTGAAGAACCTATCTCTCAATGATGCAGACACGGTCTGCCGATGGGACAGTATATGCGATGAACGCCCTCAGTTGGTATCGAAGCTGCTGCACAAATCTTACTGGTCATCGCGGGGAGGCACATGTCCAGAGGTCATCTTGCAACAGCCCTCGGTTTTAGAAAACATTCGATCATCTGACATGTGGCTGCTCCTGACTGATGGTCAAGTTTCGGACCGAGCTGTTGCTAGTCTTACCAACCGTGCCAGCTCATTGAGCCTCATTGACATTCCGATTATGTTGGTCATCATAAGCGACGGGACTACGAGAAGCCCAAAAGCTACCAATATATCAATCGCTATTCCATTCTTTGCTGGCGCCAGTAATGCAGTCATACTGTACAAAGATGCTCAATCTGACGAATTCTTTGTCGTAGCGGCCAAAGGGTGCTTCAGTGCCCTCTTTCCCAATGGCGATTTGCTTGACGATGATCTGGCTAGTTGGAGCCGTCTTCCCACATTCGCAGATGAGTGCATGTTCACCACGAAATGCGAATCTCTCGGCATCTCAGTTGTCCAGAGCCAAGACCGGCAGGGATTGAGAGGTATCTCATTAGGTCCTACCTATAGCTCAACTACTGGCTGTACGATCAACGTGGACAGATTGCTCGAAAAGTCCCGAGTGGATCCTCAAGATTTGATGGACCTCCTTGAGGAAGAAGCTATGAGAGATCTAGCTATCATTTGCAAGACGCGCGGCTACCTCGAAAAGCTCCGGTCATTCTTGATGAGGCACAAGCGACAAGTGGTCGCGGTACGACTTGAAGACCGCCACGGAGCTGGCGAGATAATGAGGAGAATGGAGACCGTTGACTTAGGCTTAGAGCAAATGAACCTACTTCGGACACAGCTACGGGCCGCCCATGTTTCGAACCGTTCAGAGTATAAGCAAATTATGGAGTCGCCCAACGAGGAAGCCCGGATTGCTACAGAGCTCAACAGAGCAATCAATAATGCGTTGGCGTGGATTGCCGGCATCGAAAAGGCCAGCTATACAGCTGATATCCTTGGTCGCAAGAGCAATCGCGCGATGAGAGCCGACAAGCTCCAAGCTAGCGATGCTGGTCTGCATCTTCTTGCGATGAATCTTTCAGATGAGGTAAACGCCTTTCGGAGCGCATGCTGCATCTGTGCAGGCGATAACGAGATCATGTCAATCGTCCTGAAGCGGCTGGCCACGGCGGAGGACAATACCACTGACTTTGCATTGAATTTTCCTCTCGCCGCAGGATGCAATGCACGCAACGTTGATTTGGTATCAAGTCAATGTATCTGCTTTCAATGCGCCCTTCTTTGCAAAAAGTCTATCTTCCAGGAAGAGCTGGCAGCCATTATTCCGACCGTTGAATACACTGGCTCCAATAAGCGGTGGCTGAATTACCAACTTTGTCTTGCTATAACTACGGGCTTAAAGACAGGTGCTAGTGGGAGCGCTCAGATCTTCATGACCATCCTCGACCGAGTGCTCGAAACGAAGGAATGGTGTAGAGCAGAGGATGTCCACGCAAATGGGGAGGCGGTAGACCAAGAGAAGATTGTACGCCGACAGGCTTTCGACTGGATGCTTAGAACGGTTCTACGAGGCTGCATGACCAGAGAAACGTTCACCGAGGTCGGGCCATGGGTACCTTATCCGCGAGCCTGCTTGTGGGCTCTTACAGATTACGAGCAAGCAGGTCTGGACAGCTGGATCATTCAATATCCTCTTAGCGGATTCTGCCAGATCGTTCGGTGGTTTGGTATGATAGACGAGTCACTTGATCCATCCAGCGTCGAAAGTCTAATTAAGGCCAAACTCATCCACATTGTCGTGTCTTCAATGATGAATGCCTTGCTCCGACACAAAGGCAAAGCAAAAGACAGCGAATGGACTCATCCCTTCATCAGGCTTATCTATCGTGGCTTCAATGCACCGGGTATTCCTCGACACATGATGGATAGTGAATCCGTCGTTTCTGCGCGGAGATTTTGGGCAACATTGAAGGACGCTCTTGGAGACTGGCCAGATAACAAGCACTTCTTAAGCATGTTCCCAGCCAAGGCCCGCATAGACGTGTGCCGACGCATTCAACTTGCTGTGTTCTGGACCATTTTCACGCAGCAGGCGCACACTACACCCAAGACATTCTTCCACACCATAGCAGAGAGGGTAAGTAGATTTCTGAACATCTGTTAGAACTTCCGGAGATTTACAAGAAGCTTGAAGCACGTCTCAGCAATATCCGCTTACAAGGCACGCATCTTTGCTCGTTGCATTGACTGAAAGGAGGAATGCTGACTCCAAATCTTACTCAGGAACCGTTTAGCCTCGGTGGTACTGGGCAAGTCCCAGGATTTAGCAAGTGACGTACTAGAAGCTCCGGTCATAGAGGTCTTGACATCCATCTTCCGTGCAAGCGCTTCGCAGAAGGACGTTATCCACGGTGACGGCAAACATCTGCCGTTCGCCAGCGCATTCGGGGCAAGTGTCCTTCGTTGTGGTTTCGAAGGCTGTAATGTCCGATTCTACGACTCCGAGACCGCAACAACGCCAAACGCGAACACCGTTCGCCAACGACGAGCCCAGCACCTCGCAGAAGTCTTTGGAGAAGGGGATTTTGCTTCCCACACCGGCCTACCTGAACCTACCCAAGCACCAAAGGCGCCCACCTCTTCCCACTGCAACCTCCACCGCAGCATCGCCCGAGTCTGGACCAGGTTGGATCGTACCCACGTTTACAACCATGGCTTACTCCGGCGTGCGTTCGCCACATCCAATGGCCTACCCTCGAAGCAAGACGTGTACGATGGCAACGAGCGAGCCATTACCGCCTTTGTGTCCGAGGTTCGGGTCGAGACTTGTGCCGTAAGTTATGGCAATTCCTTGTCCTCTTGTTTGCATTTTGTGGATGCTTTAACCATGGAGCTGGTATACTTTGACGTCTTGCCTTTTCAGCAATGGGTCGTCACTGGTCAATCAATTCATCATCATTCCTGTAATGCGTTTTTCGAGGTGGCCATTGCATTGGCAAAGTCCAGGAATCAGCACCCTGCTAATGCATCGAAAACTTTGAGTAGTTTTGAAAAAAAAGAATAAAATTATTATAATTTATTAAAACAATAGTTTGCCTAAATTTAGCCAATATCTGCTTGAAAGACATGCTTCCTGCTTCATTCCCTAACCTCAGCAATTATGCTGACATCGTTTCTCTAGCACAACGGACGCGGCGATATCTACCAGCCACTGGAGACCGAGATTCGAGCCTTGCTACCTAGTTTCTTCCAAGCGTTGAAGGTGGTGAGTGGGAAGTTGGGCTTGGACAGCGCGGTGGATTATGTGCATGATTGGACGCAGAACTCGCTGGAGGCGAAGATTCGGTATGAATTGAGTCTTGGTGCTGTATAGAATGGCTGCTGGATCAGAGGCTTCGCTATTGTTCCATTCTGTCGGGATGTTTTTATGGTTATATGGTAGGAGCGGGCTCATGGTTTTTTTGGATATCGTTACGTCGTGGAAATTTTGCGGATTCGCGTATCCTTAGCGGCTGGTAGAAGACTAGATCGATGCAACATCTCCCTTCATTGTTCCTATTGTGGCTCTCTCTTCCTCGTCACACCTACCAGCTCCTGGGGATATTGCTGAGGTAACTCATGATGATCATCGACGACTTAGTCGTTGAAGATTGCTTCGATAGCGCAGAGTACGAAGCGTGGATATGGTTCTCGTATTACATCTCTCAACCACGAGACGAAGGTAGCAGATTCCATGAATGTACGATTTCAATATATAGTTCGTTTTGCTCTGCCATCCACCTCAAGCGGTTCGCCAATGGGTTTCGAACTGCGCGCGAAGGCAATTGGACAAGAGCATAGTTACGTTGATCGCAGTCGAGTTCGCAATGTGGAGGAAGACATACAGTAGATTGGGTTTCAATGGCTCTCGCATAATGTCTCGTAAAGATCCTTAATCCGCAGCTTACTTTCCGCACCCTGTCTGCGCTGCAGGATAGCGCGCATCTCTATTTCAGGTGATCGGTCACACTGGAAGGGCCAACGCGTGAATCTCGGCAATAACAGTAGGTCCCCCACCTCGGGCCGCGGGCCAACATGCACGAGTGACATCGCGCTCGATGCGACGCTCTACAAGCACAAACGCCCGAAGTACGAATCCCTACGGACCCTCACGCCAGACACGCTAGAAGCGACGCTCTGGGACTAAGCTGCTACGAACTGTCACGCTAGCAGAGACGTCGTGGATGAAGCTGCGCATCGCACTACTCCGTGGTGTCAGCCTGCGGAAAGTGGTCATCATGTGATACTGATTGGCTCATTGATAGGGCTGGCTGGGAATTCGGATTGCAGATAAGGTCGAGCTGCGCCCTTTCACCTATCATTCGGACCCTCATCTCTGAATCGACGGCTGTTCTGACTTCTGTACCTGTCTAAGGCTATGTGAGCTAAAACCTTACTTGTTACCCCCCGCGTCGCCGGTACACATCGCCGGAGCTAGGACACCACTCATTGGATACATACCAAGACTGGAAAGGCTGACCAGTCAGAGCAAGCGCCCAAAACCCTTTGACATCCGGGACGCCATCATGGACAGAAGAGGATGACGCTGATGAGGATTCCATCCCAATGCACAGCAAAATCCCACTTGCAGATGTGGTACTACTCAGACGACCGTCAGTCATGCGTAGATAAGTATTGCCCCCTCGTCCTTCTCCTCTGTCTCGGGACCCTATTACCACGTGGAGAATTATCACAGCGGGACTTGTTACCCCTTCACTCTTCCATTCTCATCGCCCGATTCAGCTTGAGTATCTGTTTTGCCCTCCCACTTCCTTTGCTCCAGCCTACCCTCGTGGTTAATCTGCCTGCCTCATGTCCATGTCTCCCAATTCTGCTCCGACTGCAGCTTCTCTTTCCTCGTCAACTTCCTTGTCTCCAGAGATCATTACCAATATAGTCTTCGGCCTTGCTGCTTCCGTCATGGGAATCATGACTATCTGGCAGGGTCGGCGTGCTTGGAGGATCTGGAACGGGAACAGGTTTCAGGGTAACAGAACAAGAGACATCATGTTGCTGTGCTTACACTAACGTACCCCCTTCACATTAGCAGCCCGTTCGACAAACCTTGAACTTGGCGAGCATCCTGTCACTTCTTCGAGGCCGTCAATCACAAATGGCGGCATGCCGACTATGATCGACGGAGGTGTTGAAAATATTGCGAGCTCGCGGCCCGATCCTCGCTCAGCTCCAATATCAGGGTCAGATACTAAGTTGGGAGAGGCCAATCGTACGGAAAGCCTATGAACGGTGCTGAGGGAGAAAGAGGATCTCTAAAAAAACTTCGAGCAAAGCCTTCGTTTCTGAGGCGAAAGTAAAAGGACAAATTTCCTCAGCCTCCCTGTTCGGTGTTTTCGCCTTACCTTTTAGACATAGAGATTTTGTTCCGGCACGATCAGTGACTCAAAATTTCACCATGTTTTTGATGTCGAACCACTGAACTAGCTGAGATTACCTACTATCTTGTCAAGGCCGGGCGTGAACTTCGGAAGCTTCGATGCTGACGAGCTCTCCAGACACTGTTGTTGGACCGGTCTTTAAGTATTCCAGGCAATAGATCTGAGGGAGTTGAAGCAATGCCGTAAAAGATTGGTAAAGGTCGGTAAGGCTAAGATCTTCTCGCTTGAGATTTTCCTTAATGACTCGAACTTCACTTGAAGGCGGACTCCAAGAACGACGATCCCGAAGCCGGACGTAACGAATCTAGTGCGCAGTTTCTTGGTCTGACCTGCATGACCATGGTATGAGATCGTCAAAGCTCAGACCGACAAGCATGACTTAGCCGATCTGCTTTGGTTCGAGACCCAGCGAGATGAGTACTAGTGTGTTTGCCTTCTTCGCCTTGGGATTCGGTCACGTGGCATTCCATCAGCGTGGCTTCAAAAGTCTCCAACTGGGCTGCGCTCGTCTATTGTAGCATCACCGAAGAGATTTATTAGCAAGTCTTCGAAACCTGCAACTCACACAAGCCTGGCTGAAGGCTTGAAAGGCCAATTGTTGTCCTTCGAGGTTCTTCCTCTCCATAGTTGCTCACGGTTCGCTCTTCCTGTTGATGTATGATGGCACCTGGTTCGTCCCCAATTCTTTGCGCACCTTAACACGGAAGTGAACTTTGCGCGAATGAAGCCAAAAACTGTTGTTGACATGATGGGGGGGGAAGAAGTCAGCACCACGTTCTCTTCAGACCTAGAGGGTCTGTATCCAGAGATCGCACGTAAGCGGCCCCTCTGGCTGCTCCTCTGGCTGCTAAGCCCTGCAAGCAACATTAACAAGATGCAAGGCGCCCTACAGGGACCGAGGACCCTGCCAGCGATTGTTGATGCGCAGTCTAATTCTAGTAGGATAATAGGGCAACGACGACTTGCTGTAGGGACTTGACAGTATTGGGTATAGCCGATGCCCACAAAGTCCACGTTATCTGCAAAATAGAATATGGGACGATGAAGCTGCGTCGGATCTTTCGCGTGGCAATGAAACCATGATCCCAATCCCACCCCTATGTTTCATTAGTGGCAGCGGCTTTAGACTTGACGACAGATTGGAAGCCAATGTGTCGTCTGCGCTTGTTGACAGCATCTGTTGAACAGGCCCTTTAGCTGGCCCAACTTGCACGAAAGCCAACGGCTGTGTATGTCCGCCGCTAAGATATGCAACAAGGTCCATGCGCAGTCAATCAGATGTCTTCGTTCCATGTGCCTGTAGATCTGCTCATTGTCCACGCAAAGCATCTGCCGCCATTGATTCACGCAGAACAATCCTCCATTTTGCAGACTCTCCTCCCACCTCGGGACTCGAGCAACATATAAGACATGGCATCTCCGCCCATTGTAAGAGATCAATTTGGACAGCAATCCTGGACTGTCCCCTGTTTGTCAGCCTCGTCGACACAATGGCACCCCAACCTTACCCCGCACTCAAACATGCCCGAACACTCGCATCTTCATCGTCGGCCTCTTCTCCATCTTCTGATGCGGTAATCAACATCGTCTTCGGCCTCTGCGCTGTAGCCATTGGTGCTGTCACGGTTTGGCAGAGTCGCAAAGCTTGGCGGACCTGGCGTGGTGACCATCGGCGGGCGAGTGAAGAGGGTGGAGGTATGCCTCTCTCTGTTTGTCACCTGTATTAAAGTCTGACTTCGACGAAGATCTTCCGAGTACCAACATCGATCTTGAGCGTGATCCTTCTAGGATACCATCCAGTGAACAGGCCGAGCATGTGTCCGTCTACAATCCATCAGATATCACCCAGGATTTCGACAGTACCTCCAGCAGCGGAATGGTCGATGGCCTCATGGACCTTCCTCCCTCTACGAGTAGTCCTAGTATCACGCAGTCCACACCTCAGGGCATGATGATATCAGTGTCGACGAGCAATGAAGAGGCGTCGTTGCCAGCGGACCCGCCTCTAGGTTGTCGTCCTGTGCTGGAAGATCCCAGATTGTAACGCAACGACATAAGGGCCACCTCGTTCTAGTGGGCGTGTCTAGGTCGACGTCCTGCGCAGACAGATCCCGGAATCTGAAGTCGTGATACGAGATCTATTATCTTGTAGACTATTGTCCGCAGCGGTGTATCGGATTTTACTGTAATGGAGCTGACCGAAGGAGGATTCCCACGGCCTAGCGGTAAACGGTCTGGAGTTCGTACCGTGCCGTGGATCCTGCTACTTGATCTTCATTCATGGGATAGCGACTACTTTTGGTGGTGGAGATGTTCAGATTTCTGTAATTTATGCGTTATCAGAGGCTCCACCGAAGAACATTCGACGAAATGAACAAATGACTTCTAAAATCCATGCTTACTCCAACAAGGTTGACGGAAAACAGCAATTCATGCATTGACCATCTTGTCCCATGCATCAGTGGAGAGATGAGCTTGCCTTTCTTGCGCAATCAGCTCATGTGGATAGTGAGTTGGAGATCTCGCCACCGATTTTCGGTTGTTCATCAGATTTCCAAGTCAAATCTCTTTCCTACCCTTGAAGAGTATGGAATCGCCTACCTCGAACGCGTCTGACCAGAGGAACCTTAATCTATTATCTTTACCAGACCGGTACTTTAGCCAACTGCTGCTACCCGCCACTGAGTGATTATTCTTTTGGCAATAGTTTCCCATACCCCAGCGGCAGCTAAAATCACCTGGATTACCCAACAAGCCGACGCATTCACGTATTGACGGTATTGCCCGTGGACACGCAATTAGCAAATGTACATTAACAACCGACTATGAAATGCCATCAAATCTAATATATCTCTCCTGCACGATGACTTCTTTCGATAAAGAGTCCTCGCATGTATATTTATCGCCGATTATCGCCTGCCTTAGTTGTAAGACCTTATACGTCAATGCGTGATTGCGTCGGCCCGTTGGGTATCTGAAATGATTTTAGCTACCGCTTGGGTATGGGAGACTATTGCTGTTATTCTTTTTAGTCTTGAGTCTTACCAAGGACAAAGTACCTGCCATGTTATCTGGTTGGATGCACACTTTGCACAATATCCAGGTAGACCCAATCGTCCGTCACTCAGGAACTGCAATCGGGGACGATAAAGTCTTCATCTATTTTCTTGTATGAGTTTGGCCTTCATTGTTAGGGGGGCTCGCCCTTGTAATGCTGCCAAAGGGTGATCTTTCATTCTCTGATTGCGTCTGGCCCGTATGGTTTCGTTTAGTGATGAACCAAACGTCATCACAGGAGGCTTCTGGCTCTAAAGGCCATGATAACCCCATTTCAAAGTTTCACCTATTAGGCTGAATCGAAAAGGCGGAACTATCTTCATCCAAAGCATCATCATAGAACAATGCATGAAAATTGATCCCAGCGGTGGTGTGCTGAACGGTCACTCGATATCAACCCAAGTCTTGCAAATATCCAATCTATGCATCCTTAAAAGCTACGTACCTTGAAGTAAGGTCACCATGCGGTAGGATACCACAGTAGGTTCCGGTATCAGTCTACCTCATAAGCCGTCCTATAGCCTCCATCACAGCCTCGACATTCGATGAACGTGTCCTCGTAAAAAAGGATTATCATGAAGTAATGCGCATTTGAGATTCCTATAGTTGTCTACCCCAACAGTCATGTAGAGCTTTCAAAATTTAAAAGACAAATTGGATCCAGGTATCTTCGAAGACGGGTCGGTCCCGTAATGGAGGGCCGTCATGGCTCTCAGGTGTGTTGCCATCTCGTGTTCATCGAAGCTGTTACCGCCAGGCTGATTTTCCAATGGAGTGCGGTGCTAGTTTTTCGATTGACCTATGACTATCCGATTCAGTATCCCTCGTAACAAGCTGCTTTGTACATAATTCATAGAAGAATGATCAATAGTGGAACTGTCCTTAGCGTCCAAAGTTGGTGCACCTAAAGCGGGCCAAGCCTTTCTCACGTGATTACTGCCGTCGCCTGGGGGTCTCGATCGCTGCTGGGATTGCACGGGGCAGGCGCGACTTAATTAGGAGATTGGCAGGCTCCAGCCTCTATTAGACACATACAAATCGGACCAGTAACGAACGCACCATGGTACGCGCGACCAATCGGACGGCGCGTCCCAACAGTACCAATCGTACGGTGGATCTGCCAACCGGGTGGTTCCTCCATCGGGCTATACGTTAGCGCAGCATCACGGACGGCTCGGGCAACTACTCGGAATATCTGGCTCGCGACCAGCTTATCTGCCATGACAGGCGCATGCGAGCATCAAAAGACGGTTATTCTGGATCACAATACAAGGGTTTCAGCTTCCGGACAGCATCCTCGCTAGCTGCGTTGTGACATACAGCACCCACGCGCGACCGCCAGGTGCGTCTACCCCCCCTTTTGCTCCTTGGGCGGTAATTGCAACTGTCAGGACCCAAACCATGGCGTCCATGCCATCCTCCCCAAACCATCGTGTTATCCCCGAACCATTGTATCCTCACCAAGTCTTCGGCAAGCGGAGCTGTGACCCAATCTCGCTTGGTTTCTGGCCTGCACTTCACCATGGGTACACTACTAAGAATCGGCAAGCAAGGACACAAGTCGCCTGCTACCAAGGCAGCTGCATGCGTGAGATTTCCTACCCCCTGGAACGGAAAGGGGGTATAGGAGACTGTGGCTTTTCAAAAGTGGATAATGACTAGAAGACAATCAGGGCGCGCTAAAGGTGAGCACTCGACACTTGTGCAGGCTACACAGAAGAGGTGCACGGGGCAGGTGCGGCTTGATTAGGATAGGCGTGTTCAGTAGCACGTTCATCGCGGCATATCGCTAGTGATGCACATAGTGATGCACACCCATCATTTACCGCATCATTTACTAGCGATAATTACCGTAAATGACGGTAAATGAAAATCCTCATTTACGGTCAGTAACGCACTAGTAGTGGGGATACTATCAATAGTACCTTATATCTGATGCTTGACGACAATGAATAGTCATCGAATTTGGAGATTTACTGTTATCGACGAAGCTTTCAAAGTCAACATAGCATCCAGAGAAGAAGGTGGAGAAATCTTAGAGCTTTTGATGTGTTTTTAGTGAAGAGTTGATCGTTTCTTATCGAAATCTCGAAGATGTAGTGCCGATTGCATGTTTACTGGGCAGACTTTGATAGAAATATATCAAAAGTATAAGAACTATACGAAACCCCCCTCTTTTTTAGTGCAAACATCACCCGAAAACAAGGAGAAGAAGCCAATATCCTAGAACATACAACATATTTGTGTAATTAATAGATAACGATCTTTTTGAAGCACCCACAGATCATAATACGAAAATATATGTAACCCTATTGAAGACCTTACCAAGCCCCTCCTTCACTAACCCTAACCCTATCCTACTAGCGCGTTATTTACAATGACAGACCTGATTTTGCTTCATTTACGGTAATTACCGTCAGTGAACGATGCTTACTGGTAAATAACCATCACTACATATCGCTCGCGACAGTGTGCCGTTTAAAGCGAAGTCACTCTACTTCGTACCTTCCTCCCCCTGACATTCTCGAGACCTCTCTGTTTCCAACAGTACATGAGAAGAGATCGCTGCACCATGGATCTCACACATCTCCTAACGTTCCCCAGTCTACTTGGACACGTTCAGCCTTGCCTTGAAAATGGCACCACAGCCTTATCCCCCTCTGACGCAATCCCTCCCTAATGACCCGCTACCTCTACAATCACCCAACTTCTCCCCCACTTCTCTATCCTCGTCTTCCTCTGGTACAATCACCACCATTGTCTTCGGACTCTGTGCTCTGCTCATTGGGGTCATCACCATTTGGCAAGCTAAGAAGGCTTGGAACATATGGCGTGTCCATCATCCAACTAGTAGCCATGTGGCTGGAGGTATACTGTCACGACCTTGATGCCGTTTCACCTAAGCTTATGTTTTCGATAGAAGATTCAGCAGCCAGAGTCGATGTGGAACTTGGCCATCCGCACGCTTCCTCCCCCACCGGCTTCGAAGGCCAGAACGAACGAACCCTTGTAGCAACAATAGATGCCGAGGGCACTGTCGATGCAGCTGCGTCGTTGTCGACCGACGCTTGCGAGCCTCCTCTTCAGTCTTCCTCATCGACCGGTGCTGTGACTTCTGATTCTGCAGCAATGGCGGGGTTCCAATCCACCAAGGATCCGACGTGTCATGGCAAATGACTAAGCGGGCGTGTCAACACCGGCGTCGTTTCGAGGACGTCATCCAGTCGTGGAAGGCTCGACGTCTAGTGCTGAAGGTCCAGACTCTCGTGTACCAAGAGGTATCTGCACTATTCCAGTGAGGCGGAAGGGTGAGCTAGCGAGCTCATCGGTTACGGCTTTCTTTGCGGTCTTGCTTTGTCCGTTGGTTTAGGACACAGGAAGTCTTGGGGGTTGGCATCGCGTACATTCGCCAGGACGTGCGGTGTTCGAGGACTTGTATCTGTAACGATTGGAATGTGAAATATGAAGACGATTACAAGACTTGCTTCCATCAACCGCTGTCCGGGCAGTATTGCCTCCCTCTTTCACGTGATAGTGGTGGACCTCGGTGATCGCGAGTAAATGAGGGTCGAAGGTAATCTCGGGGGCTGATCTCTCATTTATCAGCTCGTAATTGAGGTCAAGGTATTTGCGCCAGCCTATACTTCAGCATCAGCTTGCCATTGAGGTAGACGCCGTCTGTGCGAGTGTATCCCCTGATCAGCATGTAGCTGAGATTTCAGACATTGTGCTGGAGGTCAAAGGCATTTACGCCAGCTTGGTTATGGTGCCCTCTGTCGTGATCTGAAAAAAGGCCAATCTCCCTAATTCGGCTTTGTTGGAGGCCAAAGGCTTTTACTTAAACCGAGTTGTAGTAGTATCCAAATTGCGAGATACGGATGGGGAATGAGCGAGAGCAGAAATATCGAGGTCGCTCAGCGCAATGGAGAGAAGCCATCATCCTCCGCCGATCTTCTGCGACAGCGTAGTTGTCCCTAATGCAATATTTGTGTAAAAGTACCCACTACACGACAGAATTATTCAGTAGGAACGGTTAGCAGGATTACCTGAATCAATTCAGTGTCAAAGGAGAGCCGTCGTGAGCATTGATGTGGTAAGCGTAGTAATCATAAGACCGTGGAGGGAAACCCCTTCGGTTGGTAATAACATTCACAGGGAAGAAAACAGTATTTACAAACGAAGAGTGTACTTCATGCTCACCAAAACAGGGCTCGCCGGCCGGGGTATCCTTCATCCAGCTAAGCCTAGCTGGATCGTTCATGCACATTCCGCCATGACAGCGCCCTGTAAATGCCTCGACTGATGCAACGCCGGCAGATGAATCGCTAGAGCAAAACCCGGACACATCCCATCATATTTGGTCTTCCTATGCGTTGGCGCCATTCCCATATGTACGGACTTTCCATTATGAACTTCGTCTCAGGACTGTCCCAGTTCCTCTCCACTGGGCGCACGCTTGGGACGATAGTCTTTACAGTCCACGCTGATCGTCTTGGGCTTTTTGTTGTTACCACCGGTCAGGATCAATGCAGTGAGCTTTCCACCTTTGACACATCCGGTATCTAGCCCCTTGGTGTATTTGCCAAGTTGAAGACCACGCCTGGAGTCATGGCCATAAACGACGGTGGAGCGTTCCTTCTTGGGAAGAAAGGTCTGATATTTGTTCCAAACCTTGGCGCGGTCAGTATGCGCACAGACTTGCGATGGCATGAAAAGGTTCCGGTGAAGAACAAGAGCGCATAACGCACCTTGCTCCAAGCGGTGCCGTCATTGACATGACTTGGTACATGAGTCGCCAAGTCCAGCGTCAGCATGTGCATGACACTCACGGGATCCTGCCTCCGTAAGGCAACTCCGGGGACCAAACCCGCATGCACAACTCGCACCTCACCCAGCCCCTGAATTGGGCCAATGTTTAGAATTACAGGGCAGGATGCAAGATACTGGACATGCTCGTTCGAGAGAGACCTTGCTAGCACTTGTTCAACATGATCTCCGCTAAGGAAAGATTCACCGTCCTTGTTTTCGGCAGGCTTCGCGTTTGGTCCTGGCTCAGGCGGATACGCTGCTTCTGTGCCTTCGGAAACTTTGATTGGATGTGGAGGTAATGAATGGTGTATTTGCATGTCGCGGTAAGCAAGTAGAACACGATCTTCGTGATTACCTCGGACGCAGGAGGCCTGGGACGCCATTGCAAGGTCAATGGTCTCGGACGAGGAGGGACCTCTGGAGATGAGATCACCGGCGAAGATCAAGTGGTCTGAGCCGAGCTTGAATTTCAATTTGGAAAGAAGAGCTTGCACTGCAAGCGAGATACGTCAGCGTGCTGAGAGGATGATCAAGCACGACGCATCGTCTGGTGCAAATCCAATAGAAATAAAGACGCACATTCATCAACACAGCCGTGAACATCACCGACAATGATCAGCCTTTTCCTGTCTCCTGACCGAGGAACCAAAGCCTCATCGAGCGTCTTCAAATGAGTCATGCCCACAAACTCTGGTAGCATGTTAGTCCCAAAGTAGCCCAGGTTCGATTGCATCTTGTCCTGTATCGCCGTACTAAGAGTTTTGTGTTCGTGCCAAGCTTCCGCGCCGTACTGCCTCCAGTATACAGTCAAGAAGATGATCGATGTGACCAGGATCACCAGCCACTTCCGGGGTCTCGGCGCTGACAGAACCTGGCTCAATGTGGGGGAAGAAGGATTCGAGTCATCATACGACCAAGCTGAGTGAAATTTTACTCGGGAATCCGAGGTCCGTCCATTGCGTGTCAGGTTTACTAGCGGTTTTCTATGTCGAGGGAACTCGTAGGTACGAGCGTCGTACCGCTTATCTTGATAATGTCGTCCATTCATAATGTCGTCAACGCTGCGCTCTGTATATATGGGTGTGCCCGGCGCCTGTGCTCGTTGTTGTCGCCGCTTGTCATGGAATTCTGTCCAGAACTGATCGAAATACTGCATATCTTCTCCTGATAATTGATATTGTTGTGACGGATGCGGCCTCACATCACCGTAGTCATACTCTATGTCCGGTCGAAGAGACGAATAACACTCGGGCGGGGCGTATTGATGTGGTCGTTGCTGTAGAGACTGCTGGTCGAGTGAAGGCAGGTGGTACCCGTGGCTCTGTATCTCGGCTTCTATACTATCGAGATCTGTATCGTTGTCCAAATCAAAAGATGCAGACGAAGAAGGAGAAGAAAGGCCGGCAACGAAATCGCCTCGACCATAAGAGGAGGCCATGATAATGTACACGAAGGACGAGAAAAACGCGACAGCAGTATTGCTTGGGCCAAGCAGGCTAAATGAAGTGGTAACCCGATCATCAGCGAGGACTGCACTCTACTTTATCAGGCAGACAGCACCCGAGGAGCCCCGCCTCCAGCGCTAAACCAACCCCCAAGCTCGCCAAGGCCGGGCGCTAGACATCAGGCTCCGGGCGTTTAAGTCGATCATTCCTTTTGCGGCGCGACGCGTGCCAAAAGAGGAACGAGCTCACGTGCAGAAAGCTTTGACCAAATAATCCTTGAATTCTGATTATTCAGATTACAATACAATGTGGGTGTAGAAAAAGAGGATTATGGACACGTAATCTGCTGGGTCATCTATACCGACTATAGTATGCCTCCTCCTCTTGCCTTCTCTGGACTAATGAGATCACATTCGTACTGTATAATCCTTCGTGAGCCCTTCCACCAAGCAGCACCTCTCTCTGATGCACTGCCGCTTCTTCCTTTGTCATGCAGACTAGTTCACTAAGATCCAGCTTCACATGCTTCTGACCTTCCCAGTCCTCATCTGGCGTGTACCCCCTTTCAGGGACTTTCCAGCGGGCCAATGTCAATCTCGTGGGCACACCACTTATTACGCTCTTCCCTCGATAGACCTCTTCGACCAAATATCCGACGTCGTCCTTGGTGACAGGAACTTTCAATCCGTTAACGTCGGCCCCGGTGCTTCGTGCAAGCCTTTCTTCTTGCCCCTGTAAGGTGTTCAGGATAGCCTCGTACATTTTGTCACGGTTCTTGCCTCCGCCTATCTCATGTGGATAGTCTGTGATCTCCATGACGATGAAATTAGCAGCAGTGCAACCGAAGACTGCGGGCATAGTACCCAGCACGGGTAGAATTCGAGCTCTAAAGTCGGGCAGTACACTCAGTTCGTTGACTTGTCCCTTGATAAACTCCTCATCCGGTAGCGGCAATAATTGCGCTTTGCCGAGTCCAGGTTTCTCGGTAGAATAGACGACTGGTATACCCTCATTGATTCCCACTGCCCGTAGCCTCCGTCGGGTTGCTCTCGATAGCGGATCTTCAAGGCTGGAACTGATATCACCTACAAAGACCCGCGTCGGATCACCCTTACAGCCTGCGCCCATGGAGCTTACCACCTTAATACCATGCCTGTAGCAATACTTCAGAAGCGCCACCTTGCTATCGATGTTATCAATCGCATCAACAACGTAATCGGGCTTTCGGCCATTCCCTTTCTTCCATGGGCAAAGGAGCCTCTCGCCTTGTTCCTCCTTCCAGACTTCGTTGAAGCATTCCCATTGCACCCAGGGTACGACAGCTTCTAGCCGCTTACGTACGCATTCTACTTTTGGAGTTCCAACATCGGTCAGGGTCGCAACGGCGTGTCGATTGAGTGAGGACAGCGTGACTTGATCGAAGTCAACAAGGCGGATATGCGAGACTCCGGAGCGCGCGAGCGCAGAGGTGCAGTGCGATCCTACGCCTCCGAGTCCGATGATAATGACGAATGAGGTACGAAGTTTGGCAAAGCGTGGAGGAGTGAGGAAGGATGACGTGCGAGTCAGTTGCTCGGCGATGAGGTCTGAAAGAAAACAATTAGCTAGTCAGTGAAAGTAAATGCCCATAGTCAAATACCTTCATCATAGTCACCCTCCTGTGCACGTCTAGCAAGCGCTGCCGCCCGCTCTTCTTCCTTGTTTGGAATCCCAATGGGCGAGGCAGAGCCAAAGCCAGTCAGCTTCACTGAGATGGTGAGCCGTTAATTATCCCGACTAAATCACCAGTGGTGCGGATGGCATACTTTCTGAGCATGATAGCTTTCATTGAGCTCGGGAATGGAAGCCTTGAGGTCGTCGACTGCTAGCTTTCGCCGGGCAGCTTGGGCACCATAGATGAGGCCTGCGACAGTAATGCCAGAGACGACCGCTGTCGCAGCCAGTTGTACATGATGGTTGGCAGCCTGACGTTCGAGCCAGGCTGTCATTGTCTCTGGTTGTGGTTCGTCTGAGCCGGAGCGTGCAGTATTCGGCGGGCTGTCGTAGTATTCGGATCTTTTCATAGCTTGCGAATCATGTATTCGAAATCATCGTCCCGTAAAGTATACACTACTGAGAAGTATGATAGCCGGACCATTTGCAGAAATCACTACTCATATCATGATTGAAAGACAGAAAGCTGTTGTGGTTGGCGATCTAAAATGGCGGCTGACTTTCCACTAGCGCACTGTCGATCACCCGCATTTGTACATGAAGCCAAAGCTGCCCGAGCTTGCGCTTTCCCGAACCAAGCAGGCAAGCAAAAATCTCTGATCCCATGCTCTTCGCCCTGACTGACGTGTCTTTCAGGTCGCACTCAATGCAGAAAACCTCACCGAGCTCCACGAGCACCCCTTCCACCTCTACCTCCCACGAGCTAGCCAGGCCGGAAGCGCTGCTATGACTGAGAGACGTGAACAGCGATCTTAGAGTGTCTGCTTGACTCTGTCTTGTACCATACCCCGCGAAACTATTCATTATTGCTGGAGCGCTTGAGCTGCCAAAGCAGTGACGGCTTCGTGCCTCTTGGGCAAAAACAATGTGCAGCAGCCATGACGAGACTTTCTTCTTTGAAGCCACGCGCTGTCTGACACTCGGTCTTTACGGCGGATGGGCAGGCAGCATAAGCGTCGCTGGTGACGAGTTAATTTTTATAGTTTTCAATCGGAAAGGCACAATGCTCCGTTGGTCCCCCAGCTTCGGCGCAAGCCTTACTGCTTCGGTTGTTTTAGTGTGAGGGTAGTGCTGGATGGATTCGGCTGTGGGTCTGGTCCAATGGGGGCAGCTCGGTGATGATATAAAGTGTCAAAAGCCAAATATGCATGGCAGCCTGCTGGATCTATGTCTTGTCTTCGATAGAAGCTAGCATGGGGAAGGATCAAGGCTGCCGATGAGAACATGGACGAGAGCTGATCTGAGAGCGCCATCGTTGAGGAGCTGGTAGAGGGAAAGGGCATGATGTGGAGTGGAGAGTGAATTGAGGTGTAAACCTGTGGTCCGACAAAGCGTCCCCATCTTTCTCAATGGGACACGTGGATTATCGTTCATGGGTCATAAATGATTTCGCTGTTTGCTACCCGCTGCATCTTTTGCTATATGGAAGCAATCTAGGAGAAGAAATCAGAGTCATCCGTTTATAATGTTGTACCCTAGCGTATAGATAGATGTTCAATACTTCCGTCAAGCCATTAGAACAGGTCCTTATAGTGTTCATCTCGCCTTATAGAAGAAAGAGACCGAGAAGAAAACCAATAGTGTGGCCGTCTCAGCAAGCAACCTCAACAGCAGTTCCCGTCGTCATTCCAACCGAAGCACCTTCAAAGAATGCAGCGGAGGTCCCATCGTCCTCGCAAAGATCGAAGTTAACATTCATCCCTAAAATAGCAAGGCCTTAATTCAAAGAATGCCGCCTAGACAGAAATCAAGAGACATGTACATACCGACGCTGTTTGATCCTCTGAAGCCGCTTTGCGCACACATGACTGCATTCCCATCGGATGGGCATAGATCGTTGACTTGTACGGTGATCGCCTTCGTTCCTGCTTTTAACGAGCTCAACTGCCAACTCTTGCTGCATCCCGGTCCGGCTCCAGCACCAGGAGCAGCACCGAACAAATTCTGAGAAATAGCGGCGGTGTAGCCGGTTTTCGAACTGACGAATCCACACGCGACAACGGGGCTACTGCAACCTGAGTAGCTACGAAAGTGTCAGCATATATGAGATCCCACGCAAAAACGATATAGGACAGTATCAGTCAAGACATACTGATTGAAAGAGGTTGTGAACTGTGATCCAACACCTGTGTACCCGCATGCAGAATCGACTTTTTCCGCGATTTTACCGGCTGGCTTCACAGACCGGGCGCTGGCAGAAGACGAAGCAGCAGATGTGGGACTTGAGGTTGAGCTGCTTGTTGTGGTGATAACGGACGTCGCAGTAAGTATGGAGCTTGAAGTTAGACTGCTTATGGTGGTTGGAAAGACTGTGCTGCTCGTAAAACTAGAGGTCGAAGACCAGGAGTGATTCTAGGCCGGCGATTGAGCGCCATGTGAATGGATGCTCATCTTTCCACCCAGATGTTGACCTCTGCGCGCGCACCCGGCGCTTGCTATGACCGCGTGAATAAGAAGCAATGAGAGTAATATGATGATGATTGCTTGACTTCAAAGATTGTGGAAATAAGCCGGCTTCTTTCAAACGAACAATCAACGCGAGGCAGATAAAGGGAGTAAGTAGCTACAGAGCAAGACGCACAAGAAACAAACAAGTGAAGGCGTCATTTCAGATATGTGAAAGTTTCTCGAACGCCTAGCCGTGCCGTTTCAAATCCATATGACCCCCAAATCTCTTCGTGGATCTACCTAGCCGAGCAGATCTCCCGAGCCGGTTGAATCCCAAACCTTATGCCAGTGAAGGGAACGGAGCTGACCTTCGATACACAACTCTGTGCTTGCTGATACTATGATGCTTAGCCCGGCTACCTTGACTCTCGGAGAACGGGGACAGCACATCATTGAGTCTCTGCCGTCAAATCCGCGTACGATCTTCAATGGAACGTTCAACGCGGCCGATCTAATCTAGGATCTGGAAGCTTGTCAAACGTGGGCTTTTGTCGACAAAACATAGCCGCACGAATCCAAACGTCTGGCGCGGCGGCTTTGAATGCTGGGAGACCCTAGAGACGCATCTGAAACACTCCGAAGGGGAATTGTGCAGGAGGCACCCATATGTGGTTGCCTGACTTTGGGAGCTCCTGGGCTCGGACAATTTGTGGGCGTACAACAGAAATAGTGCCAAGCCTAAAGTATATGACCCTGCCTTGAGCCTTCTTCATAATGCAGGCTGCGACAGAAATGATGAGGCTATCTGCTCACCTTTCGCTGATTGTGCACCCTGACATCCAACCTTCTTATGGCAGATGTAGTTGTTATTTGCAATGCCCCTGGCTAAAAGCATTATGTCCCAGCATCAGCGCCACCAGATCGAACGGAAAATTGAGCTATGCTTTAGGAAATGCCACTCCCAAATTCATCCCTTGTCGGACTTGCTTTCTCGTCAATCTCTCTTCGACCTGCTCTTCCCCAGAATTTGCCCCTCTTTGAGCCATTCAACCTTGTCTTCTGCTTTTTGAAATACCCTTCTCGGAAACAGAACCCGGGATGGAATGCATCCAGTGCCGGTACTGCCACAAGAACCATCGCTCCCTCTAGGCCGATAAAGGTGTACTGATTCTTGATCAAGGCGCCTCCCCAACCTTCGCTCAATTCGGCAACCCGATAGACCGATCGAATGAATATGTATAGAGTGGCAAACGCCAGTGCACCCACAAAGGACCGGAACATTGTACTAGCTTTAAGTGTGGCGTGGGACGGGTCAAGCGCGGCGTTGCCCATCTCCCGCGTCCGCCTCAGCGTCCGTATCGTGAAGTCGATGCACAGGCAGATGAACACCGCCAGCGTCAAGACCTGGAATGCTAGGCCTGTGACCATGATATGGTCGCCCACGTCCGGGCTTTTGTTCGCGTTACTTGTCGCAGAAGCGATCCCCCCACCAGCGGCCTGGAGCAGGAGGGAAACAACATCGCAGGGAATGAAGCTACGAGGATATAAGAGAGGTTTGATACGAGAGTTCTCGGGCCCAAACGAGATCACGATGCGGGAAAGTGTGAGATAGAGACCGGCCGCGATGAATGCTGGGGCAATGGTAAGACACACTATTTGCATCAGAAAACCGGGCTATACAGCGAGGTATCAGCACTATTGGGAGCAGCATAGACACAGCAAGAGGATGTCTCAAGATCTACCGACGAACCTGAAAGAATGGATTATGATAGCTCATGATGCGACCAACATAGCCCAGGACCTCAATGATACACCCACTGATCAAGGCTATTGAGAACCCAATAAAGCGCCGCGAGAGACCCACTTGGAGTATAAAACAGCATAGAGAGAACGAAAAGAGAGCGAGGAAGGTGGCGTTCGCAGCCAAAGAGGGCCGGTAGCTGTAGAATGAAGTTTGGATAGGGCAATTTGCGAGACTGCACGACTTGGCGTAAGAGTCATGTCGGTTCTCGCGCCGTAGCAGACTCAATATATCCATGTTGCTGGGTGCGGCGGCGAAGAAAGTAGGGACAGCCGAAGTGGTAGAAACGAAATACGAAAAGGATACCTTTCTGAGCTGAAGATTGCGCAGACGGCTCGAGGATGATCTGGTGCAGTTCAAGTGAATCGGCAACAGCCAGCGCAGCTACGGCAGTGAAAATAGCATAGATGAGTAGATTATTGTAATTGTGAACGTCTCAGAAAATAGACATTAAATCAAAGGGTGAGGGAAGTTGACTCATAAAGTAAGAGTACATAAAGTCCTTGAAAGACAGAGTCAGCATCTCAGGGGCAAACTTCCGGGCAGCAATTGCCCGGGATGGTGCCGCCGACGGAACCCCTGTTTGTGCGCCCGCAACAATGATCATCTCGAATCAACGAACACCTTCCGGCAACCCACCTTAATAACTGTCAAAATTCTATGAAGAAAGTAGCCGAGCTTCAGCAACTGATCACTGCCCTGAGGTAAATGTTGGTGTCACAAACAGCTATTGGATTATCCCGCGGTCATGCCATAGATCAGGCCTCTCGCAATAGGTCCAGACCGCGGTTAAGTCGAGCCCCCATTCATCAACCCACAAAGCAAAGAAAGCATGTCTCGCTTCGAATGCTGTGGTCTCATCGAACTTCTTCTTAGCCCAGTCGTCACTTACCTACAGAAGAAACAGATGGTTCGTCCTCTGTTGGTTCGAGCATGATTTTTGTCACAGTCACTCCTTTTTCATACCAAGACACGATTAAGTCGAGTTCTTCTCATCGATGCTCTCTGTTTAGCAAGATATCAATATCATGAATGAAGAGATCTGGGACGCCTGGGTACGTCGTTATCCACCGCGGTTCTCTCGGCTACCCCACGCGCTGGCAAGAGTTGGTGGACTCCTCCTCGGCACTTTTGTAAGATAATATTTTGATGAAAGAGTGTCGGTTTTTCCAACCAATGAAGATAATGGTAGAAGAAGCATTCCGTCAAGGTCTTTCCTTTACTCAATGGTTGGCCCCATTAGAAGGGTCCGAACGAGGAGCCGAATATTTTCCGTTGGATGGAAGAACTAATGAAGAGTCCACCACCATGCGGAGCGCATGGGGTTGCAATGCCATTCGGCTAACGGGGTCTAAAGTTCCGTTGAAATCGAGGCACACTTCGACCAGAACGTCTTTTGGTCGCGCAACAGTTGACGTTTATGGCGTCGCGTAGCCGGAAACGGTGTCAAACGTCGCCTACAGGGCAAGCGAAGCAGCAGTGATCTGGAACGCTACCGAAAGGAGCCATTGATATCCGACCGAAGACTAACGATTTATTCTAAGGTATTCTAGATTCAAACGGCTCCAGCGTCTGATCACCGTTTCAGCGTTGCTCACCATGCTCACCATGCTCACTTTTCCGATGGTTTTCCCTCGAGGCGATTATCGCGTGCTCAGCCACGACAGGACACAAGCGCATATATACCTCTGCCATAGCACGTAAAGGTGAGGTAGGGCCCACTGCATTGAGTGTCCATCCTATCCAAGACTGATCATGGCGGTGACTTTGATCTCCTATACCATGAGTCTCGCATTAATTGCACCTTGGTTATTCGGATCTGCTGTCTCCTCGCCTGTGAGAACCTTGCAAACGCCAGCTGATCTACTACAGATATCCGGGGTAATAATGAAACACCTCCTCCACCACCTTCAAGATACAACTTGTTCTGACATACGCCTCAGCTGACAATGAAATGTCCTGGACCCCTGCCAGAGGCCCCTTATCCGGCTGGTATTGCAATGGTCGCATATCGAGATTGGAAAGGCTCTATAACAGCCCTCTCGTTCTTTGATCAATGGCAGTTGGTGGAATACATCTGGGACAGGGAGGACCTCTGCGCCCGCGCTGGTTGCGATTGTTCCAGCTCTGTTCCAACGTGCAACAACCTACAGCATTTCTACTTTGACCAGCGTATTTCGTCATTCTACTCGGCGCAATGCATACGAATTTGCAGATGTTCCAAAGAGCATGTTCCGGATGTCGACGGTGTGCTACGTTTCGGCAACGCCACTTCCAACGACACCAGCTCGAGGCATGACGCTTTTTGATCTCCACACGGCCTCAATTAGTAGCGCATCTACTCTAGCTGATGAGCTTCTCATCAGTCAAGCTATATCATAGGTGACATCTCTTCCCGATCTACGAAAATGTCGCTCGTTGGTACACTGCAGCGTTGGGGCATATTGCTACCGTGTTCGTTCCACTCTCTGCTCCGTCCGTAGCTAAACACGCTCGTTCAGTCCACCCCTTCAAATCCGAATCCCCAGCACCAGCAAACAGCTTGAACCCTACTTTGAACAACACTTCTTATGCCCGTCACCTTCGGGCAAGAACCGAAAAGCTAAACCCCCGACCTCAATACCGTTCCAGGCCATACAGAGCTTCACCTCCGTTCCAGAAACCATGATCCCCACCGGGATGAAACAGCCCTTTCATCTCCATGGTGTCTATCACCCAATTCGCCATCAAAGACTATCGTTTGCTCCCATTCATTCATCTCTCCAGCATCGCATCCGACCATTTACCTACCTCGCGACCGCACCGCACTTCGCCCTCTCTATTTCCATGCACAAAATCTACAGAATCAGACTTCAAAGCACGGCATAAGCCTGGATTTTACAGGGTCACAGGACTAGAACCAGATTGCATGATATGAGTTGCATCATGGCTTCATTAACATCCAAAAGGACGATTTCAGTCACCATATCGGCTCGATACTTAGGTACCCAACCAAACTCGTGTTGCTAGCGTAGGAGTGTGGCATCCTGGTGCCTTCTCTGTTCTCACAAGTTCTGTTGATGCGTGACCAATCATGAAGACCATTTCTCTCTCTACTAAGCTGCATGCGATGTTCTCGACGTTTGAGACGCTCGGAGTGTTGGTCGCCAGAAAATAAGTTAGTTATCTGATACAGTTAGCCGACTACTGTACGCTTGCCGGCCAACCTCTTGATCGGCATTTCATGAAGACAACGATCGCACGCATGACCCGAATGGATTGATTGGTCGACAAGCGAGCTGCTGTCGGCTAACCTGATCTTGTAACTAACTTATTTTCTGGCGACCCGAGTAGATTGTATGGAGTGCCTGATGCGCAGAACTCAGGGGCGACTCCTAGTAATCAATATTGGAGTCCTTTTCCTAGGGTGACGCGAGTGGAACATTTGCAGACGGTAAAGCGAAGATCATCTCCAAATACCGAGACTGGCCTCTCATGACAACTAGGCACAGGATGCAGAGGTTGGGAATTTGATCGAGGGGTACAGGGCACATTTCCTCCGAATGACTGAAAAGCGGCAGACGCAACCACATCCAGAGGATCACGGTGCACCAAAAGCGCTGACGATTTCCTTAATGATTTTACAAAGCGTCCTTGCTCCCGATCAAATGCATGTGCTCGGCAAACCCCTCCCCAAAGTAACCCACCCAATATGCCCGAAAACACAAAAACCTCGCAACTCGCAGCTCGATGCTTATGCCCCACTTCCATACCTAAGCCCATGCCAAATTAGACGCTCGATAACTGCCCTTTGGAGCCAAAGCGACAACGCCACCACCCGTGCCCAGAAGATCCACCGCTTTTTAGAGAGGAAAGGAATGATCGCATTCGCAAGACGAGGTTATGTATCCAGCCACCTGTTGACAGACAAAAGGCCCCCCCCTTTGCGCTCGCGAAGAGTTATGTGCTAGACCAAAGACACCCTGGAATGCGGAAACTCCCGTGATCACCTTGGCGTATGTCGAGTAGAGTTAGCGAGATGTTCAAGCCCATACGGAAGCCTGCGCTCCCAGCGAGTTTTTGCCCCAGACGCCGCTGCCGCTGCCCCAGGTCATGCCGCTGTTCGAGTCCTTTGCTCCGCCCAAGGGGTTAGATGCTGCTGATGCCGGTGGATCATTTGCAGAGGAGGTAGGTGGAGGATGCTCGTTGGGCGCGAATCCGTAGCTCAGGGGGGAAGGGAGAGGGGTCGTCGAGCGCTTGTTCAAGGCTGGGTTTGGAGCCGGGTTTGAAACAGGGCGAGTACCGATGGGCGCGACTCCTGCGCTTGCGGGAGCTGAGGTTTTTCCTTGTTGCCCTGAGGATTCGCCGGGAGAAGAAGTTGAGGTTCGGCTGGATTGTTGGGCGTTGTTGTCGAAGAGGCTGAAGCCTTGCTGATTAGAAGCGGGCGATGAGTTGCTGTTGGCGCGAGACCGTTGCTGCTGGGCGTTTGGCGAAGGCCCTGGTGCGTTGCCCTGCTGCGCTTGCTCGGACTGATTGAAATGGCCAGCGGGTTCTCCCACGGCGGATTGAGGTTGGTTCTGGCCTCGACTGAAGGGGTCATAGGTGCGTGGGGATGGGCCACGGCCTCCGCTTGCAGCCCCGGATTGCATCGGCCGCGGCCTTTGACTGCTGTCGGCCGGGTTGTTGCTCTCGTACATTGAAGATCCTTCAGTGCCATACAAGGCCCGGTGTTGACGGGCAATGAGCTCGCGGCGGTCTTCTTCGTTCATCGTGTTGGGGCTAATCGCACGATCAGGTTTGCCTTGAACGGAGACATCTGTCGTCCCTTAGCACTTTCATATCATATGAAATGCTAATCTGCAAGCGCATGAACTTACTTCTGTTATATTGCTGTTCCTGATGGTAATTACGTAACTCGCGCTCGCGCTGAGCAGCCATTCGACGCTTGGCCTGTTGCATCTGGTCTGCCTCACTATGCCGGGAGCCTTGGTGCCGCTGGTTTGCGTAAAAGCTTTGAAGACTAGAGCCAGAGTGTGGGCGCATGTGATCATAGTCGCTGATTGAGTGGTGGCGTGAGGAGACGCCGCCTATGCGAGGGTCTGCAATGCTGCAGTCAGCTTGGCTTCGACTGGGAGAATAATTATGTAACACTTACCGTAGTCGGAGTATGGCCGTGGACCTCCTATCATGGGCATTGAATCCCGCCTGGAAGGGCCGCCGAAGGGCTTCCCACTCTGGATCAAGTTCTCGCGCGCACGCTCGATTTCTGTGAGTTCATCAGTCATCGCTCTCAGCGTCGAAGCAGACACAACTGCTCCTGCAGGTACATTCCAGTGACGTGCAATGAGGGCCATCGTCTACCTTCGATTTGGGTTTCGAACGCATGTTCGTCAGGGCCTTGCATGGGTGAGCCCGCTCCTGCTGCGCGTTAGACTTTGCCCAGTCCTTTGAGCAAACCTATCCGGATACACACCAGAATTGGAAAGGGGCTGATCCCATGAAGATGGCCCCGGTATCTGCCACGCCTGTGGCTCGAACCGAGATGACATGTCGGGTCAATTCAGTGCGAAGCACGCCGTATGCCGCGCGACTGTGTAGGGGCTCTTGAAAGGGTGCGTGGGACAATGGAGGTCGCTGGGAGGTGACGGAGAGGTGACCGGCTAGAAGACTGAAAGGTGAAATAGGTCAGCGTCTGGGAATATCAGATATCAATTGCACACTGATAAAATTCAAAGAGTTTTTGGGCAGGGTAACGGGTCCGATGCGCAATGCCGTAGAAAATTTCTTTTGCGCGAAAAGTCTCGGCCTTTAAGCGAGTGACGGAATTTAAACTCACGAAAATTAAACTGATGGTGATCGCTCGAGCGATTTAGTTTGAGGGAAGATCTTCAACGCAACAGATGGCCCCCGTAAAATGCCACGATGAAGAGAAGAAAAGGTTGAAGGTGAGGCTCGAAGAGAGGTCAAGGTGAAGCTAGGAGCCGTTGTGCCATCCCCTCCCGCCGGCTTGCCTGGGACTGGGAGATTATCATCGAGTGGAGTGAGATTAAGATTGTTCCGTCCAATTTCCAATCCCACGGTGGGGAACCACCATCGCGAAAGCCACCAAAACCTTCCTGTGTCAAGCGCCGTGGGAGCCCAGCCTAACGCTGAAACAGGTAGGTCATTCCTCCACTGCCGGTTACTAGAGCCTAATCTTACACCTTCGACTCTCACACAACCTCTTTCCGCAGCCGCCGACCATGTGTTCCGCCAGAACATCGCGACATCGTGCGCCGCCATCCCGGGAGTGGCCCATAGAGACGACGGCGTTCAACAAGTTGACAAGCCCCGGAGAGATGATGAAAGCCGAGTCCATCTTGTAGGGAACCCAAGTCTGCATACAAAATTAACGCAAATTCTACCCTGCCCAGCCTCCGAACTTGTCTGTATTATATCGCCGGCGTCACTTCGTATACTTTGTCCGTCAAAGAAGCTGTGGGCTGAGAACGCCAAAGCTAGTCGACTAAGAATTTGCGCAGAAGCGTCCTGATGCTCCCCATGCCTAAGACCCCGACACCGAGTTTCCAAAAGCTCATACCTGCAGCACGCATCGTGTTGGAAGCCGCATTATGCACATATGGGGGAAGGTTGGAATCGACGATGTGACTTCATAGGCCTGCATCGGAGATGCTGTCGTGCTATTTCGGATATGTCAGCGCTGGGAACGAAGAGTCAGTATCTAAGGAGAACGTCTGGTTAAATGTAGCAAAGTCGATGAATGAGGACTGGTGGTAAACTCGGTAGACTCGACCAGCTAGTGACCCAACGATGTTCAACATTTCAGGTGGAGAACAAGTCTGCACTCAGATGTATGGGCTAAAATAACGTTAGATTTCGTCTCTGTGTATCCAAGCTCAGCAGCCAAAGAACACCATATTCATGATTGTCACTTTTCTTCGAGTATAGCTTAACGTCTCGACTTTGCTGTACGTTTGTCTATGGGTTTCCTCACAAGCATGGGCCTGCTGTTCGAGAATCAGTCCGGAGAATTCGATGAAGTAGGAGACGAATTATATCATGGCTCAATTGACCACAGTCGGCGAATGTAGAAACCAATTTGTGAAGGCCACAAAGACGCCTCGACGAACATACATGCCGCCGACTCTGCCGGCAATACATCCGCCTACGATTCATCAACGAGTATGACTTCATTGCGCAACGAGCTGTATGGAAGTCGCGTGTTCCGGCTGCATTTTGTGTCATTACTCCTACTATTTTTGGCGGATGTTGTAGTTTCAATTCTTGGGATATGAACAGTCAAAACATTCCATCCGAGTGTCATTATATGGAAGCCCTGATGCTTCTAGCTACCACTTTGCTTCGCTACCCACTCAGAACACGGTTCCTTCGACCTTGTCGCGACAAGAATCTGTCAAATGCTGCTACTTCTTGCTACTCCGTCTTGTTCGAGGGGAATCCACCAAAGAATCTCAATGTTGTAATCCGAAGCGTTTGCTTTGATCAGCATGTTGTATGAGCGCCACGTCACTGAGTGCAATCAGGTCATGGTCTTGAGGCGCACTATATGTGCTCAATTATGGTTCAGCTTGCGAGATGCCAGTAGTATTAAATTGGTCGCGCATGTTGATGAGACAAGCTCTGAGATAGATCCCATACGGTCCGCCCTACGGATCAGATACTATCAATTTCACCTTCAAGGAAATCAAGTATCTCGTCCTTGAGTCAAAAAGGGGAAATCTTTACATGAATTCTGGGTCTGCTGAATATTTCACCTTAAATCGCATACATCGTGCCGCGGGTAGCCGCTTCAAGCCGCCTGGAGTCCCTTTGACTGATAACTATTGTAATACCATCCCTTCCTCTTCCAAGTTTGAATTCTTCGACTTCGGGTCTCCATGTACGGAGAGCATCATGTCTTCCTCTCTAATCTCTAGAGCGTTTACCAATGTTCTTCGCCAAATCGGAAGATCAAAGCCAAGCCTATACCACCGGGCAAAGCAGCGAGAGGCTTCCAGCAAACACCCGAGAGGCTTCGTGCCTCCGAAGACGGAAGATCTTGTGGAGTTGAGGGAAAGAGTCCAAGAATTTACTCGTAAAAGCCGATGGAGACTAGGCACAAGCGTTGAAGCTGAGGACTCTTATAGGCAGGGAAATCGCGGAAGAAGTCGCCGCGAAGACAGATAAAACCAACGAGTTTCCAAAGAACATGTGGGAAAAGCTGGGTGGAGCAGGGTACAAGGCATTGAAGACCATGAGAAGGTCTGCGGACTGACAGCTTGAAGCTTCCTGGGTATCACTGCAGACGAAGATTACGGCGGCTTAGCTATGGGCTATCAGGCGCATTGTGTCGTGATGGAAGAGATCAGCCGGGCTTCAGGTTCGCTCCCTAGCTCACGACCGATCAATTGTTCGTTTCCTGAAGGCCTCAGGTAGCATTGGACTGTCCTACGCAGCACACTCACAATTATGCATCAACCAGCTCTCCTTGAATGGTACAGAAGCACAAAAGGGTTGTTTCCTGCCAGACCTCATATCAGGCCACAAGATCGGAGCGTTAGCGATGTCTGAGCATTCCGCTGGCTCGGACGTTGTTAGCATGAAGACTACAGCAAAAGCAACTGATGGGGGTTGGCTGCTCAATGGCACGAAGATGTGGATTACAAACGTACGCAAGACCAGCCCACTTTAATACTCCCGAGGCTTGAAACCCTCTGACACCAACGTAAAGGGCCCGGACGCACACTACATAATCGTTTACGCCAAGACAGACCCATCTGCAGGGTCAAAAGGAATCACAGCTTTTGTAGTCGATAGCAATACGTCTGGCTTGTCTTGCGCCCGAAAACTGGACAAGCTCGGTATGCGAGGCAGTAATACCGGCGAACTAATATTCGAGGACGTATTCGTCCCGAAGGAAAACCTCCTAGGCAAGGTAAACCGCGGGGTCAAAGTCCTCATGGAGGGTTTAGACATTGAGCGATTGGTGCTGAGTGCTGGACCACTTGGGTATCGTCCTCCCCTTTTGTTACGCGGTCCTTGTCGATTGTCATTGTTCGATGCGGAATCAAAACTGATCGGAGTCTTTGCTAGTCTGATGCAAGCTTCTCTCGACATCACCCTCCCCTACACCCACACTCGCCATCAGTTCTCTACCCCCATCGCGCACAACCAGCTTGTCCAGGCCAAACTTGCAGACATGCACACGAAGCTCTCCGCCTCCCGCGCTTACACCTACGCAACGGCGCGTACCCTCGATTCTTCTTACGGGTCACCGGACTCCAGGCCCGATACAAAGGACTGTGCAGGAGCAATTCTCTTCGCCGCGGAAAGAGCAACGGAGTGCGCACTCGATGCAATTCAGTTGATGGGCGGGATGGGCTACATGAACGAAGTTGCCGCAGGAAGAATATTAAGAGATGCAAAACTATATGAGATTGGAGCGGGCACGAGCGAGGTGAGGAGGATAGTCATTGGTAGGGCTTTCAATAGGGAATGGGCAGAGCGATGAAAACTCAGGGTTCGATGCCAATCTTCGAGCCAGCGTGAGCTCAGCAGGATGAGGAAGAGGAACATTGTTCGGTATTGGAGGAGGTCCTTCGAAGAGCTCAACGGCAAAAACAACGCTCTGTGAGTGCCACCGATCCGGCATTCAACGGCCAGCTAGGTTCGGAGCGTCGCACAGAATGGACAAACGCAGCAGCTCAAGCGACGCAAGAACCCATGAGGACGGGTGATCGTGGTCACGTGGTATGTTTCCCATGCCATAAGGAGAGCATCGCACCTTCTCCAGAGTATATGGCCCTTCCCTTGAAGATCGTGACGCGATTTCGCGCAATGCCTGCCGAAGGGCTGGTTGTAGGCTGTGTCCTGCAGTTTCATGTCTATTAGAAGCAGCAGAATGTCGTTGACGAAAGGTTGGACCTGAGTTGCGATAGAGTGAATTTGGCTGTACATCAGTGCATTTGCGCCGAGTATGCATCTATAATGCGGTCGCTAGACGGGTGAGGGTGGATTATACCCCTCCGACCAGCTTTGGAAACACAATCTCCATGCGCCAAGCCAAGATTACTGCGACGTAGTCGTAGGATGAAATTATACTTCTACTAGGCTGTGAATATTCAGGCTGTTGGATTGATCAGCCGCAACCTGGAGGCACAGAGCACACTCGTACGAATATCTTGAATCTTGTTCGCGCTGGCAAGAGATGTATATAGACCCGGCTTACTTCACCATAACAATATGAACTCAAGCTCCTTTATACCTCAGTGAACGTCAAACAGTAAGATGAGAGTGCTGTGTAATGAAGGCCAGAGTATTCAGAGACTTCGTGGCGGCTGACTTGGCTGTTGGGACTAGCACGAGCCGCCCCGGTTGCCTTATATTTCTCCTTCGTACAGCCGCTACTAGGGAAGAAGCCACTCAGGGATCGCTGCAAGGGTCATTCAGCCCTTTCATCCGTAGAGAATATATCTCCTCGCTTCAATCATGCTCTCTTCCTTGTCAACATGTCATCTGCAATGACCCTCCTGGCCTCCTATGTAGAGAAAACGCTTAGCCCGCATACTCTCGATGCGGAAAGCTACCGCAAAGCACTGCAGGACTCGTCCTGGGCCGATGTATGTCGTGCAACCAAGCATACCCTTTAACGCAACGACGCAGGAGCTAACCATTCAAACCCAGGGCTTGCGTGGCATCGCTGCCGTCTTTGTGATGTGCAGTCACCTCACCCTTTGCTTCGCACGATGGATTGTTCCTCCAAACTTCGGAGAAGACAAAGGCTCGGCGTTGATGCAAAGACCAATATTTCGGCTGGTCGGGCAAGGGCCGGCATGGGTGGCATGCTTCTTCATACTGTCCGGTTTCGTCAATGCGCTGAAGCCTGTCAAACTTGCAAGAGCTGGGAATACGGAGACAGCACTGTCAAATCTGGCAGTCAGCTCGTTCAGGAGATCGTTCCGTTTGTTCCTACCGGCAACGACAGCCACCATCATCAGTTGGTTCATCACACAATTGGGGGCATATGAGACGGCGAGACAGACCGATGCTTATTGGATGTACTCGACGTCGCCTGCGAAGAGCGCATCATGGTGGGATGCGATCGGGGATTTGGCAAGGGCGATACAGACAACATGGTGTTACTGGCCGAACAATCCTTATGACCAGCCGCAGTGGGCATTGCTGTACCTTCTCCAGGGTTCCATGTTTGTATTTACGGCTTTGCTTGTGACTATAAATCTAACGCCAAGGTTCCGAATGGCGTCGTTGGCGTTACTCTGCGTCTGGTCGATCAGTTGGGGCTCGAGATTGGCTGACCGTACGTTACACAATCTAAGCTTTGGGAGGGTCACTGACATATGTACAAGCTCTTTGTGGCTTCAACGTTTTTGCGGGCGTCCTGCTGGCCGAATTCAATCAGACGGACTACCCCTTCCAGCTCTCACAGCTGTCGCCCTTACTCGCACCACCTCTCGTTTTTATCAGTCTCGTCCTTATGTCCTTTCCGGCCGATTTCCAGGGTCAAGCGCCATGGTCGCGCTTCCTCATGAATCTCCACCACAAAGTCGCTCCTGAAAGCGCCGACATCGCCCGCTTCTGGCCCGCTGTTGGCGCTCAATTGCTCGTTGCTACCATCATCTGCTCGCCACAATTGCGTCGAGCGCTGAGCCACAGGTGGTTCTTGTGGCTAGGCAAGATCAGCTTTCCGCTATACCTCCTCCATGGCACTTTTATTCGCACGGTGCTCGCGTGGTTATTGACGGCGAACCAGTCGCTCACCCAGATCAGAGACGATGATGGCTTGATGTACCCGAGATATCCCATGCCGGGTATAGGCACATTTCTGATCGTGATGCCCGTGTGGTTGATTATTCTGTTTTCCTGTACGCACGTTTGGGCTGCCAAGCTTGAGCCTTGGTTTGGGGTTATCACGAAAGAGGCTGAAACGATGATGTTCGGCAAGAAAGATCGGCCGCCACCGTTACCGGTTCGACAGGATTGATAGGTCTCGAGTGTTGTCTTGCTACGGTTTAGCGGGCGTTAATTGAGGTCGTGATTCTGGGATCCTCAATATCGGCACGGCTTACACGCAGGACGCGTTTGCTTGTCATCTGATTGTGTGGAAAAGGTTTTTGGATGCGAAGGTCATTCTAGGTCTTGGGAAAACAATGTTATGAATGGACGGCGTACGACTCTTGAAAGGGGAAATCCTGTAAGATATTCTTTATCGACATCAGCATATTATATAAGTTGGATAGCATCTATAGGGGTAACGCAAGGTGGGCGTCGAAGCACAAACTCTTGGATACGACACGGTCTCTTATGCTATAATGACGGTACTTGTCCCATGCTGTGGCAAGAGATGGTGCACCCATTCTTGCCCCTATCTGATACAATATTGGCGGCTTTATGATGGGCTGGAAGTTTGTAGGCTGGACATTTAATGAAGCCCCATATATGGAACGATAAATCGTCGTATTGCTTTAGTTTCCTTGGTCAGTCAAGACATCCAACAAGGACGATCTTGAGAAGGCATCGAAATAATATTCAAGTCGATGCACCCCACCAAAGGGCCATTTGCCCTTGGTTGGAACACAGCATCAAGAAGAGAATAATGTACAATCGACCCCATTGTTGCTAGCTATGACGACATAGTCATCGAGTCCACGTTGAAGATTCCCATCACGCTCGCTTACCAGAGCACGTGCTCGCCTTGAGCCGAAAGCCCTAGCGCCAAGCCTTCGACCATGACCTCCTATCAAGAAAAAGCCACAACAGTCAAGTAAATATACATCGACTACCCATCATAAAACCCATTGTGAATCCCTCACAAAGTCTTCCATCTCACAATCACAATGCTCCCATGCTGCTTTCTCTCGTAGACGCCGGATCCGGCTGGCTTGAACTGTAGACAAAGAACCCAAAAAGCATCCACCATGAGGCTCTGAACGTTCTTAACGGAACCGCGTGCAGCAGGTACTGGCTCATCGGCCCCATGTCTGCCAATCGTGAAAGCTATCCAGGTGATGCGAAAAACTCTTTGGCATCCCAATCATACCCTGGCGTCGATGAAAAGTGGGGCGCGACCTCGATATCTACAACACAACACTCACTCGCAGCAGTGAATTCACCGAGTTACCCCGCACAGGAAAATTCTGCCCCGACAACACTCGAAATTGTGATCTTGGGGTATTTGAACTCTTCCTCCACCCTCACTCACCTTCCTTCCTCCACCACTCTTTCATTTGCAGACACGATACCTACAATCACACTGTGACTTTGCAAAGGCGTTCCAGATATCTAAAGAGCTCGTTAGCTCTAAACTTCAAGCACTTTGAAACTTGCATGAGCACACATCCACCTACCTGTGCGTGATGTCCCCTGTCGGACACACATCTGAGTGTTCGCTTGCTGATGAACATCCAGCTTCGAGCATCAACTCCACTGCACCTTCACACGACTTCGAACGCGGGGCCAGGGTGCCATCCCACCATGGCGCCGCCTATGCAATTCCCCGTCAACCTGATGATATACCCAGAGGACGTGCCAAAGAAATACAGATACTTTCTCAAAGATGGGCCCACGTACGCCGTCAACCTTGTGAACAAGCTCCTCGACGAACGTGACCAGCTCCTCGCCGAAAGCGAAGGCCTCGTCGCCGAAAACGACAAACTCCTCAAGTTGGATACCTGGGAGCCAAGCCGTCTGCCACCGGCCGAACACGACGTGTTCATCGACGGTCCTAAGACCTCCACCCAAATGGTGACATACCTCTTCCAGGTTATTCTACATCTTCGTGAGGCCTGTGACAATCACAGAAAGGCTCGCGAGGACGGCAATGCCGATATCAGATTGAAGGCTGAGAGGATCGAATACTTGCAACGCGAAGGCAACGAGATCTTTGAGGAAAAAGAAGCGCAGGATCTGAAGATCAAGACCATGCAGGCTCGACACAACAATACAATAGGTAACCTACGGAGCGAAAAGAAGCTGTTGAGCGATGAAAATACCAACCATGTTAAGGCGATTGCTGGAGGACAGATCGCTAACAAGGAGCTTCGAGCCAGTAACGCGCAGAAAGACGAGCTGATCCAGCAGCTCCAGGAGCGAATCCAGGTTCTCGAACAGCAGCCTCAAACTTCCAATGATCCCGATGCGATGGTTGAAGATCTTCCGGACGGAGTCCTGTCGCCAGAGCAGCAGATTCAATATCTCCGAGAAGACATGGTCGAGTATAAAGAGAAGTTGGTGGCAGCCAACAGCACCGTCGAGGGTCTGCAGAGCGAGAAGGTTGACGACGCCACGAAGATCCAGGGTCTAGAAAAGCGACTGCAGAATGGCGGCAGTCACTACCACCAGATGCAAGAGCAGGTTTCTCAAGTCCAGCAGACGATTGACAATCTGCAGAAAGGAGGGGCTGAAGACGCCGCAAAGATCCAAGGTCTAGAAGAGCAGCTGCAGAATGGCCGTATGGGGTACGATCAGCTGCAAGAGCAATTTTCTCAATCAAATCAGCGCGAGGAGGTGGCGAAACAGACAATTGCGGGTCTGCAGCAGGAGAAGACCGACAACCTTGCCACCATCCAGAGTCTTCAGCAGCCAAGTTCAGATGGAAGCCTTACCACTGCGCAGTAAGTAAAATCCCGACCATCTCTTTCCCCATTCTCTGGCTTTCACGAAGCTTGAAATATGTCCTAGCAGTATCCGCTCCCTTGGCGTGCCTCTTTGCCCATTCCATTCCATGGAAGGAGAGTTGCTAACTCACAAATGTACTCAGAGTTCAAACACTTCAAGACCGAGTTACGCAACTACAGCAGAATGAGCTGGCAGCAAACCAAAAAATCACGGAGCTGCAGATCACGGTGACCAACACTGCCCAAGAGCGTGACATTGCGGAGAAAGCGCGTAACACTCAGTCTGATAAATTGGTCAAGAAGAATACCGCGTTTGAAGCGGTCAGCCAACAACTTAGAACCAAAACTGGACAAGCAGAGAACTACAAGAGCGAACTCGAGAAGGCGATTGAAGAGAACGACCGACTGTATCAAGATGCAGGTGAGAACGAAGCTACTTCCGGTAATGGGCAAGAGACCCAGAAACTGCACGCCGAGAACCAGACTCTGCATGATGAGAATAGAGACCTGAGGGTTAAATTAGTAGGTCTCGATTTCCAGATTGGCCAGGTCAAGGTGATGGAGCAACTTTGGAAGGAGAAGATCGATAATGCAGAAAATAAACTTACGAAAGTCACGGAAGCGAAGTCGCAGCTACTCGAGAAGCTCAGTGACGCCAACGAGAAGATCGCCGAGGTTACGCGCCAACTTCCAAGGCCAGAGGAAGAGAAGGTCAAATTCCTCGTGAAAGAAAACGATAGGCTCAGAGATGATTGGACCGAGATATCGCAAAAGATTGAGGACACTGAAGAGTTGGAGGAAGAGAACAAGACTCTCAAAACCCGATGCGAGAAGATGGCACAGGAGGTTGAGGAAGCGACAGACAAGACAGACGAGGCTGAGGGGAACGCTGAATTCTCCGAAGAAGGATGCCGAGCCGCCGAACGCGAGAATGAGAGGCTTGAGCGAAAGGTAGACCAGCTCGAGGAAGAAATCGAGACCCTTAAGGAGGAGAAGGCGCAACTGTCCCAAAACCTCATTCGCGAGGACGATGGCTCTATTTTGACCCCAGAGCTCCACGAGGTGAACCAAATCTTGGATCCGGAGGGCAAAGTTATCATGACCCGAGACGGCATTCGTGCCGCGCAGCAGATGGTGACGGATATCGAGAATAAATTGGATAAACTGAAGAAGGGAAACAAGGCACTCAAAGAGGAAGTCACCAATACCAAAGCTCGACTTATCTTCGAGCCAAACGGCACCATCGCAAAGCAAGAGGACTACGATGCGTTGAAGGAGACCAATAGCATGTTCACGACGCAGGCTATCAACACGGCTAACGAGCATTTCAAGAAAGTCCAGGAGCTCGAAGCCAATAACGTTTATCATAAAGGCGCCAGAGTAACCCAAAAGCAATTCGAGGACACATTCTCCGCAGCCTCTCAAGCCGCTAGGCACGACAACGGGATGATGGTTACTCTGCAGCATTGGATCGACACGCGAGCCAGAGCCTCCCAAGCCGCTACCAACGAGGACGGAACCCTCGTCACCAACGAGCAAGTGCAGAAGCTCAACTCTCAGATAATTCGTAAGTCAGACGAATCCCTGGGCACCATAGAGGAGGTACGGGAGCTCGAAGCTCAGGTGACTAAGCTCAGAGCTCAGGTGGAGGACCTCGACGCAAAACTTATTCGCAATGACATCGGTGCGATCATGACGAAGTCAGAGATCGAGCAGCAATGGCATGAGGAGACCGGCCGTTTGGCATCTGGAGTCAAAGAGGCCAAGGACGGTAAGGATGTCGCGGAGAAGAAGTGCCTTGCGATGGACAAGGATATCGCAGATCTGAAAGCCCAGGCCATAGACTTCCAGAAGAGAGATATCGCTTTGGTAACCGAAGCTAAGGAGGCCAAGGAGGGTAGGGATGTCGCGGAGAAGAACTGCCTCGTGATGGACAAGGACATCGCAGATCTGAAAGCCCAGGCCAAAGACTTCCAGAAGAAAGAGACTGATTTGGTATCTGAAGTCAAGGAGGCCAAGGAGAGTAGGAATGTTGCGGAGAAGAAGTGCCTCGCGATTGACAAGGACATCGCAAAAATGAAAGCCCAGCTCAAAGAAGCCCAGAAGGCCAAGGACTTCGCCGAGAAGCAGTGGTCCGAGATGAAGAAGAGTGGATCCACGCGTAAGTCGTACTTCCTATGCATCTCCCAATTATTCACCCCCTATGAGGCATCTCAAGGGCTTTGGGGGATGTCTTGAGCAGCCTAATCGCCCAATTCAAAGGACTAAGGACACATTGCTGACACCGGGATCTCCGAGCAGCGAACCCCAAGCGCTTCAACGGCACTATCGTGGATCAACAGGGATACGATAACGAAGCCAAGATCCGCAGCGACGTAATTGCGAGTCTGCAATCGACCATCGCCGAGGGAGAGGCCAAGATTGCCGCCCTGCAATTGACCATCACCGAGGGAGAGGCCAAGATTGCCGCCTTGGAACTTTCAAAGAAGGAAGACGAGGGAGAGAAAACACGTCTGACAGCGGAGTCGAAGAGCGCGAGGGATAAGAATGCCCATTTGAAAAAGTCAAAATTGGAGGACGCAGTAGAGATATCCCGGCTGACAGAAGAGTTGTCGAGCGCGAAGGTTGAGATCTCAAAGCTCGAGGCCGCTGCATCGGATTCCGGCGCCGAAATACGGGGCTTGGAGGATGCTTTCACCCGGCTTCAAGACCTCTACAAGCAGCAGGGTCGGCAGCTTGAACGCGTGGAATCGAGTCAGGCCGATTTGGAACAAGAGCACAAGGAGGTAAAGGAAGTGAAACAAGGAATGCTCAAGCGGATCGAGTCACTGCAACACGAATTGAAGCAGGCGCTGGAGAAGCTTGGCAAGCTCGAGCAAGAGCACTCATCGTGTGCCAACGTGAAATCCAACTTGACCAACTTACAGTCAAGAGTCAACAAAGTCGAAAAACAGCTGAGTCAGAAGGATGAGGAGCTAGAAACAGCGGGCAAGGAGTTCGATAAGATGTACGAGCTAAAGGAGAAGACTCTGGAAGCTCGAAACAATGCTGTTGCGGATCTCAAGCAGGCTCTGACCCAGCTCTCCAAATCTAAGGAAGATAACCAGATCCTGGCAACCGGTAAAGCCGAAGTCGAGGCCAATCTCGAGGCGGTGACCCAGGAGTCAGTAGGGTTGATGAAAGCGATGGATGGCATGAGAGACGACATCACGTCCCAGGGGAAGGAAATCGAAGGCCTAGAAGAAGAGAACGGTGTGTTGAGGTCGAAGTTTCAGAAGAAAGTGGATCCGAGTGAGCCCAAAGCCTCGACCCCGAAACCCTTCCCCGTAACAGACTCGTCCGCCCAGAAACCTCTGTTGGACAGCATCGCAGAGGAGGACGAAGATGACCAGGTTGCTGTTACCGGAGAAGAACCTCTCGCCTCAACGCCCATATTGCCAAGTGTACTGCACGATGCATCTTATGAAAACGGTGAGGCCGATGCTCCTGAGCTTCCGCACGCTACTGGGACTGCAGCCGGCAACTCCAATGGCCAAGAAACTGCATCTGGAGCCCCAGAAGGACCTGTCGCCTTAACGCCCATGTTGCCAACGGTACTGGACGATGCATCTCATGAAAACGGTGAGGCCGGTGCTCCTGAGCTTCCGCACGTTACAGGGACTGCAGCCGGCAACTCTAATGGTCGAGAAACTGCATCTGGAGCCCCGGAAGGACCTATCGCCTTAACACCCATATTGCCAACGGTACTGGACGATGCATCTCATGAAAACGGTGAGGCCGGTGCTCCTGAGCTTCCGCACGTTACAGGGACTGCAACCGGCAACTCCAATGGCCAGCGAACCGCATCGGGAGCCCCAACTACCAGTGTGCCATATCAGATCCAAAACGAACATCCTTCTGCCACCTCAGGCCTTGGCTGGAAGGTCAATGGCTTCCTCTGGTTCCTTCTATTGCTGCTCTTCTTTGGTGTCTCAATGGGCGTGTCATGGTGGCGGAGAACAGAATTGATAGGACGTGGAGATGACTTGGCTCGCCTTGCTTTAATCTCGCTGCGCGCTGGTGGCGGAACGGGAACGGCGTGGCCGGCATGGCTCTATGATGACGATGTGGCGGAGATTGTTGGTGGTTTTTATGGATGAAGGAGAGATGGCAGAGACTGGTTGTGGCTTCGGCGCTGCTGGGGCAGTTGCCTTGTTTTGTGCGTGTTTTTGTTCTGTTTCTTTTGTTTTGTTTTTCCAGCGTGGTGTTTTGCAGGAGTTGTGCGTTTGGATCCCACTTAGCTTTTGCGGTGGTTGCTTTTGGTCGTTTGGTTTTGGATCCCACTCGCACTTGCGGTGGTTGCTTTTGGTTGTTTGGGTCTAGATCCCACTCGCACTTGCGGTGGTTGCTTTTGTTTGTTTGGGTCTGGATCCCACTCGCACTTGCGGTGGTTGCTTTTTCGCGTTTCGTTCGTAGATAGTTCCTGCGCTGCCCCAGCAGTTGCACTTGTACAAGGATGGTTTCCGCGAGCGTTGGCATTGGCCGTCCCAAGGGCTCCCTCGTTGACTGGCTTCGGCGTATGTCCGAGGGAGCCCCGGTGGACTGGCCAATGCCAACGGCTCAAGGTCTCCTGACTTGTGTAGATAGAAAATTCACAGAGATCACCAGGATCCATTTGAATCACTGAGAGCGATTGTGACTTGGATGGAGATCTGAATAGACTTTGGCGCCGCGGGCGCCCCAATGCCAGAGCTAAACCCTCCCCGTCTAGAGTACGTACAATGCCCTTGCTTCTTCTAAAAGCTCCAATAGATTTTGATTTATCCAAGTACTGCTCAAGAGAAACACTTCTAGTCCCAAACGCCGAAATCGCAACGTACTCATCTATAGAGTAGCTCCGAGCCCAAGTATGGAGTCCCCAGCGAGCCTTACACATCTTATATAAAAGGGCCGTTTCTGAGAAAGCAAATCTATAATGCGCACGAGCAGATACTTCGAAAAAGCTTCTATTATTGAAGAGACTAAACCGAAATCTGGTCCATCTTGACAGGTATATCACCATAGCATAGACAAAAGTACGTTAACCAGAATAGTAGGCCCCCAAGCAATGGACCTAAATCCCTTATAGAACCAATTATCCGCCTCTTTAACCTGTTTCTCCTCCTCTGCCAACGTTTGCATTAATGCCTTGTACCTTTCCGGGTTCGTCTCTTTCACCTGGCCCCCTTCAACACCAGCTCTGAGTTGTTTGATACCAGAGAGCTTGTAGTCGGGGTTCGACTTGTCATAGTCGGGTATGCATAGCGAGATGAAATGGTTGTCGTCAGACTGTGGTTGTGGAGTTGGTGGTGGTGGCTTCAAGGAGGGGGTGGGAGTATTGTCTGTTGTACGTCAGTCGACGGCATGAATGGGGTACCTATGGGTAATCTGCAGTAACCTTGAGATTGCTGTCTCTTCCACGTACTCGCGTGGAACGGTCTCAGTGGGGTGAAACCTGGTCTTAGCAGTGCAGGTGCAATTCGGGCAGGTGATTGTAGCAGTCGTTGGCCTGAGAAGATCGACGTGAAGACGAAAGGCAGTGGAAGGTGCATTGAAGTAGAGGGCCGGATAAACATCTTGGATTGGGATTGATGGGATTATGGGAGATGGAAGCACCTGGGTACCTTCCTCCTCATATAAAGAGTGGTTGGGTGGGGGTCTCACATATAGAATATGCACGCCGATCGTTCGGGAGAATAGTGGCTTAAAGAGGAACGTTGGTGTAACATGCGATGGGCTGCTGTCCATAGCAGACATCCCCGTGTCCATGAGTATATCATTCGCTTTTGGAGCTCGCTGCTTCCTCTCTGCGCCGGAAGAAGCTAGAGTATAGATGCTAAACGTCCAAAGAGCAGTTCCCGAATGAATTCAAATTTCGATGCCTATTGCTAATCGTTCGTAGGTCGCGTCAATTCTCAGGCTATGGAAGTTAACGCTATGGAACATCGGCCACAGCCAAAGACCGAACTCTGGCGGCCGGTCTTGGTCGATTTGAAGGAACTGTTGCTAGAGGTATACAAGAGGACGATGGCACGGTCGTATCGAGACCAAACAAGGCATCCTAAGGCATCCACGAAGCGCATGTTGCTTCACATAAAGCAGGAAAGATCAAATATCCCACCAATAGCGCCGCAATAAATTCTTAGGGCTGGCCTCTTCACGTATAGGGGCGCGAAGTTTTGAAGGCGCAGGCCTGTTGACAGCTCGATACAGGTCAGCGGCACCGACTATGGGCCACCTGCGACGCACAGAAAAGAGCCAGGAAAAGGCATGACGAAGCTTGGTATGGGTGAGGTCATCCCGAGTCTGCAAACGGCAAAGAGGTTGTTGACTGCCCTTCTTCAGACACAGCCCCTTTTCTCGCCCTGATGTCACACCGGTCCACATGCCGTCACTCTCGATCTTGAGGATTGCCGGACGTTTACGGAACCAAATGCCTACCGAGCCGGTTCGAAAATGTTGCAACATCTAAGTCGATGCCTCTCTGTGCATTCTGCTTGTCGGCATGAATTACTCTGGGGATTAGGCCTCTACTGGGCTAGCCGCTCTCCAGAGCCGATCACTTCAATATTAATGGGAGGGTTTCGCCCTCAATTGACTAAAGCTTCTAGTCTGCTACCGTGGGCCCTCGCGAACATCACTACGAGAGTTGCGCCGTAAATTCCAGGCCGGGTGGTAGACAAGTACGGTTTCTCGAGTCACATAGCCCGGATGGCGAGCACTCGGACGACAGCTTCTTCGGATAATAAGCTTTATGTTCGCTTCATTTGCTCCCTTATGCTACCGATGCCTTGAACCAGTTGAGGCTCCTACCTTCTCCCATGCGGCAGCAATGGGTGCACTTTGTCTTGGCAAAAGCCTGAAGAGACTCTCCGCCTTGGTTCTGTTCAGTATCCATGTCGCTCAATGGCTATCATGTTGAGGCGCGATACACTTTGACTGTTTGCCTGTTGTGCAATAGCTGGTCACTGGTTGATCTCTCCATCGTCATAACGTCGACATCTTTTTTTAGAGTGTAAAGGACTGAGTGGCGCCGTTGAAACTGCACCCTGCCGGCGCATATAATGCTGCTTCTCGTTGCCCTGGCATATCAAGGCTCTCAATAGGGATGACCAGTCCTGGAATTCAACAGCTTCATACCGAGAATTGTCCAAAGCGAAGCAAACCGTGACATCGGTGAAGGGCATCGCCACAATGAGGAAGTATGAACTTCGGTGAAGGTGAGGTAGGTAAGAGCAAGGCTTTCCCGTCTTCGAACATGGTGCTTCTCGAGCTTCACTTGCGGCACTTTCAAACATATATAGCTACTGAGATGTCAGTAACTCTTTCCTCTTCTCAACAATCAGGAGCTACGTCTACCAAGCCATCAATACCACAAGCACCTCGACCCACAGCTCTTCACTGCCATAGATCTATCCTCACCAAATCACATTCCCCACCCCCCTTCGCCCACTCCTTCCTCATTGCCTCTTCTCCATTAAACCTTCCCCCGTCCTCCAGCATGGCTCCCCAAACCCACCGCCCACCCCACACTTCAACCCTCACCAACGACCTCTCACCAAAGCGCTACGGGCGCACACAAGGCCTCGAAGACCCCTATCACCGCTCCAACCCGCCCACCAACCTACAAGCAGCCGCACCGTCCTCACCGACTCCAGCATCTAGCTCCTCTCCTCGGGCCCCAAGTCTTTCCCGTCTCGCATCCCCCTTCTCCCATCCCAGCCCCTCACATCTCCCTTATCGCACCTACACCCACGCCGCTAGCGCGCCCTCTCGCCCCTCGATGGCAGGGTGGTGGTACTGCTGCCGGGATAGTCACCTTAATAATCCGGCGCTTAGTGGGGGCAGATGTCTTTGTGGGCATGGGCGGTGTGAGTTCTGCAGAGCTGCTCAGTGAAGGCGGGCTAGATGGGGTGGTTTGGGGGTTGCGTTGAGGGGTTCAGGTACTTAGGGATTGAGCTTGGGGTTCTGGGGTGAGGGTCCAGGGGTTTTTGAAGTGCTGGGGGGATTTGGTTTGGGGTTTCGGTTTTGGAGGACCTTGTCTGGGTGCCGTTCGGGGTTATGTGAAATTGTTTGTGGAGTTTGCGCTTGGGCTTTTGGTGATGAGGGTTTGCGTGTTTTAAGCGTGGGCGATGGCGCTCTGAGGATGTCTGCGCATGCTGTTCTGCGTTTGTTTATATGTTTCTTGTTCAGTGAGGATGCTAGACTGTTTTGTAAGACGTATCCTTTTTATTCTTCGAAAGGAAGTTTCAAATGTGCATCGCATGAGATAGAGAGGATAATTCGATATTTGATAGTTGGAGATTGTCTACATAGGATTTTCATGTCAGTGCGGATTTGGGTGTTCAAACCGCAGTTTGTAAGTATAGACAAGAAGCTCTATGCTATCGCGCGACCGCTAATGCTACCAATTCAAAGAAGAGAATAGACGTGAAGTACTCATACAGCCATGCTATCGCAGCACCGTTAATGCTACTGATGCAACCAAAAAATAGACGCCGAAAGTTCATGCAGCCATGCTATGCCACCGCAGTCTCCATGCTTCCATCCTCATCTCCCTCATCGCTATGCCCTTGCCCATGTCTATGATGCCTCTGCTCTCTCCCTCCTTTCTGAGCATCATGCCCACGTCGTCTCTTTCTCCGGCGTCTCTTCCCAGGCAGAGGCTCTTTGTAAACAAGAGGCGGAGGGACAAGCCCAGCATCTTCTTTCATACGCTGAACAACAGATCCGGTCTCGAACTGCGCGTTGTATCGATCATGATTGCAACAAGGCGAAAATCGAACCGGAAGAAACCAGTCGTACCAACTCTCACCCATTACTGATTTGAAATTTTTGATGTATCCTAGGTCCCAAGGAATCTCTCCAGGCTTACTGTGCAGAATTGCGAAGGTCCTTGTTTTCGTGGACGGGGAAGTTGGGGAAGTCGAGGAACTCGGGGAAGTCGTCTTTTCTTGGTTGCCGTCCACGGAGCCAAGGGGGTAGGTGATTGTGTTGAACAGGACAGGTGTGGGGAGTCGGGCGTTGCTTGGGATGAGGACAGCGAGTGTCCAGACTTTGGTCCGTCGGCTGAGGTTCTCGATGGTGGTGGTGTTGAGGAAGACGAATTGCATGGAAGACATTGTCATGCCCAATGTGAAGAGACCGAAGAGGCCTCCACTGGTGGAACATTAGTTGCGATTGCAAATCAAGGCGCTTTTTAACTTACAAAGCTAGTGTAGCGATCCAATTGATATTTAGTTGGTTAGTCTAGATGGTGTGATGGTCAGCCTCGTGGAAAATCGAGGTTGGAATAAGCTTCGGTGAGCGAGGGCCAAACCGCATGCGAGCTCGATAGAGACGAAGAAGTGACGTTGAAATAAGCTTCGTCAGGCAGCAAGTTTGTTGGAACATGCAGCCATCAAGTGAGATAAAACATGGGATAAGCTGGGGGATCAGGGGAGAAGGATGTGGCGTTCTGCAGCCTTAGGGTGTGGGTCGCAGATGAGACATTCAGATGAGAATTGGCTTACCGTTCTCCTCCGTTCCGCGACAAAGATCGCCATTACGATGAGATTGAATACGCAATAGACAGAAGCCCATAAGACGAACTGGACGAAGAATTTGAACGAAGTTTCCGAGACGACGCCTCCAACCCTATTGCAGTGTCAGCCTTCAGAAACGAGAACTTAATGCACATGAGTGCCCCTTCGCAATCTAGGAGGACTGGTAGTCAGATAGAGCTTCCGGAGAAGACCTACCAAGGACAGAAATGATCCATCTTGCGAACACATCTGCCCACTTCTCTGCAGTGGTGGGTCCGGTCGGGCTTAAAATTCAAGCATATCGAGCACCAGACAGGCCTTCCGTCGCCTTCGCAGCTGAAGACATCCTTGGTGTAGAAGTCCCTAAGATTGGACGATGCGTGCTGGCCATGTGTATCCTCACTCAGCGGAGGTCCGTCCGGGTATGCAAATACTCCAGTGTGTCCGTTGTCATGTTCGGCGTCCACATTCGATTTCTCGCCAGGCTTGTTGGGAGCAGTATTGTCTTTCTTATACCTCTGCCCCGCTGTCTTTCGACTTTTTCTGTCGGTGCGCCATCTCGGGCCTCTGGGCACGTAACCGGGATATGTGGTAACGGTGTAAAGGAGTCGGAAGTATGATAATGCTATAAGTGATAAGAGTATCAAGTATACGGCTATGAGTGCGGTTGCCGTGCCGGGACGTGGCGCTCGGTCTGTTCCAGAAGCTTTCAAGAGGTAGTCCACTGAGAACATCAGCATATCTTTCGCGGGCAATTGATTTACATCGCTAACCGCATACGAGAACTATGAAAACCCATGTGGCGTAGCCGACAATACCGATCAAGATCACAGGAATAACTCTTGCAGTCCAGATGTTTGCGGTCCTCGTCGCAGCCATTGTCTCGGGCCTCAGAGGCCAGGCGTTAAGTAGATATGTTAGTGGAACAAAGCATGCTCGAGCTTTGCCCAAACTCCGTCATAACCATACCCCAGATACGCTGTCGAGATTACATAGCATCATACCACACAATCAGTCAGTGATGCACCGTATTATGAGCTCTTCCCACTTGTAAGCCACGATGCAGTGAGAACGGAGAAAAGAGGAGCCGGTCCGTGCTCTCACGGCAAGTTTAGCCGGCCTTCCCCGCTTCCTAAAGTATCATTCTTGACCTCGATCAACTCCTTTTCCCAGCATTACTTACCTATCATGTTTCAATGGCCACAGCTTGGTTACCTTAGCTGTCGTCACATGCCCTCACGCAATTGAGAAGGGCTTGACCATTCCAAGATACCGCCCGTGGTGCTTTGGCCCACTGGTTGTCCATCCATAGCCGCATTAAGGCGATTGAAGGCAACTGTTCCTAATATCCCCACTCACCGTTGTCTTGAATGATCGTCACTCGCCTCGGTTCATCAGACCGCTCCTTCTTCACAGCCTCTCGATGAGCGTACAGACTGATAGGAGTAATGACTCTCTTCAGGTTCGGCCATTGGGTCACTCACCCAAGCTCTCAACCTCGATGCTGAGCAGCCTCGCATCTCCCCAGTCTACGCGCCTTCTAACGCCTGCTCCCTCTTAACATAGCATTCAAGAGCATGTCCTCTCAACGGTGTGGCGCGTGGGCAAGCCTTGCTGGCAGGAGTTGTGGCTGTAATATCTTAAAGCCTGAGGCTTCTTCGCCACCATGATAGTTTGATGACAACGGTGAAAGGTGATTCTAGGTCCAAGTGGCACTCTTACCTGATGCGCGCCTACTGCGACCTCCGTGTGGACGACGCGCATCGACAGCAAATGGTTTGGTAACTGGTAAGGTGATGCTATGCGCCTTTTCCCCTGACCTCTGTTATCGGTTCAAGCATCTATTTAGAGCGAGACGGGTTCTTGGTGAGATGTCCTACCTCATTGTCAGGTTAAACACCGCCAAAAGGCAATCAGCGAAAGAGTAATCAGGGCGCCCAGGAAATCCCAGTTGATACGCAGGCAGGTCATTGTCTTCATGTCAGCTCCTTGTACTATGCCGTCCCTCTTTGCTTCGATCTTCGTCACAAGGCCCGGTTGTAGATGATGCCACTCCTTCGCGGAAGAAATCAGGCGTCGTCGTCAACCTGTCCTTTAACCAATTCTATCTCTTCTCCGATTCTGTTGCAGGCATGCAGTGGGAAGGTCGGGCCGGATCCTACATGTCTCGCTGATCTGTCGGCAAGCCCTTGACCCTGTTCAGTCAAGGAGTTATATCTCTTCTTTATGTCTCGTGCTTTGGTGACCCCCAACTTGTACACAACTCATCAGTTGCACTCCTATACCTTATGATTACGTTACAGACTTGAGAATCAGTCGATTGCCTTTGTTGGTCACAACTATACGCTTGAGTAATACAAGATGGCGGACGTGGGCAACACCATTCAAAGAGTCAACTAGAAGATACTGATATCAGCCAGCGCCGCAGCCCTTCCCATGGTATGCAACAGTACGGTTTGACAAGAAACGAGAGTCCGGTATATTTCATGTACCCACCTGACCCATCAGGCCGACGAGCAAATCAAGCAAATCAACTCCAATACGCGGGACCCTCGCAGCGAGCGGCCTACGACACCTACACTTCAGTCACCCGCGCCCGCGGAGCAACGACGCCTCAGTCGAGCAAAGCTACTCCACAGACCACCTCTGCACGACAGGATCAGGGGCCGATATCAAGAAATACCGCAACATCTCAAGCTGGCAGATCTCAAGTCGACGAGGGATATATCGTCCGTACTGCTAGCGATTACACTTCCTCCGAAAGTAGCAACGGCTCGAATCCTCACCAGCATACACCACGTACGCGCACTATGTTGTGGTACTGCTGTCGCGGACGAGATTTCGATCACGGTCCTTATAACGTACGCCTCTGTTGCTCATGTCTTACTTGCGGCCACCAACCGTGTCAGTATTGTCGCCGAGAAGTTGTGGTGGTGAGAGATCGCAGCCGTCCAACACGTTGAGGTGAGGATATAGGGGAGCTGATGGCATGACTCATGTAGCGATCTCGCAAGCTTCAGGCTTTCTTTTGACTTTTGTGTTACGTATCGAGAATGGGGTATGAGAAACCTTTCCGCTAGTGTTGTGTCTAAGGTTTGGGTCTTTGCGGTGATGGTCGTCTGTGAGATAGCGTTAGATTCTGCTTGCTTTTTAGCGATAGCGGACAGGCTTTTGAGCATCTGGCATGCTCTGTAATGATTTTGGTGGCTGTCTGGTATGTTAACATCCTGGAGCATCGGGTCATGTTCTAGCTTGTTGCCTTATTTCGCCATTGCACAGGATTCAGCAATGCAGCCACACATGCTATAAATTGAACAAACTGCGATAATCATGAACCTTGGCAACAAAGCGGTTGTGTATCGGAGCCACGTCGTGCTACAGTAACTACTCCAGCTGATCACGGGTTTAAGCTAGTTGGGAAATCCCATAATGCTAGGTAAGGGATCCTTGACCGAGCGGCCACGGAATAGAAAGCTAATCTTGTCCTATTGAATACGCTCACAAAACGATTACTCCGTCCATAGGACTGCTATTCTAGCGGCAGCGCATCAGCTCGATGCTTGTGTTACCTACGCCTGACTTGGAATCCTGCCACATCCGAAGTATCAATTAGGCTCCGCCATGAGGAGCTCTCCACGATCACGTTGGACCTTTCAATGGTCAGCCTCGGATCCATGTACCCAGCACAAATGTGTCGGTATTGCGCTATTAAAGGACAGGCTTTGAAGGTGAAAAGCTTTGTGGTGTGTTACACATAAACATTAAGCGGAGCCAGGGGCTTGGGGCTGACGAAAGACCTGCCGTCTTGTGCGCGATTCAAGGCTGGTTCGTTGGCCTCTTGGGAGGGCGCCATATTGTTTTGAAGCTCCATACTCCGAATAACCTGTGCACTCCGCCACGTTATGTCTGCGAGGTTCACAATTTCATTGGCTGTGTGAATTCGAGTCACATAGCAAGTCTCACCTAACATTTTAGCGAAGGAGTACGCAACGGCAGGGACGTCCGTGGAAACCATGTATTCGGAAGATCCAGCCATGTCTGGCCCACAAAGACAACGGGCTGGAGTACTAATCGGACTCATGCAATCCTGGCACACTGTCATCGAAAAATCTAGATCAAGAGTATAGGGGAAGCGCCAACAATAACGAATGCATGAGGATCACCACAGACAGCCCAGCGTGGGTGTTGAAGTCAACGATCTTCGCTGCTATTCGCCGCTTGTTCCGTAGGCTCAATCTGATCATGGAATTTAGCAACCGCCGGCAAATCTTTTTGCATTTGGCCACCAGTAATGTAATCTTACTCCGTGTCCCTAATCCTGTCATCTAATCCTCGCTCCTTCTCGCAGGCGAAATCAGGGCAAGCTCTTTTACGCGCAGCATCCAGGGCAAGGGGGTAAACTCACTGCAGACTCATGGCCTGCGGCCGTGACGCTTCGCCCTCATGCTGAACGTATAAGTTCTACGATCTCGCACCCCGAATGGAAGCTGGTTCAGACACTTCGATGCTACATATCCCAAATTCACAGATCATTTGCCCACTCTTTCTACATATATATAGAATCTTCGTCCACTCTTACGGGACGTCCATATTCGCTAAACCCGTCACTAAATGGAACGCCGCACGGCCGGTCACATCGACATGTTGTTGCTGGAAAATTTCGATGTTGAGGAATCTACTTCGGCCCTGGAGAAGGTCTTGACACTGTGCCCAATTTCCGGAACACCATACCGACCCGCTATCATCGATTCCTCATGGTAATAAATCCCTAGCTGACTCTTGAAGGTGAGAACTGATCGAGCAGTAGCACCGACGAACCGCTCGAAACTACCTCCGACCACGGCGTGAAGTTGGCGGCGGGCTGGTATCACGGAGGCGGTGTCACTAGGGCCAGCATTTGGTATTGTTGCAAGTGTAACGACGGCCCTAAGAATATCTTCAACGAACCGAAATGTATAAATCCAAATTGCCAGCACACAAAGTGTGGCCATTGTATTACGGCTTAGATATCTGTATGCGCGGAAACAGCCGAATCAGCGTCGAAAGCCATTTGAAAAGGGCCAAAGGTTTCATTGGGCATTTCCGTGAGCATTCAGAGGTGTTGAACAGGAAAGGAAAGGGCTTCCAGAAGCCCCATAGAAGCATCAGAAGGATTGGCCCTATTCTCATAGAATGGTTGCCTTGTTAATAGCTTGTGTCGTTTCTTTTCGGTATCTGCGTGTTCATTCGTCCCAGTCCCCTTGTCGGTTTGCCATATAAGGGGGGTTCAAGCGCCTTGAGGTTCCGAGGTCCATCATGGTACGCAACGGCGTCATGTAACGCAATGTTCAGCCACACAATAGCTCAGTAAGTTGCGACCAAATATTTAAGGAATGAATAATCGCTAATGCTGCAGGAGCAATTCAATCCTACCGCCACCATGAGATACCTTATCTGCAGCAAATGCCTTCCGTAGATGCTAATGCGTGGGACAAGTGCTCGACGCTGACACGCATGGCTGAGCAATTGAGGCAAGAGAGAACAATGCCCGGATCATGTTCAAGCCAAGTAGCGCCCAGAGAAGGGGCTGTCACACGATGCCTGGGTCGCCGAGATCCGACAAGGCAACAAAGTGACATCAACCACGTGCTGACATTCTTCGGGGCTGAGAGTCGGGTTGATTTTGACCAACTACAATCCACATTGACACCCAAGAGAAATTTACGCTTATGCCAGGATCCGCACATGGTGCATACATTCTTCGATCCAGGATGAACCTTATGGTCTACTCTCTTACAGTACATATATTTGTCTACATTACTCTTAAATTGTTTTTGCAATCTGGAAGATTCATGTTTCGAAAACGCCTTCTTAGGCTTACTGTAATTTCGACGGGAAAACTTTCTGTCTAAATTTGGTTTCATATAAGAGGCGCAGATTTAGCGCGATACATTACTTACCGCATACAATCAGAGTCATCTGATCTTGTACGACTATCAGTGGTGAGAAGCACCGTGTAGGGAGGCAAATTCAGCAGCTCAGCCATCTCGGTGGAGTCCGGCAGTGCATTCCACTCTCCGTGCTTCACTCTCTTCTGCACCTCATTCGTGTCTTTGTTTACGACCGATGGAGTAATCCTTGTGAGTCTGTACACGACTCAAAGCACCACTGGCAGCCCCGAACGGTCAACCCATCTGGTTCCTGTGATTTGACCTCAGAGCAGGCTTAGGTGTTTCCCGCGGTGGACTGGACACGGTGAACATGTGGTCCTCCGGGGGTATAAGTATGATGGTTGCTCTCCGGATTACCAGCAGAAACCATTACCATCGGAGACTCGCTTTACCTGTATTACTTGGACAGAGTTCTTTGCTAATACCAATTTCCTCTCGAGAACCAATAGACAAACTTCGGAAGTCCATTGTCTTTTCTCGTGGTCCTGCAACATCCTGGTATCGCTTTGCAAACATTCGGGCCATCGAACAAGAATCATGAGTCCACCAGGCGACCCCGCCCCTCCCAAAACCCAGTGGTGGTGCGGCAACTGTAAGAAGGGGCCGATGAGCATCAAATTTGACTTCGCTTGTGTCTTTTGCCACTACAAAAAGGATTATAGCGCCTATACTGAACGACCTCGAATTCGCAAATAGTCATACAATTGGAGGCGTTAAGGCTGTAAGTTCCACTGAGCACTACAAATGGTAGTTTGTTGATGGTCGTTCTCATGCTAATGTATAGTGTCCCAAGAAAGTCTCCCATAATGGGCACCCATGAAGTCCTCACCGCCGTCCCCTGCCAATGGCCTTCAAAATTCTACCCTTACGGCACTTTCAGCACCCGTCCTAAGAGCATCTTGTTTTTTGCAAATGTTTCGCAACATTCGTTCGCTAAGGTCTTCAAACCGATCGTTTAGCTGTCATCATGTTTGGTCATTTTTGCATAGCGTGGGACTCTTGTATATCATGGGCTTCTTTTCCAATCGTGCGGCACCGGTTTTTGTTGCATAGCGAAATACCCCTTCGCGGAGCAGTCAGCGAATCACTTTCATGTAAAAAACCAGCATAGACCGTTTTGGCGCATCTCACGTTGCTACCTTCCCATGACTCACCCTTGAATATCGATGTTACATCTAACTTCACAATCCTTACGGTAAGGATTTTCTCTGCAAGTAATCACGGCAGCACCCGAGCTGGGACTTACGCTTCTAGCTCGGTACGAGAAGATAAACCAACAGTTGGTGAAATCCTGTGGTCTGACGCGAATGGCAGACGGTGAGAATCTTATTGAATTCAATGTTTCGATTCGCACCACCTTGAGTCTGCGCAGCTCATCTTGAGTGCTTCTCCCTCGCCACGATGCCTGCAAGCAACTAGAGGGGCTCAGAAAACAACAAGCATGGCGAGGCATTTCATCAGACGAGAGAGCCCTTTACTTTTCACCAAATGCGCAGCGTTAAAGAAACGAATGCAAACATGATAGCGTCGCCCTGAAACAGAATCTGCCGGCCTGTCTTCTAGAAGGATAGAAAGGATTGTGCCCTACGCTGACAGTTACGGCCGTTCTATGGGAACAAGGCAAACGAGGCAATTAGGCTCCATGCCTAGATCAGTGTCACACGGTCAACCCCCCCTGAAGAAAAACCGTTGAACATTGACTCAGCCAGCCGCAACGGCATGGCTGATTTCTGTCAGACACTTCTACTGGCGCTTGTACACTCCACTTTTCGGACGTTCAACTGATCGTCTGGGCCAAAGACTGTCAGTCGCCGTGGCACTTCTCACCTTACCCAGCCCTTCCAAGGCCTATTCCTAGTCATCATTGCTACTACACCAATCAGCCTCCTATCTGTCCTTTGATCAAGCTGCGCATGGGGCTTCCTGAAGCGGACATCCTGAAGAGCGAACGTTACCGTACTGAGCAACTTAGACTTCAAACTTACCATTCGCACTCGTCAAGTCAGTTCGACCGCACGTTATAGCGTCTTACCGATGCCCCCGTGCTACTGCAAGAGCAGCACAAGCCCGCCACGTTTCCCCGACTCGGCCATGCTTTCGCGAAGCTTTTCACACAGCGCTCTGCTGCATTGAACTGCGACTCGAACGTTCCGATCCACCTCTGCAGCATCATCATCTCGTCCGCACGCCCTCTGTCGTCACACAAACCCCATCAGCCCCTCCGCAAGCCCTCCCTCGCCCCACGCTCTTCGGCGGGACATGCCTCTGCCCCTTTTCCAAGCCCAATCCACGCATCTAAATCACGGCCATCCCCGATGCACCTCACACCAGCACATGCACCTCCCACCAGCCCATGCACCTCCCACCACCACACAAGCCTCCGTCACGTATCATATCTTTCCCTCACACAGCCATATTACCATCACCCGTTCCCCTACCATAATATCCCGCACCATACAGCCCCACGTACACCGCCCCTCGAAAGCCTCGAAAGCTCTTTATCTCCTTCGCCCTTATCCTCCTACACTGCATGGCTGCGCAGACCCGGTCAGCAAAACCGGCGACGGGATGAAGTCGACTCATCGACATGCAGAAACCGCGCCGGCAAATCTTGCCCCGTATCTGGGAGCAGGGCGGGTAAGGCAGCAGATTGGGGGCTTGGTGCAGGGGTGCGGAGAGCCGCATGAGGATTTGGGTCATGTGACTGACCGTGGGGGCGAGGGGGTTGGAAAGGGGGGAGGTGAGGTTTGGTTGTTTAGGAATATTGGAGTTTTGTGGAAATGGGTGGTATATGGCGGTTCTTTGGAAGGTCGTTTCTGGCGAGCTGGAGGAAAGAGAAGCTCGATATTCTATGGGTTCCCATCATCGAGGATCCGTCGCTATGCAATGCTGTGTATGCCCCTTTGATATCCTCGTGAAAAGCCATGGCATCCCTCAATCATCCCTTCATATCCCCTTCTCTGCATCAAATACCAAACTCAATGCATCATCCCCCGCTGTCACAATCCTCCCTTCCTTCCCACCCTGCACAAACCCCAATACCCCGCCGCCCTCCCCACCCCCTCTATGTCCCCTCCACTCGCTCAAAAGCCCCTGCCCCGCTGCCGCCGTCCCACCTCTTGTATCCCACCTGCTAACCACGCCATCGAGCCCACAGCTCGTAAGGAGATGTTCCCTCCCCTTTTCCTTGACAAAATCGACCTGCACCACCGCATGACCTTCGTGGGCTTCTTTAATGTGCCGCCGCACAGCGAAGTTGTGCGTAGTGTCGAAAAGCGCGATGCTGCCGTCTGTGCTGCACGCGGCGAGGAGGTTGTAGGGGGCAGAGGAGAATGAGAGGGACTCGACGCTGTCGGAAAAGATTTGGAAGGAGTTAAGCAGGACGCCGTGCGCGTCGCTTGATCCACCTGCTTTCTTGGGCCCCCCAGCTTTCGATTTCGCGCCCGCGACTCTCTGGCCTGTTGTTGCGGGTCCTGGCGCCGGGCTAAGACCAGGCAGGCTGACGACGCGGATCATACCTGCGCCGCCGCCGACGACGACGAAAGCGCCGGATGGGGCGATGGCGACACTGAAGATGCCACCGTCCATGGAGAAGCGCTGGTCGTCGCTGCTCAAGCTGACGATTGCGACGGTCCCTTGATGGCCGCTGATGCCTTGCGCTGCTGCGTCACCGAAGACGTCGTATACATTGAGACTTCCGTCTTCACTGGCTGTGGCGAGCAGTTTCCCGTCTGGTGTCCATGCGCCTGCTGTGCAGGAGCCGCGGTGGAGGTAGTATGCTTGGACTTGTCGTAGTGGGCCTGTGGCTTTGTCTTCTGGGTCGACGGTATAGACCCAGGCGCTGCCGTCGGAGGCACCGAGAGCGAACGTGTTGGGGTGGGAGGGGTGGGGGTTGGGGATCAGGAAGTTGATTTCTTCGACTTCTGTGGCGGAGGCGAGGAGAGTGTAGGTGTTTGAGGTGGTCGTGAAGACTTGGACACGACCGTCGAGGCCGCCGGATACGAGGTAGTTCCCATCAGGAAGAGAAAAAGCGAGGGCGTTGACAGAGTCTGTGTGGCCGGTGAGTTCGGCGATGGGTTCGAGGGAGGGACGTTCGGGGGAAGGGTTAGTCTCATAGGAGGTGGGGAGGACGCGCGAGGGCGGATTGGCGGAGAAGACGAAGACTTTGTCGTCGCCGCTGCCGGTGGCTATCAGGGAAGGGTCGAGTGGATGTTGGGCTATGCAGAAGATGGAGTCTTTATGGAGATCGAAGCGCGCTATCGAGTCATTTTGGAGCTGGATCTCTTCCTCAGGCTCAACAGTATCTTCGGGATCAGAGTCCATTGGGTGATCGCCGTCATCAGCGATCTCTTCTGCGGCTTCCGATACGTCAAGGAGTGCCTCGTTGTCTTCTGAGGGTTCTTCCGCGTTCGTTGGAGGTTTGGAGGACATTGCGCGTTAGGGCGGAGCCGCACCGGTCGTCTGCGTCTCTAATGTTGTCAGTCGAGTCCGTAAAAAGATTACATCTACGCAGAGCGGAACATGTGGCGCATGTAGTTCAGTAGAATTGAACTTGTAGTCCGTCTAAGCCCATTTATTGCATCTTAGAATTGATCGTCATCAGGCAAACCGAGCAAACTACTCTTGGCATATGCAAGAATTCCGTAGGCCTTGGCTTCTGAAATCCTTCTTCCCCCATTCTTCTTGACTTCATAACAATATGGTTTCGTTAAATTCTCCATGGGTATTTAAATGGCACTCGCAACCCCGTTGATCGATTTACCATAACGCTAGGCCTCTACTTGATTCATAGCAAAAGCATGTCAACGTTCAGGAGATCTATCCCTGGTATCGATAATAAGAGCTGAGTCGTAGCTTCGATCGCGTTCTGAAATCAGAAGCTCCACCTGCATCTTCTGGGTCGGGCTCTCGATCAGATCCTCGATAGCGAACGAAACCCCCTCTTCACGGTAATAGGCCGACAATTGAGCAGCGTAGATGAGATCTCCGCCGATTTCATAGAAGGGCATGTTGACGTCCGGCTTTGAGTAAAGTAATCCACTTTCTTGAAAACAGATGAGCAGTCTCTTCCAGACCTTTTCGACTAGAAACCGCGGCTCAAAGATCGAGAAACTGAAAGACATATATTGAACTTGGGAACGATGCGTGTTGAGTTCGCATTTGTCACCTGCCGCGGCCATGGGTATTTCGGGCAAGTCTTTGCTCGCAGAGCTGAAAGGAAAGCTCAGCGTGGCATGTACATCGGTGGCCAAATGTTGAATTGCATTGCCAAGATCCTTCAGTATGGCTCCGATGGTGGAGGCTGAAAGCGCCTGGTTACTGAAAGCCATCTCCAACTTCATCTTGCCATCTTCAGGGGGGTATGAGTAGATCTGTATATCACGCCTGTCAGCTTCTAGGTCTCTGTAGCTGACCTTGCAATTTGCCTCCCCAAGGCGAAATGAGCTGGCACCGGCCATGGTATAATTTTGGTGATTCACACTCGAGCTATAGCGCGTCCACCTCGGCCAGTCAGTACATCTTTCGACAATCTGCCTCTGACCGACGGTCTCAAAAGGCATCGCCAACACACTTTGGTCTTGGACTTGGCGCAGGAGATCAAGGACTGTCGATACAGTATCCAGTCTTACCCGTGCGAGAGCAGCGTTATTGCAGTCTCCGACGATATCCCCGATGCCTTCCATAGCGAGGTTCCTCCCAGTGACTGCGTACCCAAAAACGACATCCGAATTGTGCGATAAGCGAGATAAGACCGTGGCCCAAGCAGCTTTGACAAGCGTTGCCTGGGTAATGCCACAAGTATGGACTGAGATATAGGCAATTTTGCAGGACACCTTCTCGTTGATCACATACTTGTAAGATGGCTTCGAATGACGAACAATGTGGGTCATTGCAGAACCATGCAGGAGCTCTCGCCAAAAGCTCTCTGCCCCCGAATTATTCGCTTGTCGAACAGCCCGGGCATAGTCGATGTACTGGGGCGCTCGGGGGAGCCGCGCTCCTTCGTATAGCATCTTCAAATCTCGGTAGATGAGGTGCAACGAGGTGCCGTCGAATTGCGCGTGCGAGATGCGCATGATCAGAGTGCGCTGGTCGAACTCTCGATCGACGACAAGAAAATGGGAGTTGAGATCTCCAAGGGAGCTCTCGCAATGCTGTTCCAGAGCGCAGAGATTCTGCAGGAGCGTTTGCGTATCTTCACGACTTGAGACGTGGGCGACCTCACAACCGTGCTGGCTCAGTGCTACCTGCAGCAATTGTCCATATTGGAGTCGAAACGTCGATCGAAGGCTAGAGTGGCGTTCGACTAGAGCTCGGCAGCTGTATTCCAGCATTCCCACATCGATTAGCCCGTCTATATCGAAAGCAAAGAAATTGATATGCCCATGAGATTTCAACAAGCCGCAAATCACCATGAACGCTTGGATATCTGGGGCTTGAACTATGCTCTCGATCTCAGCCCTAGGGACGGACGTTGTATCATTGTGGTGGGTAGACTTGGCCGCGACATTGGGACCTGAAATGGCCTTCTCGTTGTTCGTGGCGTTTCCACATGCGATAGCGCTCATCGTACCCAAAGTGGGATACTGGAACACTTGCTTTGTGGAAAGATGTAGGTTGCAATGTTTGGCACCGTTGACAAGTTGCATGGCATTTATGGAATCTCCTCCAAGCATGAAGAAATTGTCATCAGGCTTCACTTCATCGGCAGCGATAGAAAGTACCTGCTCCCACAGGTGGGCCATACGCCGTTCTGCCTCCTTGCTGTTACCGCCAGGGCTCCCTGCTGAAATGCCTGCATGAGTGAGGTCTGCAATGCATTTAATATTCAGGCTAGATCCTAGACTCCTGAGCTTTTTGCGATCAACTTTCCCGGACGTCGTCAGAGGAATGTGCTGCAGCGGAATGGTGTAGGATGGAATCATATACGCTGGCAGCGACTCGAGTAGGCTGCTATTTAGGTTTGCCAATCTTGATTTCAAAGCAGACTTTGAACTGGCGTCGATAATCAACAGCTCTTCGGGTTTGTCTGCTACCAACTGAGAGGTCTCATCTGGCGCTACAAAAGCTGCTAATCTTGCGCTGCCCGGACCATCAGCTGGCTGGATGATGTCGACTGCGACTGCCAATTGCCCGAGAAGATACTGACGTACCCAGTGTTCTACCTCCTCGACCTCGATGCGCTGTCCGCGGAGTTTGATCTGAGTGTCTTTCCGTCCAAGCAGTTCAACATCCCCGTTCTCTCTATAGCGTGCCAAATCTCCGGTTTTGTATAGTCTGTGTGGGCGGTGATCACTACCGCGGGCCTCGACAAGCCAAGGCGGATCTTCTACGAACGCCAATACTGTCTTTGCTGGATCATGAAGATACCCTCTTGCCAGAAGCGGTCCTTCGAGGTAGATTTCTCCTATCTCCCCAATAGGCGCCACCACTGTGTGATCTGAATCGTCTACGATCCAAAGTACACTTCCAACGGCCTTTCCAATATTTGAGGGCGACTGCTTGCTGGCGTGACCAGCGACACAGACCTGATAGATATTAGTTGAGCTTGCAATTACAAGAGCCGACTGCAACTTTCCGAGCCTTCAGCTGGGCCGTACGCATTAATAATGTGCAGTGTTTGTGGCCAGCCCTCGAGATGTTCTCTCGAGACTGCCACACCTCCCAGGATTAGAGTCCTTAGGTCTGGCAAATGCGTGGACTTGAGGGTCTTAGCGACTGACGGGGTCATCGCCGCGACCTGCCTATAAGTTTTCGGAGTCAGCACTCCTCCTTCGGGTCAATCAAATGAGCCAAAAGGAGAGTCTTTGAAGCGAATGCTACACAGACATATCTCAGGCACTCCTGACACGCTCAACGAGGCAGCCAATGCTCAGAATATATAACTTACACCCTCATAGACGCTATCGATTGTGCTAGCCTGTCCATGCGATCGTTCTCTGATGGTATACACAAGCAAGCACCCGCGACTAAGGTCATCAGCATGTCGATAACACTCATGTCGAAACAATATGCGGCCCATTGCAGGACCCGACAGCCGGTTGTAATCTTGAAGACTTGAGCACAATTTGTCGCACTAAAGGCTGCGGTTCTGTGCTCCTGGACGATACCTTTCGGCTTCCCTGTGCTACCAGATGTAAAAAGGCAGATGGCGGCGTCCTCCGGACAAGCTTCTGGGAGAACAGGCAAGGAGCAGGTATCTATGCTTTCCACGAACGACTTATTGACTAACAGGGTTGATGTGGCGATCTTCTCTTGGGGACAAGCGTGCGCAGAAGTTAAGAGTACACCAGCTCCGACCTCATGACCAATAATTTGCTTCCTTTCGAGGGCATGTGATGGATCGAGAAAGACACATGCAGCGCCAGCCTTGAGGACTGCAAGCATTGCGACCACAGCCCATTTAGAGTTCTCGAAGCATAGGAGAACGAACGTCTCCCTTTGAACTCCCATGTTCACTAAGAGACGTCCGAGACGGTCAGAAATCGCTCCCATTTCACCGTACGAAAGACTGCCATCCCAGGCATGGATTGCCAGGTTTTGAGGTTGATCGCATACATGCTGCTCAATCATTTCATGGACGCACGTCGACGGTGCAACGGGAAGCTCTCTATTCCATTCTAATATCTTCTCCCAGTGCTTTTGAGTCACGCTAGAGTGGCTTTCAACACTGCCGGATCCAGCAGGCTTGGCATAGGCTTCGCTGACCATATTATCTGAAGTTCTTGATCGACAGGCTTGATCGACTCAGTATGGGCAGTGGCTAGGAATGGATGACTAGTCACACAGTCTGAGCCGTCTGAGGTGGCGCTCACGTGCATGAACGTTCCTCGCTCAAATTCCGCCGATGACTAGCAATTCGGTGCTCCCTTATTGTCCATGCTCTCGGTTTTGGTACTCACTCACCTGGGATGCACACATTGCCAACAATGGAAAAAGCTTCCGTGGCTTGTATGCGCGGATAGCAGGGGGTTGAGAAGCGCATGCAGCTCGCAGGCCTCACCTGCATCTGCAAGATGACTAGTGCCATCCGCGATCTCACCATACACGCCAATGCAACTGCTCACTAGCGTGCCGTCAAATATGGCACAGCTAAAGTGCGCTGTCTCGATGTCGTAGCTCGAGGCTCGCAAGGAGAAAACACTCCATCAGATTCTGGTGGGTGTTCTTGATATTCTCATTTGCTTTCGTCTTAATGATGCTACAGCTCCGTGGTGATGCTGTAGGTATGGGTTTTAGCGCTGTAAGCTACCTATGCGCATCTCTACTAGATTGACCTTCGCCCCTCGGCAATAACATGTAATTCGCTAACCCGGAATCTCGTTATGTGCTAATGACATCGGATGTGCTATCCCGTCCAGTGGCGAGGAACGGTTTTCCACGACACTCCTGGGGAAAGAGTATGAAAGACTCGACGATGGGCTGAACGAGCAACGAAGACCCATACTTGAAAAAGCAAGCCGCCAAAGCATCTTCTCATTCAACTCAAACACCTGACAGGAAGGTCCGGAGAAAGCTTTGACGACGCATTTGACTCAATGTACCTCTGAGGAGTGCCTCCACGCAAAATTTTATAGAGACCTTCAATGTCGCGTTAGTGCACGAACACCAGCAACCTTCGCAAATAAAGGACTGCACCATAGTCATTTTCGGCCGTCTTCCACGTCGTAGCCATATCCAGTCCGGCGGCCTTTGAGATTTCCTTCATGTCGTCCTCACGCCGTTTCGCCGACCTGATAGCGAGTACTTGCTCGCCCTTATTGAAACCGAAAGAGAGTGACCCAAGGCAAAGAATCATATCAGTCTTTGCCACGTAGTGTTGTTTCCACGCTTTCTCGGTCCTGTCGTACAAACCATTACACTCCCAATTCTCCTCGGAAAAGCATGTGGTGCCGGTCACTCTGTTAGCGTGTTTCAAGCCATTCAACAGGAAATCCTGGGTCAACTTCGCGGTTGGATCGTAGCTACGTCTTATCCGTTCTAGGTCACGACAGCTATCCGCGCCGATTATAAACTGCAAGTCCACATCCATGCTGACAAGGCTAAGGTTTCTGAGTAATGAGACGGCTGCCTCCTGTGCCAAATTCCCTATGCTGTTTCCCAACCAGAGTATGGTCCGAGCGGACACAGCACGTCCGGACTGCTTCAAGAGCCATGCGAGGCCATCTTCATAGGTGCCAAGGAGTCCATCGCACCTTATCTGGCTTCCGGACGCGAACCTAGTGGTCAATCTCTTCAGGCTGTCGCTGAGTTCCATGGGAGAGACGTCGAGAGCATAGTAAGTGATGGACTTCCTTTGCGACTGCAATGTGGAGAGAATAAGTGTTGTCTTGTCTATGTTGCTTCAACTGTTCAGCAGCAATCCGCGATCACGAAAAGTTGCAATCGTACCCACTCCCGAGCTCGAGCAACGTTCCGTTGGTGGGTATTTCGGCAGCAATTTCGGTGGCATTCTGTGAGATGAGATCTTCTTCTTTGCGGGATACATAGTATTCTTGACATTCCGTTTTCAACCTCTCATACAACTTTAGGCCTTCGTCATCCCAAAGTAATAGTGAAGGTAGCTCTCTCGCTCGTCTCCTCAAACCCTTGATGATCTCTTGTCGAAGGTCTGTTTCCCCTGATTTGCTACGTACATCTGTGAAGCACCAGGGACTTTGTCCTTTCGAATGACTGTCCATGAGATCTAAGGACATGATCAAGTCTGCAACGTCAAACTTGCAAAGGTTGTTCCGTTACGTTCTATTTCTGTAACGCTGCTTCTTCCTTCCTAGGATCTATGCGGCTGCAAGCCAGGCTTTTCGCATGTGTGGAGCCGCTAGGCTCTGCAGAGCCTAGCAATACAAGACCCAATACTGTGATCAAAGGCAGTGCATGAGTTCGAGACCACCATCCGAATGCATGACAAGACTAAGATTTGCTCCTGTAGCTTGATACGCTAAACTATGCATAAGTTAGGTTGAGGGGAAGGACATGGGTAATACTAGTATACCGCCCAAGTACGCTCTGAGCATATCAAGTGCATCAAAAGTACACCCATGACAGATCAGAAATCGACAGCTGTGGTAGAGCGGATTCCTGACAAACATGTCTCGAATTGGTCCACCACCAATTGGTCATCCTGTTCCCAACACTCGCCATGCAATCTCTGTGCAAATTCCTACTTGGCAGGACATGTGCGATTTACCTCTGGGCGCCGGATCAATCAAGCAATTTCAGCAGATCGGATACCCCAGATCCTTTCTTCATCCCTTGGTCCAAAAGGTACGTTCATAACGATCGAGGTCGATACGAAGCACGCTGATTGGAATCAAAGCTAAACAAAGTTTGCGTGGCAATACTGAAGCTGGGTGACGATGCTACCCTTCTATTTCCTCGCGATGTCTCGGCAGAGGCTTGTAAAGCATTCCTCATGCGCGGGCGTGAGAACGACCATCCCGCATCACTCAAAGTCACAATCCACACCCTGGAGGCCAGCGTCGCTAGTGCTGCTCATGCGGCACACGAGAAAATTGTACTCCGGTTGAATGCAGTCTCTTTCCCAGAGGAGTTACTGAAGCAGGCGATGATCTTCTGGCGACTGACTGGACTGGGGGTCTCGTCAAGGATGGCCGAAGACTGTCTCAATGCTTTTGAAATTCTTCGCACGCTTTCGGGAGGAGCTCCTGCCATACACAGTAAGGAACCCAGCGCAGCCCACGTTTTAATTTGTAAGCGTATCGCGGCTATCTTGAATAGCTCCACCAAAACCGGCAAAGTGGTCAGAGCAATTAGCAACACCGATGTGTACCTATCCCAATCCGGCATGGCGGCTATCTATTACCTTCACCAGGCTCTTCTGTGCTGGCGGTGTACTACAAGCGTGGTCTTCGGATTTCCTTACGAACTCACCCTCAAGATGCTAGACACCTATGTGCCTGGTAGCAAATTCTTTGGTTTTGCAACAAGCGACGAGCTTGACGAGCTGGAGAAGTACCTTGAGACTGAACGCCAAATTGGACGAAATGTACAGGCGGTATGGTGTGAATGTCCGTCGAACCCGCTGCTGAGAACTCCGGATTTTTCTCGATTGAGACGAATGACAATTCGGTATCGAACGATTATCATAGTCGACGAAACCATTGGCGGCTTCGCCAACGTAGACCTGCTGCGTGCTGCCGATGTACTGGTAACATCGTTAACGAAGAGCTTCAGCGGTTACTCCAATGTCATGGGCGGCAGTGTGGTCTTGAATCCTTCTTCAGCATTCTATCCTGCGCTCAAGAAAATCATTCAGAGCTCTTATCGAAACGATTACTATGTCGCAGATGCGCTCCAGTTGGAAATAAATAGCCGTGATTTCTTCAGCCGTACGACAAAGGTCAACACAACTACGATGGCTCTTGTCATGTTCTTCCGACACTTAGCGTCAGATCCATCATGTCCCATCACCGCAGTCTACCATCCCAGCACGTGCTGGTCCAAGGAAAATTACCACAATTGTATGCGACCTCGTACATAAGATTTCGAGCCCGGGTACGGAGGTCTCTTTACGCTGGAATTCGCCAGTGTCACCGCGGCAAGGATATTCTTTGATGCGTCGGAACTCCACAAAGGCCCGTCACTGGGAGCAAATGTAACGTTATTACAGCCATACGTGCAGACGGTATTCCATAAGGAAAAGGAATGGGCTGCACGGCACGGTTTGAAGGAGTCGATCGTGAGGATCTCTGTGGGTCTCGAAGATCAAGGGGTGCTACTGAAGGCATTTAAACAGGCGACGCGAGTGATGGTAGACAGGCTCGGACAGACAGATCCATCAAAAAAACTACATCAAGTGGATTCTACGACTAATGGCTCGTCCGAGCGATATGCCTTCAAGAACGGTGGTGGCATAGAGAACACCGTGGAAGAAAACGACATGGAGATTTGATGCAGGGACGCATGGGAAGTTGAGCTCGAGCCAGTAACCGAGGTTGTACGAATCCTTCATGCAAGCCCATACAGCTGCCTTGAGCCGACCATAGTCCATTTTCATCACCCTGTGGGGTTTATCGACCCGGTATGCTGCCGCAAGCTTCCGTAGCTACAAATGCTTAAAGTATGCAACGTAGAGCGACTCTTCTGGATACCGAGCTTGCCCGGGCTCCACACACCGCCAAGCGCACCTATCATGCAATTCTTCTTCAAAAGGGATTCCATTGGCTACACAGTCCGGTTTCGGATGAAATCGATGTGGAGAGCACTGCCTGTTATTGATGGGGTAAAGGTTATCACTACTCGTGGCAGTGTTCGTCAATCTCGCAATGTCGTCTTAGCAGCTCACAAGCTGCGTTTCGATCGAATCATTCTGGCTCTTGTTCCCATACTAGCTGCAGCGCGACATCCAAACCATGCTGGACACACAGAAATACAATGCACTGGACCTCGCACAGCCGACTAACTTCAGGGCTATGCTTCAATCAGGGGAGCTGCTGTGGGGTACTGCCTGCCGAATTCCTCACGAGGAGGCCGCAAGAATCATTGCTACACTCCCGCATCACTTCTGCTTCATTGACGCGGTGAGTGCCTTACTGAGCTTCAAATCCTGCGAGAAGCTGAATGGGAAAGTAAAGGAACATGCTCCACTGAACGCAACTTTGCTCGCAAGTCTCATCAAGACCGTTCAATATACTTCCAATGGTTCGATGGTGCCGTATGTCCGGATTCCAGAACACTCTTCTGACCTGGTCAACTATGCACTAAATGCTGGCGCGGGGGGTATCGTGAGACCCCACGTCCAGAATGCCCAGCAGGCGAGGGATTTCGTTCTGCTTGCCAAGTTCCCACCACTAGGAGGTCGAAGTTATCCCCCCATGGCATTGTTCGGCAGACAAACCAGGACGGCAAAAAGTAGAACCGTCTACGATGTCTGGAACGAGCATGCAGCCGTACTCTGTCAGATCGAAGATGTCGAAGGCGTAAAGAACGTGCACAACATCGCACAGGTACCAGGAGGTATATCCAGACCACACGCCACTCAATGATTATTGAGGCTAACTTACTTTCCGCATTATAGTTGATGCACTCATGGTTGGTGCAAGTGATCTTCGCTTTTCGCTTGGCTTGCAAGCAGGCAGTATGGACGGGGATGAACCGGAATTCCTTGCGGCATTAGAGAGGATCCAACATGCAGCTGACAGTAACGGGTTGCCAATTTAGGTTTTGCTGTCACTCCAGAGATCCTAGACAAGCGCTTAAAGCTTGGGTGGAGAGCCTTGATCTGCCATGCGGACGCTTCGAGTATCTTCGATTCGGGTACTCAAAGTCTCCAAAGTAATCTATTGATAGCGGAAACTGTTGCTCAGGTCAAAGACTTGCAAACGGCTTGCCCGGATGAAAAGTCCCATAATTTATAGTCGGTATTCCCTAAAAACGTTGATCAACAAGAGTGCTTGCGTGTGTGAGCTGGACATCGAGCCTTGTATGCCCAAAAATCGGCATGATTGCGGCCAAGTACCTGTCCACTTCAAGTGTTTTTTCTCACCTTCGAAGCGATGAGTTTCACGCTTTACGGTTACGAAGTTGGTTCACCTACGTCTTCTTTCCTCCGCACCAGTGCTAAACCCATCCGTGCAGCGAAATCCCCGATGTCGTGTGGTTGCTATCGTGGTTCGTGATTGTCGTTCGCTTCCAAAGCGCTAGTTTACGACTGTCCGCAGACTTACTACTTAGGGTGTGCAAATTCGCAGGCTACAGCAAAGCATATCCCTCTTAAGCACGTCACAGTGGTCCCACGCGACGGCACCGGGAAAGATGAGTACATTCTTAGATTTCCACGAAGCAGGGGAAAAATTCCGGGGCTACAATGTCCGGATGGAACAATGTTAAAGGAAACTCTAGCCATTGTGACTGTATGAGGTTCTACCGTTTCTCCTCTTCTCCTCTTCCGTATTCGTTACGGCCGATTTCCTTCGTATGAAAATTTACTGATTTGCATGGTGAATTTTGTTTCTTGCGAGCATTCCGGCAAGCAGTCACAATGGGGTCGATACAGACAGCATCGAGCGAGATCTGCTAGGCGAGACTCCAACGCAGAAAGCGGATGTCATGTCGTGGATGAGCTGGGCAAATCAGGAGTTGTTGCCTGCCTTGGGTCAATGGTAATGTTGAAATTGAATTTCTGAACCAACGAAGTCCCTTCAACATGGGAACATGCACACAGACATACACCTAGAGTACGCTGATCTAATTCTAATAGGTTCCTACCCTTGATCCCGTTCTCCAGTACCCCTGTTCGCCACCACCCCGATTCCGTTACGCAAGGCAGATCTACCTCCCTCGCCCTACTTACCATCCTTGAAGGCCACCTCTCCTCTACCGAATCTTCGGCTCCTGGTCCCCGCAGCTTCCTCCTCGGTGAGCAGATCACCGTCGCAGATATCATGATCGCCGTTTACGTCGCCAGGGGCCTGGAATGGGTGCTTGGACGGAAATGGCGCGAGGAGCATCCGAGAGTGATGGAACACTGGCGGAGAGTCTGTGAGTGGGGACCTGTTAGGGAGGTGGTTGGGGACAAGTGGGTGATGTGTGAAGAGGAACCTGAAGGGTGAGGGCTAAGAGGGCATGCGGAAAACATAGAGTTCGGGGAGAATGAGGAGATTCTCAGCCTCGATGAGGTTAACAGCCAGATGGAATACCCATGGGTGTGTGACAGTCTGGGTCCTGCGAGTTGCGTATCATCGTAAAGTGGGCAAGCGGCAGCAGAATGCTCATGACGATATCGCATCCGGCAGCTTAAAGAGGGAAGGCGGGTCGAGTGACTTCAAGCATAGGCATTACATGAGTGGAGTTGTAAGACTGCAGCTTGTATGCGGCGATAATAGCCCTCGTTCTCTAGTTGCGCTCTTTGCTTGTCGGCGTATGTCCGAGATCGCAGACACATCAAGCGTTATGGAAGAGACCCGATCCCGCATGGAATTAAATGTATGAATAGCTTCAAGGCATCCGATCCGATAAGGTCAAAGCGAGCCTGAGCATCTTTCCCCACAGCTCTCGTGCCAGACCTCAACATCAACACCGTGATCCTAGTGGCATCCTGATAGAGACTAGCGGCTTGGCATCTTGGCACATATAAACTTAAGCAGACCAGGGTCTGGCAGTGAACGACCACAAGTAACTATTCCACGGAATTTCCGTCATGTACATTTGCAGAATGACACAAGCCTACTCTGTGGGAACCTTGCCAAACGAACACAGATCCTGTGAAAGGCAACCATGACAGACGCCTTCCGTGACATCTCCAAGCCCCAACTAGGTCTTTCACCTATCTCCTCGTCAAAATAAACTGTCTGACTCTCAGCATCTGCCCTCAGAAAACCTCAATGCTCTCCAAGTCCAATTGGCGCGCGATACTTCGCCGCAGAAAGTCAATCCGTTGTACGGCGTGTACCGAGGAGATAATGGCCAACCTTTCATACTTCCTTCGGTGATAGAGGTATCACAATTTGATCTACTTCATCTGCGCCATTTCCTCTCCACTGCTAATTATTTGAACCGGTCATTTGAACTATATGAGACCGACTGAGTGCTCCAGGCGCGACAAAGGATCTTCGAAGATCCGACTTGGAACCATGAATACCCCCCTTCTCATCTGGGGACACGAGGGTTTCGGGGCGAGAGCGTGAGGTTATTCTTTGGGGAGGAAGGTATGGCATCGAGCTCTAGACCGTGAGTTCTCTCCTACGTTTTGCCTCCTATATTGCTCGATCTTCGGTTTTTTATCTCCCCTACTATTTTGCTATTCAGCAAGAACCACTAGCGAGCAGCATTAGTTGATGGCATCTGACTATATCCAAAAGCATTGTTGCCATGCAAGCTCTCGGTGCCAGCGGGGCTTGTCATATGGGCGCACTTTTCCTAAAGCTCAATTACGGCCCCTGGCAAGCCGCAGGCGCGGATCGAAGAGTATACATACCTACTGAATCATGGAGTGAGCTTTTCCCCCATCCCCTTCTCTTCGCCCAAGCCGCTTCTCCACCAATAAGCATTATCGACAAGGACAGGAGATCTTTTAAACCAAGGCGAATGATTCCAAGATTAGATGACTAACTCAAACCCGTTTTCCCCTTTCCGATTACCAGCCAACCATCCCAACATCTTTGCCCACCTATCTATCCCAGTCTCTCCCCTGCCCTACATATCCCCCTCGACCCGTACCCTCGAATTCCTCGCCCTCAACAACGCCATCGCCTCCCTTCCCTCAAACTCCGTCATCGTCCTCCAACCCTCCTCCAACAACCCCACCGGCTGTGACCCCAGCCCCGGGGTAAGTCATCACCTATCTCCACGCCCGCGGACCGCCCAAACCGCGCATATTATCCAAGCCTCTCCAACCCGCCCTCCTGGCGATCCCGAAACCAAAAGCCCAAGCCTTCACGCATGCCATTCCTCTAAACGGAAGAACGTGGTATTGCTAAACTAACACTCCAAAACCCACAGCAATGGCGCGTCCTCGCCGACACCTTCTCCACCCACTCCCACCTCGCCTTCTTCGACGCCTCCTACCCGGGCTTCGCCAGCGGCTCCCTAATCACCGACTGCTTCCCCCTCCGCCTCTTCGCCGCCCATTCCATCCCCGTCGTCCTCGCCGCCACGTACGGGAAATGCTTCGGCCTATACGGCGAGCGCGTCGGCGTGCTAGCCATCGCCCCCGCCCCCACAGCCTCAGAGCAGCAAGGGACAGACATTGCGGAAAAGATAGAGGCGTGGATGAAAGTCCTAGCGCGGGCGGAAACGGGGGCGATGCCGGCGTTTGGGGCGAAGATCGTGGAGACGGTGTTGCAGGATCGGGGGGACAGGGGGTTGCGGCAGGTATGGGAGGAGGATGTTAGGGGGATGGCGGGGGAGTTGAAGGCGAGGAGGAGGAGGTTAAGGGAGCTGTTGGAGGGGAGGGGCACGCCGGGGTTGTGGAGCTTTTTGGAAGAGCAGAAGGGCATGTTCTCGTAAGTGGCGCTGCGCTCTCATGAGCCAAATTTCTTCCATCCCCCCTCCTCCTCCCCTTTCTGGCCTCGTTCAGCCTCTGGAGTCCATCCCAGCTAACACCCTCTCCACAGCTTCTCAGGATTCTCCCCCCAGCAGATCAATCGTCTACGCGACCGCTGGCATATCTATATCCAAGAAACGGGGCGGATCTCCATTGCGTAAGCCCGGCCCTTCGCACCTTTCTTCCTAAACCTTTTCGAAGCTCCTTTTCTCGTTATGTGGGCTTTTTTTCTTTCTTCCATCCTACCTTCGTTACTGGGGTTTGGGCTTGGCTGATGCTTTGTGGTTTTGTGTGTGTAGGGGCTTAAATTCTTCGAATCTAGCGTATGTGGCGGAGGGGATTGACGCTGTTGTGAGGGAGAGTCGGGAGGGGGCTTGACAGGAACACGTATATACGTAGGTAGGCTGGTTGGCTTGTATGCTGCTCCCATTGGTTTTCACTTGGGAGGGGGGCCACTCCCGACTATATCCATGGGTCGTATACCACCAGACGCCCTTCGTGTATCTTGACCTTTGCTCTTCAGAGGAATTACTCTCGAGAATACCAAGCTGATCATACGCTCGCCTTGCACCTGCCAATTGTATATGATTCGAGTTTGAGGTCTAAGCTTTAACTTTATGTGGTTACAAGAGCGTTCGGATTGCATTCTTATGATTTCAAAGCTCGATTCTACCTTTTCGTCCATTCGCACATCGAAATATACCGCAGGAAATGGAAAATTGACAATCTAGAGATATCGAGATAGATCGACAACACTCTCTTTGTGAAAATACCGACCGCAATCTTCCTTGGGGATCGCATGTCGACGCGCGCTTCAATGGAGCCCGTTTCATGTTAATGTTAATTGTGATCTTGACATCAAGGCTCTATCGGAGAATCTGTTCTCGACGATATCGGGGGGGGAGGAGAAAGAGACTTGGCTCTACTACTGGAGCAGTGGGTTCGTAGCTGGCATCAGGTGCAGGTAATGCTC